>Ga0315905_10004364_pt1 | contig 14429 bp, 18 predicted proteins | sample LakEriMetagenome_5_FD_203522 | JGI IMG/M metagenome (GOLD analysis project Ga0315905, IMG submission 203522) | Freshwater fungal communities from buoy surface, Lake Erie, Ohio, United States - Buoy 4 MA121 | ecosystem: Environmental > Aquatic > Freshwater > Lake | place: USA: Lake Erie, Ohio... | reverse complement strand
GATGCAATGGGCACGCTGACCGTTGGTTGCGCGCGAAGCCAAGCAAGTGCAATAGCAGCCAATGGTGCGTTGTGCGCTTTGGCAATTGAATCCATAGCAGCAACTACTGCGTAATTTTTTTCTGATGCGTATTGATGCTCGCCAGCTATCAACTTTGTATCAACATTTGTTGCGCCAGGGCGCCACTTTCCGGATAAGAATCCTTTTGCTATTCCGTAGTACGGCAAGTTTGAAAGACCAAGATCTGCCACAGCATCTTGTAAATCACCTTCATATGATTTTCGATCGACCAAGTTATATAAATCCTGGACTGCAATATATGAAGGCAAGTTGTTATCTTGGCTGAACTTTACTGACTCACGAAGGCGCGCAGCTGTGAAGTTAGAGGCGGCGATGTAGCGCACCTTTCCTTCAGCGATTAATTGTGCGTGTGCTCCCAGAGTTTCTTCCAATGAAACAGATTCATCATCTGCGTGGCTGTAATACAAATCAATATAATCTGTTTGCAAGCGATTCAAAGATTCCTCGCACGCTGCCAAAATATTTTTTGCAGACAATCCCAAGCGAGCATTTCTTTTTGAAACCTTGCTTGCAATAACCATATTTGCGCGATTGCCACGAGATTTCATCCACGATCCAATAACTGTCTCTGACTCCCCGCCAACATGGCCTTCAAGCCACTGGTTATACATATCTGCTGTATCAATGAAATTTCCGCCGAGGTCGTAATAGGCGTCCATTGCTACAAAAGACTCGGCTTCTGAGGCGATGCCACCAATGATGTTGCTGCCTAGACACAGTGGGTGAACAACAAGGTCGGATTCTGGAATTGTGATCATGGAGGCAGATTAAGGCACAATTGGCCACATGGCGACAACCGCGGGTGAATTTTTATGAGCATCTGGGTGTGCGGAGAAGTCTTAATCGATATTTTGCCAACTGGTCCAGTTGTTGGCGGAGGCCCTGCAAATACAGCTAAAGCGCTAGCGCGTTTGGGGTACGAAGTTGATTTCATCGATGGAATATCAACTGATGCATACGGTGTTAGTGCGCGCAAAGAGTTAGAACGAGATGGTGTTGGACTTTCTTTGGCGTTAAGTAGTGACAAGCCAACATGTACAGCAACAGTTACTTTAGATTCAAATGGCTCGGCTAGTTACGAATTCTTAATCGATGGCACCGCAACTTTTGATTTTGCAGAGTCATGGTTGCCAGATCCTGAACGATTAAAGCCAGCTGTATTACACATTGGAACCCTTGTAACAATCGTTGAACCAGCATCATCTGTTTTGTTTGACTGGGCTGTAAAAACAGCCGAGTTTGCCCCTATTGTTTTTGATCCCAATGTACGTTCTTCAGTTGTGGGAGACCGCGACAAATACCGAACAGCCGTTGAAAAGTGGGCTGGCATATCAAGTGTAATTAAACTTTCAGATGATGATATTTCTTGGTTGTACCCAGATCAATCAATGGATGAAGTTGCACAAGCTTGGATAGAAAATGGCGCAGCACTTGTTGTTGTTACACGGGGTGCTCACGGAATCATTGGTTACACAGAACATGGCTTTGAAGAGGTCGATGGCGCAAAAGTGAGTGTCGTAGACACTGTTGGTGCCGGCGATACCGTTGGCGCAATTTTGGTCGAAGGCATTATCAAACACTCTGTTTCCGGATTACAGGGACAAGTTCTAAATGCAGTACTACACCGCGCAGCAATTGCTGCAGGAATTACAGTTTCACGTGCCGGCGCTCAGCCTCCACGCCTGCACGAATTAGTAGAAGCGCTGGATGCCTAATGCAATTTATTGATGATGCTGAATTTCAAATCGCAATCGATGATGACAACGGGGCCCGCATAACCTCACTCAAATGGCGCGAAAACGAGTTTGCAGTGCCGTTTCGTGGACAGGTTCACACTTCAGGTTGGTATGCGATGGCGCCTTGGGCAGGACGCATTAGAGAAGGCTTGATTACAAATAGCGCGGGCCAACAAATTCAGCTGCCTGCAACTATTGATCCACCTCACGCAATTCATGGCTTTGGAGTAATTTCATCATGGCAAGAAATTGGCCCAGGCCGTTCGCTCTTACATTTGCCATCACCATATGGCAACGCAACTGTGGAACAAAAAATTGAAGTGCTAGATGATGCAATCCGTTGGTCACTTGAATACGACGACAATGGTTGCGATCTACCTGCATGGCTTGGTTTACATCCATGGTTTGCCCGCGATCTAGAACGCGGCGGCAGCGCCGAAATCGAATTTGAAGCAGCACAAATGTTGGTTCGCGGAAGTGATGGAATTCCAACCGGTGAAATGCGTTCTCCAACACCACCACCGTGGGATGATGCATTTACTGGAATCAAAGGAACCCCAGCAGTTGTTTGGGAAGATGTTGCTCGAATTTCAATTGAGTGCGACGCCCCATGGTGGGTTGTCTACAGCGAAGATTCAGATGGTGTTTGTTTAGAGCCACAGACCGCACCGCCTGATGCGCAAAATTTAGGAATAAGTGGCGAAAACTACATAGAAGCTTTGTTTGTTTTTGAATCACTTGAATAGGATCTCCCCATGATTAATCGCGCCCGTTTAGCCGAACTTCGAAAAATTGAAGATGCACGTTTTCTAGCTTTGCATCCAAAATCAGGTGAACTCTTTAAAAAGGGCCAAGCTCACATGCCTGGCGGAGTTCCAATGTCATGGATGGCTAAGTGGCCAGGGCAGTATCCAATTTTTATTGATCAAGCAAAAGGTGCACGCTTTACTGATGTTGATGGCAATACATATATTGATTTTTGTTTAGGCGATACCGGATCAATGACAGGGCACTCACCAGATGCAACTGTTGCCGCTATTCGTGAGCAAGCGGGCAAGGGAATTACCGCCATGTTGCCAACTGCAGATGCCTCAATAGTTTCAGCTGAACTTGCCCGACGATTTGGTCTGCCGCTGTGGCAATTCACTGTTTCAGCCACAGATGCTAACCGCCACGTTATTCGCTACAGCCGCATGATTACAGGTCGCTCAAAGATCGTTGTTATCGATCGTTGTTATCACGGTTCAGTTGATGAAACATTTGCAACCTTAGATTCTGCCGGAAGCACAGTTGCACGCGAAGGAAATATCGGAGCACCTGTGGCACTTGATCAAACAACCCGAGTAGTTGAATTCAACGATATTGCCGGCATGGAAAAGGCTTTGGCACACGGTGATGTTGCAGCAATCTTGATGGAACCTGCGATGACAAATGTTGGAATTGTTTTGCCACAAGCAGGTTACTTAGAAGCTGTGCAAGATCTAGCAAAGAAGTACGGCACCATTTTAATTATTGATGAGACCCACACAATTTCTGTTGGCCCTGGCGGAATGACAGCAGACCGCAACCTAAAGCCTGACTTTTTAACTATTGGTAAAGCAATTGGTGGCGGAATTCCAACTGGAACATTTGGGATGACGCAGTCAATTGCTGACAAAATCAAATCAATGGTCGAACTAGAAATTATCGATACTGGTGGAATTGGTGGCACCTTGGCCGGTAATGCTTTATCACTTGCTGCAATGCGTGCAACGTTGACACAAGTTTTAACGCAAGAAAACTTTGATCGCATGATTGATTTGGGCACACGGTGGTCAGATGGCGTAGATGCTGCAATCGCTGAATTTGATTTACCGTGGAGTTGTAATCGGTTAGGTGCTCGAGGTGAATACATATTCGGACAGATTGCACCAGTAACTGGGGCCGATGCCAACAACGCGGGCGACTTTGAATTAGAGCAGTACATCCACCTGCGCATGTTGAACGATGGTTTCTTGATCACGCCGTTTCACAACATGGCGTTGATGTGCCCCGATACAACGGCTGCCGATGTAGATGCCCACACCAAGGCGTTTCATGCGATGTGCACTGAACTGGTTTCCTAAACTACTTTTCGGATATTCTTGGCACATGCGTAAAGCCTTCGCCGCTTTGACGGTATTTGCCTTAGTAATCACACCCCTCCAAGCCGATGCTGCAGTTAAAGCTGGGGATGCTTGCAAGAAAGCCGGTACCACTTCGACAGCAAACGGAAAGAAGTACACCTGTATTAAGAGCGGCAAGAAGCTTGTATGGAATAAAGGTGCAGTGATCCCAAAACCATCTCCTACTCCTACGCCAACTTCAAAACCAACTGTTGCACCTGTTCTAGACAAGGTACCGACGGGATTTAATGATCTTGTGGAGAACTTCAAAGGCGTTTACATAAGTGCGTGGAATAGCTCAGATGCGAAAATAAGGGAAAACAAGCCAGTTGATGTGAAACAGAACATTATTGTTGGCCCAAAAACAAAATTACCTAGCTCTGGAATTCCAAGTATGTTTGTTAGAGGAACACAGTTTTTTGCGGGATACGCGCAACCCAAGAGCTTCGATGCAGTTTATTATGCATATGACGATATTGATTGGGCCTCTCAAAAATTATTAGAGTTGTATGGCAATCCAGATCAAGTGTTAGCACCAAGTCGTAACTGCCGATCTAGACAGTTTTGCAACGGTGCAGGTGCAAATGTCCCCAAAACAGATACAGGTGTATCAAATTTTGCGGTTGTGGACGGTGGTCATCCAGATGACTATCACCTCAAAGGTGGGATCGAAATTCATGAGTATGCACACATGGTGCAATATATGCAGTTCCAAGGAAAGCCAACAGCGGGATACAGCGGAGGTTTAGGACTGCTGCCTAATTGGTTTGTCGAAGGTCACGCACACACCGCAGGAAATCTTGGATCCGCACTTTCCTTGACAGAGTATAAAAAATATAGATCTGAATGGTTGAAAGCACGTCCAGCTGGATTGAAAGATTACTCCGCAGAAAGTATTGAGGGTTTCTACGAGAAATTAGCACCCGGAAAATTTGATTCAACTGTTTCTTCTAATGTCTATTCCATTGGATATTTCACAGTTGAAGCCTTGGTTGCTTTGAAGGGCGTAGATTCCGCCATTGAAGTTGTCAAACTCGTTTCAGATGGTCAAACATGGGATGCGGCTTTCTTGAAAGTCTATGGAATAACTTGGAAAGAGGCTGCCCCGATTCTGGCAAAGAGCGTTTCGAGAACTTTTCTTGAGCGCTAGATAAACCCTAACGAGCTATACAGTTTTAAGCCTTTTTCATTGTCAGCATCCACATACAACATGGCGTGCTTAAGTCCTTTATCTACAAAGTAATTGATGGATTCAACTGACAGTGCTCTAGCAATGCCTTTCCCGCCATGATTTGGGTGTGTGCCAACAACATATAACTCACCCACTGGATCTTGATTGATTAAATCCTGGTGGATCTTGGTCCACACAAAGCCTTCGATAATGCCGTTTTGTGTGGCAAGAAAAAAACCGTCAGCATCAAACCAAGGTTCTGCCATACGATTTTCAAGATCTTGCATCACCCAATTGCCTTGATCTGGGTGGTTAGCAAATGCCAAATTATTTACATCGAGCCATTGCTGTTTGTGAAGTGCTGGGTTAAAAGTTTCGATTGTGTAATCATGATCTGCCTGAGGTAATGAGTCTGCGTTTAAGTCGCGATGGAGCTTAAGGATATGTCGCATGGCTATGCATCAACAGTAAATCGATATCCAACATTTCGGACAGTGCCGATGATTGCTTCAAATTCAGGGCCCAGCTTGGAACGAAGTCGACGGATGTGAACATCTACTGTGCGAGTTCCACCGAAGTAGTCATATCCCCAAATTTCTTGTAACAACTGTGCGCGTGTAAATACCCGGCCAGGGTGCTGAGCCAGGTATTTCAATAGTTCAAACTCTTTAAAAGTTAGATCTAAAACATTTCCCTTAAGGCGAGCGGTATATGTTGATTCGTCGATTGTTACTTCGCCGCTTCTGATTTCTCCACTGTGTGGATCAGATGCCACTAATTCAATTGCATGCTTGCCAAGTGCAATTCGAATACGTGCATCTACTTCGGCCGGACCTGCTGTATCAAGAATAACATCATCGATACCCCAGTCGACGTTTACCGCAGTGAGTCCGCCTTCGGTTGTGATTGCAATGATTGGGCAACCAACACCGGTTGAGTTAAGAAGTTTTGTTAAAGATTTAACGGCAGGTAGATCCCGGCGGGCATCAATTAAAAGAACATCTGCATCAGGGGCATCAACTAAAACGCTAGCTTCGGCAGGCAAGATGCGAACTTGATGCTGCAGCAAGCCAAGTGCGGGAAGTACTTCGGCGCTGGCACCAAGAGTGTTCGTGAGTAGAAGAACCCTGGCCATTGGTACAGACTACTCCTGTGAAATCTTTGTACCCAATCCTGATCGTGCTGGTCCTAGCGACGGCATTTGGATTTCGATATCGACGCATGAGTGGTCGGGTTGTTGTTAAGTCAGACCAGGGGTTGATCACCGAAAGCATGATTGGTACGGCTCTGGGATCACGCGTCACCTTGGTGCAGTTTTCATCTGCCTTTTGTAGTCCATGCCGGGCCACAAGAATGTTGTTAGAAGATGTCACCGCAGATATCAATGATGTTGTTTATGTTGAAATCGATGCCGAAGCAAATCTTGAATTAGTTCGACAATTAGATATTCGTAGCACCCCGACGACTTTGTTTGTAAACCGCGATGGCCATGAAGTTGGCCGTGCCTCGGGTGCACCTAAGAGGGACCAGGTTTTGAGCGCAATTTCAGCCATTGCTTAATGCAAACTAGTTGCAACTCGCAATATTTCAAAACCCACTTTACCCTTTACCCATGTTGTTAGCAGCTACTAAGCGCCGTGTAATTGATTACGGCCGTACTGCTGCTTCTTTGTGTATTGCTTAATTGTTTATTTCGCCAACAATTATTCAACTAACGACAAGGAAAAGAAATGACACAGGTTTCAAATTCACAGAAGAGCGCAACACTAATCGATGCTCGTGGTCCACGCTTTGGTGCAGTAATTACAACTGCTGTTCTTGCAACGGCCTTAGCTACAAATAATTTTTGGGTAATTCTTGCTCAAGCAATTGTTTTTGCAGTCGGTGCTATCAAAGGTCCACAGTTCACTCCGTATGCTTTTATCTACAAAACTTTTGTTAAACCCCGCCTAAAGGGTGCAGTACCAACTGAGGATGTTCGCCCACCACAGTTTGCACAAACTGTTGGATTGTTGTTTGCGTTAACTGCCGTTGTTGGATTAGCCGCTGGGGTCAATGCGATCTTTACCGTGGCAGTCGCCTTTGCGTTAGCTGCCGCCTTCTTAAATGCAGCCTTCAACTATTGCTTAGGCTGCCAGATCTACCTTCTTCTACTTCGCGCACGCTCTAAGTAAGGGTAGGCTTCCAGTATGTCCGGAAAACACGAACTCCATGAAAAGGGTCTGCGCTTAACGCCTCAGCGCGAACTAGTGCTTTCTGCTGTCCGCTCACTTGGACATGCAACACCTGAAGAAGTTGCAGAAAAAGTTCGTCAAACTCATCCAGGAATCAATCTTTCAACTGTGTATCGAAACCTAGAAACCCTTGAAAATGTTGGCCTTGTCCAGCACACGCATTTAGGTCATGGCGGTGCCACCTATCACGCAGCAGAAGAGTTAACACACCTTCACTTTGTATGTGATTCATGTGGATCAGTAGGTGATGCTCCCATTGAAACTGCAGCTAAATTTGTGAACTCACTGGCTGATGATTTCGGCTTTAAGACCGATGTAACTCACTTTGCAATTACCGGCACATGTGCCGCATGTGTTAAGCCCTAGAGCAACTCCTATCCAATCGCGGTAGATTAGGGCCATGAGCGCCGTATTAGTAGATGCTGGTCCTGACAAAGGGGCTATTTGGCATTTTGGCGAACCAGTGAAGGAACAACGAGCACTTGAGGCCGGTATGGCTTGGGCGGATTTATCTCATCACAACATCGTTGCCGTTAGCGGCGAAGATAGATTGAAATGGCTGCATGATCTAACAACACAATTTGTGAGTGATTTACAGCCTGGCGTCTGGATGCCAAACATGATTTTGGACGCAAAGGGTCATATCGAGTTTCAATTTAATCTTGTCGATGATGGCACAACTACATTTTTAGTTTTGGACCCTGGCTATATTGAAAATTTGATCGAATACTTAAACAAGATGCGATTTATGCTTCGCGTTGATGTGCGGGATGCAAGTAATGAATATGCAGTTTTGCGCGCACCCGGCAATCCAACCTTAATTGGTGGACCATTTGCATTAATACCTCGCAATGAGGTTGAAGAGATGAAGAAAACTTTTAATGAAGTAGCAACACAAGTGGGTACATGGGCGTTGGATGCCGAAAGAGTAGCCGCGCACCGTCCCCGTATTGGTTTTGAGACTGATTACAAATCTATCCCTAATGAAATTGGTGTTTTAAACGGGGCGGTCCACATGAAAAAGGGTTGCTACCGAGGTCAAGAAACCGTGGCCAAGATTTATAACTTAGGTAATCCACCACGCAGATTAGTCATGTTGCACCTAGATGGCAGCGATGTGGGTTTTCCAGCTGTTGGCACAAAGATTGAAAATGATGGGGTAGTAGTCGGATTTATCGGAACTGTTGCCCGCCACCACGAATTAGGAACGATTGCGTTAGCAATAGTTAAAAGAAATACCCCAATTGATGCAACGTTAACCGTTGATGGAGTCCCCGCCTCGCAGCAAGTAATTGTTTAACCGCTATTCTTAAGCCATGGAGTTGTTCACATCAGTAATCCTTGGCCTTGTTGCCATCGCATTAGGTGTGGCGCTCATCATTTATGCATTTAAGGGTCGACAATCACACGCGCGACGAACAACTAACTGGAGGCAACGTCCCTAATGGTTTTTACAATCCCTGAAGGTTTGCATCCTGATTTAAACCCTTTGGCATGGATGGTTGGCACATGGCGTGGCAAAGGTCGCGGTGAGTACCCAACTATTCCTGGCTTTGAGTTCGCATCCGAGGTTGTTTTTAACCACGATGGTCGCAATTTTCTAAACTACTTTTCTCGCTCCTGGATCATTGATGCCGAAGGTGAAATTGTGCGCCCAGCAGCATCAGAGGTCGGATTCTGGCGCGTTAAACCCAATAATGTTTTAGAGGTTCTGATCTCACACAGCACCGGTATTACCGAAGGTTGGGTTGGAACTTTTGATGGTCCAAAGATTCAACTCGTAATGGATCAAGGTTATTCAGCACCATCTGCAAAAATTGTCACAGCAGGTGTGCGTTTATACGGTCTTGTTGCCGGTGAACTGTTTTACGCCTATGACATGGCCGCCGAAGGTCAAGAGCTACAGGCACATATCTGGTCTTCATTAGAACGCCAGAGTGAATAGTGGGAACTGAATCAATGTTGGGTGAGGTGTTAGCAGAGGTAACTCGCAGCGGTGTTGTCGAATCTGTGCATGCAGGACACCTAGTTTTGCTTAACGCGGATGGATCAATTCTTTTTCAAATGGGTGATCCCACATTAGATATTTATTCACGTTCATCTTTAAAGTCGATTCAGGCATCTGCGATGGTGCGTGCTGGTTTAGATCTAGAGCCGCGGCTTTTGGCACTTGTGTGCGCCTCACATGCCGGGACTTCGATGCATCAGACTGGGACCAAATCAATTTTGGCAAAAGCAGGCCTAGATGAGTACTCGCTGCAATGCGTTTTAGATCGCCCACTTGATGAAGAATTGCGCCGAACATCGGAGCCAACTCGACTTGCAATGAACTGCAGCGGAAAGCATGCGGGAATGCTTGCAACATGTGTAATTAACGGTTGGCCAACCGATTCATATTTAGATGCCGCGCACCCATTACAGGTTGCGATAAAAAATGAAGTCGAAAAAATGAGCGGTGAGAAAGTTGCACTAACGAGTACCGACGGATGCGGAGCACCACTATTTTTGTTTTCTTTATTGGGTCTGGCCCGTTCGATTCGAAACTTAACGATTAGTACAGATTCCGTGCATCAAGATGTCGTGCAAGCATGCAGAGATTTTCCCGAAATGGTTTCAGGTCCAGGACGCCTTGCTACTCGCATGATGCAAAACATTCCAGGATTGTTTATGAAAGATGGGGCAGAAGCGGTAAATGTTGCATCTTTGCCAGATGGTCGAACACTGGCCATAAAGATAAGTGATGGCTCGGCCCGTGCAATGCCAGCAATAACAGCTGCAGCTTTGGCTAAATTTGGTATCGATGCGCACGAGGAACCAGTTGTTATTTTGGGTGCCGGGCTACCAATCGGGCAAATTCGCGCAACTTTTGCCTGATTTACTTTATTAACTGAAGGCGCGTACCCTTAAAGCCTATGAATGGCCGCATTGCAGTGTTAATGGTGCACACATCGCCTCTGGAGCAACCAGGCATTGGCGATGCTGGTGGCATGAACATTTATGTTGTCGAATCCGCCCAACGTATGGCAGCAATGGGTGTTAGCGTTGACATTTTTACTCGCCGCACTGATGCCAGTGCCCCCGAATTCATCGAGATCTCACCAGGGGTACGTGTTCGACACTTTGATTGTGGACATGGTTGGCTAACAAAGGAACAACTCCCAACCCACATTGCCGGTTTGTCTCGAGAATTTTTGCGCATCATGAAGGAAGAAAATTACGATGTGATTCACTCACATTATTGGATCTCTGGAAAAGTTGCGATGCCAGCGGCGAAAGAGTTTGGAATTCCTTTGGTACACACCATGCACACTATGGCACGGGTAAAGAATATGAATTTGGCCGAGGGCGAAGTTCCAGAGCCAATGATTCGAGTGCAAGGTGAAACCCAGGTTGTTGCTGCAGCAGATGCATTGATTGCAAATACCGATGCTGAAGCCGCCAGTCTTGTATCTCTCTATGATGCCTGTCCAGATAATGTTCATGTAGTAACACCGGGCGTAGATTTGTACACCTTCACACCTGGTTTGGGTCGTAGCGCATCTCGTACTGTCATAGACATGCCACAAGAAGGGCTAGTTGTTTCATTTGTTGGTCGTATCCAGCCCCATAAAGGCCCGGAAGTATTAATCCGTGCAACAAGTGAATTGGTAAAGCATTCACCATTGCTTCGAAGCAAGTTGATCGTAAATATTATTGGCGGTGCATCAGGGGCTAACACTGAAGAGGTGGATCGCTTGCGTGAATTATCTTCGTGGCTTGGAATTCAGGATGTTGTGCGTTTTTCACCTCCGGTACCTCGTGCAGATTTAGTGCAGTGGTATCGCGCATCAGATCTAGTAGTAGTACCCAGCTACAGTGAAAGTTTTGGTTTAGTTGCGCTAGAAGCTCAAGCCTGCGGAACACCTGTTGTTGCAACCGCGGTTGGTGGACTTCGCACAGCGGTTGCCGATGGTATTTCAGGTGTACTAGTTGATGGGCACGATCCAAAGGCGTGGTCATCTGTTATTGCACGTTTGCTTCAAGAGCCACAGCGTCGTGTGCTGCTTTCAATGGGCGCGATCGAACACGCATCGCACTTCGGATGGGATGCAACTGCTCGTGGGACATTAGATATTTATGATCAAGTCATCTCTGATGCTCGCAAATCTTTGGAAGCATAAATGGCCCAGGTCGACCCTCGCGTCACTATCGAAGAGTTCCTAGATTCACATGATCTGGAATATGAACGCAAAGATGACAATACTTTTTTGGTCACACTTCCTGGTGAAAAGAAGTTGCAAACCCATTGCGCACTAATTGTTGGTGATCATTCTTTAAGTATCAACGCGTTTGTAATCAGAAAACCCGATGACAACGAGGCTGGGGTCCACGCCTATTGCATGCTAAAAAATGCTGCCATGTATGGAATCGCCTTTGCCACAAATGAGCTAGGTGATATTTTCTTAGTTGGTCGACTACCGCTATTTGCCGTCACCGACCGCGAGTTAGATCGCTTGATTGGATCTGTTTTGCGATACAGCGATACCTCATTTAATCCACTTCTAGAACTTGGATTTGCCAACGCTATCCGGCGTGAATGGGCATGGCGCGTTTCACGCGGTGAGTCCTTATCCAATTTAGATGCCTTCAAACATTTGGTTTAGACTGAGTCCATGACAAACTTCGAACTAATACTCCTGCGCCATGGCGAATCTGAATGGAATGCAAAAAACCTTTTCACAGGTTGGGTAGATGTTCGATTGTCAGCCAAAGGTGAAGCAGAAGCTAAGCGCGGCGGGGAAATGTTGGCTGAACGCGGCTTGTTGCCAGATGTTGTTCATACCTCGCTTTTGCGCAGAGCTATCACGACATCACAGCTCGCACTCGATGCATGTGATCGGCATTGGATTCCTGTTCATCGCTCATGGCGACTCAATGAACGCCATTACGGGGCGTTACAGGGCAAAGACAAGGCTCAAACTTTGGCCCAATACGGTGAAGAACAGTTTCAGTTATGGCGCCGTAGCTTTGATGTTCCACCTCCAGCCATCGAAGATGCTGATGAATTTAGCCAGGCAAATGATCCACGGTATGCAGATTTAGGCTCTTCGGCGCCAAAAACCGAGTGCTTAAAGGATGTCATCACTCGCATGTTGCCTTACTGGGATGCAGCAATTGTTCCCGACCTAAAGGCAGGTAAGCGCGTTCTTGTAACCGCTCACGGAAACTCTTTGCGCGCCTTGGTGAAGCATCTAGATGGGATTAGCGATGCTGACATCGCAGGATTAAATATTCCAACCGGTATTCCTTTGGTTTACACCTTGGATTCAAACTTTAAGCCAACTGTAAAGGGTGGAGAATACTTAGATCCGATTGCAGCCAAGGATGCAATTGCTGCTGTGGCAAATCAAGGTAAGAAGTAGCTAGGTAGTAACCAAAAAGTTATTTGGTTGATGAAGGCGATGGCGTAGCTGCTGGAACTTCAACTGCAGCTGTAACACCTGAATACTCTTCGCGAGCTTCGCGAACAATTGCATCAAGAGTTACTGAACCTGCCTTTGCAAAGAATAATCCAACTGAAACTCGAGAACCGGCTGGTGCACCAAATCCGCCTAGAACAACCTTGGCATTAGCGCGCTCGCCTTCGAAAATAATTGGGGCATACTTTGGCAAGGTGTTATTGCCGGTGTAAGTAGCTGTGCTGCCATTGATTGCGACGCCCAACAAGGCATCTTCATCATCGCCATTGTTAACGATGGTTCCGACTAAAACAGCATTTCCGCCAGAAGCTGCAACTACAAGCAAGTTAACAATTCTTATGTTGTTGCCGTTTTCTGTAATCGAGGCTTCAACACCATCTGTTACTTGAGCAATTTTGCGGGTAGAAGCGTTGTTACCGGCAGCGCATCCACTTAGTGAGATTGCGAGAACTGCAATAAATACTGCTGAAATGATGCGGCGCATGGTTAAAATTATCTCACACCGAATAAGCAGTTAAATACGCTACTTATTCCGGGTTTTGTGATCTAAAGAATGCTGGTAGAATTGACCCTCTAGCGAAGGGCATCACATGACATTTAAGGTCGGCGAAACCGTTGTTTATCCTCACCACGGGGCTGCATTAATTGAAGCAATCGAAACTCGTGTGATCAAGGGTGAAGAAAAGACCTACCTAGTGTTAAAAGTGGCTCAAGGAGATTTAACAGTCCGCGTTCCTGCAGACAATGTTGATCTTGTGGGAGTTCGTGATGTTGTTGATTCAGCAGGTCTAGATCGCGTATTTAGCGTATTGCGCCAGCCATATACAGAAGAGCCAACGAACTGGTCACGTCGCTACAAGGCCAATCTAGAAAAGCTTGCATCAGGTGATGTTATTAAGGTTGCCGAAGTTGTTCGTGATCTTTACCGCCGCGATCTAGATCGTGGTCTATCAGCTGGTGAAAAGCGCATGCTCGCCAAGGCGAAGCAGATCCTTGTATCAGAGCTCGCACTTGCTGAGCGCACTGATGAAGAAAAGGCTGCAGTAATCCTTGACGAGGTTCTCGCTTCATAATTGTATGAGCGCACCTTCTCTGAAGGTCGTTGTGGCGATTACATCGCCAATCGCATTTCAAACTTTAAATTGTCACAGTGTTTTGCATACCTGCATTCAAGAATCTCTTGCCTTCATCAGACATTACGGGGCTCAAGCACATTTAGCGGTAGCAGGCAGTTCTCAAAATCTTTCACAAATTTCAGATATTGAGTTTGAAAAAATTGTGTGCGATCCCAATGATGCTCACCAATTCGGACTAGCAATACAGACGGCAGCACCTGTAGATCTTATAATGATTCATGACTCCCAAAGAGCCCTTACTCAAACTGCCCAATTCGAGAGAGTTTTTCAGGGCCTAACGGGAGACATTGATGCAGTACGCCCGATATCGGCATTTACTGAAACCCTCAAGTCCGTCACCAGCGATCAATTTGTTGCTGGCACCATTGATCGCAATTCGATGTCTAGGATTTCTACCCCAGAGTTGATTCGCTTTAGTTCAATTGATTTTCTAGCCAGCACATCAACCTGGTTTGTTCCGCTAAAAGT
>Ga0315905_10004361_pt1 | contig 14435 bp, 3 predicted proteins | sample LakEriMetagenome_5_FD_203522 | JGI IMG/M metagenome (GOLD analysis project Ga0315905, IMG submission 203522) | Freshwater fungal communities from buoy surface, Lake Erie, Ohio, United States - Buoy 4 MA121 | ecosystem: Environmental > Aquatic > Freshwater > Lake | place: USA: Lake Erie, Ohio... | reverse complement strand
TCAAATCAAACTTGTGCGGGAGAAAGCAGCAGACGGGACAAGCCACGGAGCCTGGACCCCTACTGTGATGATCTTGATTGACGAGGTGAATGAGCGCCTTGTCGAGCTGCAGAGTGCAGGCAGGCATAGCAGCAACAGCTTGCTCCAGCAGCTGGCGGTCGTCCTGCAGCAGGGCCGCGCGGGCCTTGACTGCATACTCTGGCCACACGATGAAGCGATAGCCCCAATTCGACGCGCGTTTCCCCGAGAACTGGTAGAAGAGTGTGTCGCCCTCGACCACGATACGTGGACGCGCATCGAGGCCCCCTCGTGCAGCACCAAACGGCCCACTAAAACTTGCCACCTTGTCTGCAGGCGCTTGCGCCTGAGCAGCGGCCGCCTCCGATTCCCGCGGGGCGCCCGGGTCCGAGCGATAGAAGACAAGAAAGTCATCAGAGTCCGTTGCACAGCGAGCATCCATCATGACCTGCAGCCGGTTTAGGGTTTAGGGTTTAGGGTTTAGGGTTTAGGGTTTAGGGTTACATCGAGCATAGGGTTTAAGTTTTAGGGTTTAGGGTTTAGGAGCATCCATCCTGACCTGCAGCCGCGCAGCGCCTTCGAACACGACGCTGCCACTCTCCTCTGTGCCCTTGGGATAGGGGTGTTTGGCATTCTCCTTCAGCGCATACGAGTGATGCATAGCCAGCCACGCTTCACACAGGAGCGCATCAACACGCGCCGGCATGGGCTTGTGATTAGTCAGGGAATCCATGGCGAGCGAGAGCAGAATCCCGATTTCGTCGCTCGCCGCCTCGGGAGGCAGGGGCTGGAGCAGGACTTCGCGCGTCTTTAAGCCGCTCTCTTGCACGAACTTCGCAAGATCCATGAGCTCGTCCCGGCAGGCCTTCAAGTCGGCATCTTTGTCGACCCACGAACACCCTTTGTCTTTGGCATCTTGCTGGCCTGCCTCACCGTCACCACCCGTCTCACTCGACACGCGATCTTGCGCCTTGTCTGTACTGGGGGCAAACCCGCAGGATATCACCGAGCACGCGGCCACCACCTCCATCATCACCTGCAGCATGACACAGTGCGCCTTGCCTGCCTCTGCCTCCTTGCTGATGCGAGCGCGCACCTCACCCAAGGCATATGCCCCCACTTCTTCGACCGCCGTCCGCACCATTGAGTCGTCGACAGTGTTGCTCTCGTCGCCTCCTACCAGCCCCGTCGCAGATGCCGACATCCACTTGCACCCAGGGTCTGAGCTCGAGCGCAGAACGCGGACGAGCGTGCGCGCGACATCGATGCGCACAGGACACGGGTCTCTGCAGCTTGTGAGGAATTTTAAGAGGCTCAATACTAGGTGCTTCCAGTCTTGCGCTGACAAAAGGCTCGGACGCACCAGACATGTCATGCTCCACTCGAGCGCGCGCACGTCCAAGAGGGTCAGCGGTGTGAGGAGCATGCGGTATCCCCAACATGACTCACTGCTGTTTCCAGTCACACGAATGTAGAGGCTATTGCAGGGGACGATGATGGGAGCGAAGGAGGCATAGCCTTTGCCGCTGCATGTTGCGACCAAGTCGGTGCAGTCCGCATCGAGGAAGAGTTGGAGCTTCTGGTTCCCTGACAGGTGGCAGCGCATATCAAACATGACTGACACAGCCATGCCTTGGTCGCCCGGCATCGTCACGGCCTTGAGGTTGCTGTCCGTCTCGCCCATCATCGGGTGCGACGACTCTTCAACCCTCTTCACGTCCTCCAATTTCGCCGCGCTTTGAGCGAGAACGTCAGCCAGGGACCGGGTCAGCGCTGAGCGCATTGCGATCGTCAGTCCATCCTCGCCAGGGCCGTCGGCGTTGCCCTTGCCTCCGGACGAGGCCCTCTTGCTCGTGCTCCCGCACAGCAGCCTGGCAAGTTGATGGGGTGCCTGGGGTATGTCGAGCTTGGTGCTGCTGCCGGCCCTGCACTCATGCAGCGCTACCACCCGACACAAGTTGTGCTGGCGCTCGGCAATCTGATCACCGGCCACAGGCGCCACTTCTCCATCCTTGCCCCAGTAGTTTGTCACAATCCTTGCAGCAGCCTTGCGCGCCGCAAGCATGAACATGCGGTGCCGCACGCGCGTGAGCGCTGTGTAGAGGTCGTCGCCGGCGAGCGACATGGCGAGGCACAGCGAACGGATGCTGCACTCGTCTGGCTTACACAAGGAGCGCAGAGGCACCGAGGACACGTGATGTGGGCTCCCGTAACTGCCCATTATGCCCCACCTCATAGAAGCTGTCTTAAATTCTTTGTCAATCGCAATTACCAGCCCGCAGCGTCCGCCCAGCCCCGGTTCTGCTGCCTGTGCCTGTGCCGCACCCCCCAGATCTTCGCCCTCACGCACCTGCAGAATCTGTCCCACACGAACGTGCTCCTGTCGCAAGCGTGTGCCCCCGCTCTGCGATGCAAGCTCCCCAGGCTCATAGCCCTCACCTGTATATTATATATCAAAATACGTGTGTGTGTGTGTGTATACATATCTAATAATATCTTATATATATCTAATAATACCTCTCCTTCCACCACGTGTGTGTGTGTGTGTGTGTTGTGTTGTGTTGTGTGTGTTGTGTTGTGTTGTGAGTGTGTGTGTGTGTATACATGCACACACATGCTGAGGGCCCTCACCTTCCGCCATATGTGTGTGCATGTATACACACACGCACACACACACGCACACACACCACAAACACAACTCACACAACACACACACACACACACACACACACACACGCCCTCACCTTCCACTTGGCGTAAGGCGAAGAAGTCATGACAGTACTTATCTTCATCTCCGGACTCGGCCAACTCAGAAGCATCTCCCTCCACCGGCACGGGATCTTCGACCAAGAGCTCTGGGTGGCTATCAAGGTACTGCTGCGAGGAGTCAAGGAGCCACGGTGCTGCTGCCTGTGGGTCATCCCCGTTAAGCCGCAACGCCACCAGACACAGTCGCAGATTGTATCCCAACGCCATGAGGTCCATGGCAACTGCGAGGCGCTGCTCATCGCCTATGCGCTGCTCCTCACTCTGTCGGCTAGAGGGTGCGGCGACTTCGTGGTCTGCAGAGGATTCTTGCCGGCGGATTCCGATGCGCTCGTCTCCGAGCAGCGCACACATATAGATCCTCTCCACCAGCGCACTTTCGATACGGCTGAGGTCGAATGAGGGCGACAGCTTGCACGTAAACGGCGGTGTCTGAGACAAACCCGCGGCCTCCACAAGGCGGTAGAGAATGGCCTCATGCCCTTCCTTGGTAGCCGACAAGCAAACACTTGCGCCCTCAGCTAGAGCCACCTGCGCGCTCAATGCCTCTACAGCCATGAGGCGCATTTGCGACAAGGTCATCTCCCACTCAGCATTCGCAGTGTTGGCACCCACACTCGTTTCCGTCTCGTTTGACTCGCTTGTCTCTCCTGATGACAGCGCGTTCCAGCATCTGTCAATGACCTCGAAGGCTGCTGCCAGCGCCGGCACCATGCCTGCACACGGCGTGAAGGGCACCGTATCGATGACGTGCGCAAGCGACACGTGCACCTGATACACAGACGCCGGGCACTTGAAGGGTGCAATGTGCACCAGCGCGCAATCAAAGCTGTACTCAGACACAGTTCCCACAGCAGTCTCCTCGCCCGGCTCCAGCATGGTCTCCTCCTGCACCACCTTTGTGCCAACTAGGGCGCCCACGCGCAGCCGATCAACCGGCACTCCTTGCACAGCAATGGCTGCGACGGCGTCGTGCACTCCCTCGCGGCTCGTCTCTAGACTACATATACCCTTGAGACGTGACACCAAAAAGCTCTCAACCACGCTCTTCCATGCCTGAGCGTTGAGCAGCTCCCGCAGGAGGTAGATGCCCTCCACCCCCACGGACCAGTGGAGGGGCTTGGGCTTTGGTGAGGAGGAAGCCGCGGGGGTGTCAGAGGGGCGAGGACCCGTGTTGACAGGCAGGGCCTTGCAACACAACGCGACGCCAGTGGTCTTGACAATGACTTGGAGCAGATCGCGATGGCTCGCCTCGCAGTACACCACTCGCGGCAGCAGCGACCGCAGAAACTGGAGCGCTGAAACCTGCAGCGGGGTGCTGCCCTTGTAGACCAGGATCAGCAGTACCCGCAGCACTCCGGCCTGACACAGGTAGCTGCTCACAACGTGGCTTGCACTGGCACACTTGAGGAATTCGAGCCACTCGCTGCAGGCCTTTTCATCGGCGATGCCCCCCTTGTTCCAGCCTGCTTCCAGACCTGTAGATGCCGCCGGCGATGGCGCAGATGCGGCCACAGATGGCGCAGAGAATGTTGTAGATTGCGCAGATGATGCCACAGAGGCAGTGCACCCTGCAGGGATGCCGACAGCGGCAGCGAGATTGAGCCAGATGCAATCCATGCACGCAGTTTCCAGGCTGTTGAGCTGCATGGCTGCAACGCCACTTGAAGGTGCCATGTCCAACGGCGCAGGCGACGCGTGTTGAGCGAGCACGTGGGAGGATACCAATCGCAAGACTTGCTGCGCGGCACACGCAACACGCATAGAGCTCTTGATGCTCGCCTTTGAGGTCCCATTGTCCTCAGCCCATGAGGCCACAAGCTTTACACCGCGCACCCGGCTGTTGCACCCACTGTCGTGGTTTTCGTGGATGGTGATCCGGAGGTACTGGCAGTCTTTGCCCGCCGCGCTCGACTGCAGGGCATTGACCCAGACGCCCTCTGTGCCCTGCCTGTTGTGGAACTCAGAAACCTGCGTCAACTCACTCGGAGTGGAGCCAACCTTGACGGTGATTCGCTTTGGCGTGAACGAGCGATCTTTCACGTAGTCCAAATACAGCAGCACACGCTGCACCTTGGCTGACTTGGGAAAGGCAAATTGAATCCAGTGCGGGCGTGACCCGTCGCTCTGCCAGTAGGTGTCGAGGTTACCGTCCAATAGCTTGGAGGCATGCGCCGCCGCAGATGACACACTGAGAGCGGCCTTGGTGCTCAGATCCCTGCTCACCGTCACAGACGGCGGGCGCTGCCACGCAGTGGGTCTGCGAAGTTTGTCGCATCTCACGCGCACCCTGTAGTTCTTGGGCTGTTTCACCATGAGCTCCACCTCGGCCTCCTCTCCGAACCACTGCACCAACACACCTTGGAACCAGACACCCTCCGACTCGCCTTGCGCCACGCCTGCCTCCAACGGCATCACGTAAACCTGCACGGCGCTGCCTGGGACTGGCTTCGGGGCATCAGCGTTTGCGGCCTCTTGCTCATCGATGGCACGGAAGCTCGAAAGATGGACCTCACGTATCTCCAGGTGCGGCGGCGCCGTCATCTTGACGGTGGCTTGCTGCTTTTCGAGAACTTGCACCACCTTCACTCGACAAAGGAATTGGCCAACCAATTTGATACCCCCTGCTGCTGGATACTCGCCAAAGGTGATGACCTCGTAGCCGCCGTCGGCAGCCATGCCTTGGTCAAGGAACAGCGGCGCCTGCTCCTTCAAGTCGCAAATGTCGGAGAGGACGCTGATGACGCTGCCGAAATCGACAGCGGCTTGTGGCTCTGAGTGCATGCAAACCTTGGCGAGCAAGCCCGCGTAAGACAGCTTGAGGCGGTTGCGAGAACCCCTCCGCAGCAAGTCCGACTGCTGCTGCACTAGCGCCTGCATCTGCCCCAGCAATCCACGGCATAAGCTCTCCTCGCACAGACAGACCGATTCCAGACTGTTTTTATCCATCTCCGCGCTGAGCAGCCGCAGCACATCGCTCCGGAGATCGTCGTCGGCTCGTGGGGAATTCAAGGCACCGCAGAAGCCGCGCATGGCCTCGGTCCGACACACCATGATCTTGCGGCGTGCAAGCATCTCGCCGACAACATGTTGCGCTTCGACGCGCGCGGTCAGAAAACACAAGACCTCCTCCATCTGCATGCTATGCTGCGGCGATTGCATCGGCAAATCTCTGCCGGCAGTGCGCTTTGCCAACGCGACCACGAGGTGCGCCTTGGCACGCAGCGCCTCCAGGATCTCACCGAGCGCTCGCTGCGAGAGTTGCTCAACTGTGCTGTCTTCCTTGTCGCCAGCCGCCAGCCATTCGCTTTTCAGGCGCTGCTGCTCATGCGCCACGTGATTCTGGATCTTTGCTGCTCTTGCCCACAGCAGCTTGCAATCGTCCGCAGACACCTCCTCCAAGTGCTCACGCCCTGCAACGCATGCCAGGGCGGCAAACACAATAGTCTGCGCGCGTTCAATTGCATTGAGCCGCATGCGCACCTGCGGTTCCAGCCCATTGTCATCCTCGCCATCGAAACGGAGACCAACCAGACTCACAAGCAGCGTACGCACAGCGACGTCGTTTTCTCTGTCCAGCATGCCCCGAGTGCTCAACTTCGAATCCGATGGACCTGTAACTCCCAGTTTTTCAATAACAGCCCCATTCGACCCCGGGATCAAATCGTCACGCACAAGTGAGGCTGGAAGATCACAAATCCCACGCGAAAACACCTTGCAAGACCTCTCATCAACCTCTGTCCTGCGCGAATGCGAGCTGGTACTTTCCCGGAAGAGCGCTGCGGCAATGTGCGCCGCAAGCAGGAGCGACGCCCTTGTGACGTATGATTGCCATGGTGCCGGCGTGGGGGCCATGTTGCATGTGTGCCCGCCTACCAGACATCGAAAGCCCCAGCGCTGGCCCGGGTTTGCGCTGACGGACTCAAAGCTAATGCTGCAGGAGGGCCCTTTGACAAGCAGTATAGGCAAGGATGAGGAGTGCTCCGTTGAGGAACTGCGCCTGAAGGAGAGCTTTCCCGAGACTGCCTGCTTACACACATCGTCGGCAAAGACCTGTACGTAATCACCCGACGCCAAGTCCGAGTTGGAGTCAAACTCTATCGTCAGGAACGCAGCTCCCGGGACAGTCACGTGAAAAATTTCCCGCTCCGAAGCCTGGTAGGGATGGGAGGACTCGAGAACAACCGCGTCATGGAGAGCGGCTTCTGACTCTTGCTCTGCCTCTGCCGCGCCCTGCAGGGACTGAAGCGGCACGCTGGCGGCAAGACGTGTGGCTGGCGCAAGCATCCTCGTCCGCAGGGTGGGATCTGTCACCAAAAGGAAGCAAGCCGTTACAGCCCAGGGAAGCACCACGTTGAAAAAAGGGCCCGCCTCGCGTACGTTCTGGTCCGAGACCTCTTCGGGCTTCTCCTCCCTCACCTCTCCCGTCGCCGCGACCTCGAAGATGTACTCGAAAAGAGGGCACAAGCAGTGTGAGAGGAGCAGATTCTCATTGGTTTGGCTGCCAGAGGCTAGTCGCTCCGCTTCCCACTCTTCTTGCACTGCACGCACGAGGCCTTTCAACAAAATCATGCAGACATCTGCTGCCAGCGGCACCATCGGACGAATCGTGCGTGCGCCAGGCTGTCCCGGCGCCACTGCCTTGATCAGAATGTTGATTAGTAGCATCACGAGCTCCTTGAGGGAGTTGATGTGTGCAACAGCATGCGCAGACTCGCCTCCGGCATCTGCTTGAAGCGCAGCAGCACTGGGACCGTCTGCGCCTGTCCCGGCGCGCGCCACGGGACTGGGGATGGGCAGGGCGGCACACTCTTTGCTGTGGGCAGCGGCCTCGAGGAACATTATCGTCAGCAGTCTTTCGCCTGAGGACATGTTCTCGTCCTGCGTGTACCGGTGGAGCAGGTCAAGCACCACGTCAACCTGGTCCTTGTCGTCGCGCGAAAAGACGGAAGCGCCTTCCACAAGAATCCGGCAGCATTCCAATTGGATCGTCGTCAACACCTGTGCTTTTTCGGTCAGAAGAAGGTTCCGCAGGATCACACGCAGCTGCGAGAGCTCTTCGCGACATTGCGACAGGTGTGCCGCAGTTGTCTGTTCTTCATCTCCAGCAGCCCCTTCCTCTCCAGGTCGCACTGGGACATGGCTTGGCACCTGCGCGCTCACAGTCAGCAAGCGGGACGCAGATGCCGACCCTGCTTGCGCCCCCAGATCTGCCGCCAGGCCGGTGTTTGCGACAAGGGCAGATCCTTCGGCCTGTACTGGAGCGCATTCTAGCGCCTGACATAGGTGCACGATATTGGCGCGCAGCAGCCGCAGCGTGAAGAGGGCCAGGTGGAGCGAGGGCGCCTCGTCCAAGTGCTGGATGCAGTGCGATAGCACATCCTTCATCACCCTCAACGTCTCTGGCCTCGGATCCACGCACCACGGTACCCACATGCTCGGCTCCTGCGCTGTTGAAGCATCCATGATCGCTGGGCTACTCGGTGGCACTCGCTCCCGGCAAGCATCGCCCCCAGAGCACGCAGCCGCTGCATACGCCAGCGAAAGAGGGAAAGGGAAGGTGCTGCTCCGGCACATGAGCTCGAGGCGTGCAAGGAGAATGAGGGACGCGGATGGCGCGTCTCGCGTAGACGCTTCCTCCGAAACATAGTGCTCTGGCATGGACAGGAAGACTTCGGCGATGCTGGGGCACTTAGAGAGTGGCATGCCCTTGACCAGGAACGTGGATGCCTGCACCCCTATGTTTGCATACAGCTCCAACCTGTGCTCCCCAACACTACCGTCCCGCACTGCTGCTGTGGTTTGCGCATCATCTTCCGACAGCCTCTCGCCACTCTTGACACGCGGAGAAGCCATTGCCCACAACACACCGAGGACGCCATCGAAGACGACGCCACTGTGATGCGCGTCGAGTGCGCTGCCCCTATCGGCAATATGTACCCCCGTACTCAAAGAAAACCCCCGGCTTACAAAAGTCGCTCCCCTCGAGGCATCCGACGACGCCCCGCGCGCCCGCCCCGCGGCACCAATGCCCTCTGCTGCACTGGGACTCAACTCTTGCGCGGCATCTCTTCCCTCTGTGGCCGGTCTCATGTGGGCGTACAGTGAGACGCCATCGGTGTAGAATCGACCGCCCTCTGGAGAAGGCCTCAGGCTGCGCTCATCGAGCGCAGGGACAGCCGTGTCCGAGGTGAGCGCAATCACATGATGAAACCCGCACGCAATGTCGGCCAGCAACTTGCCGTCCAGCCAGAGAATGGGAACCGGGAACAGGCGCTCTGCGGTGTCCCCTTGTCCCAGCTGGCCATGGCAGTTGCTACCAAAGGCCCACACGCGAGGAGCGTCTGTGAGCACGCAAGTGTGGTGCGCACCGCAAGAGACCTTGACCACACGATGACCTCGCAGTCCTTCAATCTCCACGGGCAGAGGGGCACTCTCCGTGCTGTTGATCCCTAGTTGCCCCTGGTGATTGTATCCGAATGAAAAGAGCCGGCCACCTTCAAGCACGGCGCACGTGTGGTTGTAGCCACACGCCACCTGTGTCACGATCTCATCCTGCAATGCCTCGATGAGCTTCGGGAAGACCACAGGCCCCCTGGTTCCGAGCCCCAGCTGCCCATTGTGATTGCGTCCGCACGAGTAGAGCTTCTGGTCGACGCCCAGGAGCATGGTATGATGCTGTCCCGCAGAAATTCTCAAAAGTCAGTGCCCTAGTATATGCACTAAATGAAGTCACCCAAAAAAGTACTTTTCAGAATGTTTGCCTGTCCGCATGAAGCGGCGCGCACCTTGACCCCCAATGGCATGCACACTGAAACAGGAGACACCTGATTTCGCACTGAGCCCACGCCAAGCTGACCATAGTCGTTGAGGCCAAAGGCGAAAACCTCGCCGTCGACAGAGATCGCAACGGAGTGGTGGTAGCTGCACGTTACCGACGCAATTCGAATGTGCTGGAGGGCCTCAACGAGCAGCGGCGTGCTGCTTCGTCGAGTATTGCCCACTCCCAATTGACCATACGTGTTGCAGCCGCACGCGTAGACTTGTGCAGCTGATGACAGCAGAAGAACGTGTTCAGCTCCATTGAAACAGCTTACTTGCACTATGCGGCACGACGCAGGGAGGCCTTCGATAGGCTCCACACTTGCGCTGGCCTCTACTGCCCTTGCTTCGGCCCCACCTGACCGCGTGGATCTGCCCAACTGCCCGCTCCCATTGAGCCCACAGCAAAGGACCTTGCCTTCCTCGGTCAAGAAGTAGGACGTCTCATTTCCTGCAGCCACTTTCAGCACTCGGCATCGGCGGAGAGAGTCGACGAGCGCGGGTTCGAGTTGCTCCCTTGTTGCAGAATGCCCGAGTTCCCCCTTGCGGTTCTGCCCGCATGCAAACACATCGCAGTCCAGAGTTTCGTGCCCGCCCGCGACGGGTTCGCCCTGGCCCAGTGCGCTGGCACCCGCTGCATGTGCCATGCCCTCAGTCTTGCGGCCGTGCTCATCTGCCTGTTGATGCGCAGGCCCAATGAGACGAATGGAGCGGATGTGGCGCCCTGATTCTTCAGGTCCGACCACATCCACAGCATAGTGCTCTGTCCCGACAGCCTTGTTCACCAAGTAGAGAAGGCGGCCATCGCTCAAAAGCGGGCCCTGCAGCCCAATGCGGTACCTAGGTACCTCAATGTGGCCGGTCTCCTGAAGCGTCACGGTGTCGAGCTTAAAGATGATTTCCGGGCCTTCCTGCTCGTATTCGCCACGCTCGTGATGACGTCGGAAGAAAAGAGCCCCACCAGCATGAGCCAGCCACCCGCGCTCCCCACATCGATATGGAGCGTGCAGGACGATGCTGCCCGCCACACCCGCGCCAGCATACCCGTTTGCAAGTTTGTAGAGACCCGACGCTGTGTGCACGTACAGGAACGATCCATCCACGGCCACTGTTGAGTAGCCCCCGCCGTCGTACACCCTCGTCGCCTCTCCACTCCCCCCTGTGTGGCCTGAAGCCAACACACACGGCCAGTGTCGCAAGAGAAAGTCTTGCTCTGACAAGAAGGTCAATTCTTTCTCCTGCGACAACTCTGCCCGGGTGCCACCTGCTCCTGCGGAACTCGGGACAGATCTGCGCGGCTGCCCTGCCCCTGTTGCACCACGCAGGTCTGTCCCTGTTGCGCCACTGCTTTCACCTTGTACAATATCCACCGGCGACAAAGTTGCTGGCGGCATGGAGGGCGCACTGACAATAAGACCTTGAACAAGACGCCTCACGTCAAGCTTGAGCGTGGGGTTGCGAGCCGCCAGCCAGGCTGAATTGAGAATGTTGGCGACGCTCCCGCGCAGGAGCGCCAAGAAGAAGTGTGCTTGCAACGCCAACTCCCCCTCCTGCACGTCGCGGTGCTCCTGCACCAACTGCTCAAGAACCCCCTCGAGCGCATCTAGTATCTGACCGTCCTGACCCACCAACGAGAGCGCGGGCAGTCCCTCAAGGGTCGTGCACACTGCGCGGCACACCTCTCCGAGCAGCTCGTGGCGCTCCTTGGCAAGACTGCGGAGGGTGAGGAAAAAGGACTTTAAGCCAATCGCCGCAACCGCAGGCAGCTCCTGTACATGCGATCGATTCCGCAACCGGGTCGCGCAAGCGCGCCGACTGTCACGGCCTGGCACAGAATCTGCCCACTCCTGCCCTTTGAGTAGTTCGGCCAGCGAGCCGTTGGCCCTTTGCTGGGTCGCACCGCCACCCATGTTGCGGGAGACTACGGCGAGGCGCGCGTGGAGCAGCAGCGAGAAACGCGACGCGCCCATCTGACACGCATTCGACGCATCCCGCGCCAGCTGCGTCTTCCACGTCACGTCCGCGTCCGCCTGCCCTGACGAGTCGTCCTGCAGCACATCCGCCCTGCGCTCATGGGGAGCGGGCTCGCGGCGCGCGGCCACATGGGGGTGGAGCTGAGCCTGGATCTGCAGTCCCGCAAAACTCTCGACGACCGAGAGGTCATCCAGAAGGGAGTCCCGGCTCTCCTCGCGCCCGCCGAATGCGCCTGCGCCGCCGACGCGCACGTGGCTGCGATTCCGCGGGCTGCATGCTTCGGCGCCCTGCTCGTCGAAGGCGCTCGCGCTCTGCTGCTCCTGCGCGGGCTGCTGCAGGTGAAGGTCATCCTCGTCGTCGTCGCCATTGTCTTCGTGCGCCCCGTCCTCCTGCTCGTACTGGTCAGTCTCGTCGCTGTCCTCCTCCTCCTCCTCCTCCTCCTCCTCCTCCATCTCCTCCTCCTCGCTGTCCTCTTCCTCGTCCTCCGCTTCCCCCAAGTCCTCCTGCTCCTCCTGCTCCTCCTGCTCCTCCTGCTCGTGTGCACTCTCGAAGGCGGTTAGGACGGAATGGTAGACATCCCACGAAGCGCGCCCTGAAACACGCGCACGCGCACACACAAATGCGCGCGCGCACACACACACAGAAGCTCCACCTCCTCCGGGTTCTCAGAGTTCTGCAGATGCTCCCCCCGTCTTTCAGCGTCGTCCATTTTGATTCAGGCGAAAAATTTCGGATTCTTCATGAATCAGACGTGTCGACGGTTTTTTTTTTTGAAAAAAGCTGGTAACCAAGGGCCAACCCGGAGAGGGAGGGAGACATCCAGATGCCCTGGAGCATGAGCGCCAAAGCGGGGTTTGCAGCGGCGGCAGCAGGGCTGTTGCTGGTGCTCGCCGCGATGGAGCTGGTTGCGCCGCGCGCCGCGGCGCCGGGCAGCAGCCTGCTGGAGGCCCCGTCGTGGCTCGTTGCGCCGCCATCGTTCAACCTGAAGAAGGAGGACACCGTGGCCGATGCTTACTTGCGCGCCCAGGACAGGAGGCAGGCCGGGGTGCGCGCAGTGCAGGCGCTGCACATGCGCGACGCAAACTTTCCCGCGGTGAGCCGGGAGGGCAACTTCGACACCAGGACCGGCGGCCGCGCTCGGGGCTCATACCCCCGGCGCTTCAGTGCGCAGACGTCGCACCCGGCGCGCGCGGGCGAGCGCGGGCGCGCGGCCCACCGCGAGAAGGCGGCGGGAAAGGCGGCGGTGGTTACGCCAGAGGATGAGTGGCAGGCGGACCAAAAAAAGATGCGGGCGGCGATTCACGAGTTCCACAAGTACGGCGACAGCGCGCTGGAGAAGCTGATCCCCGCAAAAACGACAGCGCGCGAGTACAAAGCGGCGCTGGCCAAGGGCGAGCAGGAGATTGACCGTCTGAAAGATGCGAGCAAGCAGGGGCAGCTGGACGAGGCCAACGCTAACGGCGCGCTGTCGGCGCTGGAGAAGGGCATTGAGCAGCAGGACGCGCTCAAGCGCGCGGCGCTCAAGGCCAGGGCAGAGGGCAAGGAGTACGCGGAGAAGATGCAGATACAGGACCTCAAGAAGCAGATGAAGCTGCAGGAGGCACGCGATCGCCGCCGCGAGGATATCGTCAAGGACCAGGTGGCCGAGCTCGTGAAGGAGAACCAGGAACTGCGGAAGAAAGACACCAAGGTAGTATTGCAGCTGCAGGAGGTGCCGGCGGTGGGGGCGCGAGAAGGCAACCTAGAGGCGGTGCGCGAGCAGATCAAGAAACTGCAGGCAGCGGAGGGCTCCAAGGTCGAGGCGCTCAAGGACGAAGTTGCCGTAATGAAGTTGAAGGTGGAGAAGTTGAAGGTGGACAAGCTGCGCAGTGGGGTTTTGGCGATGCGGCGCGAGCACGAGCGCGAGGTCAGGCGCGAGGACAAGCGCAAGGCGGCGATCATGTCGGGGGACATCGACGCTGGGGCAGACATGACGGGCAAGCAGTTGCTCAGCCTGGTGCGCCAGGAGGCGCGCGAGAATTCTCGGCCGCACCAGCAGGCGGAGGACGAGGCCAAGGCCGACGCGCGGCAGGATGCACAGGCGCAAGCCTCCGATGCCAGAGCTAAGACGTCCGAGAATATGCAGCGGGCGCCGTCGGAGGAGACGCTGGCGGCGCTTGAGCAGGAAAAAGCTGCGCTGGAGAAGCAGCGCCAGGAGGACCGCAAGGAAGCGCGGGACGGGAGCGGCGAGAAGTCAGACAGGCGGAAGGACCATAGTGCTGCGGGGGGGCGTCCCGTTGATTCGGAGATCACGGTGAATGTCAACATAGAGTGCGTGCCATGTGAGAGCGGTGATGATTGCCATGCTGGGTGCCGGCGCAAGGTGACGACAAATGAGCGTCGCAAGCTGCCACAGCGTGCTATGCAGAGGGCGCTGCGGGATGGCACCATGAACAAACTGGCGGCCAAGTACAACTCGGTGGCGAGGGGCGCCGACGGCGTGATGCCCACGGGCGAGGAGTTCGGGTCGCTGGTAAAGCATTGCAAGTCAGGGAACTGCGATCCGCTCGAGAAGACGGGGGTCAACGTCGATGGGTGGGGCCTTGGACAGAATGACAGGGCGATCAAGGGGCTCTACCGAATGATACCTATCCCCCAGCTCGATCCCTCAGCCAAGAACAGCGTAGTGCGTCAGATGAATCAGCGCGAGGGCCGCTTTGCGCGCTACAACAAGGCTGAGCAAGACGGGGTCTATACCCCGGGCGCTACGTGGGGTGGCAACTCCAAGTTCTTTGCTCATGATGCGTCGCCTGGTGCCCTGTGTGTGTGTGTGTGTGTGTGTGTGTGTGTGTGTGTGTGTGTGTGTGTGTGTGTGT
>Ga0315905_10004358_pt1 | contig 14438 bp, 11 predicted proteins | sample LakEriMetagenome_5_FD_203522 | JGI IMG/M metagenome (GOLD analysis project Ga0315905, IMG submission 203522) | Freshwater fungal communities from buoy surface, Lake Erie, Ohio, United States - Buoy 4 MA121 | ecosystem: Environmental > Aquatic > Freshwater > Lake | place: USA: Lake Erie, Ohio... | reverse complement strand
TTTTATTTTTAATTTATTCAACTATAACTTTGAAATTACACTAGTAATAACTTTGAAATTACACTATTATTAACTTTGAAATTACACTATTATTTGCTTTGAGATTTCACTATGTATTTTTGATTGGAATCGAAGAAATAGTAAAAACATTACTCAATTGCTGCTAACCAAATAAATTCAGTTGCTGCCTGTATGTATTGAGTAATCCAAACAAAAGTCCCGTTACCTCTATAACGGGACTTCAATATTTAACATCAAATAAAATTAGATTGTGAAATCAATAAGATGAATTATTACAATCCAAATCCTTTATAATCTCGTTGACCTGATTCAGTCACAATTTCCAATAGAATCCCTCTGTTTACACCATTTAACTTCGTTGTAAGTTGCTCTACTGATTCAATAGGTTCGTTATTAACTTTACTTATAACCATTCCTTCAGTTAATCCAATAGATTTTAATTTACCGGCTTGAATAGACTTGATTTTCACACCGTATGTAATATTGAGTTCTTTTTTCTCCTTATCGGTTAATTCTGTAAATGTAGCACCCAAAGCGGCATTTTTACTTATCTCTTCTTTCGAAATAAGTTTAGTTTCACCTTCTTTATTTCGGAGAATTAATTCCTTAATTTCTTCCTCACCTTTTTTTGTTCGGACAGTAATACTTACTTTATCACCTGGCCTACGCTTACCTATTTCCTCTTGTAAGCTTGCCACAGAATTAACTTCTTTCGTTCCGATTTTAAGAATTACATCTCCGTCGTTAATTCCTGCTTTATCTGCGCTACCATCTTCTACTACTTTCGCTACAAAAACACCCTTGGTACTTGGTAAATTATTTTTCGTTTTGATTTCTTGAGTGATATCGTTGATTTGTACGCCCAAGTATCCTCGTTGAACAACACCATAATCAATAAGATCACGCATTACTTTTTCAACAAGATTAACTGGTACTGCAAATGAATAACCAGAATAACTTCCTGTTTGTGATGCAATTGCGGTGTTTATTCCAACTAATTCACCTTTTGTGTTAACCAATGCGCCACCACTGTTACCAGGATTTACGGCAGCATCAGTTTGAATGAATGATTCAATCGGGATAACATCTTGTTTTGATCGATCAGATAATAAATTAATGTTTCTTGCTTTTGCTGAAACAATACCGGCAGTTACCGTTGATGTTAAATTAAAAGGATTTCCAACAGCAAGTACCCATTCACCTACTTTCAAATCATCACTATTTCCTAATGGAATTGGTTGAAAATCTGAACCTTCTATTTTGAGAATTGCAATATCTGTTGAAGGGTCGGTTCCAACTACTTTAGCGGTATATTTTGAATTGTCATTAAGGATAACTTCAATTTCACTAGCGTTCTCTATTACGTGATTATTTGTAACAATATAGCCTTCAGAAGAAACAATCACTCCAGAACCAGAGCCGGAACCGTATTGTTTGAATTCACGACCTCCTGCACCCGGACCGTAGAAAAATTCTTGAAAAATATCACGTTGAAAGGATGTTTGAACCACTTTTGTAGTAACGTGAACTACTGAATTAATTGTGTTTTCAGACGCTTGAATGAAATCAACCGGTGTTCCTTGCATGCTTGCAAAACGCGCATTGTGTTGCTTGTTTCCATCCAAAACTTGATCTGAAAGTTTTGAATCATCTGAATAATAATTAATTGTTAAATAGGCAGCTAGAGGAATTATTCCTCCTAAAAAACCCACCGCCAATTGTTTGAGAATTGTTGTTTTCATAATTAACGATTTTAAAAATTTGTTTACAATAATAACAGAAAGTAAAAATGGTTGTTATTCTACTGCTGTTAAAGATTGTTAAGCAAAATTCGTGCAATTTCTTCTAATTAATGTACTTTTGTCAGACGATGCAACAAGTTTCTTTTTACAAGTATCAGGGTGCTGGAAATGACTTTATTTTGGTCGATAATAGAAATGAGGAATACTCTAATTTTTCTTTATATCTCATTAGCCAACTTTGTAATCGTCATTTTGGAATCGGTTCAGATGGCTTTATTTTTATTAATAAACATCAAGACCTAGATTTTGATATGCAATTTCATAATCCAGATGGTTCTCAAAGTTTTTGTGGGAATGGTGCTCGATGCGCAGTAGCTTTTTATTCGTTTTTAAATAGTCGAAAAGGACGATTTTCTTTTAATGCTTTTGATGGCTTGCATTCTGCAGAAATTTTGGAAAATGGCATGGTTCGGCTTAAAATGAATGATGTTTCTCAGGTTATTGAATATTCAGAAAATAGTTTTGAATTGTACACAGGATCACCTCATTTAATAAAATTTGAAAATGAAATTGATAAGATTGATGTTAAACATGAAGGTTCAGGAATTAGGTATTCTGAAAAATATAAAAGTCAAGGAATTAATATCAATTTTGTTCAAAAAATTGATGATTATTGTATTTCAATTAGAACCTATGAACGTGGAGTAGAGGATGAAACATTGGCCTGCGGAACCGGAATAACTGCTGCCGCGTTGGCGCATGCAAAAAAAATAAAGTTATCAGGATTTCAAAGAATTAAAATAAACGCAAGAGGAGGAGAGTTGTTTGTTGATTTTGTTGTAGAAGACAATAATTTCACCAGGATATTATTGGAGGGGCCTGCTTCATTTGTTTTCAAAGGTACAATCGATGTTTAGTTATTTGTTTGAGAAATTTACAGCTGAAAATCAGGAAATTGATTTTGATAAATCTTTGCTTTGGATAATTAATTCAGACAAAACTCCTCCGCACATTGGGATTTCTGAAAATTCAAAATTTTATAGTCTAAAAGCAACAGGAAAAGACAATGCTATCTTCACCAATGATATATTTTTGTTGTTGAAAAAGAAAAATATCGAATTTGTTTTATTGGAATTAGCCCCACATGCCATTGTTAAAAATATCGAATCTGTCTTTTTGACTTATTCTATAGCAATTCCATCGAAAGTTAGTTGCATTAGTCCAATTCTTGATTGTTTTGCTTTGGATGAACCTTGGCTTCTATTTGATTTGATTAACTATTTGAATTCAAAAGAACTGATTAATTCAATTAATGTTTTTAACTTCCAGCGCGAAAAATTGGGATTAGGAATCTATGGAGAAAAAGATGTTGTATTGGAAATAGAAAAATTGCAAGGTGCTAAAAGGAAATAAAATTAAACTCCGCGCCGTTGAACCAAGCGATGCTACCCTAATCTATTTGTGGGAAAATGATGTTGAAAATTGGAAATTTACCAATACTGATTCTCCATTATCTATGTTTGAGATTTATCAGTTGATTGAAGAACAACGCGTAGTTAGAGAGTCGGGTCAATTGCGCTTAATGATACTCGAGAATATGTCTGATTTAGTGATAGGTGCTGTCGATTTATACAATATTGATTTTAAACATGGTTTTGGAACAGTAGGTATTTTGATTGCCGAAAAACAATATCGTCAAAAAGGATTTGCATTGGAATCATTGAGTATTCTCTCTGAATACGCTAAAAATCATCTTAACTTGACTAATCTCAGTTGTGGAATTCAAGCTTCAAATAAAGCAAGTCAATATCTTTTTGAAAAAGCAGGATATCAAAAAATAGGAATACGAAAAAATTGGTTTTTGGTGGAAGGGAATAGAGAAGATGAGTATCTTTATCACTTAGAATTATGAAAAATAGAGTTAAAATATCCTTTGTCGTTTATCTTCAAATCCTTGTTTTTATACTTATACTTTTTAGTTGTGATTTGATTTCAGGATCAAAATCTTTAAATTCCAAGGAAGTCACTTTTATTATTGAGCCAAAATCTACCTTAAAGTCTTTAGCGGAAAAATTAAAAAAAAAGAAATTGATTGAGGATGAAGAACTGTTTATTTCGAAGGCTAAAGAAAATGGACTTACAGAACAAACGCTGGCATTTGGGAAATACAGAATAAAACCACAAACTAAATTAAAGGACCTGATTTTTGGATTTACAAAAGATAAAAATGGGAATGGTAATAACGAAGAATTAGTAAATGTAAACATTTATAAATTTCGTGATATCAATCAACTAGCCTCGGAGGTTCAAAAAAGTATTGCAATCGATAGTGCGGAATTTGTTCGCTATTTAGAATCATCAAAAACTTTAAAATCATTAGGATTGAAGGATAAAAGGGAACTGAGTGCCATCTTCATTCCAAATTTGTATCGAATGTATTTTGATACTGATATTCCTTCATTTGTTCAAAAAATGAAAAAAGAATTTGATTTGTTTTGGACTGTAGAAAAGCGCGATAAACTTAAAACTATTGGACTTAAATCGCCTGTAGAAGCTGTTATTTTGGCAAGCGTTGTATATGCTGAACAAGGGAAAAATCGAGAAGAATGGCCAATTATAGCTGCGCTTTACCTTAATCGACTAAAAAAAGATATGAAATTACAAAGTGATCCAACTTTTAAATTTTGTTGGGGAGATGCATTGAAAGGAACTCAGCGTCTGTTAGAAAAACACCGAGATATCGATTGCGAATACAATACTTATAAAATTAATGGATTACCACCGGGGCCAATATGTTTCGTTCCTTCAGATGTTGTCGATGCCATAATTAAGCCTGCCAAGGTAGATTATTTATTTATGTGTGCGACTCCGGATTATTCGGGCAAACACAATTTTGCTGTTTCTGATGCAGATCATGTAAAGAATGCAAAAATCTATCAAACTTGGATTGCTGAACAGGAAAAAAAATAAGGGAAGAAATGAAAAGAAGAACATTTTTTAGATTGGGATTAGCAACCGGAGCGCTAACCGTAACTAGGAATTTATTCGGAAATACCTTCTTCGAAGAAAAATCCTTTTCAGGAAAAACGGATTCTCCCATAATTCTTTCAACATGGATTCATGGCCTTGAAGCGAATCGTGCAGCCTGGGAAGTATTGAATAAAGGCGGAAAAGCAGTCGATGCTGTAGAGGCCGGTGTAAAAGTTACGGAAGCAGATCTTACCAATCGAAGTGTTGGTATTGGAGGTAGACCGGATAGAGATGGTCATGTGACGCTGGATGCATGTATCATGGATGAACAGTCGCGTTGTGGTTCTGTAGCTTTTTTGGAAGGCATTGCACATCCAATTTCGGTAGCACGTGCCATAATGGATAAAACACAGCACGTAATGTTAGTTGGTGATGGAGCTAAAAAATTTGCGTTAGAACAAGGTTTTAAAACAAGTAAAACTCCTCTACCTGAAGTGAAAAAAGATTGGAAAAAATGGAAAGAAGAAAATAAAGATCTTTTCATTAAACCAAGAATAAATCACGAAAATCACGATACGATTGGAATGATTGCGATGGATCAATATGGTAATTTAAGTGGCGCGTGTACGACAAGTGGTTGGGCATATAAAATGCATGGTAGAGTAGGGGATTCGCCTATCATTGGAGCTGGATTATTTGTTGATAACGAGGTAGGAGCAGCTACAGCAACAGGATTAGGTGAAGCTATCATTCGAATAGCAGGAAGTCATACGGTTGTTGAATTAATGAGGCACGGTTACACTCCGCAAAAAGCATGTGAGGAAGCCGTAAAACGTATTCTATCTAAACACAAAGATTTGACAAATTTACAATGTTGTTTCTTAGCCATCGATAAAGATGGGAATGTAGGTGCTCATTCGGTGTATGCTGGATTTAACTATGCATTAAAAACTAAAAATGACGACAAAATGGTTGATTCTACTTTTGACCGAAATTGGTAATGAGGAAAGTAAGTATTCTTGTACTTTCAATTTTATTTACAGCAACTATTGGTTTATCTCAGAATCAATTGATGTGGCATTTTTTTCATCCCACAAAGCAAATTTGGATGCCATATCAAACGCATGGATCTATTCAAGAAAAGCTTATACAATCTGGTGAACTTCCTTCGCCTTTTTATGGGTTGAATGAAGAAAAATTTAATTGGATTGAAAATCAAACATGGGAATTAATTTCGGATACCATTTTTGGTGATTTAAATTCCTCAAAAATGATTGATATTTCCCTTCCATCAGTAGATACTTACGCCGCAATTTATTGGAATGATTCTCTCGTTTTGTTGACGGAAAATGCTTTTCGACCATACACAATTCAAGTTTTGGTTAAATCAAAATCAAAAAATACAATTCGAGCGGTATTTACCCCTCCTGTTCTATATCATAAAGAAAAATATGAAAATGAACTTTTTCACTATCCCGCACCTAATGATCCAAATAAAATAGCTATTGCTAATCTCACTCGAAAGCCACAATATCAGTTTGGCTGGGATTGGACTGCAAGAATGAATACAATTGGTTTTATGGAACCAGTGAGCTGGGATTTTCAAAAATCAAATTCAATTGAAAAATTTTTAGTTCAAACCGAATTCATGAATTCTGGCCTTGCTGATATCTCTTATAAGTTTTTATTTAATTCAATAGATCAAGATTTAAAAATTACGAGTTCTCTTTTTGGTACAAAAAATTTAAAGACAAATGACACGATAACTGAATGGAAAAATCAACTGCGAAATCCAAAAATATGGTGGCCAAATGGATTCGGTAAGTCATTTTTATACCAAGACACTATACGAGTGTTTCAGGAAAATGGTTATGTAATTCAAACAAAAGTTATTCAATTTGGTGTTCGAAAGACAGAGTTAATTCAGGAAAAAGATGAATGGGGTACAAATTATGTGTTAAATATCAATAATCAACCCGTTTTTTGTAAAGGCGCTAACCTCATTCCTCCTTCTGTTTTTCCAAGTCAACTTACAGATTCAGTTTGGGAGGAGCAAATTCAAGTGATGAAGGAACAAAACTTCAACATGGTTCGCATTTGGGGCGGAGGATTGTATCCAAGCGATTATTTTTTCAAACGTTGTGATGAGGAAGGAATTATGGTTTGGCAAGATTTCATGTTTGCTTGTGCGATGTATCCTGCTGATTCTGTCTTTTTAGAAAATATAAAAGCTGAAATGAGTTATCAAATTCCTCGTATTGCATCTCATCCATCCGTTGTTTTATTTAACGGAAATAATGAAGTGGATGTTGCTTGGAAAAATTGGGGGTTACAGAAACAGTATAACCTTTCTCAAAATGATTCAACTAAAATCACTAATGATTATCGCCTTCTTTTTCAAGATAAAATACCATCTTGGGTAGTTGAATATACAGATATTCCGTATGTTCATACTTCGCCATTGAGTAATTGGGGCGCATCTGAACGATATAATCATGGTTCACAGCATTATTGGGGAGTTTGGCACGGAAACGATTCGATAGGAGATTTTACAAATAATATAGGTCGTTTTAATGCTGAATTTGGTTTTCAAAGTTTTCCCGAATACTCGACCTTACTTGAAATTGGTCATCCAAATTCATGGGATTTAGATTCACTTGGAATAAAAAAACATCAAAAAAGTTATGTTGGCAATGGCAAGATAAATTCGAACATAGAACGATTTTTTCCAAAACCAAGAAATTTTATGGAGTTCTTTTATTTTTCTCAACTGGTTCAAGCGGATGCAATGGAAAGAGCGGTTTCAGCTCACCGATTGAATGCTCCACGATGCATGGGAACACTTTATTGGCAATTAAACGATTGTTATCCAGGTCCAACGTGGTCGAGTGTAGATTATTTAGGCAATCGTAAAATTTTACATTATCGAATGAAGGAAGTGATGAATCCGTTGAGTGTATTTTACGAGAGAAGCAATGACGGTTTTCAATTAAAGATAGCTTCAGATTTACCTCAAAAAACCAGCGTGTTTTATAAAATTAAGGGAATTGCGAGACGAGGAGCCAAGTATAATTTAATCACCTTAATTTCGGATTCACTGCAATTGGAGTATCTGCAAAAAAGTGAATTTTTTAACCAGGATCAATTGAATAGGTTCTTCATTTCTAATTCTCTTGAAGGATTGCATATTACATGGACATTCAATAATAAGAGTTTTAATAAAATTGTTTGGTTGAATGATGTTCACCATGAAATAGCAAAACATAATAAGGTCAAGCTGAGGATTAAAAGTATTGATAAGAAAAGTAAATCGTTAATTTTGTCAATTAAAACAAAAAACCAAATTGATCATTTTTGGATTTATTCGATAATAAAGGGAATCCGTTTTGAGGAAAATGATTTACAACTTTTGCCAGGTTCAAAAGAAATCAAAGTTAATTATGAATCTCTGCCGAGAAGGTTAAACTTTAAATGGTTGGGTATTGAAAAATCTGAAGTAAGATTCAACTGACTCTTAATTTATCAAACACACTAAGTATTTCAGATTTATTGTATATTTGTTTATGTTTTGCAGAATGGATTTATGAGAATTCTAATCGTTGTTGTATTTTTAGTTTTTTCATTTCAAAGTTATAGTCAAACCTTTGTTTTTGCACAACTCACAGGTTCCCCTAATTTAAATACTACTGGTTGGAATTTGACTGGGAACGCTTATGCAGGTGATACAGGTGGGGATGCGGACACGAGCCCAAATGAGCTTGTTTTAACCAATGCTTCAGGCAATCAAAGTGGTGGAGTTTTTTTTAGTACTCCAATAAATCCTTTAATTTGTTCAAAATGGACAGTTGAATTTGATTATCGTATTTGGGGAGGCAGTGCTGCAGATGGTTTAGCCTTCTGTTTTTTGGATGTGCCTCCAACTGGTTTTGTAAATGGAGGGGGAGTGGGAATACCAGGAACGGCGAATGGATTAAAGATTATTTTGGATACATGGGACAACGGTTGTGGTGCCAACCCAGAAATTCAAATATATAGCGGAGTTGGATACAATGAATGTATTGCTGGAATAATAAAAGCTACCAACACAGGTGGGAGTTTAAATTTCATGAGAAGTAATATGTATCAACCGGTAAAAATTACCTATATTAATGGTGCTGTTACTGTATTTATCAATAACGTTCAATATCTCACGGCTAATTTTCCAATTAATTTTTCTGGGTATATGGGATTTACTGCCTCTACTGGTGGCGCAACAGATCAGCATTCTATCCGAAATGCTATTATATACACTGATCAAGCAACCTCAAATGCTGGAGGAGATGTTACTTATTGCACAGGACAAAACGCTACAATTGGTACAAGTCCTAACGCAAATTTTATTTACTCTTGGTCACCTTCGACCGGTTTATCAGATCCTGCTGTTTCAAATCCAACGGTGACTTTAACAAATAATGGGAGCATTCCAATTACTCAAACCTATACGGTAACTACTTCTTTGGCAAGCAGCCCTGGAATATGTCCAACCACTGATCAAATTAATGTCACGGTTTTTCCACAATTCAATACATCGTTGAACATGTCTATTTGTGATGGAGATACATATACATTTAATGGTCAAAATTTGACAACATCAGGAACTTATCAAGCAAGTTTACTTTCAGTAAATGGTTGCGATTCAATTGTTAATTTAATTTTGAATGTAAATCCGTTATCCAACGTAATAATTGATACAAGTATTTGTCAGGGAACGAGTTTCACTATTGGAGGACAGAATCTAGTAAATTCAGGACAGTACACTTTTTCATTTCAAAATCAGAATGGATGTGATTCTGTGGTTGTGCTGAATTTGAATGTTTTTCAATTACCTTTGATCGCATCTACTTCTGCAACAGTTTGCTCTGGTGAAACAGCAATTCTTGTTCCATCTGGTGCACAAAACTATACATGGAGTCCGACAATTGGTTCGGTTGATTCTCAGGGAATTTTAACCGTTTCGGTTGTTTCTACTACTAATTTTAATTTAACGGGAACAGATGTCAACGGTTGTGTCAATGCTATTTTGGTACCAGTATATGTTAATCCGCTGCCTAACATTCAACTTAATTCGGATCAAACTCAATATTGTGTGGGTGATGCAGCTCAATTGAACGCATCAGGTGGAATTTCTTATTTCTGGGACCAATTTTCTGGTAATACAGGTAGTCAAGTTTTTACTGCTCAATCAAGTTCTTATTATACAGTTACAGGAGTTGATGCAAATAATTGCTCAGCTGCCGACTCAGTGTTCGTTTTGGTCAATGAAAATCCTATTCTATCAATAACACCAAATCAAGAAATTTGTGAAGGTGAATTTGTTTCCATAAGCATTCAAGGAGCAACTAGTTATTTATGGTCACCAATTGGCACTGGAAGTCAATCTTTAGTATCACCAACTTCAACTACAGTTTATACGATAACAGGTGTAAATCAAGTAAATTGTTATTCGCAAATTACAACCACAGTAACTGTAAATCCATCTTCCTTTGCAAATTTTTCAGCAAACCCAATAATTACAACTTCGGATTCTCCAACGATAACTTTTACTAATGAATCATTTGGAGATGATCTTGTGTTGTTTTCAACGGGAGATGGAACTGTTTATGACCAATTTGATGGTCAGTTAGAATATACTTATCCTTTTTCTGAAGGAACATATTTAGCTTCATTGTGGGTTGAAAATCAATTCGGCTGCTCAGACTCTACGCAATTATTTATTCAAATTAAAGGCGATGAGATTTTTTATGTTCCCAATACATTTACACCCGATGGGGATGAGCATAATCATATTTTTTATCCAATTTTTACAACTGGATTTGATCCTTCAAACTTTCAATTTGAAATATACAATCGATGGGGTGAGATGATTTTTCAATCGTTAAATTCGGATAAAGGATGGGATGGATTTTTTAATGGTGTTTTATGTCCCGAAGGAACTTACACATGGAAAATAATTTATAAAATACCAGATCGAGATGAATATAAATTAGCCACTGGACACGTTAATTTAATAAGATAAGAATTTCTTTATAAATCTGTAATCTTAATCTCCTCCTCCACAAGAACTTCCACAACTGGAACTGCATGAAGAAGAATCACCGGAGGAACTATCAGAGCTATCGGATCCTCCATCAGAATAATTATTAACTTCATTATCATTGTACATATCAACTAAATAATGGCCTAATACAGCAGTATCCCAAGTATCAATATTTTCCTTTTCGTAATTCTTTTGGTAATGTATTTTAACAAATTCAATAAGAGGAATCATTTCGTAGGTTCCTCTAAATTCGTATTTTCTTTTTGATTCAATAACTGAATCTATTTCTTCAAACTTAGTTTGGTTCCAAATTTCTGGTGGGGGTGCAATTCCAAATTCAGATTTGTACAAATCTAAGGTATATTGGTATTGATCTCGAAAAACTTGAGTTGATTCAGTTGATTGAACTAATTCAGGATGATGATCAAAATTATATTGTAAAACATTATCACAAAAATTTCTATATCCAGCGCTGAATAAAAGATGTTCATGCCATAATTGATCAATTATTTTGGAAGGTGTAACAGGATTCTTACTAATAACACCCAGATAAACAAATTTTTTATATTCAATGATTGCTTGGAAGGCAAAATCTCTTTCCCATCCAAGTTTCTTTTTTAATTTATTTGCAAAAACCCTTAATGAAGTATTTTGTCCGCTAAAAGTGGCGAAAATTTGATCCCAAATATCAGGTGTTACTAAATCCTCAAAATTGTAACAAATTACGCTTTTCCAAAGTTTTAATTTTTCACTGTCAATATCATTTTCCATAATTATTTGTTTTTAGCAAGTTTAGCAAATTTTTTAGCTGCAATATATGACATACTCTTGGAGTGTTCAATATCAAATTTCATTTTAATACTTTCAGCCATTGCCTCATCAAAAATCCGAAGTACGAGAATGACTTTTTCTTGGTAAGAACGTGAAGTTAAAGCAATTTCAAGATTACTATAATCATCATTAGTGACTGCTATTAATGCTTTACATTTTTCTACTGCAACATCATGTAAAACTTCATGTTGAACAGCATTCCCAATATAAACATCTATTTTTCGTTTTCTAAAATGATTCAGATGCTGAGAATTTTCATTAGTTTCGATGATAATTATTTTTTCGCCTCGGTTTATTAATTCCTCAGCAATAAAAAAACCAAGTCTACCGAGCCCGCATAGTATTATATGATTTTTGTATTTGTATTTTTTTCTACCTAGAGCAAGTTCAGTTTTTCGTTTAAATAAATTATCTAAAAGTAAGGATAGAATTAACCAGATAAAAATAGATGAACAAAGCATTAGGGTGATTCCTACTATTTTACTAACGTCCTGCGCATGCAACAGGCTAAAGTCACCATAGCCAACAGATGTAACAGTAACAACCACAAAATAGAAGGAATCCAACCACTTTAAATTTTCGAAATAGTGAAAGTAAACTGTTGAAAATATCAGTAGTGAAAAAAAAGTACCTATTAGAGAACTTAGAAGAAAAGAAGGTTTTTCAAGCCTATCGAATTGAGGATTTTCAATAAATAAACTTGGTTTACTCTTAAATTCATCGTCATGATAAATTGCGTCAACAAATTCAGAAGCAGAAATTCTTGCCGGATTGTATATTTCAATGTTGGGAATAGCATTTCTTAAATGAGGAATTAATTTCTCATTAAATAAAGCCGTTGCCAAGTGAATATTTGGGTATAAAGTATTTAATGCAATTACGGTTTCTAAATTTTGGTTGTCTTCTTCGAAAAGGATATAAACTATTTTAAAAGATTCGATTTCAATGGACTCTAATATTTCGCTGAAGTCTTCAATTTTGGAACTCTTATTTGAAAGAATATCTAAAAATAAATAGGGGTTAAAGCTTGTTTTTATATTTTGTTTCTCTAATAATAACATGGTTCTATGAGCCAAGTGGCCATTTCCAACAACCAAAAAACGAGAATCAATCATAATTTACCTTGATGTTGTAAAGATACTATAAAGCATAAAAAAAGCCACCATAAGGCAGCTTTAATTTAGATTAAAGACTTGAGTACTATGATTTTCTTCTTGCCTCGTTAACCACTAGATTTCTTCCCATGAAATCATTTCCATTAAGAGAATCAATGGCTTGTTGCGCTTGACCATCGTCTTCCATTTCAACGATAGCAAATCCACGAGAACGTCCTGTTTCGCGATCAGTAATTACTCTGGCAGAAGATACTTCTCCAAAACTTTCAAATAGCTTTTCGATGTCCTGACTTGTAGCACGAAAGCTAATGTTTCCACAATAAATATTCATAAAAAATAAAAATAATTAAATCACTGTACCTTGTGCACAGTCCTACAAAAGTAAACCTAAAAAATTGAAATAACTAATTAATTATCAATTTGATTGAAAAAAAGTACAAATAACTTATAAAATAAAAGGCTATTGTGCTAATTGATTGATCAAAAAACGATATTCACAATTTTACCTGGAACTACAATTACCTTCTTCGGATGCTGGTTTTCCATCCATTTTTGAATTTCATCGAGTTGAAGCACATAATCTTCTACTTCCTTGGCTGATAATTGTAAGCTCAGATTTACTTTTGTTCTCATTTTCCCATTAAAAGAAATGGGATAATCAAAATTGGATTCAATTAAGAACTTTTCATCGTATTCAGGATAATTTTGATAAGTTATTGTTCCAGCTTGATTTCCTAATTTCTCCCATAGTTCTTCTGCAAAGTGCGGTGCAAGGGGCGCGATAAGAATAACAAGAGGTTCAATAACAGATCTTTTGTTACATTTTAATTCTGTTAATTCATTCACAGCAATCATAAAAGTTGAAACACATGTATTAAATGAATATCGATCTAAATCTTCCCGAATACGCTTTATAGTTTTATGTAATACACGCATTTCTTTTTCATTTCCAATTTCATCTGAAACTGAAAATTGATTTTCATTGGTATGAAAAAGTCGCCAAAACTTTCGTAAAAAACCATTAACTCCTGTAATTCCTTTGGTATCCCACGGTTTTGTTTGTTCTAATGGCCCTAAAAACATTTCGTACATTCGCAAGGTATCCGCACCAAATTTTTCAACTAGTTCGTCCGGAGTTTGCACGTTATATTTTGATTTAGACATTTTTTCAACCTCATACCCGCAAACGTATGAGCCGTCTTCCTCACAAATAAATTCTGCATCTGCGTATTCAGGGCGCCATTTTCTAAATTCGTCAATGTTCAATTTGTCGTTATCAACCAAGGAAATATCAACGTGAATTGCTGCATGGAAAAAATTGTCTTTCAATGAGTAACTTACGAATTTATTTTTACCAATCACAAGATAAACAAAACTACTTCTTCCTAAAATCATACCTTGGTTGATCATTTTTTTGAAGGGTTCATCAAACGGTATTAATTTTCGATCATATAAGAACTTAGTCCAAAAGCGTGCATAGAGCAAATGACCTGTAGCATGTTCAGACCCACCAATGTATAAATCAACATTTTGCCAATAATTGACCTTTTCTTGGCTGAAAAATTCACTTGGATTTGTCGGATCCAAATAACGCAAGAAATACCAAGAACTTCCTGCCCAGCCAGGCATTGTAGAAAATTCGTATTCAAATTTATTTTTGTATTTCCAACCATTAGCTCTTGC
>Ga0315905_10004357_pt1 | contig 14438 bp, 9 predicted proteins | sample LakEriMetagenome_5_FD_203522 | JGI IMG/M metagenome (GOLD analysis project Ga0315905, IMG submission 203522) | Freshwater fungal communities from buoy surface, Lake Erie, Ohio, United States - Buoy 4 MA121 | ecosystem: Environmental > Aquatic > Freshwater > Lake | place: USA: Lake Erie, Ohio... | reverse complement strand
AATGGGCATTGTGAGTGGTGCCCAGCTGAAGATTGATTACAGCAAGCTGGGCTACGACATCATTGCCTTTCTGGGAATTTATCTTGAAAAGAGTTCTATGTACGGGGAAGTATGCGAAAAGCTCAAGGCCATTCCGGAAATTGTGAGCATCCACTATACCACCGGCAACTACTCCATTTTTGCCCAGCTGATTTGCAAGGATACCAAGCACCTGCGGGAGGTACTGCACGATAAAATTCAGAATGTAAAGGGAATTCAGCGCACCGAAACCTTCATTTCGCTGGAGGAAAGCGTGGTTCGTCCACTCAAGCTGGAGCCGAAGAAGGTGGTTTGATGCCGCAGCTTTGCCGGTGATTCGATGAATTGCGTCAGCGAACTGACGGATTTTCTGATTTTATGAAAATTCCCCGGGAAATTGAATGGAGGAATTTTCGCAAAGCTTTCAAAACCATCCATCCCGGTAACTACCTCGGATTTATTTCCTGATGAGGTGGCAGTTGCTTCGGGTGCTTAGCGCTGCAGGAGCCAGGGCCTGACCAGATTTCCTTCCCTGGAATAAACGCGCACAAAATATAGGCCGTTTTCTGCTGAGGCAGGAAGCCAAAGTTTCCAGTGCGAAGGAGCTTTCTCCTCCACTTCAAGGCTCTGTTTCCTTCCCCGCAAATCAAATACCTCTGCTTTTTCAATGACAGATGAGGCAAAAACATCCCCCCCGCCATTTCTGCTGGGTGAAGGAAAGATGTTGAATTCCACAGCTGCCTTTTTCACAGCGCGCACTGAGGTGATTACCACATCCGCGTTGAAAATGGAGCTGCTGTCGCCACCGGGGATGCTTTGAATAATAGGACGCGTATTTGATTTGGTTTTCCGGGGAACATCTGCGTTGATCCGGCCCCAGGGCTGATACTGATCAGTTACTTTGGCAATTCCTTCTATCTGAAATGCCACTACAGATGGCGGAAGATCATCTGTAGTGAATGTCTTGCTTGTTACAGAAGAGGGCAGCATGAAACTCAAGACAGTCAACCCGGCAGAATCAAGACATTGGATACGGAAACTATCCAGTTGAAAGCCTTCGTATGGTGTCCAGAAAAGATGAATCAGATTTTCATTGGTTGAATGCTGAAGATGAATGCATTTATGCCATTTTGAGGGAGCTGTTAAAAAGCTGTCGCTTCCGCATTGTACCTGAGACTGAATCCGATAATAATAGGGCCTTTTCCAGGGCTTTGAAGTAGCATCAAGAAAATGAAAGCGACTGCTTGTATCACCAGCAAGCTGAACATTATCCACCAACTCAAATTCTCCCGGGGCCCCATCTCTCTCTCTCAGAATCCTTACATTCTTTATAAGGGGATTTCTGGGTTTGTTAAATCTCCATGATACTTCACAACGCTGACTGTCCGAAAGATTTACAACCGATGCTGTATCTATCCGGGGAATAAAAATGGTATCGCTGCCATTCACCTGGACCACTTTTGGAGCAGAAAGAGCCCGGCAGCCACCCGCTGAAATTACCATCAGCCTGTAAATACCAGGCGAAGTTCCCGAAAAAGTAATAGCTGACGCACCTGGCACGGGAACGCCATCGTTCAGCCAGATCAAGGTATCTAAAGGAGAAGCATTACTTGCTATGGTAAATGTTTTGTAGCAGTTCAGGACATCCGGAGAATTAACAAGCGTAAGAACCGGAGCATTCACCCTGGGAAATGCCTTGTAGCTTACCCGGACCTTATCAAAAAACTCACTTACACAGGCTTCCCTGCGGTATACGAAATGATAATCTCCGTTTGAACCGGCTTTGTACACTGGATCAGTAGCGCCCGGAAGGGCAACACCATCTTTAAACCACTGATACTGAACATCGGCCGCCCTGAATGCAGCTTCCAGCAATACACTGTCGCCATTGCATGGATTAAGTTTACCCTGAAGAGCTTTCATGTTTGCTCTGGGCAGGCTGCATTGCTGACAAAAAGAAGGGTTTACACAAAACACAAATAGTGCGAATGCTAAAACTGAAATTCTTAAGGTCTTAATCATTTGGGTGTTTTTTATTGATTTGCTTTAGGCAGCAGCTGGAACCATCATGAAACTCAAAAGTAAGTAATTTTCAAATTTCTCCATTCAAAATACCTGCCCAGCCACCTTTACTGCTTACCGGATTTGTATTTTTTATACTCGGCCGTTTTTTTAAAAATCACCCACTCTTCCATTTTATCAAAAGCACTTTGACTGCTCCCTGAGGAAATGGCCTTTCGATAGGTTCGGAAACTGTTGCTGAAATCCCGGATGCGGGTGTAAAACTGAAAGGAAAGTTCACAAAAGGTGTAATTACTCTCTAATTGTTTTTCGAACAATTTCACCTGGTTCCCGGCCTCCTTGGTTCGGTTAAGTCTGAGCAGTCCATCGATTAAATAAAGGATTGCTATCGTATCAGAATTATTGAGGGAAATGGCTTTTTCTGCGAATAAAATAAGGCTATCGTTCATTTCAAGATCAGCAAAGCAGTTCATAAGCCCGGTAAGACATTCAGGATAACCAGGTGCGGCATGAAAGACTTTCCGGTAAAGAGAAAGTGCTGCGGTCCGAAGACTGTCCCGAGGTGTCCCATTCATGGTGCCAGCAAGCTCATAATGCACATTGGCCAGATCGAGGTTCAGATTCAGGTCATCAGGATTTAGTGTTAATCCCTGATTGATAACATAATATGCACTGTCCCAGTTTTGCTCTGTTTTGTATACATCAGCCAGAAAATGACAGGCTTCAGCATCCTTCCTGTTTAAAAAAATAGCTTTCTGGTAAAGTTGTTTTGCCTGGGCAGATCTTCCGGCGCGGTATTGCAGGCGGCCAAGATTCAGAATTGCAATGCCATACCGGCTATCCAGCTGAATGGCTTTCTGGTATGAAATAATAGATGAATCAAGGAAACTAATTGAAGAAACAAGGGCCGCGTTTGCAATTTTTTCCTGATAGGCCCCGCCTTTATTGTTGTAGGGGAACTTCCATCTTGGAGCCAGCACAATGGCCTGGTTGAAATAGCGGATGGCCGAATCCAGCTGATGATTCAGCCAGTAAAGCCGGCCAACAGCATTATGCAAATGCGCCGCCCGGCTTTCAATCTGCAGAGCGGTACGCAGGTGATTGATGGCTGAATCCAATTGGCGGCGGTCGCGGTCGTTGTCTACCGCAATTGGGGAAAGCGCCTGCGCTTCAAAAAAATATCGCCTTGCCAGCATCTGCGGATACAGGGAATGCCTGGGTGGATTATGCTCCAGAAACACGGCCAGCTCCCGGGCGCCCAGCCTGAAAACCTCCTCCCGCACGATGTTTTCATTGCCGGCAATGTACAGGTTGATGGCGGTCTGGGTTTTGGTGTTGATGGCATCCGAAAGCTCTTCCCGCCAGCGCTTTTTCTTTTCCTCCTGCCCTTCGGCGGCAGCCTCCAGTTTTTCCAGCCAGAACAGCGCACAGTTTTCGGCCGGCTCTACCAGCCGCAGTTTTTTCAGCCGCTCACGATAATTCTGCTCCAGCTGCAGCGTAGCCTGATCGCTTTGTTTCTGTGCGGCCTCCTGTTTCTTTTTGGCCAGTTCGCTGGCCGAAAACTTTTTGGGTTTGGGTAAAAAGCCAATGCTCTCCGGACCTTCCACCAGTGGATTTTGCTTCTGGTAAGAAGCGCGGGAAACCGAATCAGACAGGAAGCGCCCGATTTCCGCCACGCTGATTTCATTGTTCCGGTCGTAATCGGCCCGGCCCTCCATGCCCCGGAGCAGATACCAGGTAAAGGCTCCGAATCCGCCGCCGAATTCATCACCCTCTTTTGATTTTTCATTGGGCCCGCAGGCCAGAATTTTCACCGATTCTCCGCGGTCGATGTTTTTCAGGTTGTTGCTGATCTGCTGCAAACCCTCATCCCCGCCGGCGAGGTTTCCCGAATGGCATGCATCCACCACCATATACACCTGGGCACCTTTGAACATAAAGGTATTCATGTAGTTGCGCAGCAGATCGAAGGGGATATGTCCACCTGAGCTGTAGGAAAGCTCCGATCCGCCCGGCAGAAGGAAAAAGGTGGGCTTATTGATGAGGCTGCCCTCCACATCCCCGTGGCCGGCAAAGTAAAAATACAGTCGATCGCCCTTCCGGATTTCATTTTTCAGGCGATCCATCAACTGGAAAACCCGGGCCTGGGTTGCATGATCATTCAGTAGCAGAAAGCTACTATCGCTCACCATTTTTTCGCCGTAAACCTGCTGAAGGGCTGAAAAAAAACTGGCAGCATCGGAATGAGCGAAGCGCAGGCTGCGGTTTTCGCCGGGATATTTTGAAACCCCGATGCAAACTGCGAAAACTCTGCTGTCTTTTTGAAGACGGGCATTTTTTGCCACATCCACGGTGTACTCCTTTCGCTTGCTCAGCTCCCGGGGCCAGAACTCGAGGTCCCTGCTTCCGGTAAGCATTACGCGGGGATTACGGAGTTTCTCCAATCCGGGAACCAGATCGCCAAAACTGCGCAGCGAGGATGAATTGCGGAAGGCTTCCCGCATAAAAGCGGTGATGGTTCCAAGGCTGTCTTTTCCGGAGACCGTTTCATTTACCGGCTCTGCAAGACTGGCCGGCAGAACCGATACAGTATGCGGCGAGTTTTCTGTCCGGTTCAGGTCGGCCCAATCGTTCTCGGAGCCTTTTCCGGTTTTTCCTCCCCTGATACCTCCGGCTTCTGTAAAATTAAGAGCTAATGATGTGCCCCGCTGCCCCTTCCCGAATCCACCGTCGAATACCAGCAACAGCTGGCCGATGCGGGTTAATTTTTCTTCAATCCTGTGCAGGCTTTCTGCCAGCTCATCATCGCGCAGATGTCCCTCACCATTGTAGCCGCCGGCCGGGGTGAAGCGTGAATCCCAGGCAGCAAAACATTCGTCAAGGCCATCTGTCTCCTCTCCATTTTGATCTGTAATCTGTTGAAAATGACCGGAAAAATGGATGTATACAATATCGCCCGACTGAACCCGCTGCTGAATCTGCTCCAGCGATGCAAGAATCAGTTCGCGGCTTGCCTTTTCATTGGTTCGCTTTATGGTATTGGCTGGCAGAAAGCTATGGTTTTTCAGTTCTTCAGCCAGCAGCTGAACATCCCTGTCGCCATGAATTTTGGGCCATCCGCTTTCCTTGGGGTATTCACCGATTCCCACCAGCAGGGCATAGCGGGTGCTGTACTGCGCCATGGCATCGTTCTGGAAAATTAACCAGAAAAAAAGCAGACCAAAGCAGGCTTTGGTGAGCCGGGGCAGCAATCGCATAAGTCGGAAGAAAATCCCCATTGATAAAACTGCAAAATTGCTCAGAACTGCCGGAATAGGAAGGATTTCGAAAAATGCACGGCGAAAATTATTGTTTCTGAATTCCGAAGAAACTCTTTGTGAGAGAAAATAATGATTTTTTAAATCTACCGTGCTCAGGAATTCAGCTAAAAATGCCCGAAACAGCCCATCTGAATGAATAAAACAATTTGCTGGACCGCTTGTTTTTTATTCATTGCAGTTCAATTCTGACTTTATGCCAAGGAGAGCACAAAAACAAATTCAGTTACTGATTATGGCCATTGGTCTTCTGCTTGCCGGTGCGGCTCATGCACAGACTCCGGACAGTCTTAAAGCAGGAAAAAGCCAGTCTCCGGTTTCCGGAAAAGACAGCCTGGGCCGGAAGAATGAAAATACCATCCTGAATCCTCAGAAGCAGAAACAAGACAATAGTCTTTATTACAAGCTGAACTATGCTGGTCACCATCTTCACCGCGCAGGCAGGAACACCATTGCAGTAGGCGGTATTTTGGTTGCCTCCGTTGCTGCTGTGCTCCTTTTCAACACCGTTCTTAAACCAAAAGTGAGTGATGATTATATTCCGATAAACTTTGTTTACGGAACTCTGGGTGTCAGCTTCCTTCTGTGCTCTACCAAAGGAGGCTACCACCTGATCAAGGCAGGAAAATCCCTGAAAGATCCACGCTTTTTCAAGCAGGATAAAACCATTTATGATCTTTAGGATTTCTTATGTTCAAATCTATTTTTTTTGACATAAGAATCAATAGTTTATGAATTTTTCTGCATGGAAGATAATCCTATTGCCATTGTTACAACGAAGTAAAAGCAAACGATACTTCTCCAATTCTTTCTGTTCTTTTAGCTTGATGAACAAGTACAGAAAAATCAAGAAAAAACGAAGCTCCTACCTGCATCCCTTCCGTAACCTCGTCGTTTTGTCAGGCCTGTTTGATTTTGATTTGTTATCATCAAAAAATAGATATTGGATTCAATGCTTCATTATTCTGCTTTTTACAGGCTTGCTTTCCTGCCGCCAGAATCCCGGAGCAGATCCGGCTTCCGTGAGACAAGAGCTGCGGCAAAGGGAAATTGTGCACCTTACTCAAGGACAAATCACCGGGCGTGCAGCCGAACTTGCCGACTCAATGCTGCTTCAGGCTGAATTATCTTTTTACTCAGGCCTGAAAAGGCTTGAAAATTCTGCCTCCTGCAAACCTGCACTGGACAGCAGCATAAATTTTCTGCAAAGCAGGTATCCGGTAAAACTCAGCTACCATTTTTTTACTCCCGGTGAGGCCGATAAAAAAGTTCCGGAAAAAGGAAGACAATTGCTGGATGCATGCCGGTACAGCAGGGAACATAAGCTGCCGATTGCTGCCAACTTGCAGAAAGACGGCGAAAAGGAGTTTCTCTACACGCGGGTTCTTACGCTGAGCGATGCAAATTGTCAGTCCTGTCATCTCAGCCATCCAAGACCGGAATTGCGCGGCAAAACCGGCGACACCATCGGCATAAAAATGCTCCGCTTTTCGCGAAAGCAGGTAGTAATGTCCTTTGTGGAATAGCCTTTGCTCCTTCGAAATTGATTTGTTGTTTTGCAGGCCCTCTGAAACAGAGTTTACACCAATGGCAACCAAAACCAGCAAATCAGCGGCACAAGGGTTCGATCGTGCCAAACTAACTGACAAAGAACTGCTTGAGCTTTATCAGGCCATCCTGAAGCCCCGGATGATTGAAGAAAAAATGCTGATTCTGCTCCGGCAGAACCGCATTTCCAAATGGTTTTCAGGCATTGGTCAGGAGGCCATTTCGGTAGGTGTGGTGCAAGCACTCGAAAAAGACGAGTACATTCTGCCCATGCACCGCAATCTGGGTATCTTCACTGGTCGCAACATTCCACTGGCACAGCTTTTCAAGCAATGGGAAGGAAAAAAGGGGGGCTTTACCAAGGGCCGGGACCGTTCCTTTCATTTCGGTACCAATGAGTATCACATCGTGGGCATGATTTCACACCTTGGTCCCCAGATGGGGGTGGCCGATGGTATAGCACTGGCGCATAAACTGAAGAAAGAAAAGAAGGTTACCGTAGTTTTCACAGGAGACGGCGGCAGCTCAGAGGGCGATTTTCATGAGTCCATCAATGTAGCGGCCGTGTGGCAGCTACCGGTAATTTTCGTGGTGGAAAACAATGGCTATGGTCTCAGCACACCATCCAGCGAACAATTCCGATTCAAGAATTTTGTGGATAAAGGGCCGGGATACGGAATCGATACTGCTTTGGTAGACGGCAATAATCTGCTGGAAGTTTACCACGCCGTTAAAAAATGGGCAGCCGACATCCGCAAAAATCCGCGTCCGCTCCTGCTGGAAGCCATCACCTTCCGTATGCGCGGGCACGAAGAAGCCAGCGGCACCAAATATGTACCCAAGCATCTTTTTGAGGAATGGAAGAAGAAAGATCCGCTGGATACCTTCGAGACCTGGCTGCTAGAGCAGGGCATTCTGAACGATAACCTGAAAAAGCAGTTCCGGGCCGACATCAAAAAAGAGATGGATGCTGCTCTGGAAGAAGCCTTTGCCGAACCGCTGCCAGTGCCTGATGTTCAGGAGGAACTGGCCGATATGTATATGCCCTTTGAAATGCCGGATGAAGAACCGGCACGAGATCAGGGTCCGGAAATGCGCCTGATAGATGCTGTACAGCATGGACTTTCCCAGGCAATGGAAAAGCATCGCGGACTGGTGCTCATGGGTCAGGACATTGCCGAATACGGCGGTGTTTTCAAGGCAACGGAAGGTTTTGTGGAAAAATTCGGCAACGATCGTGTACGCAACACCCCACTCTGCGAATCGGCCATCATCGGCACAGGACTGGGTCTATCCATTAAAGGAATGAAGGCCATGGTGGAAATGCAGTTTGCCGATTTCGTTACCTGCGGTTTCAATCAGATTGTAAACAACCTGGCCAAAAGCCACTACCGCTGGCGGCAGCACGCCGATGTGGTAGTGCGCATGCCTACCGGCGCAGGTGTAGCTGCAGGACCATTTCACTCCCAGAGCAACGAGGCCTGGTTTTTCCATACACCCGGACTGAAAATTGCCTACCCATCCACCCCCTTCGATGCAAAGGGCCTGCTGGCTACTTCCTTCGATGATCCCAATCCGGTAATTTTCTTTGAGCACAAGGCGCTGTACCGCTCGGTTTCTTCACAGGTTCCGGAAGAAGCTTACCGCATTCCCTTTGGCAAGGCGAGAATCATAAAAGAGGGTGGCAAAGCCAGTATCATCACTTACGGCGCTGCCGTTCACTGGGCGGAAAAAGCCTGCAATTCAGCAGGTTTGGATGTGGAAATCATCGACCTGCGCACGGTTCTTCCCTGGGATAAAGAATCGGTGGCCTCCACCGTGAAAAAAACCGGCCGGGTGCTGGTGCTGCATGAAGACTGCATCACCGGAGGCATCGGTGCTGAAATTGCTGCGTGGATTTCCGAAGAACTCTTCCGATGGCTGGATGCGCCGGTCATGCGCCTGGGAAGTCTGGATACGGCAGTGCCCTTTGCCCCTACTCTGGAAAAAGCCTTCCTTCCTGAAAGCCAGATTGCCGGAAAGCTGGAGGAATTGCTGCGTTATTAACCAGAATCCCGGGATTAAGGAAGGCCAGGATATTTTCCGGTTCCCGCATTTTTTTACCTGCGCTCATGAGAACAGACGGAAAGCCAGAAAACTCAGGCTGAAGGCCAGAAAAGTCATATAAGTGAGTTGCAGGGCCGGCCATTTTACGCTCTGGGTTTCGCGATAGGTAACGGCCAGGGTGCTCATGCACTGCATGGCGAAAATGTAGAAAACGAGCAGCGAAATTATCGTGGCTGCCGTGAAAACCGGAAGGCCCGTATCCGGATGCCGCGCAGAACGCATGCGGCTTTTCAGCCCTTCCGTTTCTTCTTCGGATCCGGAGGCATAAAGCACCGACATGGTGCCGACAAAAACTTCCCTCGCAGCAAAAGAAGAAATCAATGCTACTCCGATCTTCCAGTCGAAGCCCAAAGGCCTGATCGCTGGCTCAATCCATTGCCCGGCAATTCCGGCATAACTGGCTTCCAGCTGAAGAGCGGCAATTCTTGCGCTTTCTTCAGTAGCCGGAATTTTGCCTGTTACAACTTCGGTATGTGCCTGCTTTTCCGCCAGTTGCATCCCATCTCCCGGACCGAATGCAGCCATAAACCACAGGATGACCGAGATGGCCAGAATGATTTTTCCAGCCTCCAGCACAAAGGCAGAAGACTTGTGGTACACCGAGGTAAGCAGACTACTCCAGCCCGGTACTTTGTAAGGGGGAATTTCAAGTATGAAATTTCCTGTTCCCTTTCCGGGCAGGAGACTGTGCATCAAAAAGGCGGTGAGTACAGCTCCGGCCAGGCCAAGCAGATACAAAGCCAGCATTGCCAGACCCTGAGCCGGAATTCCTGCCCAGAACATATTTTCAGGCAGAAGAATGGCCACCAGCAGCGAAAAAACAGGCAGCCTTGCCGAACAACTCATCAGGGGCGTTACGAAGATTGCAATGAGCCGTTCGCGGCTGCTGCTCATGTTCCGGGTGGCCATGATGGCAGGCACAGCGCAGGCCAGACCAGATACCAGCGGAACTACTGATTTTCCGCTCAGGCCCATTTTTCCCATGAGCCGGTCCAGCAGAAGCATTACTCTTGCCATGTAGCCGCTTTGCTCCAGAATGCCAATCAGAAAAAAGAGAATGGCTATCTGTGGAACGAATACCACAATTCCCTGGATTCCGGCAAGCACACCTCCCAAAAGAAATTCTCGGAGGATACCCTCCGGCAGGATGCCGGAAAGATATACTCCGGCCATATCCATGCCTGCATCGAGCAAATCCACCGGGTAGGAAGACAGCGTAAATACCCCTTCAAAGACAATAAGTAAAATGGCCAGCATCAGGAGGTAGCCCCAAACGGGATGGAGGGCAATCTTATCCGGAAAATACCCGTTTCCCGGGTTTTCACGCCCTTCATTCTTCCGTTCCACACCGCTCAGCATTTCGCGCAGGTTCCTAAGTCTTCCCGTAGTTTCCCGTGCAATGTCAAGATCCGGGCTTTTTTCCTGCCGGCGTTCTGCGCGTACATTTTGCAGCCATTGCCGGAATGAACCAGTTTCCTCCTGTTCAGAAAAAAAACGGCAGGAGGGTACGCAAGCTTCCGGAAGGCGTTTTTTCAATTCTGCAATGCCCTCACCAGTACGGGGATTTACGATAACCACAGGACAGCCGGTTCTTTTCTCCAGCATTGCGGTGTCCAGCTTTATGCTGCGTTTTTCCGCAACATCTGCCATGGTAATGGCAAGGATTGCCGGCATTTCCAGATCGGCAATCTGAGAAAACAGCAACAGATTTCTGGCCAGATTGCTGGCATCAGCCACCAGAATGCAGCTTGTATTCTTGTTTTCTGCAAGAATCTCATTGGCCACCACTTCCTCATCCGGTGAGCGGGGAACCAGTGAATAAGATCCCGGTAAGTCTGTGATGGAAAAATCTTCTCCGGCGATTGTGATTTTACCGGATTTCTTTTCAATGGTAACACCGGCAAAATTCCCAACCTTTTGTCTGAGACCTGTAAGACGATTAAATAATGAGGATTTTCCTATGTTCGGATTCCCCAGCAAAACGAAATTCTGCCCGGAAGTACTCATGAAGGCTCAACACTGATTCGCGCAGCGTCTTCGGGTCGGATGGAAATGCGGATGGAATCGTTTCCCACAATCAGCGGACCGGAAAAGGGAATTTTACTGATGATTTCCCAGATGCTGCCAGGAATCATTCCCACATCAGCCAGTCTGCTGCTGAGGGATGGCAGGCTGCAGGAAATAAAAGCAACCTTTTGCCGGAGTGGTATGGTTTGAAGCGCTTTCAGAATTCTTATTTAGAATCGTTTTAAACAAGTGCAAAAAAAGGCCTGCCACACCAAAGCAGCAAGCAAAATGAGAAAAATAAACCCGGATTCTGCATCAGAGGTCCTGATGAGCGGGGAAAGTGCAAAAAATACGCCTTCGGCGGCACAAGTCAGAGACATATACTCGAAATTCGTAGCAGCGCCACGGAAACAGGGGATAGGTTGTCCGCCTCGGCGGATTCTGATTTGCAGCCATCCTGCCCCGTACAGATTTGCTGTCGGGGTTACCCTCGGAATAGAGTTTCTAATTCGGATTTCTGGATAAACCCAAAAGCTGATTTATGTCAGTGAGTAATGATTCTGGTTATGCCGGTTCAGAAATCAAATACAATCCCGCATGCCTTCAGCATCAGGAAAGTTCCCTGTCAGCTGCCGGACTCCGGTTCCCGGTAAAAACATTGTACAATCCAGGAAACCTTTTTGCCAGAATAACCGCGAAAAAAAGTGCAGCAGCAAAAGCCAGTGCAGGGGAAAGTAAAAATGATATCAGCACAGAAGCATCACCCGGCCCTGCCAACCGGATCATCCCTTTTTTCAGGATGGTGAGCAGCGGTTCATGAAAAAGAAATACGCCTACGGAATACGGAGCATAGCGGCGGATCCGGGAGGAATTGTCCAGATTTTCGGCGTACAGATCATACAGATACCAGACCAATATGCTGCCCGTAAGGGTAAAGGCAACCTGATGAAAGTGAACGGGCAACTGCGGAGGAGGCATTTCCAATACCAGGAAGGTGCGGTAGGCAATCCATCCCAGCCAGAGCGGCAGGAGCAATAGCGGCCACTTTGCATCCTTTCGGATGATCAGCGGAACCCCATGAACAGAGGCATATATACCCAGGGTAAAAAAGAACAAACCCTCCAGCTCGTTTTTCTGGGTTGGCAGGTAGGGGCCGAAATCAGTTCCGCTCAGGAAGCAAAAAAGAAAGGTGCCCAGAGAAAAGGCAATTTTCCAGACACCGAATTTCTGATAGAGCAGTGGCCACATCCATGCCAGCATGGCCGGAAGCAAAAATACTTCCCGCAGGTAACGAACAGCCAGAAACAAAACCGGGAAGAATAAAAAATAGTTTAGCAGGAAGCGGATAAACCAGAGCGGAAAAGGCACAGGGTCAAGAAGCCAGACCCGAAGCCAGTCTTGTATGCCGCTGTTTTCCAGCCTGTAGTTGTTGAAAAACGGCTTTGAAAACGGAAAAATCTGAAGCAGTACAACCAAGGCAATGCCTGCGGCACTGACCAGCAGATACGGTAGCAAAAGCGAAAAAAATCGTTTTTTCAGGAGGTTCAGATAAGAGCGAAGCCCCCATGTTCTGCCGATACTCTCACTGGCCAGGTATCCCGAAATGGCAAAAAACAAGGGAACCGCAACCCGGCAAAAGCCATCTGAAGAAAATCGCTGCAAAAAACGCAGCCAGTAGGATGGCCCTGCAGAAGGATGGTCGGCAAAGCGGAGATTTTCATTGTAGCCATGAATGCATACTACCAGTACCATCAGCAGAAATGAAAGGTTCCTGATTTTATGGCTGAGCTGTATATTCATGGTTCAGCGACAAAACAAACAGTCGCGGAGCAGATTCCAAACAATCACCGGAAGACAAAAAAAATCACGCAGCTTTTGCCGCGTGATTCAGTATCGGAATGGCCTGATTATTAAGCTGCCAGCCTGTTCACAAAACGCGCCAGCTTCGACTTGTGACCAGCAGCTTTATTCTTGTGAATGATGTTGCGCTTGGCCAGCTTATCGAAAAGTGAGAAACACTTTTTCAAGAGCTCGCTCGCTTCAGCACGGCCGCTGGATTTACGCAGTTTTTTTTCAAAAGTGCGGGCAGTGGTGAGCTGATACTTGTTGCGAAGACGCTTAACCTTGTCAGCGCGGATTTTTTTGAGGGCAGATTTATGGTTCGCCATGGAAATAATATAATCTTTTATGCAGAGAGAGAGGGATTCGAACCCCCGGACCCGTGAAGGTCAACGGTTTTCAAGACCGCCGCGATCGACCACTCCGCCATCTCTCTAAGGGGACGCAAAAGTAAAGGTATGAATCTGAACTGCCAAATGTTATTCTTCAGATTTTTTAAAAAATCTGTCGAGGGCGTCCAGCACGCTGGCAGGAGGGCTGGTTAGTTTCTTCGTTGCCACAGAAACAAAGGCCAGCAGGGTGTGCCCGGAATGAATCAATTCGCCGGATTCCCGGTAGATTTCATACTCAAAGCAAATTTTTACACCCGGCATTTCTTTGATCATCACTCTGATTTCCAGCAAATCATCATAAAAAGCCGGGCGCAGATACTTTGAATAATTTTCCAGGACCGGCATCATCACACCGCTTTCCTCCAGCTGGCGGTAGGAAATGCCAAGACTACGCAAGGCTTCTACCCGGCCAATTTCAAAATATCGGGCATAGTTCCCGTAATAGACATATGCCATCTGGTCGGTATCTGCATACCGGACACGGATGTTGCTGCGATGCTCAAACATAATCAGTTGGAAGGGCGGCGGTTTTCATCTTCTCTCTCATATGCCTTCACAATTTCCCGCACCAGCTTATGGCGCACCACATCCGTAGAATCGAGGTGAATAAAGGCAATCCCCGGGATAAGCTTCAGAATGTGATAGGCATCTGTGAGGCCCGACTGCTGGTTTCGCGGAAGGTCAACTTGTGTCATATCCCCGGTAACAATTACCTTGGAGTTCGGGCCCATCCTGGTAAGAAACATTTTGATCTGGCTGGGAGTGGTATTCTGAGCTTCATCCAGTAAAATAAATGCATGATTCAGCGTCCGACCACGCATATAGGCCAGCGGCGCAATTTCAATGATGCGGTTTTCCTGATAGAATTTCATCTTTTCGGGCGGCAGCATGTCATCGAGAGCATCGTAAATAGGGCGCAGATAGGGATCGATTTTTTCCTTCAGGTCTCCGGGAAGAAATCCAAGATTTTCACCGGCTTCCACTGCAGGGCGGGTAATGATGATTTTCTTCACTTCCTTGTTTTTCAGGGCTCTCACGGCAAGCGCCACGGCTGTGTAGGTTTTTCCGGTACCGGCCGGCCCGGTGGCAAAGACCAGATCATGCTTGCGGCTGGCCTCCACCATTCTTTTCTGATTCTGTGTGCGTGCCTTTACAGGAAATCCCCTGGCAGAATAAATAATCACATCTT
>Ga0315905_10004354_pt1 | contig 14442 bp, 12 predicted proteins | sample LakEriMetagenome_5_FD_203522 | JGI IMG/M metagenome (GOLD analysis project Ga0315905, IMG submission 203522) | Freshwater fungal communities from buoy surface, Lake Erie, Ohio, United States - Buoy 4 MA121 | ecosystem: Environmental > Aquatic > Freshwater > Lake | place: USA: Lake Erie, Ohio... | reverse complement strand
CAGGAATTCATTTTGAATATTTTTTTCTAGATCAACTTTTAAGAGAATTTTGGAAGCGAAATAAATTGCAATACTCCAAAACATCATCAACAGGGGATCCGGCATCACAAAAAAACCTGCAATAAGGGAAAAATATGGCGTGACCGATAGCAAAATGGCTGCAAGTAAACCCACTCGCTCACCCCTCAGATCTTTTCCAATCAGGAAAACAAAATAAGTTGTTACAGTTGAAGCTAGAATGAATGGTATTCTATAGATGAATGGAAAATCAAAGGGTAATAATTTGGAGACGAATTTTAAAGCTGCCCCCACCATGAATGGATGATCATAAAAATGCCACTGAAAATATTCCCCATAGAGAAGATAATAAGACTCATCTATACCCAAAGGCAGGACAATCGCCAAGATTGATTTGACAACCAAACATATAAGCAACAATGACTGAATGGATTTTATCTTCAAAATCATTCAATTTGATTTTATTCAACTTAAACTGTGAATTCGATTTGGTTTCCTTCTTTTCTTATTTAAAAAACCATTTGAGGTGCCAATAACCAGCATGATGAACCCAAAAACGATTGCCCATTTTGACTCATTTTGATCTTTGCTTACAAATTGGGAAGCAAATTTATTTCTTACCATTGATTGGTATTCACGCTGTCTGTAGAGAGGATTCAGGAATATTTTCGTTCCATCTTCGAATAGTAGTTCAAAACGCCAATATGTTTCAGAAGGAAGAATTTTTGTCGACAATTGAAAAGCGTTGGCCTCTGACTTCTTGATTTTACCATGGTCGGTCACCAAGACAATCTCTTTGACTTTTTGATTCAGTCGAATTGAAAATATAGAATCCCTGTACGTTACATTTTTAATGGCTTTTTTTACTTCTTCAATACGGGATCTTTTTAAGTGAAGGTTTTCATTCGTATGTGGCAACCAAACAGCAGCAGATGCGCCGGATCGCAGGGAAGTGTAGATGTTTTTTCGGGCAGTACTATCCCCAAAAATAAAAGTTCCAAATCTACCCAATGCGTCATCTTGAAACACATTGTGTATGTCGTCATTGCCAATGGCAAATATTTTTTTCCCTGAACTAAGCAGGGTGTCCCAATGACCGATAGACTGTACAGAAGGATTCAACAATTCGATACAATCATAAAAGTGCAAGTATTTCAAATCATTCGTTGTATAGCCATTTCTGTTGGCTGGATGATTGATAACAATAACATTACCTGTATCCCTCGACAGTTTATACAATATATCTTGCTTGTTGTGTATGGTTTGTGGTAGAATATAATCCTTCCATTCAATGTTTTTGGCTCCTATTACCAGTTGATGGGTTTTTAATACATTGAAACCGTGTTCATAGACGGGGACATAGTTTTGCAAATGGCTACCAAATGTATCAATATGATGATATTGTGATACTGCATGGTAGTCATGTCCTAAACTATCATACCGCCTGTAAACATCTTCGGCCCTACCCTTCCCATTGGTTATGCCAGCCCACGCACGAATATGCGCATGAAAATTTGCTATATCAGGATTTGATAAGTTTTTTTCCTGATAAGGGTTGATGATCAAATCCCCGTTGAATGGTGTGGGTTCTGCAAAACTATATCTGGAACTTAGAAAATATTGATCAACTGCCAGCCATCCGATTAGCAGCAGAAGGGATATCCCCAACAATAAAAGAAATTTTTTCACCCGGGAAAATTATGCCCCAAGTGTTTTCCCAATTTAAACTAAGTGCAACCAAATTATTAATCATTTTATGGTGCCAACATGAGGGAAGAGGATTTAATCATCCTCTTCTTCACTAACCTTCAAAAAGGCTGCACGGGTTGGTCCCGGGAATGGAATATTTCCCTTGATGGCATGCCAGAGTACTTTGTTGAACTCCACATCATTGTTGCTGTCCTCTTTGGCAAAGTTGAACAACTCTGAACGGCGCTGCCACTCATTCATCGCGGTATTTTTTTGGCGCAGGTCGACCCCGGGAATGAGGGCCTTGAAATCAGTAGCCCTCGCTACTGAGTCAAAACAACGCCACATGGGTGTGGCAGCGGCATCGTATTGGGTCATGGGAGATAGTCCCAGGATCAGTTCGATGGTTCTGAGAATGGAAGTTGTTGTATAGAGGGTATGATCAACATATCCACGCTTCACGAATCCACCTGCCAGGTAAGCAGGACTCCTATGGGCGTCTACATGGTCGGCTCCATTTTGTGCATCGTCTTCCAAAATGAATACGGCTGTTTCGTTCCAGATGGAACTCTTGGCCAGGTATTCGATGAACATACCAACCGCCAGATCATTGTCGGCCACATGGGCAAATGGACTTGGTCTTCCCAGCCTCAATCCTTCTGTATGGTCATTGCCAAAACGGAGTGTATTGAACTGAGGAACCTGTCCGATTTTTATCAAAGAATCAAACTCCGCTTTCCAAATCCTGAACCTTGTCGTGTCCGGGATTGAAAGATCATAACCGGGATAGGTGGTGGAAAAATGATTTTTCAGTGACGGAATGTTGGCTTTGCCTTCATCCGCAAATTCACCATAGGTCCGGTAACTGACACCATAGCGTTTGCACTGATCCCAAATAAAGCCACCTTTGTTGTTGGCAATCTCACGTTCCCCTTCGCCGCCATAGGTACCGCCCCTGCCTCCATAACTGGTAGGCCAGGTTTTTTCGAGATAATCATTTGCCAAAGCACCCATGCTCCAATTGTGTCCATCCGCACTCACCTCTGCATTCACATAGAAATTATCGAGCAGCACAAATTTTTCTGCCAGCGCATGCTGGTTGGGTGTAATGTTCCGGCCAAACAAAAGAAGAGAAGTATCACCATTGCCCTGAGGCAGGTCCGCCAACACCTGATCGTAGGTCCTGTTTTCCTTGATGATATAGTATATGTATTTGATAGGAGAAGTTTGTCCCGCTCTCATGGGGATGGGATAACCGGAAGCCAGCGAATCTGCCAGCTCAGCTTTTTTGAGGCTAAAAGGTGTATTGCGATAAACTGCCTTTGTGTATAAATCCAGTTGAGGCTGGGATGGAACTGGTAAGATGCTCATGGTTCCCTTGAACAAACCCCCAATATATTCTACCTGATCACCGCCCTTTGTTTCAAAACCATGTCGAATCACTTCTTCTCTTTTGCGGATGGGTGAAGGGCCAAAGGGATTGGCCTTGGAACTGAACCCTTTTCCATTGGCCACCCAGAGGTTACCATTGATCAAACGGACAGAAGTGGGGTACCAACCTACCGGAATGAATCCTTTGGCAAAACTTTTGCCGGGTACGGCCACATCAAATACGGCGATGCAATTGTTGTCTGCATTGGCGATGTACAATCTTTTTTTGGCCGCATCCAGTGCCAAGCTGTTGGAAGTGGACCCACTGGGAGAATTCGGATACAAGGCGGCATCCAATGTTTCAATCACAGCTTTGGATTTTGTGTCGATCACGGAAACACTGTTGTCATTGGCATTGCAGACATAGAGATATTTGCCATCAGGGGTCAGCAACATGTCATTGGGATTGTCACCCACTCCAATGGAAGACTTCCAAAGATTGTTGACCAAATCAAATACCAGTACCTTGTCGCATCCCCAGCAGGAAATGAACAACTCTTTGTTGTCCTTGCTCAGTTTGCAATCGTAGGCCTCTGCGTCGAGTCCGTATTTTTTGATCACCTGTTTGGTGGCAAGATCCACAACATATAGCTGCATGTCTTCTTTGGTGACCACATACATACGCTTTCTGGGTTCATCCAATACCAGTCCGGCAGGGCCTACCCTGTTGGGCCAGGGTTTGCCGAGTTTAATAGTATCGGCACCTTTTAGTTTCCCATTGTTGGTACTATAGCGAATGATCCAGTTGTTGTGCCCACCAGAAACGTAGAGAGAAGATTCATCCGACGTAAACTGCAGGCCGTACCAGGATTTATCGATGACCACGGAGTCCAGTTGCTTTTCTGTTTTCAGGTCGATCAGCTGAATGCTTTGCACACTTTGTCCGTTGTTGGTAACGGCAGCGTATTTCCCGGATTTCCCAACGGCTATGTTAAGCGGAAGATCTCCCAAGGGGAAGGATCGTCCGACTGGTGAAAGCTTCCATCCATTGGGAAGGGTAATGGGTTCAGGAATCGGGGTCATCTGTGCGGATGATGCCAAACTAACCAGCAACAAAAACAAGAAAGGAAGCTTTTTCATGAGACCGAGTTGAATGTATTAATGAAATGTTGGATTCCAAACGAAGGATAACGAAACCGCTCTTCCCATGCCGTTGATGCCAGATCCATGGGTCCGATAATCCACATTGAAGATATTGGATAAATATAATCCCAATGTTATCTTTTTGATTTCTCTGGAAACAAAAGCATTCAGAACATTGAACCCGGGAGTTCCTCCAGCCGGAATCCGGTTATCGGCCTTGTCACCTGCTTCCAGTCGCCTTTGGGCATCCGCATGATCAAATACCAATCCTACTGCACCAGATTTGCTTTCATACTGCACCGTCATTCTTGCATTGAAGGGAGGAATGCGCCTGAGTGGCTGATCCTTGGTGATGCTTTGACCGTATAGATGAGTGGCCATTCCGGATACCAAAAGATTGCGCATGGGCCTGACGTCGACCTGCATCTCCCATCCGCGGATGAATCCTTTGTCGACATTCATCTTCTTGAAAACATCATAACCTGAAATTCTGTCTGATGTTTTGATGCGGGTGATCAATCCTTTCAGGTCGGTCTGGAACAAGGAGAAGGATCCGATGATTTTGTTCGACTGATAACGAAGTCCGATTTCTTTGTTGAGGGAACGTTCTGGCTTCAAGTCATATGCCGGTACTTCATAGCGAAAGTCTACGATGCCCAATGTGCCAAGGTCATCAATGTTGGGAGCCCGAAATCCTTCCGTCAGGTTGAAAAAAAGATTCAGCCGATCCTTAAAAGCATAATTGATACCCCCCTGAAAGACCCATGCGGCCGGGTCTAGCTTGATCTTGCCTAAAGTAGTGTCATAAATGCTGGCAGCATAGGCATTGTACCGTGCACCAGCATCGATGCTTAGCTTACCAAAACTAAGATGATGCAAAGCATAAATGGCCCTGTTGTTATAGGACGAATTGTTGGGGTAGAGCCCTCTCAACGGAATGACCAATCCGGTGCTTGCATGTTGATCTGATCGCGAACTGTTGATCTTGTCGCCATACCACTCCCAGCCTGCATTGGCTTTCCACCAGTTGTTGAAACTGAAATGAAAGACGGAACCCAAACCAACGGTGCCTACCTTGTCCAATTCTTTCCTAAGCAACGTACTTCCCTTCTTGGCAGTGAACCGGGTCTCTGCGATCTCTTGATGAGAGATGAAATGATCTGCTTTTTTCAGCCAACCCTTCTCATATTTTTTTTCAAGCTTTGCATATCCCATCGACCGATACAGCGGTTCTGAATTGTTGCGTGAAAAATTCTCTAAGACATATTTATGGTATACCGGCACATTCAATTGTTTGAGCCCTTGATAAGCGAGTTTTAAGATCCATCCTTTGCCAAGGTCTGCCTTAAGGTTTAGGTCGATGTTCTGTTCACGGTAACCCGATGGCCTTTGAAACCCGGTAGTATCACCCCCTTTGAGATCACCAAAATTTTTATTGCCTGCACCCAGTGAGAATGAAAATCGTTTTCCGGAGTAGTTCAATTGTGGGCGAAGCGTGAACTCCATGCGATCGGATGTCATGCGCTGTAAGATACGGGCAGACCATTTCGATTCTTTGGTAAACCCAAGGTCAGGTGTGATCACATTGATCACACCGGTCATGGCATCACTGCCATATTGCACAGCACCTGATCCTTTTAATACTTCGATTCTGTCGACTGCATAAGGATCAACGAGGGTAAGGTATTGATTGGGGCCGTATCGAAAGATGGAATTGTTGAGGCGGATGCCATCCACCAAAACCAATGCCTGGTTGCCGGTCAGTCCCCTGATAAAAGGCGATCCACCCCCATGATTGGTTTTTTGAATGAAGAGGCCCGCTATGCCGTTGAGCGCTTCCGGAATGGTCCTGGAGAGGTTGCGCTGCAAAATCTTTTGATCAACCCTGTTCACAGCATAGGGCAGGTCTTTGATGCGGGTATCGCTTCTGTTGACCGTGACAACAATATCTCTCAATTGCGTGATTGAATCCTTTTGGGCATGAGAAACCGCTGTCAATAAAATCAAGACAAAAAAGACCGGGATGGAAAATGACCTTACTGACATATTCTTAATCAGCGTCAAAAATAGTCATTAGCGCAAATGATCTGTATTACTATTTTGTTTCCTCTGTCTTTTTGACAAAGCCAATGAGCCCCTTGAAATAGGTTTCCTGGTCATCATACATGGCCATATGGCTTCCCTTTTCGCAATAGAGGTAGCTGCCATTTTTCACTTGGGTTGACATCCACTTCATGTGTTCGGGATCCATGGTATCATGCTGAGCACCCACCACCAAAGTTGGTACTGTAATCTTGGGCAATTCCTTGCTCACGTCCCAGTTGGAGAGTCGGCCGGCAATGCCAAATTCACTGGGACCTTGCATGGTCACATAGAGCGATTGGTTCATCTTGGCGAAAGAACGGTTTACCGGCTCAGGCCATTGTGCCGATGGGAGGCGAAGGATATGCTTCTCATAATAGTTGGGGACCAGGATCGCCATGTACTTCGGATCGGTATAGGCGCCGCGGGCTTCCATGGCGTTGATGGTATCAACCAGGGCCGGCTCCATTTGTTTGGCCAGCACTTCGTCGGCGTATTTGCCATAAGCGGGACAACTTGACATCATGTTGGAGATGACCAGTCCTTTGATATTGTCTTGGTACTTGAGCGCATATTGCATGGCAAGAATACCACCCCAGGAATGGCCCAACAGATAGAAGTTATCCTTGTTCAATCCCAATGCCACCCTCACCTGTTCTACTTCTTCCACAAAGCGTGGTAGATCCCAATAGGCTGTATCGTTAGGATTATCAGACAGTCCACAACCCAGCTGATCGTAGTAGATGAACTCAATACCTTCCTGCGGAAGAAAATTTTCAAAGCATTCGAAGTATTCATGGGTGCCACCAGGACCACCATTCAACAGGAGGATTTTGGTCTTGGGATTGTTACCGAATCTTTTGGTCCAGATCTTGAATTTCTTGCCAAAGCTTTCAATTTCGATGACTTTGACATTTCCAGATTGTATGCCTGAATCTTGACGAGCAAAATAAGCATTGGAAACACCAGCCTGCTGCTGACAACCCATCATGAACAAGGCTGCGGATAGGATCCCAAAAAAATATTTCATTTGTTCTGCTTTTTAAAGTTGATGAGCAATCCCTTGTTGCTCATTCCATTAGTTCCCCTTCCTCGGAAGTTTCGCATCCCTTTGTGCTGTATTGTAGACAAAGGCAGCCACGATGGTAGCGATTTGTTTGAGATCAGCTTCGATCAGGTGATCAAACACATCCATGTTGCTGTGGTGGGTGCGGGTATCGTATTCGATTTCATCCTGGATGAACTGAAAGCCAGGGAGTCCCACCGCATCGAATGACTGATGATCGGTACCACCTGTATTGCTGATGGTGACGGTAGTCGCACCCAAGTCTTTGAAAGGCTCAAGCCATTGAGAGAAAATAGAACGACAACCTTCATTGCCCTGCAGGTAGATACCGCGAATCTTACCGGTGCCGTTGTCGATGTTGTAGTAAGCAGAAAACTTATCATGTGCTGCGGTCTTGTTGGCGCCGGATCCAAAAGTCTTGGATACATAGCCTCTGGAACCAAGAAGTCCCTGTTCTTCTGCACTCCACAATCCGATGCGGATGGTCCTTCTCGGTTGGATGTTCAGTGTCTTCATGATGCGCATCACTTCCAACATCACGGCTGATCCTGAAGCATTGTCGGTTGCACCGGTACCCGTCTGCCAGGAATCCAGGTGAGCTCCGATCATCACCACTTCATCTTTCAATTGGGGATCTGTGCCGGGAATTTCTGCGATCACATTATACCCCTGCAGGTCATCCGTATAGAATTTTGTTTTGTAATCAGCTTCTGCTTTTACGGGGATGCCGTTCTTGGCGATGCGCAGCATGGTATTGTAATCTTCAACACCCAACACCAGGTCGAGAAAGTTTTCCGGATCTGTGCCTTTGTAGGTTCCTCCGCCTTGTGCAAAAATGGTACCGTCATGGTTACGGGTAGAAGAACTCAGGATGGCAACAGCCCCTTCTTCCTTGGCCATTGCTTTCAGCAGGTTCAGCACACGAGCAGGACCCATGCCGCGTTGCATTTGTTCACGCATGCGGCGCATGGCGGCTGTGTCTCGCTGTTGTTGACGACCACCACCCGCAGGTGCTTTGGCATCCGCCATCTTGGCCAGCTCTTCATCGGTATAACGAACAGCATCGGCTTTGAAACTATGCTTGTAATCATATGACATGTCGGGCAGGATGATCTTGCCTTTCAGTTTGCCTTTGTAATTGGCCAAAGCGGTAGAATCTTTTACATCTACGAGAACAACATCCCCAGATTGCATTTTTTTGGTTCCGCTGGTCCAGGTTTTGGGATAGGCCATGATGGGCTTGTAATAAGGAGCAGTCATGGCAAAGTATGCCTTCTGCAGTTCCCAACCTTTTCCAAATTCACCCCAGGGTTCCAGGGCAGCATTTTGTACACCCCATTCGGTGAGTACTTGCTTCGCGTAGTTGGCTGCGCGGGTATAGCCCGGTGAGTTGGCAAGACGGTTGCCATTCAGGTCGGTCAAGTGCAGGGCGATGTCCATCACCTTGGATCGGTTCAACCCTTCTTCACGGATTTTTTGGATCATTGCCAGATCCATTTTTTCCTGTGCAGAAGAAAAAAGAACCAGAGTCGTAGATACCATAAAGGCGATGAGGTTGATGCTTACTTTGTACATGTTAATTGATTTTTATTTGATGGGAGCTCCTACGGCAATGTCACATCTATGGCCAGGCTGACCATGAGCAGGATTGATCTTGATACCTGCACTGCTGTTGGGGAGATTTAGAACCTGAGTGGGATTATTCGTTGGAGGTGCTGATACTGTTGGTGTCGGTTGCACTGTTGCGTTGGCGTCCGGCAATGGTGCCCCAACGGATATGTCACAACGGTGTCCGGGCTTTCCATGTGCAGGATTGAGTTTTGGAGAAGCTGCAGTTGAAGTGACAACAGGATTGGAGACAGCTACGGAAGGCTGTGGGTTGATATTGACCTGGGCTGCACCGGGCAATGGTGCTCCTATAGCCAGATCACAACGATGGCCTGGCTGTCCGTGTGCCGGATTCAAAGAAGGCGTTGCTGCATTCACCTGCTGAGATGGGGGGGATATGGAAGCCGCATTATTCGTGGAAGGAAGAATGACCGGAAGCGCGGATGTCTGTGCTGCAGTAGAACTCCCTGACGGATCGACCAATGATTTTTCACCATCACTGCCACAACCCATGAAAACGGCCAGGGTCAGAAGTCCCAATACATAGAAACCATATTGCTTACGCATCAGTATAATTTAAAATGAATGTACGATTAATGTATTATTTATCTATCCAATGATGATATCATATTTATGCAGCAGCCCCAATACCCCTTCCCTTGAATGTCTTGATTTCTTGAGTTTGTTCTTATCGGCGTCAATGATATATTGAAAAGAAGATACTAGATCAGCCTTTTCGAGATTGGTATTTTCAAAAACAGCATTCAAAAAATCACAATGCGAGAAAATTGAACTGCTGAGGTCGGTGTGGGTAAAATCAACCTCTTTCAAGGAGGAATGGTGAAATTGAATTGACTTCAGCTTCGTTCCATAGAAGGAGGAATTGTCCAGAATGCAATGATCAAAACCAACAGTCAATCCATATTCATTGCAGGTTTCAAAAAGTATTCCGACCATCTTACACCCTTTGAATCGGACATCCCTGAAAACAACTTTATGGGTTTTGATCAGACTCAAATTACAGTCCATGAATTCAGAGTCAACAAAAATAGAATTGGAGATGTCGACCCCATGAAAATTACAGTTAAGAAAACTGCAATTCTCAAACTCCCCTGTTTTGAATCCATCGATTTGAAAATCAATGTTTTCAAACTTTTCATTTTCGATTAATTCCATGATTGCATTGTTGGAAGATCAAGTTAATTAAAAAGTTATCGCTTTCATTTCATATTCACTGTTGTCATGAAGAAAGGATTGCCTTCGGCGCTCCTTTGGAGGGAGGCCAGAACAAATCAGCCTTGAAGGCTTCGCCTTCCACGGGCTTTTTGCCTGCTCACTTTTGAAAGCAAGCTTTCAACGTTCGCAAACAAAAAAGCCCTGGCTATCGCCAAGGCTGATTTGTTTGTCGGGAAGACAGGATTCGAACCTGCGACCCCCTGGTCCCAAACCAGGTGCGCTACCGGCCTGCGCTACTTCCCGAACTTCGGCTTTTAACCGAATCTTTTAACTGCGGTGAGGGCGGGATTCGAACCCGCGGTACAGAGTTACCCGTACGGCAGTTTAGCAAACTACTGATTTCAGCCACTCATCCACCTCACCGTCTAAATCCTTCGATTCAGGGACGGCAAATTTAAGAAAGACTAAGCAATCCCCAAAAGAAAACTGAATGCGTTTCGAAAAATAAAGCATTACATAGCGGCCAGCTGCACCTTCTGCTGCAGCTCCATGACACTCTCACGGAACATGTTGTCCGTATCCATCAGATCCTTCACAGTCTGACAGGAGTGAATCACTGTGGTATGATCCCTGCCCCCAAAATGTTCCCCAATGGTCTTGAGAGAATTCTTGGTGAAGATCTTGGACAGATACATGGTGATCTGGCGGGCCTGCACGATTTCGCGCTTACGTGTTTTTTGCAACAGCCTATCGTATGGCAGGTCAAAAAACTCACAGACCATCTTCTGAATGGTATCGATGGTGATCTCTTTGGATGAAGTCTTGATGAAATTCCTCAACACCTTCTTGGCCAGGTCCAGATCAATCTCCCTTTTGTTCAAAGAAGACTGTGCCAGCAAGGAGATCAAGGCTCCCTCGAGCTCACGCACATTGTTCTGGATATTATAAGCAATGTATTTAACCACATCCTTGGGAAGATCCAGACCATTGGTCTTCATCTTCTTTTCCAGGATTTCGATTCTTGTTTCATAATCTGGCACCTGTAAGTCTGCACTCAATCCCCACCTGAACCTGCTGAGCAAACGCTCCTGCATGCCTTCCAGGTCCTTTGGCGGCTTGTCGGAACTCAGGATCAACTGCTTGCCAGACTGATGCAGATGGTTGAAGATCGCAAAAAAGGCATCCTGTGTTTTCTCCGCACGGTTGAAGAACTGCACATCGTCTACGATCAACACATCGATCAACTGATAGAAATGAATGAAATCATTGATCGCATTATTGCGACTATGGTCCTGGAACTGGTTGATGAACTTTTCAGAACTTACATACAAGACCACTTTATTGGGATTCAACCTCTTCACTTCATTTCCGATGGCTTGCACCAAATGTGTCTTGCCCAAACCTACCCCTCCATAAACAACCAATGGGTTGAAGGAAGTAGCTCCTGGTTTTTCGGCAACCGTTTTACCGGCCCTGCGCGCTACACGGTTGCAATCTCCCTCCACAAAAGAATCAAATGTATAAATCGGATTCAATTGAGAATCGATCTGCATCTTTTTGAGACCGGGTATTACAAATGGATTCCTGACATGGTTGTTGATCACCAGGGGGAAATCCATCTCGTTGTTTGAATAACTTTTGAAATGCTGACCGCTGATGTCCATGGTCAGGGGCTTGGACTTGCCATTGCCACTGTCAACCATGATACGGTACTCCAATCTTGCTTCCTTGCCCAACTCCCTCTTCAATGTCTTTGCGAGAAGATTGATATAGTGCTCTTCGATGTACTCGTAAAAAAATTGGCTGGGTACTTGAATAGTGAGGACATTGTCTTTCAATCCTACTGGCTTGATCGGCTCAAACCAAGTCTTGAAATGTTGCCATTCCACGATATCCTTGATGATCGCCAAACAATTTGTCCAAACTTTTTCAAACGGTTTCTCCATTAGTCCTAAAGCAGTTTTCTTTTGGTTCGATAAATAAGGACCTTTCTTCAGTCAGCATGAAAGTGGACACCCCTTCATTTCTTCTTCACAATGTCCGACCGTTCAAATATGATATTGAGAGCCTAAGGTCTGGTTTTATCGACAGATTTGATCTATTCATTTTCCACATTTCTAATTGGTGATCAAATCGTGTCAGACGGCGAATATAAATTCAGAATCCAAATAAAAAAATTTTTTATTCCACAATATTTTTCTCTACCAAAATGGATTGATTTTTATCCAATTTTTTACCCCCTCCGGTAGAAAAAATATAATCCAAACGACCCAGCTGCAAACCGCCCCAACCTACTTGATTCACCAACACCTTTTTCCCTTCAATATTGCTGTATTCCCTGGGTTTTTCAAAGAAACGATGGGTATGTCCTCCAATGATCAGATCAATGTTTGAACTGGCTTTGGCAAAGCTTTCATCACTGATTTTGTCCTCCGTATAACGGTCACCCAAATGCGACAAACAAATGACCATGTCACATTTGTATTTTTTCTTTAATTCATCCGCCATCCTGTTGGCATGAACTACCGGATCCTTGTATTCAGTATGGCCATACAAGGCGGATGGAACCAATCCCTCTAACTCAATACCCACGCCAGTTACACCAATTTTCAAGGGGCCTTTCTGGAAGATTTTATAAGGCTGATACATGGTCTCCATGGGTGTTCCTTCGAAACCATAATTGCACATGAGAATTGGAAATTTTCCATGATCACCCAACTGCTTCACAAAGTTTTCCATGCCGGCATCAAAATCATGATTGCCCATGATTCCGGCATCGTATCCCATCATCCGCATGGCCTTCATTTCCGGTTCTCCTTTGTAGAGATTGAAATAGGGAGTTCCCTGAAAAATATCTCCGGCATCCAGCAACAAAACATGTTCCTCCTGCTGTCGAATCTTTGTGATGATGGAAGCCCTTGCAGCCACGCCACCTTTGCCGGCATTCATGGACCCATCCATCGGGAAGGGATCGAGTCTGCTGTGCACATCATTGGTATGCAGGATCGTGAGCCTGACTTCCTCTGACGGAAGGGCCCATCCCCTGGATCCCACTGCCATTGAGGCTGATGCCAGACCTCCCTGTATGATAAAATTTCTCCTGTTCATTTTGTGATCCTCTTTTGGGGTTCAAGACTGATCTTCTTTCCGGTTGATTGCAAATGCTGACAATACTGAATGATCGCATCCCGCATGAGATAGCCGGATTTGTTTTGTTTCAATGTTTTGAACGCTGGAATCCCGCTACCACTATCCAATGTATAATCAGAATTGACCATGGTATAGGTCTTTTCCGGATCCAAAGGTTTGCCCCCGATCATCACCTCCACTGCTTTCTTGTTTTCAATCCGCAGGCTGAGTCCCGCTACTCCGCCGCCGCCACCTTCCGCTGCAATCCTGTCAAGGTAGGTCTGCAGCAAAGAACCCTTGATCTCCGCCACCACCAACAAATTATCAAAGGGCATGACTTCAAAGATGGTTCTTCTGGTTACGGGTCCTTTTCCGATCCTGTTGATCCTGACACCTCCATGGTTCATGAAGGCGATCTCTGCGTTTTTGTCCAACTTCTCCTTCGCTGCCCAGAGATAGGCGTCGGCCAGAAAATTGCCCAGTCGGCTGTCCGGGACCTCCTTTAATAAATCCGCTTCGCAATCCGCCAATACCTCGTTCATGGTGCGGTCTACATTCTCCCGATAGGGGCCGATCATCTTGTACAGGGAGGAGTCAATGCCACTGCTTTTCTGTATGGAATATCCATTGAAGCGAATGGTATTGAGCTGGCGGGGAGGCTGACAGGAAGCAACGGTTGCAATGAAAAAGAGGAAAAATAATTGTCTCATGAGCTGTTTGGCACTAAAGCGGAAATTAGTGAATTTTTATGGTAACTTCGCCCAAATCGTTTTTAATTATGGCATTTGATCTTACAGGAAAAATTGTGGCAAAATTCGACACCATCCAACGCAGCGCCACCTTCAAGACAAGAGAATTCGTTGTAGAAACCAATGAAGATATCAATGGTCGCACGATCACGAATTTCGTGAAGTTTCAAACTGTGCAGGACAGGACAGGCATCCTCGATCGTTTTAACATCGGTGATACTGTAAAAGTTCATTTCAACATCAAAGGTTCCCGCTGGGAAAAGAACGGACAGACCAACTATATCACCAACCTGGACGCCTGGAGAATTGAACAGGTAAGCGCCGCAGCTGGTGGTCCCGTTGAAACCCCTCCCGCCTTCTCACCTGATCCTGAGAGTCAGCACGGCGTAGCGGATGACCTGCCATTCTAAC
>Ga0315905_10004353_pt1 | contig 14443 bp, 9 predicted proteins | sample LakEriMetagenome_5_FD_203522 | JGI IMG/M metagenome (GOLD analysis project Ga0315905, IMG submission 203522) | Freshwater fungal communities from buoy surface, Lake Erie, Ohio, United States - Buoy 4 MA121 | ecosystem: Environmental > Aquatic > Freshwater > Lake | place: USA: Lake Erie, Ohio... | reverse complement strand
TCGGGCGAATTGGGACAATCACGAAGTTAAGCACGGCACGAAGATAAGCACGGCACGAAGATAAGCACGGAACAAAACACGCACATTTCAAATTTGTTAACGGAGGATTCCTGTGGGTGCGAAGCAGATGGTATTTGACGATGCGGCGCGGAAGCCGCTGCTGGCCGGTGTCAGCAAGTTGGCTCGGGCTGTGCGCAGCACGCTGGGCCCGCGCGGTCGCAACGCGATTCTCGACAAAGGCTGGGGCAGTCCCAAGGTGACCAAAGACGGTGTCACGGTGGCTGAGGACATCGAGTTGGATGATCCTTACGAAAACCTCGGTGTGCAACTCGTCAAGGAAGCAGCCAGCAAGACCAACGATGTGGCTGGTGACGGCACCACGACTGCGACGGTGCTGGCGGAAGGGATTTTCCGCGAGGGCTTGAAGATGATCGCTTCGGGCTTTGACCCGATGGCATTGTCTCGGGGGATCAGCAAGGCAGTCGCGGCGATTTGCGACGAGGTTTCCAAGCAGGCCAAGGCGATTGACGCCAAGAGCAAAAAGGAAATCCAGCAGGTCGCCACGATCGCGGGCAACAATGATCCGACGATTGGCAATGTTCTGGCGGATGCGTTTCTCAAGGTTGGCAAGGATGGCGTGATCACGATTGAAGAGGGGCGTGGCAGCGAGACGACGGTGGAAGTCGTCGAAGGCATGCAGTTTGATCGCGGGTTTCTCTCGCCTCACTTTGTCACCAACCAGGACGAAGTTTCGGTTGAGATGGATAACTGCCATGTTCTGGTTTACGAAGAGAAGATCTCGTCCAACAAATCGCTGATTCCTTTGTTGGAGGCAGTCAGCAAGGCCAAGAAGCAACTGTTGATCATTGCTGAGGATGTCGACGGCGAGGCCCTGGCGACTTTGGTCGTCAACAAGATGCGGGGCATTCTGCAGGTGGTTGCTGTGAAGGCTCCCGGTTATGGTGACCGCCGCAAGGCGATTCTGGGCGACATCGCGGTGTTGACCGGTGCCAACCCGATTTTCAAGGACCGCGGCATCGACCTGGAAAGCGTTCAGTTGTCCGACCTGGGGCGGGTCAAGAAGCTGCGGATCACCTCGGATGAGACCGTGATGGTCGGAGGAGCCGGCAAGAAGGATGACATCGAAGCTCGGGTCGCCCAGATCCGCCGTGAAATCGAAACGGTGGAGAGTGATTACGACCGCGAGAAGCTGCAGGAGCGGTTGGCCAAGCTGGCTGGTGGCGTGGCTCAGATCAGTGTGGGCGCGGCAACCGAAACCGAAATGAAGGAACGCAAGGACCTGCTGGATGATGCCAAGAGCGCGACTGCGGCGGCTCTGGCGGAAGGGATTGTTCCCGGCGGTGGCGTCGCCTTGATTCGGGCCGAGAAGGCCCTCGACAGTCTCAAGGGCTTGTCGGACGACGAGCAAGCTGGCGTGCGGATCATTCGCAAGGTACTGGAGTATCCGCTCCGCAGCATCGCAGAAAATGCCGGTTATGAAGGCGCTGTGGTCGTAAACCGCGTGCGCCATCTCAAGGGCAAGTCGGAAGGCTTCAATGCCGACAGTGGCGAGTACACCGACCTTGTTGCCGAGGGCGTGATCGACCCGGCCAAGGTAGTTAAGACTGCTCTGCAAAATGCGGCCAGCGTCGCCAGCCTGCTGCTGACCACTGAATCGCTGATCACCGAGATTCCAAAGAAGGAAGAGGCGGGTGGTGGCGACCATCATCACGACCACGGTATGGGTGGTGATATGGGTATGGGTGGCATGGGTGGCATGGGTGGCATGGGTGGCATGGGCGGCATGGGTGGCATGGGTGGCATGGGCGGCATGGGGATGATGTAGTCCCGGGCCCCGAACTGCTGACTTCAAAACCAATTCAAACGAGAACTTTCAAATAAAGGAATTCAAGAATGGCAAAGATCAAGATTCGACCGCTGGATGACCGTGTCGTGGTAGAGCCGATGGCTGCTGAGGAAGTGACGGCTGGCGGGATTCTGTTGCCCGACAACGCCAAGGAAAAGCCGCAGCGCGGTACGGTGATTGCCGTGGGTCCCGGCAAGTTGCTGGACAATGGCCAGCGCGGTTCGCTGTCCGTGGCCGTGGGTGACGAAGTCATTTTCGGCAAGTACGGCGGAACGGAAATTGAAGTGGATGGCGAGGAAGTCAAGATTCTCCGCGAGTCCGACATTTTGGCGAAGGTTGTTTAAGGAGCCGAGGCTCGCACTGGCCGGTGGCCTGCTCCTCCGGCCAGTTTTGAGGGCGTGCGGTTGGCGACAATCGGTCGACTGAAAAGCAAATAAAACAGACAAAGGAAACATATAGTGGCCAAGCAATTGATGTTTGAGGATCATGCCCGCAACCGCATGCTGGCGGGTATTGACAAGCTCGCGGACGCGGTGGCGATCACCATGGGTCCGACCGGGCGGAACGTGATCATTTCCAAGTCCTTTGGTGGTCCCACGGTGACGAAAGATGGCGTGACCGTAGCCAAGGAAATCGAGTTGGAAGACAAGTTCGAAAACATGGGTGCCAAGCTGGTTGTCGAGGTTGCCCAAAAGACCTCTGACCTGGCTGGCGACGGAACGACGACGGCCACGGTGTTGGCTCGGGCGATTTTTAAGGAAGGCATCCGGAACATCGTCGCCGGCAGCAATCCGATGGCTGTTCGCCGCGGGATTGAAAAAGCGGTTGCGGCCGCGGAAGCCCGGTTGATTGAGATGTCAAAGAAGGTAAGCCGCAAGGAAGAAGTGGCCTCGGTCGGCGCGATCAGCGCCAACAATGACCGGGTGATTGGCGATTTGCTGGCGGAAGCCTTGCATCGCGTCGGGCAAGACGGCGTGATCACGGTGGAAGAAGGCAAGTCGACCGAGACCACGGTGGAGTACGTTGACGGGATGCAATTTGATAAGGGCTTCATCTCGCCCTATTTCATCAATAACCCCGCTCAGATGTCATGCGAGTTCGACGACGCTTATGTGTTGCTGTTCGAAAAGAAGATCAGCAACATTCGCGATCTGGTGCCGGTCCTGGAGAAGGTTGGCCAGGTTGGCAAGCCGCTTCTGATTGTTGCCGAAGACGTTGATGCGGAAGCGTTGACGCTGCTGGTGGTGAACAAGCTCCGCGGCACGCTGAATGTCTGTGCGGTCAAGGCACCGGGATTCGGCGACCGCCGCAAGGCGATGCTGGGGGACATGGCTGTGCTGACCGGCGGCACCCTGATCAGCGAAGAATTGGGAATCCAGCTCGAGAACGTCGCTTTGAATCAGCTGGGTCGGGCCAAGAAGGTAACTGTCGACAAGAACAACACCACGATTGTCGAAGGCGCTGGCAAGCGAGCCGACGTCGAGCATCGAATCGACCAGATTCGCAAGCAGATTTCCCAAACCGACAGCGACTACGACAAGGAAAAGCTGCAGGAGCGGCTGGCCAAGTTGACTGGCGGTGTTGCGGTGATCAGCGTTGGTGCGGAAACCGAATCGGACATGAAGCAGAAGAAGGCGCGTGTCGAAGACGCCCTGCATGCAACCCGGGCTGCCGTGGAAGAAGGCATTCTTCCAGGCGGTGGTGTCGCTCTGCTCCGTTGCCGCGAAGCAGTCGATAAGGCTCGCAGTTCGGCCAAGGGTGACGAGAAAATCGGTGTCGATATTGTTCTGAACGCACTCGACGCTCCGCTGCGGCAGATTGCCGGGAACGGCGGGATCGATGGCGCCGTGGTCGTGGACATCGTTTCGGACAAGCCCGTCAATGTTGGCTACAACGCCCACACCGGCGAGTACGTCGACATGTACAAGGCCGGAGTCATCGACCCGGTCAAGGTCGTGCGAACAGCTCTGGTGAATGCGGCCAGCATCGCTGGTTTGCTGCTCACCACCGACGCGATGATTTCCACGCTTGACGACGACAAGAAAAAGCGGTTGGGTGAAGGCGTGATTGCCTAGTGCCACTGCCGGACCGAATCTGGGGCTGTTTGCCGTCATGCGAACAGCGACGCCGGACGTCGGTCGCTCGGAAGAATTGGCGGGTCGCTGTTGCTGTGGCAAACGGCGACCCTTTTTTGTTTCCCAGTTCGAGTTTGCCCGGGGAAGGTTCGACCGCAGGCGGGCCCTTCCCGCGCGGTCCGGATTGCCCGCGACCGGCAAGGACGCCGGGAACTCCGGGGGAAAACGCGCGGGAAAAAAAGACGGAATGCGGATCCGCTCCGGCTGTCGACCTGGTCTACGGTGTTTGCACTGAGCCGGGCGCTGGCTGTGTTCCCGAGTGGCCGCAAGGTTCCCGAGTGGCCGCAAGGTTCCCGAGTGGCCGCAAGGGCAGAACTTCGAGGATGACGTTTGGAGCCGATGCCGGGACCGCGAACAGGCCCCGTTTTTTGCTTGTCATTTTCCTCCGGGCTCATCAGCCTGGACCGGTATTGGGATTGGAATTGGAATTCCGCGAGATAACACTGCGATGTCCAAACGCGACTATTACGAAGTACTCGGAGTTGAGCGAAACGCCGATGAACGAGAAATTGCGCGGGCTTATCGCAAGTTGGCGGTGAAGTATCATCCCGATTCCAACTCGGGAAACGAGGACGCCAGCCGACTTTTTAAAGAAGCGTCCGAAGCCTACGAGGTGTTGAGCGATCAGGAGAAGCGGGCCCGTTACGATCGCTTTGGTCACGCAGGAGTCGAGGGAGCGGGGGCGGGCTTCAATTCGGCAGAAGATATATTCGCGGCTTTCAGTGATATTTTTGGCGGTGGCGTTTTTGGCGATTTTTTTGGCGGCGGCCGCGGGCGGCGACAGCGTCGAGGCAACGACCTGCGAGTCGACGTATCGCTGACACTGGAAGAGGTTGCGAGCGGAGTCACCAAGCAGGTGCGGTTCAACCGCAGTGTCGAGTGCAAGACCTGCGGGGCTACTGGCAGCAAGCCGGGGAGCCAGGCACAGCGCTGCTCGCAGTGTGGCGGCCGCGGCCAGATTGTGCAATCTGCCGGGATATTGAGTGTCCAGACGACCTGTCCCGTTTGTCGGGGGGCCGGCGTCCGGATTGTCGATCCCTGCAAAGATTGCCGCGGTCAAGGTTACCTGAAGACGGCTGTGGAATTGGATGTCGACATTCCTGCGGGAGTCGATGAGGGGATGCGAGTTCGCTTGACTGGGCAGGGAGAGCCGAGTCCTGACGGCGGGCCACCGGGCGATTGTTACTGCTTTATTGGCGTCAAACGCCACCGAATCTTTCAACGGGATGGCAAGAACCTCGTTTTGCAGTTGCCGATCAGTTACACCCAAGCGGCGCTGGGGGCCGAAATTGAGGTCCCGACGTTAAGCGGTCCGGATAAGTTAAAGGTTCCTCGCGGAACCCAGTCGGGAGATGTGTTCAAGCTTTCGGGCAAAGGCCTGCCCGAACCTCAAGGCGGAAGAGTCGGTGACTTGGTGGTGCAGACGTTCATTGAGACGCCGAAAAAAATGTCAGCTGAACAGGAGAAATTGCTGCGGCAGTTGGCTGAACTGGAGAAGGTGGACGTGATGCCGCATCGAAAAAATTTCCTTGATCGGATCCGCGATTATTTCGCGCCCGCGGGGACCGCTCCCGAAGGCGCAGCCGAAAAGGACTCATAAGCAGCCGTGCCAATGTGAAGTCAGATAGTCAGTAGGGGAGCTTGAAGAGGAATTGACCATGAGCGATTCAGATACCAAATCGGGCAGCCAATCGAGTACCGGCCAGGCGAGCAGTCCGGAACTCGGCAACGCTGAGATTCTGGACTTTGCTGCACGGGAACTGTCCGGAGCCTCGACGGCGGGAGGGGATGTGGAACAATTGCGCAGTCAACTGGCTGATGCCGAAAATCGCGCCTTGCGTTATCAGGCCGATTTGGACAACTTTCGCCGGCGAACGAGGCGGGAGTTGGATGAACAACTGAAGTATGCCAGCCTCGGGTTGATCTCTGGAATTCTCGATTCGCTCGACAATTTAGAACGGGCGCTGTCGGCGATTCCTCCGGACCAAGCTGACACCTCTGTTGCCTTGGGAGTTCGGATGGTCGCCCAGCAGATCCATGAAACGCTGCGTGCCGCCGGTTGTCAGAAGATTGAGTCTGAGGGGCAGACCTTTGACCCTAAGCTTCATCAGGCTGTGCAGACATTGGCTAGTGAGACGGCGCCGGCAAATCAGGTGTTGCAGGAGTTTCGGACTGGTTACCAGCTTTATGATCGGGTGATTCGCCCCGCTCAGGTGGTTGTCTCCTCGGGGCCCATTGGCGGCTGATTGACTCGGCAGAAGGTTTCCACTGTGCACTCTCCCGCGTACTCCCCGCCATGTATTCCCGGTATTCCCGCTGTGCCATCCAGCTGTGCGGCTCAGAGCGGAGCGGTTACCGAGTCACGGCCTGGGAAGTAAAATTGCGTTGTGAACGGCTTTGTAGAAGTCAGGAGTTCAGGCCATGCCCACCTATGATTATGAGTGCTCAGCCTGTGAGCATCGCTTTGAGCATTTTCAGAAGATCACCGACGATCCGCTCGCAGTGTGCCCCAAGTGCAAGCGAAAAAAGCTGATCCGGCTTTTCGGCACCGGTGCGGCTGTGGTGTTCAAAGGGAGCGGCTTCTATCAGACGGACTATCGCAGCGAGAGCTACAAACGAGCTGCGAGTTCTGACCACGCGGGCTCTGGCGGGAAGGCGGAGGGGGGCTCGGCTTCTGGTTCCGAGGCCTCGTCCGGTAATTCAGGAGCCGCGGAGTCGCCGGCGAAGCCCAAGAGTGGTGGCAAGGCCAAGGGTGGGGGCAAAACTGGCCGAGGTGGCGGTAAGGGCGAATAGGCGAGCGCAAATAATCGAGTGCGAATAAAGTTGCCCGCCGGCTGGGGCCGGGGAGTGCTCGGCTTGGAGGATGCTGGCATGCCGAGCCCGTCTGCAATTTCGAGGATTTCCGGCTCATTTTCTCGGGGCATCTTCCCGCTAGCTTGAGTTCGCCCTTGACCCCACGGTCGCGAATCAGGTAATTCCAGCCGGTATTTTTTGACTTGGCCGGAAGCGCACCGTGGTGTATTCCGGTCGGGTTTGGCTTTGCACCCCGGCCATGTTCATGAACGCCACTTGGACTTCAGTGACCACCGCTGTTGTCCCGCACCTGTTCCGGTGCGGGCGCGGTCCGGCATTGGTCTTGGTTGGGGTGTTCTGGCTGCTGGCGATAGGCAACTTGGCGGGGTGTCGTTCCCTCTCCTTGGAGACGGCCCGGCGAACTGCTCGGGTGGTGAATTTCGCGACAGGAGGGACGGTCGGCGCCAAAGCGATCCGCAAGTCGAATCGCTTTGGACCCTTCGCCAAAATGTGGGCCAAGCCACCGCAGCCGAGCGAGCGGACGCAGCAATCGCTGCGGCGCTACGCCCTTGAGGACAGTTTCGCGCTGGGCCGCAAGGAGACGTTGGTCAAATTGCAGGCGTACGCGGCTCGCAAGCCATCGCTGGAACTGCAGCATGCCTTGGCGGAAATCGCTTTTCAGGAGGGCGAGTGGGCCAGCAAGTTGGGGCAAACGGAAAAGGCGCAGGAGATGTACGCCACGGCGCTGGTCAGCTCGTATCAGTTTCTTTTTGATCAGCAGCTCGATTTGGCCCGCAACGCCTATGACCCGCAGTTCCGGAGTATCTCCGATATTTACAATCGCTCGCTGGAAGAGGTGGTCCGGCGGCTGATCAAGCAGGAACAATTCCGGGTTGGTCAGGTGGTTGAGCTGCGGACTCTCGATCGCACGGTTCGTTTCTCGATTGAGCATCCGGGCTTGTGGAATGAAGAGGATGTCGAACGTTATGAAATCGCCCGCGACTATCAGGCGACGGGCGTGAACAATCAATATCACACCTACGGACTGGGTGTGCCGCTGATCGCGGTGCGGAAAAAGCTGGAGCAACGCAACGAAAGTGAAAAGTACTATCCGCCGGGGCTGACGATGGCGTTTACTGCTTTTCTTCAGTTCAATGAAAGCCTGCCTCCCCAGTCTGCTCCGCCGCGCGACCTCGATGCCAAACTGTCGCTGCTGAATCCGCTGGAGCAGGTCTACGTGCAGGTAAACGATCGCTGGATTCCGCTGGAGAGCGATATCACCACGCCGATGGCCTATTTTCTTGACGACCCTCTGTTGAATACCAACGTCTTTGCGACCTTTGCTCTGCTGAACGCGGATTTCGCTCAGGATTTTCAGGGCATTTACATGCTCGAGCCGTATGACCCCAACAAAATTCCGGTGGTCATGATTCACGGGCTGTGGTCGAGTCCGGTGACCTGGTTGCAACTGTTCAACGATTTGCGGGCCGACCCCGACATTCGCCAGCGATATCAGTTCTGGTTTTGTCTTTATTCCTCCGGACAGCCATTCTGGGAAAGCGCCCGGCAGGTTCGGGAAGACCTTGAGGAGGTCCGCCAACGCCTGGTTGCTTCGGGAGCCGACAGCACTGCGATGCAGGATATGGTCCTGGTCGGGCACAGCATGGGAGGCTTGATTGCCCGGCAGTTGACGATGAGCAGCGGCGATTCCTTTTGGAAGATTCTCAGCGACGAGCCGTTTGAAAAGTTGGAAGGAGAGCCGGAAACGCTGGAGCGGCTGCGGGAGACCTACTTTTTTGAACCCTTGCCCAATGTCAGTCGGGTGATCACGATTGGCACACCGCACCACGGCAGTCGCTTTGCCAATGAGACCACTCGTTGGCTGAGCCAGAAGGTAATTACACTCCCCAAGACGGTAACCAACGAATACATGCAACTGGCGAAAAAGAATGCCGCGGTCTTCAAGAATACCAAGCCGTTTACGATCAGCACGAGTATCGATTCGCTGGCGCCAACCAATCCGTTTGTCCAGCAGATGTTAGAGGCGAGGACTTCGCCCGCGGTCAAGTATCACAATATTATTGGCCGGGTTGAGTCCACGTCTTTTTGGACTGAGTGGCTGGAGAGTAAGCCCACGGATGGCGTCGTCTGGGTCGAGAGTGCGACCCTTCAGGGCGTTGAGTCCGAAACCTTTGTGAACGCCGAGCACCAGAAGATTCACCAGCATCCGCGGGCGATTCTTGATGTCAAGCGAATTCTCTACGATCACTTGATTGAGCGCGGTGAGTTGGACGAGCAGTATCGGCTCGTTCTGCCGGCAGGCTACACCGTCGAGCTTGATCGCTGATTTCCCGGCAAATTTTTCTCTGAAACCAGAAGCATCCCGGATTGCGGGGGGTGCACCTTGGCTGGGCGCATGGTTTTTGGGATAATTGGGGGTGCGATGAGTGCCGGCCGGACGGCGAGTTCTTCCGCAGCCGGGCCGTCCTTTATCAGCGTCAGACAAGCCGCCAGCGTGGTTGGCTCCGTATGAGGCGTCACCTTTTTTGCTTGTTTTCCCGCGGTGTTTTATCCTGTGGCTGCGGGCCGCGGACCAGACCTTGGGCGGAGGGGTTGAAACTCCGCGAAGCACTGGTTCCCGGGCTAAGTACTGGTTCTTGGGCTAAGTACTGGCTCCTGGGGTGATGAAAGCCGGACCTGGTTTGACGAGAGGAACCCTTGGCTTCCCGCCGGGTTGAATCTGGATGCCTTCGCGTTGAGCGATTTGGTGTTTGGAAGTCACTGTCCGCGATAGGTTGTCCACGATTTGTCGTCTGGGCATCGGGTGGTGCAGGCGGCAGACGCGGGTTGGCGGGACAAATGCGACTGCGATTCTCAGCCCCGACAAGATTTGAACTGAGTCTTTTTTCGAGAGGATTGAAACGATGAACTATCCTGCTGATTGGAGTATTCGCCGGCAACCACGCGGCACGGCAGTCCGGTGTGCTGATCCGGCTTCAGTCCGATCCAGGTTTTCATGGCTTCGTTTGGTGAGCCTTTGCGCAGTTTGTTTCGTGCTCGTTGCCGGTGGAGATCTGCAGGGTCAGAATCCCGGCCGGCCTGGCGATTGGGCTCATTGGCGTGGTCCGGAATTGAACGGAACATCGCGCGACCAGGGTTTGCCTGAAAAATGGTCGCCCAAAGGAGAGAATTTGATTTGGTCGAACAAGGAGTTCGCTTCCCGTTCGACGCCGGTGGTGATGAATGGGCGGGTGTACTTGGTTTGCCGGTCTTTTCCCGAGACAACCCAGGAAGGCGAAAAGACGATTTGCGTCGATGCGGAGTCGGGCAAGTTGCTCTGGGAAAGTGTGCACAATGTTTTTCTCTCGGATGGTCCGGCGGAGCGGGTTGGTTGGTCAAGCGTCGTCGGCGACCCCGAGACCGATCGCGTGTACGTGCTCGGCTTGGGGTGTCTCTTTCAATGTCTCGACGGCAAGACCGGCAAGACAATTTGGGAGCGCTCGTTGCTGGAAGAGTACGGCATGCTCAGCACGTATGGTGGCCGGACAAATTTTCCGGTGGTGTTTGAAGACCTGGTGATCATCAGCGGCGTGATGACGCAGTACGGCGAAAATGCGGTGCCGGCTCACCGATTCATTGCCTTCGACAAGTCCACTGGCGAGGCGGTTTGGCTGGTCAGCACGAAAGTCCGGCCAGAGGACACGACGTACAGCACACCGGTCTTTACGACATTCAATGGGGAAGTTGCGATGGTATTCGGCGCTGCCGATGGCGGCGTCTATGCCATCCAGCCGCGAACCGGCAAGACCATCTGGAAATACGATGCCTCAACCCGCGGCATGAACACCACTCCGCTGGTGCATGAGAATGTCGTTTACTGCGGACACTCCGAAAAGAATCGAGCGGACACTACGACCCTGGGCGCGGTTTTTGCTTTTGATGGACGTCAGCGGGGTGAGATCCCCGAGGCCAAACTGCTCTGGAAGGTTCCCGGCATCGCGTCCGGGAGAAGCTCGCCGATCTTTGTCGATGGGCGGGTCTACTTTGTCGAAGATGGCGGCACGATGGTGATCATCGATGCCACGTCTGGCAAGGTGGTTGCCGAAAAGAAACTTGGACAAGCGATGTTCGGGGCCCCGATTTATGTCGACGGAAAAATTCACGTGGCCGACACCAAGGCTTACTGGATTCTTGAGCCGACTGTGGAGGGGGTCCGTGAAGTTGCCAAGATCAAGCTGCCGGGCGATGAGGTGCTGACCTCTCCCGTGGTCTCGGGTGGAAGGATTTTCCTCGCGACCAGCAAGGCCTTGTACTGCATCGGGACTTCCAAACCGCAGCCCGCAGTGGAATCCGCGCCGTTTCGCCTCGATGAAAAGCCGGTCGCCGAGAATGGCACCGAACTGGCTCACATTCAAGTCACTCCGGTGGAGTTGCTGTTGGCCTCCGGCGGAAAACAGACTTATCGGGTGCGAGGATATAATGCCCAAGGTCAGTCCATTCCGGTCGCCGGCAAGGTTACCTTCTCGGCCACCGCCGGAACGATTGATGAGTCAGGGAACTTTGTCGCTCCAAACGGCCCCGAACACCAGGTGGTGACGGTAACCGCTCAAGTGGGTGAGCTGACCAGCAAGGCTCGGGTGCGGATCATTCCACCCTTGCCCTGGAAATTCACTTTTGATGACAAACAGGTCCCGGCGACTTGGATTGGCGCGGCTTATCGGCATCAACCCAAGGAAGTTGACAGTCAGTCGGCACTCGTCAAGATTTCGACAATTCCCAAGGGAACCCGCAGTCAGTCGTGGATGGGGCTCACGACGCTTCACGACTACACCATCCAGGGTGACTTTCAGGCGTCCGCCGCGGCGGCAAGTCGACCGGACATGGGGCTGATCAATCAGCGGTACACGCTCGACCTGATGGGCAAAGGACAGTTGCAGATTCGATCGTGGACGCCACGCTTGGAGTTGCGGTTTGCCAAGACGATTCCATTCGACTGGTCTCCGGGACAGTGGTACACCCTGAAGTTCCGCAGCGAGACTGAGGCGGATGGGGTCACGCTTCGCGGCAAGGTCTGGAAGCGGGGTGAGCCCGAACCGGCTGAATGGACAATCGAAGCAACGGACATGACTCCCAATCGGAATGGCAGCCCGGGGCTGTTCGGCAATTCATCGGTCGCCGAGTTCTACATTGACAACGTGGAAGTCAGCCCGAATAAGTAAATACCATCTAACGCAGTGAAAATTTGTGGAAGTCGCCCGGAAAATTTGTGGAAGTCGCCCGGCTCATGCGAGTTTCGGGCGCTCATCCAATGAGGAGTAGAATCGCAATGAAGACGCGACCTGAGATGTTGACCAGCTCCCCTCGCAGCAGCCTGTTAGCTGTCTGTTGGGTGGCAGCTTTGTTTGCGGCTGGCGGATGGCTGGGGGAAAGTTCCTCCCGGGCTACGGCCCAGGAGCCGCTGGACCCGACCAAGCAAGTGCGCGAATCAGCCAGTCAGCTGAAGATTGGCGGTAAGGATTGGGGCCAATGGCTCGGTTCTCCTTTCCGCAACAATGTGGTGGTGGCGGAGAAGATTCCGTTGGAGTGGGATGTCACCACCGGCAAGAACGTGCGGTGGTCGGTCAAGCTCGGCTCCGAGACTTACGGAAATCCAGTCGTGGCCAACGGCAAGGTCTACGTCGGGACAAATAATGGTGCCGGCTACGTGCCTCGATTCCCGAACACGGTGGACCTCGGAGCGTTGATTTGTTTCGACGAGCAGTCAGGGAACTTCCTCTGGCAGCACTGCAATGAAAAGTTGCCGACCGGTCGGGTGCATGACTGGCCCGATCAGGGGATCTGCTCGGTTCCGATGATCGATGGCGACCGGCTGTGGTATGTCTCCAGCCGGGGTGAGGTCGTTTGCCTCGACACCGAAGGTTTTTTGGATGACGAAAATGACGGCCCCTTTTCGGCCGAGCCGAACCAGAACAAGGACGAGGCCGATGTCGTTTGGAAGCTGGACATGATGAAGGAGCTGCGGGTTTCGCAGCACAACATGTGCAGCTGTTCGGTGACCTGCGCCGGTGACCTACTGTTTATCATCACTTCCAATGGAGTCGACGAGGGGCATGTTAACCTGCCGGCGGATGCCTCGCCGAGTTTTCTCTGCATGGACCGTCGGTCGGGCAAGGTCCTGTGGACAGACAACTCTCCCGGTGCCAATGTGCTGCACGGTCAATGGTCCTCTCCGGCCTATGGCACCTTGGGCGGGGTTGAGCAGGCAATTTTCGGCGGTGGCGATGGCTGGTTGTATTCTTTTTCAGCTCGCGGCAAGGATGGCAAAGCGGAACTGCTCTGGAAGTTTGACTGCAATCCGAAGAAGTCTCGATACGCCTTGCGAGGGGCGACCCGAAATCACGTTGTCGGGACCCCGGTGATTTATGACGGGTTGGTTTATGTAGCGGTGGGCGAGGACCCGGAACACCTGGAGGGTGAAGGTCATCTCTGGTGCATTGACCCGACCAAGCGTGGTGATACCAGTCCGACGCTCGTTTTCAATGCCGCCGATCCAACCAAGCCGATCCCCCACAAGCGTCTGCAGGCCTGCGTGGAAACGGAGGGAGATTTCGAGCGGGATAATCCCAACTCCGCGGCGGTTTGGCATTACGGTGGCGAAGATATTGAAGAGAATGAACTCGCGATGCATCGGGCGGTTGGCTCGGTTGCGATCAAGAACAATCTTTTGTTCATCGCCGATCAGACCGGCGTATTCCACTGCCTCGATGCAAAAACCGGCAAGCCTCATTGGGCGTATCACATGGAGTCGGAATCATGGGCCTCGCCCTTGATCGTCAACGACCTGGTCTATATCGGCGATTCGGATGGCGAGATTGCTGTCTTCCGTTGCTCAGCCGAGATGGAGAAGCTCTCGGAGGTGTATATGGAGAGCGCTTGCTTCACCAGTCCGATTGTCGCCAACGATACGCTGTTCATCGCCAATCGCAATCGGCTGTATGCTTTGCAAGAAGGAGCACAGGCCAAGGTGGAAGAGGATAACGGTGAAGAGCCCCGCTGAGTTTAAGGGGGAGTAGCGCCGCGACCCAAGCTGAATTCGGTCGATTGCAATCGAGAATTTGCGATCGAGAAGTTGAAGGCCCTGGCCGTTTTGGCTGGGGCTTTTTTTATGCCTGGGGCTTTTTTTATGCAATTGGCAACCTCTCGGAGAACCCTACAACCCTCGAATCGGCTTGTAGCGGCGGGGTCGAGTTGCCGGTCGGTCAGGTTCCACTCGATTGCGGGATGGCAGTGAAGTCGTCGCAGTCCGGTTTTGACAGCGATTGAGTTGGTTTCGGTCTGAGGGTTTTAATTCCTCGGACGGTGGCCGTCTTTTTTGTGCAGCCCGGTAAGTTCTTGTAGGCCGGTGAGCCTGCGTTTCATGCTCTGGGGTTTGGCAGGGACTCTCTGCTCCAGCGTCGCCGCCGGATTGTTGAAGCCCGCCGGAGTGTCGACGCATCCGGATTCTGGTGCCTCGAAGGACGGCTGAGCAAGCGACCGTTGAGCGAGAGGCGGCGGCATCAGAATCGTGGAGAACGAGAGGCAAAGCCCAATTCGCAAAGCCGCACTCCACTTAGAGTCCGGCTTAATCATTCCCCAGGTCGTCGGTCGG
>Ga0315905_10004351_pt1 | contig 14449 bp, 9 predicted proteins | sample LakEriMetagenome_5_FD_203522 | JGI IMG/M metagenome (GOLD analysis project Ga0315905, IMG submission 203522) | Freshwater fungal communities from buoy surface, Lake Erie, Ohio, United States - Buoy 4 MA121 | ecosystem: Environmental > Aquatic > Freshwater > Lake | place: USA: Lake Erie, Ohio... | reverse complement strand
CAGCCGCCGAGGCCGTGGACCTGTGGTGGTGGTGGTGTTGGTGGTGGTGTTGATGCGAGGGGTGAGGGAAAAGGACGGTGTGGCGCGCCGCCGACGACGCCGCCGCCGCCCCACGCCGCCGCCGCCGCAAAAAACGCCGCCGGCCGCGCACCTGCTTGACGCGCCCGCCGATCCCGTCGGCCGTCGCCTCGACGACCAGCACGTCCGGGTAATGCGGCTTGAGCAGCTGCGCGCACCGCAGCCCCGCCAGGCCGGCCCCGACGACCACGACCGACCGGCGCTCCTCCGCCATTCTTCTGCTGTGGCTGGCTGGTGCGCGCGGGCGCGGAGCGATTTCTGCTTGCTGTGCGTTTGCGCCGCCCGCTGTTGCGGCGGCGCTGGTGGGGTTCGCGGAGTTCAATCAATCGCGAGGAATGAAGCGAGGTGCTAATGGAGTGCAATAAACGAGATCGAGCGGCGTCTGGACGGGCGAGCGCGCGCCGCGATTTCGATTTCGTCGCTTGTCGCCGCCGTGGCGCCTTTTTGCCGGCGCCGACGACGACGATGACGACGACGGCGCGCGCTCTCAGCGCGACGCGCCGGCGCAAGGCGCTGCACAAATCAAAACCCCCGGCTCTTGAGAAAAACACACACACAAGAAAACCACGATGGCCGCGAGCATCCTCTCGTGCTTCAGCAGCTGCGCGGCGGCCCCGGGCGAGGGCGCGGCCACGGCCGGACAGGCAGGCGGCGCGCGCCTCGCGCAGTCCGCGGACGAGCTGGGCGTCACCTCGCTGACCTCGATCGCGGACTTGTACACGCTCGAGGGTGCGTCGTGCAAGTGGGATGGCTGCTCTACGTCGGCGCGCGCGAGCGGGACGGCCGCGCACCCATTCGCCTGCATGTTCGGGCGATCGCGTCGACTTCCGACATGGCCGTTTTTTTCCCTCACAACCCCCCGCCCGCCAAACACATCCACGCAGGCGCCCCGGAGGCCACGCAACGCTACCGGGCCATCGCGGCCGAGTTCGAGAAGGTCTACGGCGCCAAGCCGGACCTGTTTGCGCGCGCACCTGGTGAGGTGACGAATGGTTTCGTGATTGTGCGCGCTCTCGTGTGCGCGCGCGGTCGGCCCGCCGTCACGCCACACAACTCACCCCAAAAAAACGCACACACACACACACACACACACACAAAACACCAAACCAACAGGCCGCGTCAACCTCATTGGCGAGCACATCGACTACGAGGGCTACGGCGTCCTACCCATGGCCATCCGCGCGGACACGGTCGTCGCCATCCGCGCCGTGCCGACGACCGCCGCTGCTGCTGCGCCCGCCGAAACAACAAGCGCCGCCGCCGCCGCCGCCGCCGCCGCCGCCGCCGCCGCCGCCCCAACGCTGCGCCTGGCCAACCTCGACTCGGCCGCCTACCCCCCGGCGTCCTTCTCGGCCGACCCGGACCAGCCCGTCGACGTCGCCAACCACAGCTGGGGCAACTACTTCCTCGCCGCCTACAAGGGCGTGCACGACTACTTGCGCGCCAAGGGCGGCCCCGCCTCGACCCTCCCCGCCCCGCTCCCGTCGCTCGAGGTGCTCGTGCACGGCACCGTGCCTCTGGGCTCGGGCCTGTCGAGCTCGGCCGCGCTCGTGTGCTCCGTCTCGCTCGCGATCCTCGCGGCCTACGGCAAGATCCCCGCGCCCCCGCGCGGGCCCTTTGCCTGGGCGGCGGCGGCGGCGGCGGCGGCGGCCGCGGCCGCGGGCGGCCCCCAGCACGCCGCCATCACAAAGGGCGAGGTGGCCGACTTTGCGTGCAAGGCCGAGCGCTACGTCGGCGTCAACGGCGGCGGCATGGACCAGGCCATCTCCGTCATGGCGCGCCAGGGCGTCGCCATGCTCGTCGACTTCGACCCCGTCCGCGCCTCGGAGGTCCCGGTGCCGCGAGGGGCGCTCTTTGTCGTCGGCCACTCGCTGGCCGTCTCGAAGAAAGCAGAGACGGCGGACAAGCGGTACAACCTGCGCGTGGTCGAGTGCCGCCTGGCCGCGGCCCTGATGGCGCGGCGCCTGGGGGCGTCGCCCGAGGAGGCGGCCCGGGAGGCGCGCACGCTGCGCGACGTCGAGGCGCGCGTGGCGGCCAAGGGCGCCGTGGTGCTGGCGGCCGAGGCGGCCGAGGCGGCCGAGCGCGCGCGGCGCGAGGCGGAGAAGAAGAAGGAGAAGAAGGGCAACAACAAAAACAGCAACGACAACAAGGCCGAGCAGGCGGCAGTCGACGCGTCCGGCGCGCCCAGCAACGCAAAGGACGACGACGACGACGACCCCGTCGAGCGCGCGTCGGCGGCCATCGCCACGGGCGTCTCGCGCGAGCGCGCCGCGCAGCTCGAGGCGGGCGTGCGCGCGCTGCTCGGCGGCAGCAAGGACCCGGGCGGCCCCCGGGCCGCGTTCGCGCGCGGCGCCCTCGAGAGGGAGCTCGGGATCAAGCTGGACGACCCGCGCCTGTTTGGCGCCTCGCCCGCCAGCCTGCGCGCGGTCGCCGCCGCGGGCAAGGACGGCTTCCGCCTGCGCGACCGCGCGCTCCACGTGTACGGCGAGGCCGCGCGCGTGCGCGAGTTTGCGGCGGTGGCGCGCGCGGCGGCGGCCTCGGCGGCGGCGGCGGCGGCCTCGGCGGCGGCGCCAATCCCGGCGCCTGCCTCTGCCGACGGCGCCGCCGCCCCTCCTTGCGGCCCCGCCTCCGCCTCCGCCGCCGCCGAGGCCCCCCTCGCCCGCCTCGGCGCCCTCATGGACGCCAGCCACGCCTCGTGCGCGCGCCTGTACGACTGCAGCGCGCCCGAGCTCGACGAGTTTTGCGCCCTGGCGCGCCAGTGCGGCGCCCTGGGCGCGCGCCTCACGGGGGCCGGGTGGGGCGGCTGCGCGGTCGCCCTGGTGCGCGAGGCCGACGCCCCCGCGTTCCTCGAGGGCATGCGCGCGCGCTTTTACGACAAGAAGCGCCTGTCGAAAAGGGGCGGCCTGCTGGAGGGGCGCGACGCGGCGGCGCTGGACGCCTACCTGTTTGCCACGCGCCCGTCGAGCGGCGCCGCCGTGCTGCGGCTCGACTTGCCGCCCTCCTCCGCGCCCGCGCCCGCCGCCGCCGCCGCCGCCGGTCCCTCGTCCCTGGTCGAGTCCTTGAAGGGGCTGTCGATGCGCGCGCGCGGGGGCGGCGGGGCGCCGGCCGCGGCGGCAACCGAGGCCGCGCCGTGAGACCGACGACCACGCTGACGCTCGCGGCGCGTCGCGTTCGACCGTCGCTTCATTCGTTCGTTGCTCGGGACCGACGTTGACGACGCCCAACACACACTGACCCACCATATCTTAGAGAACGCGCCCTGCTCCGCTCCTTTCTCTGTCGCGCGCGCGCTTCCATCTACACCTCGGGCGATTGTGAAAAGCCACACACACTCGACCCGCGGCGTCGACTACTACCACCGCCCACGCGCGCTGCGCGATCCGCTCGATCCCAGCCTCCGCTCCGATGGACTGGGCGCGCCGCCGCCTCGGCGTCCTCGCCGCGCATCTGGCCCCGGGGGCGGCCGACGAGCCGCAGCATCGGCGAGGCGCGCCGGGCTGCCATCCCCCATCGCAGCCTTCCGCAACCGCCCGCGCGCCCGACCTCCCTCAATCGTCGTCCGTCCTCTCCCGCCACGCCACGAGCGCCGCCGCCTCCCCCACCTCCGCCAGCCGCGCCCCCTACGCCACCGCCGACCCCTCGGGCGCCCCCAACGCCTACGCGCGCGTGCACGGCGCCGTCGACCGCGCGCCCGCGCGCTGGCGCGCCGTGCCGAGCGTCGCGCGCGAGCCGCTGCGCGACGTGCTGTACGAAAAGGCCGAGGGCGAGGGCATCGCGCGCGTCACGATCAACCGCCCGGAGCGCCGCAACGCCTTCACCCCGCGCACCGTGCACGAGCTCTCCCTGTGCCTCAACGACTGCCGCGACGACCCGGCCGTCGGGGTCGTCCTGCTCACGGGCGCCGGCGACCTCGCGTTTTGCTCGGGCGGCGACCAGAGCGTCCGCTCCGCCCGCGGGGGCTACGTCGGCGCCGACGGCGTCCCGCGCCTGAGCGTGCTCGACCTGCAGGTCCAGATCCGCCGCCTGCCCAAGCCCGTCGTCGCGGTCGTGCGCGGCTACGCGGTGGGCGGGGGGCACGTGCTGCACATGGTGTGCGACCTCACGCTCGCCGCCGACAACGCCGTCTTCGGGCAGACGGGCCCCAAGGTGGGGTCGTTCGACGCGGGCTACGGCTGCACGGCCATGGCGCGCCTCGTCGGGCAGAAGCGCGCGCGCGAGATGTGGTTCCTGGCCCGCCTGTACTCGGCCCGGCAGGCGCTGGAGATGGGCCTGGTGAACGCCGTGTTCCCGCTCGGCGACCTGGACGCCGAGAGCGTGGCGTGGGCGCGCGAGATGCTTCGCAACTCGCCGACCGCCCTGCGGCTGTGCAAGGCGGCCCTGAACGCGGCCGAGGACGGGCACGCGGGCGTGCAGCAGCTGGGCGGGGACGCGACGCTGCTGTTCTACCAGAGCGCCGAGGGGGAGGAGGGGCGCGCGGCGTACGCGGAGCGGCGGCGGCCCGACTTTTCGAGGTTCCCGCGGCTTCCTTGAAGAGGAAAAAAAGACCTTTTTTTGTTTTTTGTTTAAATGTTTGTGGGACGCGCGTTTTCGCTCGTTCGTCGTTTCGCTCGCCCGTCGCTGTGACACCCGACAAGTGCGCCGATGCTTCAGTCACGTGCGCGCGCTCTCTCGCACCATCTCGAGCTCGTCGGCGCGGGCCCGCTTGTTCGTCAAGCCCGCCGCCGCCGCCGCCACCGCCGCCGCCGCAGCCGCCGCCTGCGACGCCCCCGCCGCCATCCCTGCCGCCGCCTGCGACGTCAGCGCCACCCACGCGTCCTGCAGGCGCTCCGGGTCGAGGCGCGCCATCTCGCGCAGGCCCCCCGCGCACCGGTGCGCGTCGTGCAGGTCGAGCACGAGCGTGACGGCGCGGCCCGACAGCGCCGACGAGGCCGCTGCTTCTTCCGTGGCCGCCGCCGCCGCCGACCCCTCGTCGTCCTCGTCCTCCCCGCCCCCCCGCTCACCCGGCCACGCCACCAGCGGCGACGGCAGGAGGCGGCAATGGTAAAAGTCGTGGACGGCAGGGCAGCCGGCGGGCTCGCAGACGGCTCCCGGGATGCAGGCGGGGCCGAGGCGGCGGACGACGCGCGCGCAGAAGATGCCGGGGGGCAGGACGGTGGCGCGGCGGTTGCGCGGTCCGCCCGGGGGCGCGAGAGCCAGGCCCTGCTTGTCGGCGGCGGGCGCGGCCGCTGTCACGTCCATGGGCTCGAGCAGGCACACGGCAGCGATGTCGCCCGGGGCGACGGCGGCGGTGCCCGCGGGCTCGTTCGCGGACAGCGGTTGCTGCGTCGCTGCTGCGGCTGCGGCGGTGGCGGCGGCTGCGGCGGCGGCGGCGGCGTTGCTGCTGCTGCCCGTACTGCTGCCGCCGACCCAGCCAAGAAACGGCGGCAGGGTGCCAGCGGCGGCGGCCTGCGAGGCTGCTGCGGGCCCATGAGAGACAAAGGGCGCGCTCGCGACCGCGCGCGCAAAGCGGGCCATGGCCTCGGGGAGCCACGGCACGGGCGCCGGGGAAGAGGTCGCGGGCGCCTCGGCGGCGGCGGCGGCGGCGGCGGCGGCGTTGGCGGCGGCGGCGACGGCGGCCGCGCCTTCGCTGAGCATCGTCACATCGTCGTCCTCGTCGTCGCCGCCGTCGTCGAGCTGCACGTGAGCGGCGGCGGCCGTCGCTGCTGCTGCTTCTGCTGCTGCGGCTTCTGCTGCTGCTGCTGCGGGAGCGGCTGCGGGAGCGGCTGCCGGCGCCGGTGCCGCCGGCGCCGCCGCCGCGTCCTGCGGCGGTCGCGGCAGCGGCGGCAGCGACACGACGCTCGCGCCCCGAAGCAGCGCGCGCTCCATCTGCCCGAGCTCGCCGGCGCCGACCCACCCGAGCGCGCCCAGGTCGGCCGCGCACAGCGGCGGCGGCGGCCCGGCGGCGTCCCCACCCGTGCTGCCGCCCACGCACGCCAAAGGGTCGGCCAGCTCGCGCCCGCGCAGCGACAGCAGCACGTCGCGCCGCGCGGGCGGGCCGGCGTTGCCGCCGCCGCCGCCGCCGCCGCCGGCTCCGGCCACGACGGCGACGCCGTTGCACGCGGCGACCGCGCGCAGGTCCGGCAGGCGCATCCCGGCCTCCTCGATGGCAGAGACGACTTGGGTCGTGCCCTGGCCCTTGGTGAGGGTCTGGAACAGCGAGATGTACGACTCGAGCGAGAGGGACGAGAGGGCGACGGGCGCGAGCGGTGGTGGTGGTGGCGGGGGGTGGTTTTGGTGGGTTGCGGCGGCGGCGTTGGCGGCGGGGGGCCCAGCCGTCGTCGTCATTGGCTGCTGCTGCTGCTGCTGCTGCTGCTGCTGCTGTTGCTGGTGCTTTTGCGAGGCAGTGAGGTAGTGGTAGTGGGGTACCGCCATCTTGCCCCGATGTGGGTGGCTCGATTGACGGAGGGGGAAAGGAATGGTCGAGACGGGACCGAGGCGCGCGCTCGCTTTTGAGAAGCGCCGACCCCGGGCGAGCGCCGACAGCCGGGAGACGGCTCGACCCAAAAGGCGGCGCCGGCCCGTCCGCAAAACTCGCCTCGAGCACCCCGCTTTCGCGACCGCAGTCGACCTCACCAACCCATTACGCACCCATCGCACCGTCCGACTGACCGTGACTCGCGACTCGGCGGCGCGCGGCTTTTGGCATCCTGACGACTGCCCCAACTTTTTCGCGCTTCGAACCCGCGACCTGTGTTCGCGAATCGATTCCTCGAACCCCCGCAAAACCATGTGGACGCCCCACGCCGGGGGCGGCCTAGGCGCCATGTCGATCCTCCCGGACGAGACCGAGTCGCCCGCGCACCGCGTGGCGGACGCGGTCGCGGCCGTCCGCCTCGGCGCCGGCGGCGCGCCAGGTGGCAAGCCGGGCGCCCAGACGACGACGGCGCACGAGCAGCAGCAGCAGCAGCAGCAGCAGCAGCAGCAGCAGCATCGTCATCAGCGCGTCGAGATGGAGCAGGACGGCCAGCAGGTCGAGGACGACGAGGACGACGACGACCCGCCGGCCGAGCTCATCAAGGTGCCCGTCACCAGTTGAGTTTGGCGGTTTGGCGGCGACAAACAGCGCAGCGCGCCTGCGTGTCTCTCGTTTTGGCCCGTCGCCGCCCCCCTCGCCCACCACCCCCACCCGCTCACGCACGCCCCCCCCCTCTCCCCCCCCTCCGCGCCACCACCACCACCATCACTACCAAAAAACAAAAAAACAGTCGAGGTGTGCCTCCACCCGCATAGCACCGCCGACCCGCAAGCGATCCGCCGCGCCGTCGCCGAGGCGTTGGAGGGCCGGCCGCTGACGCTCGAGGACGGCGCCGTCGACCGGCGCCTGTGGCGCGGGCACCCGCTGCTGCGCGCGCACTGCGCGCGCGTCGCGGTGGCCGACGCCGACCTGATCCAGCTCCCGCCCGCGGCGTGGCTGCCGCAGGACGGGCGGCGGGGCGGGGAGGGGGCCGAGGAGGAGGAGGAGGAGGAGGAGGAGGAGGAGGCGGGTGCAGGGGCGGCGGCCGGCTCGGGCGCGGCCGCCGCGGCCGCCGCCGCGCTCGCGGCCGCCGCGACCGCCTCGGCCTCGGCCGCGGCCGCCCGCCAGCAGCAGCAGGAGCGGCCCCGCCCCGGCCAGCGCCGCCCTCGCCAGCAGCAACTCCAGCCCCCGCCGCCGCCGCGCCTGGCCCCGGGCCTCACTCGCGAGCACTTTTTCCCCGGCTGCCGCCTGCAGTCGTGGCAGTACCGCCCGCGCGTGTGCGTCTACGCGTGCGCCGAGGACGACGCCTACGCCGAGGACGACGACGACGACGGCGGCGGCAACGGGGGCGTCCCGTCGTACAAGGAGCTGGCCCTGCCCTCGGCGCAGACGCAGGGCCTGTGGGAGAGCCTGCACTTTGGCGACGGCGGCGCGCTCAAGCGGCGGCTGCTGCGCTACGCGTCGAGCGCCCTGCTGTTCAGCGAGGCCGGGGTCGACGGCAGCATGGTGGCGTGGAACCGGGTCGTCCTGCTGCACGGCCCGCCAGGCACGGGCAAGACGACCTTTTGCCGCGCCCTCGCGCACAAGCTGGCGGCGCGCCTCGCAGCGGCCCCCAACACCACCAACGGCGGCGGCGGCGGCGCAGGCGGGGCGGCGGCGGCGGCGGCGGCTCGCTACCCCGCGGGCGCCGCGCTCGTCGAGGTGTGCGCCCACTCGCTCTTCTCCAAGTGGTTCTCCGAGTCCGGCAAGCTCGTCTCGCGCCTGTTTGCCAAGATCGACGAGCTGGCCGCCGACGGCGACGCCCTGGTCTTTGTGCTCGTGGACGAGGTCGAGTCGCTCGCGGCCGCGCGCCGCCCGGCCGGCGGCGCGGGCTCGGCCGAGCCGTCGGACGCCGTGCGCGCGGTCAACGCGCTGCTGACGGGCCTCGACGCGCTGCGGCGCCGCCCGAACGTGCTCGTGCTCGCGACGAGCAACCTGACCGAGGCGGTCGACGTGGCGTTCGTCGACCGCGCGGACATCAAGGCGTACGTGGGGCCCCCCGCCGTGGGCGCGCGCTACGGCATCCTGCGGTCGGCGGTGCTCGAGCTGCTGCGCGCGGGGATCGTGGCGCCTGACGACGGCGGTGGGGGGGCGGGGGCGGGTGGTCCGCGCGGGGGGGCGGAGGAGGGCGGCGACGACGACGACGACGACGACGACGACGATGATGGCTTGCCTTCCGAGGCGCCGCCGCTGCTGACGCACGAGCAGCTCGAGCGCGCGGCGCGCCAGCAGGCAGGCAGCGGCGGCGGCGGCGGGGGCGTGCACGCGCTCGCGGCGGCGGCGCTGGGCGCGGCGGCGGCGGCGGTCGGCGCGGCGGCGGCCGGCGGCCACGCTCCCTGCTACGACGCGCGCCTGGCCGCCAGCGCCGCGCTCGCCCTGGCCGCCGAGGCCGCCGAGGGCCTGAGCGGGCGCGCGCTGCGCAAGCTGCCCTTCCTCGCGCACGCGGGCGCGGGGGGGCGCGGCGAGGCTCTGCCGTCGCCGTGCGGCCTGCTGGCGTTCTGCGGCGCGCTGCGGCGCGCGGCGCTGCGCGAGCGGAGCGAGCGGCGGCAGCTGAGGGGGCACCAGGGCAAGTGAAAGCGACGCGCGCACTCAAAAAACGCGCACTGGACGCGGAGATAACAAAACACACATGGACGGAGGGTCGTGTTTCTAGTCATATACTCGCACACAAACGGCCGCGGCAGCGGCGACGGGAGAACGCGCCGCCCCCCCCCAACTGCATCACGCCGCCTCGCCCTGCTGCCGCCGCCACTGCCGCAGGACGCGCCGCCGCACGTCGCGCGCCCTTTCTTCGCGCCAGCACAGCACGGCGTCGACCTCGGCCTCGATGGACGCGCGGAGCGCGTCGTCGTCGTCGTCGTCGTAGAGGGAGGACAGCGGCTGCTGATGCCGCCCGCCCGAGGCCCGCCCCCCCGCCGCCGCCTGCTGCTGCTCCTCCGAGGCGGGCCCCACCGCCGCTACCCGCCGCCGCCGGCCGCGCCGCCGCCGCCGCCGCTGCTGCCACAAAGGCAGGCAGCCCGCCGATCCGTCGTCGCCGGCCTCGTCGCGCCACCCGGCCACTTCCTCCTCCTCCTCCTCTTCCTCCTCCTCCTCCTCCCGCCGCCCGCGCGCCCGCGCCCGCGCCTCGCACCGCAGCGCGCGCTCGGCAAAGCGCCGCCAGTGGGCCGGCAGCGAGCGCGGCGCGGCGCCCGGCCCCCGCTCGCCGACGGCCGCGGCGACGAGACGCGCCAGCTCGGGCGCGAGCCCCCCCTCCTCCTCCTCCGGGCACGCGTCGGCGTAGTGGCTGCTGAGCTGGAGCGGGCCGAGATATGACGAGGGGGCGGGCGCGCGGGGCGGGGCGGGCGCGGCCGCGCCGCCGGGGCCGCCGCCGCTGGAGCGGAGGAGCGCCTCGATGACCTCGGCCGCCGTCGGCAGCGGCAGCGGCGGCGCGCCCCTCGCGGCCGCGCGCGCGGGCGACACGCACCCCGCGCCCAGGTGCGCCAGCTCCACGGCCGACGGGTCGACCACAGCCATCGCCGCCGCGGCGCCCGGCCACCATCCTCCGCCGCAGCCCCCGCCGCCGCCGCCGCCGCCGCCGCCGACGACGCGGCGCGCCGCCGGCCGCAGCCACGCGCCCGGGTTGGCCGGGTCCGGCACCGCGTCGACCGCCAGGAGCTCGAGCGTGCGCCCGCACACGTGGCCGACCTGCCCCCTGCCCCCCGCGCCGCGCCGCCACTCGACCTCGGCCCAGCACCGCTGCGAGCCCGCGAGCGGCGCGCCGCGCGCGGCGAGCGCCCAGAGCAGCAGCCCCGAGGGCGTGGGCAGCACCTCGACGGTCGCGACGAGCTCGCCGCCCTCGCCCTCGCCCTCACCGCCGCCGGCGCGCGCTCGCCCTTTCCACTCGAGCGCCAGGACCGCGTGCGACGCGTTGGCCAGGCTCACGCCGCGGTAGAGCGGGGTCGCGTAAGACGGGTGGTCGAGCTCGCCGAGCGCGAGGCCGCGCCGCACGGCCGAGCGCGCAAAGGCGGCGGCGGCTCGGCGCAGGGCGCTCGCCGGGTAGCAGCGGCCGTTGAGCGTCACGACGCCCGCGCGCGCGCAGACGCCCTCGAGGATGAGGCGGCCGTCGTTGAGGCGCAGGCACGCGTCGTAGCGGCGCACCAGTTCTGCGCGCGACGGCAGCGGGGGGGCGTCCTCCTCCTCCTCCTCTCGCCTCCCCCTCCTCCTCATTGACTGGCTGTCTCGCTTGATGTTTTTGGGTCAAACCATCGAGCGCGCAGAGAGAGAGAGAGAGAGACGCGGAGAGCGAGGGTTCGAGATACGATTTCGATGGTTCGAGATAGGGATACAGCCAGCTATCGCTCGTCGCCCGGGTAGAACACGCGCGCCAGGAAGAGGCCCGACGCGGGCGCGCACTCGAAGCCGCCGCCGCCGCCGCCGCCAAACGACCTGTCGCGCGCCTCGAGCCCCGCGAGGAACGCGTCCACGCCCAGCCGCCCTTGCCCGACCTCCAGGATCGCCGCGGCCGTCACGCGCACCTGGTGGTACAGGAACCCGTCGCCGGCGAGCACCAGCCTGAGGCGGCCGTCCCCCTCGTCGATCAGGTCGGCGCGCCAGAGCGCGCGCGTGTTCCGCGCGGCCGAGCGCTCGGGCCGCGGGCCGACCAGCAGGCCCTGCTCCGCCAGGCGCGCGAGCTTGGGCCGCTTGCGCTTGGCCGCGCCCAGGCCCGACGGCCGCTTGGCGTCCGAAAGGGCCGTGAAGTCGCGCGGGGCCCCGGCGAGCGCCGCCAGGGCGGCGCGGGCGGCCGGGAGGTCGAACGCCGTGAATGCGCGCGCCGAGAGCGGGCGGCCGCGCGAGGCCTCGGAGAACCGCTCGTAGGCCCACCAGCGCCGCGGCCCCTCGTCAAAGGGGTCCGGGCGCGGCGAGACGCTGAGCAGGTAGTGGTACTCTTTGCCCACGGCGCAGGCCTGGGCGTCGAAGAGCGGGGACGGCGGCGTCGGCGGCGGCGGCGGGGAGGCGTCGGCGGTCCGGCTGCTGCCGTGGTCGCCGCCACTCCCCTGCTCCTCGCCACCCTCCGCCTCGCCGTCTGACGCGTCGTCCTGCTGCTGCTGCTCCTCATCGGCGCCTCGGCCCGCCTTTCCGTCGGCGGCGGCGCGCGGCACCCCGAGGGGCGCGCGACGCAGGGACGTCACCTTGACGTCCGGCGGCAGGTGCCCGTTGAGGTGCAGGGCCGCGAGCTCCAGGCGCGCGGACTCGTCGTCGTCTTCCTGCTGCTGCTGCTGCTGCTGCTGCTGCTGCTGCTGCGGGTCGCGACCCTCCTCCTCGAGCTCGACGTCGACGTGGCAGCACATGGCGAGCGCGTGCGCGCCGCCGTCGGTTCGGCCGGCGCCGACGACGCGTCCGCGCAACGGCAGGACGCGCGACATGGCCTTCTCGAGCTCGCCTTGGACCGTCCTCACGCCGGGGGTCTGGAACTGGAAGCCCGCAAAGTTGGTGCCGTCGTAGCGCACAAGGAGCTTGAGGCGGGTGGAGGGGGCGGCGGCGGCGGAGGAGGAGGAGGAGGAGCGTGGTTTGGCCGCGGGGGCGGCCGTCGTTGCTGCCGGCCCGCCGCCGTCGCTTGCTCGTCGCCGCCTCGTCGCCGCCTCTGCCGCGCGCTTGCGCGCCATGGCGCTGCGCCCGGGGTCGTCGTAGTCGTACTCAGCGGGCACTCCTTGCCGCCTGTCATTGGCGGACGAGCCTGGCGCGGCTCGAGGTGCTGAGAGTGGCGCGCGGGCGGAGGGGTGTCGGGACGTCCATCCTCGCGCCGACATGAAATCGCGCGTCGATGCGCGGCCTCCTCCCGCCCTCGCGCCCGCGGACGCTCGAAGCGGTGACTGCATGCCTGGATTCCGGATTGAGGGCGGGAGTTTTTTTTTTGGCGAGAGCGAGACGGCGACAGCGGGAAAGTCGATCATGAAGAGGCGGCGGCGGCGGCGGCGGCGGCGGCGGCGGCGACGCGCGCGCGTCCGCCCAAGTCGGCGGCTAGTGGGAGGGCGGCGCGCTCTTCTTGTGCGCGCCCCGGCTCAAGCCTGCTCGCCTCGCACACTCTTCCGAGCACGTCACGCGCCTGCTGCATCCACTGCCCCCGCAAGTACCCGCGCAGCTCGCCACCTCCAGCGCCCCCTCCTCTCAAAAGCCCGCGCGCGCGGACGAGTCCCCCCTTGCTAAAAACAACTGAACACCGATCGAGCGAGCGAGCGAGCCCGAGAGCCGCACGCGCGCGAGAAAGAAAGGGTCGCGTTCGAGCGCCGTCCCCCCCTCGATCAGCAAGCGATGTCTTCCGCCCCGGCCCAAGCCCCCGCGGCCCCCGCCGCCGACCTCAAGCGCGCGGTCGTCAAGAGCGCCGACATGGCCGAGGAGATGCAGGCCGAGGCCGTCGAGGTCGCCGCGCAGGGGATCGAGCGCTTTTCGGTCGAGAAGGACGTCGCGGCGCACGTGAAGAAGGAGTTTGACCGCCGGCACGGCCCGACGTGGCACTGCGTGGTCGGGCGCAACTTCGGGACGTACGTGACGCACGAGACCAAGCACTTTGTGTACTTTTACCTCGGGCAGGTCGCCGTGCTGCTGTTCAAGAGCGGGTGAAGAATCGAGCGAGCGGGCGGGCGAGCGAGCGAGGGGTGGTTTGGGGCGTCGTCGGCGGGAGTGGGAGGGGAGGCGTCGGCGTCGAGAGACAGGACCAATCGTCGAGCGCGGCTTTGTATATCCTGTGGCCATTCGCGCCCGTCTCGCCCTTTTGGGCCCCCCCAACCAAGGCGTGCATTCATCGTCGCTGCGCCGTTGATCGAGTGTAACAACACGCGCGTGGCGGCGCGACGCGCAAGCGAACACCTGCTGACCGAGCGACGCCCTTGCCGCAGACCGCGGCCGCGGCGCGTTTTCGCTCCGCGAGCTTTTTTTGTTCATTTGCCCACCCCCCCTGCTGCTCCTGCTGCTTCTCCTCCTCCTCCGCCTCGTCCTGCACCACCACCACCACCACCTTGCGAACGAACCACCTCGACCTCGCCCGCCGCCAGCAAGTCGTCAAACGCCGGCAGCGGCCCGCCGCCGGCCGGCTCGGCGCCCCTCGGCACCCCGCCGCGGCCGCCGCGCATCCGCCGCGCGTACGCCTCGGGGTTCATAGGCTCAAAGCCCTCCGGCAGATCCCACGCCTGGCGCTTGTCGCGCAGCGTCCGCGGCGGGGGGGGCGAAGGCACGATGTCGAGCGCGGCGGCCCCGCCGTAGGGGTGGTCGGCGCCCGAAAACACGCGCAGCCGGCGCAGGCGGTCGCGCCGCCCGGCGCCGGAGCGCGGGAGCATGCCCGCCACCGCCTTCTCGACGAGGCGCGCCGGGTCGCGCCGCCACAGCTCCGCGGCCGTCTGCTCGTGCATCCCCCCCGGCCGGCCCGAGTGCCGCCGGTAGATCTTGCGCTCCCACTTGCGCCCGGTCAGCGCCACCTCTTGCGCGTTGACGACGACGCACACGTCGCCGCACGCGCGGGAGGACGGGTCGAACGTGGGCCGGTCCTTTCCCTGCAGCAGGGTGGCGACGTGCGCGGCGAGGCGGCCCAGGACCTGCCCGCGCGCGTCGACGAGGCGGAAGCGCGAGCCGCGGAGGTCGACGCGCGCGAAGCCGGCAAAGGGGTGGCGGCCGTGCGTCGCGGCAAAGGAGAGAGGCGGGGGGCGGCGGGGGCGGGGTGCCGCGGGTGGTGCGGCGGCGGCTGGGGGGGGCGTGGCGGCGGCGGACGTTGTGGCGAGGGCGGCGCGGTGGTGGTGGGAGAGCGGGGCTTGCTGCTGGATGCTCGGGGTCGCGGTGGCGGCGCCCCTGGCAACTGCGGCCAAGCGCCAC
>Ga0315905_10004348_pt1 | contig 14452 bp, 14 predicted proteins | sample LakEriMetagenome_5_FD_203522 | JGI IMG/M metagenome (GOLD analysis project Ga0315905, IMG submission 203522) | Freshwater fungal communities from buoy surface, Lake Erie, Ohio, United States - Buoy 4 MA121 | ecosystem: Environmental > Aquatic > Freshwater > Lake | place: USA: Lake Erie, Ohio... | reverse complement strand
TGGAGACCTTGCTCGGCGACCCGACCAATGCGCGCGAGAAACTTGCCTGGGTACCGCGCACCCTGTTTGCCGAGCTGGTAGCCGAAATGGTCAGGTAAGACCTTAAATCAGCCAAGCGCGCTGAAATCATTAAGAAGCTTGGCCACTAGGCCTTGGATCATTACGAATAGTGATTTACACTGGCAGTGGGGCAGAACGATGCAGAAACTAAAAAAACTTGTTCGACTTGTAGTGGTCCGCGTCAGGATAATGGCGCAAAAAAGTGCGCCAAAAATGAACGCGATCCAAGCAAAGCGACTGCATCTGGGTTGTGGCAATATACGGCTGCCCGGATTTTGCAACGTCGACATCCTCACGACAGCGGCGGTCGATGTCGTTTCCGACATTTCCAAGCTCGATAATTTTGCCGACGATTCCATCGAGATGATATACGCCTGTCATGTCCTCGAACATTTCTCTCACGACGCCGCCGTCGGAGTCCTGCGGCGCTGGTTCGAAGTGCTGGCACCCGGAGGCGAGTTGCGAATCTCCGTCCCCGATATCGACCGTATCGTCAAAATCTATACGGAAAACTGGCAGCATTTCCAGACGCCCGGCAATTCGCCCTGGATAGGCCTGCTGTATGGCGGCCAGGGCGATCCGTACGATTTTCATAAGACCGGATTCAACTTCTGCTGGATGCGTCATCTGCTTGAGGGGATCGGCTACGAACACATTGCCGAGTACTCGCATGAGCCGCACTTCGTGCCCGGCGTGGTCGACGCCTCGCTGGCCAAGGAACCGTTCGGCAAGTTCCTCTCCCTCAACGTCATTGCCAAGAAACCATTGCATGCCTAGCAACAGCGACTCGATCATCCTTGAGGCGGGCCGCGCGCAAAAGCATTACTGGCGCGACGTGCTTCGATACGGCGATCTGTTTTTCATGCTGGCGAAGCGTGACGTCGCCGTGCGCTACAAGCAGACGGCGATCGGCATTTTGTGGGCGGTATTGCGGCCGGTCTCGACGATGCTGGTTTTCACGGTCGTGTTCGGGAGCATCGCCAAGTTGCCGTCCGAGGGTGTGCCCTACGCGCTACTGGTTTTTTCCGGCATGGTGCCCTGGTTCTTTTTCGCGTCCTCGGTCAACGAAAGCAGCAGCAGCCTGATCGCCAACGCCAACCTTCTGTCGAAGGTGTATTTCCCGCGCATACTCGTGCCGGCCAGTTCGGTCCTTGTCGCCGCGGTCGATTTCCTGATAGCGATGCTTCTGCTCGTGCCGATCATGATTTACTTTGACTTTTGGCCGTCGTGGCGACTGATCTGCCTGCCGGTCTTTCTCGCCATGGCGTTCTCGGCAGCGCTAGGTATCGGCTTGTGGTTTTCAGCGCTCAATGTACGTTATCGGGACTTCCAGTTCGTCATCCCCTTCCTGCTCCAGTTAGGGCTTTATCTTTCGCCCGTCGGCTTCTCCAGTTCGGTGGTCTCCGAACAATGGGCCACGGTCTATGCGTTGAATCCGATGGTCGGGGTCATCGAGGGTTTTCGCTGGGCCATACTCGGTGAATCCTTTCACCTGCGATGGGATGTGCAACTGATCTCGGCGTCACTGTCGACAACGCTGCTGGCATCAGGTGTTGTCTTTTTCAAGCGCTATGAGCGCGACATTGCGGACGTAATCTGATGTCGGTCATTTCGGTCCGAGGTTTGTCGAAAAAGTATCAACTCCGCCATGAGGCGCAACGTTATCGGTCGCTGCGCGAAGAAATCATGTCGGCGGTCAGCAGCTTCGCCTCTCCGCGCGCATGGCACAAAGGCAAGTCGGCAGCCGCGTCGAAGGAGGACTTCTGGGCGCTCAAGGGTGTCGATTTCGACGTTCAACGCGGTGACCGGCTCGGCATCATCGGTCGCAACGGTGCCGGCAAATCCACCTTGCTCAAGATTCTGAGTCGGATCACCGATCCGTCCGAAGGGCGAATCGAAATTTCCGGACGTGTATCCAGCCTGCTGGAAGTGGGAACTGGCTTTCATCCGGAGCTTTCGGGACGCGAAAACATTTTTCTCAATGGCGCCATCCTTGGCATGCGCGCCAACGAAGTCAAACAGAAATTCGATCAGATCGTCGAGTTTGCCGAGGTCGAGCGTTTCCTCGATACGCCGGTCAAGCGCTATTCATCCGGCATGTATGTGCGCCTGGCCTTTGCAGTCGCGGCACACCTGGAACCGGACGTGCTGGTGGTGGACGAGGTACTTGCTGTCGGTGATGCCCAGTTCCAGCAAAAGTGCCTCGGGCGCATGGAAGAATTGTCGCGTTCCGGGCGGACGATACTTTTTGTCACGCACAACATGGATGCGATGCTCGCACTGTGCAATCGCGGCCTGGTCCTTGAACGCGGCGGTGTGGTGTTCGACGGACAACCGCTTGAAGCTCGTCAGCACTACATGTCGAAGGTATCCTCTGCCGAGTACTCCGTCGATCGCAATGCGGGTCGCGGCGGCAGTGGTGGCGTATCGATCGAAAAGGTGTGGATCAACTCGACGCCGGATGCGTCGACACCGATAGAGTCGGGCGATCCCTTGGCAGTTTGCCTGAGCGCACGCGTCGGCGAGGACTATCGAGCCAGAAACGACCTGCAAGTGGCCTACGGACTCGACACCATCGAAGGGCAGCGGCTTTACACGGTGCTGTCGTCATGGGATGGCACGTCGATCGACGCAAGCTCCGGCCGCATGGACATTGCCTGCGATATCGAAAGCGTACCGCTGGTTCCTGGGCGTTACCTCGTAAGCGCGACAGTGCTTTTCCGCGGAGAAACGCTGGATAGCGTCCAGCATTGCGCAGCATTTGACATCCTGCCGCGTCACCGTGAAGTGCATGTCGAACGAATGTATGGCTGGGGCACGTTGGATTTGCCCTGCCACTTCAGAAAATTGGAAAACAAAGAAATTGATCATGTCAATTAATCTAAACACCGCGCAATCGCTCTATCTCGACCTGCTCAAGCGTTCCCTGACCAACTGGATTCACGGTCACGAGGAATTTGTCCTTGTCGAACCTGGTCGGCTGGCCAAGCTGTTCGGCACACCTGCCTTGCCGTACGGCTCGATGATCGTGAAAGCGCAGCGCTTCGACGAACAAAAGCGCAGCGTCGGTCAGGACTGGCCAGTTCCTTTACTCGCCCATACGATGGTGGGGCTAAAGCGTCTCAACAATTTGCAAATGTGCATCGAACGGGTCATCGCCGACCAGGTGCCTGGCGATCTGATCGAAACAGGCGTTTGGAAAGGCGGATCGACGATATTCATGCGAGGAGTTCTTAAAGCATATGGAGATACTAACCGCTGCGTGTGGGTCGCCGATTCCTTCCAGGGCCTGCCGCCACCGAACACCAAAAAATATCCAGATGATGCTGGCGATGTTCACTATACATACGACAGCCTTCGCGTCACGGAGGCGCGAGTCCGGGAAAATTTTGCTGCCTATGATTTACTTGATGACCGAGTCAAATTTCTCAAGGGTTGGTTCAGTGACACATTGCCCAGCGCACCGATAGAAAAACTCGCAGTGCTTAGGCTGGATGGCGATATGTACGAGTCAACGATGGACGCCCTGGAAAGCCTCTATGACAAGCTCAGTGTCGGCGGCTACATCATCGTCGACGACTACTGCATCGGTTCCTGCCGCAAGGCCGTCACGGATTTCCGCAATGCACGCAGTATTAATGAGAAAATAATTGAAATTGATGGTACCGGTGTCTATTGGCGTCGCAGCAACTGACATGGCGGAACCAAGCCACGGCGGCGATCTTCCTGGCGGTCTAGAGCATCGCGGGATCTTCGAGCGCCCGGCCGCCAGTTTCGGCCTCGATCCTCGCGTCATCGGCTGGATACAAGCCGACCCGGCCAATCCACTGAATCGCATCGCGACGTCGATTCCCGACGGTGCCTGCGTCCTCGACATCGGTGCCGGTAATGGCATACTCGTCCGCCTGCTGACGGCGGCCGGTCGCGCCACGATCCTCGACGCTGTAGAGCCTGACGCTGCCGCACGCGAATTTTCCGGACACCTGTACCGCGAAATGTTTGCCTGTAGCCTCGAAGATTTTCTGCAGACCGCGCCGACCCGTGCCGAACGCTACGATGTCATTGTCATGGCCGACGTGGTCGAGCACCTGGCCAATCCGGAACCGCTTCTTGCCGCTCTCAAGTCCTTGTTGACCGATGGTGGCTTCATCGCCCTGAGCACCCCGAACATCGCCTTCGCCAGCGTGCGACTTGCATTGCTCGAAGGTCGCTTCGATTATGTCGATTCGGGAATTCTCGAGCGCACTCACTTGCGCTTTTATACCCGACGCACCTTGCAGCGCTTGTTCGACACGTGTGGACTCTATCCGCTTGCTGAATACCATTGCGTGCGCGATGCGCTGGCAACGGAGATCGTGCTGGATGATCAAGTGCCGTCGCTGTGGTTGCTGGCGCGGCTGAGCCGTGACGAATTGGCATCGGTCTACCAGTTCCTCTTCCTGCTCGGGGTAAAGCCGCGCAAGCCCCCGGCTTGCATACGGCTGGGATCCCAAACCAACCTGCTGCTCGGCTACGTCCGCCGCCGCATTTCCCGTTGGCTCCGCCGGCAATGACGCCGCTCGTCTCCATATGCATTCCTGCATACCGGCAGCCCGCCTTCGTGGCGCGCTCGGTGGCTTCGGTGTTCGCACAAAGCCTGCAGGATTTCGAGGTCGTCGTCACCGACGACAGCGACACCGACGAAGTGGAGAGGGCACTTGCGCCTTGGCGCGACGATCCGCGCCTCATCTATCGCCATAACCCGACACGACTGGGCTCGCCAGAAAACTGGAACGCGGCGATGCAACTCGCCCGATCCGACCTGATCAAGTTCCTGCATCACGACGACTGGTTTGCCAGCAATGATGCGCTCGAGCATTTCGTTGGCGTGATGGATAAGAATCCGCAAATCGATTTCGCTTTTTCCGCGGCGAACGCGTGCGAGGATGACGGTCGGCTTATCTTCGTGCATCGGCCGGCGGACGCGCAAATTGCGTTGTTGCGCCATCGTCCCTGGGAATTGCAGTTTGGAAACTTTATCGGCGCGCCGAGCGCCACCATTTTTCGTCAGCGCCCGGGTTTTCGCTTCGACGGTCGCCTGCGTTGGGTGGTGGACATCGAAGCGTATCTCCAGCTGATTGGGCGACAGCCGAAATTCGAATTCATTTCCGCAACCCTGGTTTGCATCACCTCGAACGGTGCTCACCAGGTCACGCGCAGCGTTGTAGCGGAACCGGTGTCCCGAGTCGTCGAGCATCTTCAGCTGTATGCATCCCATCGTCCGCCGCATATCGGCGGTCGCATCGATGGCGTGATATTCCTTTCACGGCTCATGGCGGCATGTCGCCCCGCGCAATTCGATGCGATAAGCAAGGAACGAAATGACCAACCACGTTCGCCGGAGGAGCTTATCGCGATGCTTGCCCTGAAACTGAAATCAACCGTTGCGGCTTCGGTTGTCGCCGCCAAGAAGGGCATCTATGAGTTTCTTTTCAGCCGCGAGAAATCCGGACGAAACAGCTATTCCCAATGTGGCGAGGACATGATTGTCGACTTCCTGATGATGTGGCTGGGCAGCGCCAGCGTTACCTATCTGGATATTGGCGCCCATCATCCTACCTGGTTAAGCAATACTTATCATTTTTACCGGCTGGGACACCGCGGCGTACTGATCGAGCCCGATGCCGACCTTTGCAAGGGACTGCACAAGAAGCGGCCCGCCGATAAGGTACTCAATCTGGCCGTCGGCACCGAGGGTGACGATGTCATGTCGATGTACGTGATGACCACTAGGACACTCAATACCCTCGACAAGTCGATCGCCGAAGCTTTGCAAGCGGCCGGTCGCGAGCGGATCGAAGCCGTGCGGGAAGTCCGGCGCCTCGGCATCAACGAGGTGCTCGCCGAACACTTTTCAAAGGGTGCACCGGATTTCGTCTCGCTCGATATCGAAGGACTCGACCTTGCCATCCTCGGCGCATGGAATTTCGCACGGTTCCGCCCGAAGGTATTTTGCGTCGAAACGCTGACCTACACACAAGACAATTCGGAGCGCAAACTCACCGAAATTGTCGACCTGATGGCGTCTCGGCGCTACCGGGTTTATGCCGACACCTATGTCAACACAATATTTGTTTGCGAAGACGCTTGGCGGGGGAGGCCAATCTATGACTAGCGATTCCGGCGGCGGTCTGGCAATGGGCCGACTACATCTTGGCTGCGGCACACGTTACCTCAAAGGTTACGTCAATATCGACCATCCCCCGAGCGAGCACACGGTACAGGAACATCTGGTTGCGGACCGCTATGCCGATATCACGACCCTGGAGTTTCCCGCCGCGAGTATCGACGAAATCCGGTTGCATCACGTTTTCGAGCATTTCCCCCGCCAGATCGCGCTGGCTCTGTTGTGTCGCTGGGCGGATTGGTTGCGGCCGGGCGGCATCTTGCGCATTGAAACACCGGATGTGATGGCCAGCGCCTCGTTGCTGGTTCTGCCCTGGACGTCAGAAAACAAGCGGCAGCAGATCGTTCGGCATTTGTTCGGTTCGCATGAAGCATCCTGGGCCGCTCATTGGGATGGCTGGTATAAGGCGCGCTTTCGCACGACGCTCACTGCCCTGGGCTTTGGCAATCTGAAGTTCCAGCGCTCGCGCTGGGGTGTGCTGCGCAATATCGAGGTGGTCGCCGTCCGCAATGAACAGCGATTCGCGTTGGAAGACTATGAAAGCATCATCGATCGTCTGCTGACACCGAGTCTGGTCACGCATTTTTCAATTCGATCACTCAACAATATCGCCGAGTCCGAATTGGACATGCTGGAAGTCTGGAGGCGCGAATGGAGGCAGGCGTATCTCCGTGTCAATTGAAGAGATAAAGAAGATGTCCGGCACAGCGATATCGGTCGTGGTGCCCATGTATCGCGGGGAGCAGACCATCGTTGGCGCGCTGCGTTCCGTGCTCGACCAGGCTGTCGACAAGCTTGAAGTACTTGTCTTTGACGACGGATCGCCCGACCGCTGCGCCGCCACAGTGCAGCAGTTGCGCGAGGACTCCGACGACGCGCGGATCGTCTTGCATCGCCACGACAATCGCGGTCTGGCCGGGACCTTGAACCGGGGAATCGATCTGGCCAGCGGCGTTTACATCGCGCGCCAGGATCAGGATGACATTGCCTTGCCCGGTCGCCTGCAAAAGCAGTTTGACTTTCTGGAATCGTATCGTGACGTCGCGCTTGTCGGCACCTGGGCGCAAATCTACGTCGGCGATGAGCCCAGCCAGCGCTATCACCGCCATCCGGCCGCCGACGATGCGCTGCGACTCGAATTGTTGTTCGACAACCCATTCGTGCATTCCTCGGTGATGATGCGAACCGATATCGTGCGCGGTCTCGGTGGCTACTGTGAAGATCGCAGCCGTCAGCCGCCGGAAGACTACGAGCTTTGGTCGCGCATCGCCCGTCACCACAAAGTCGCTAATATTCCGGAGGTGCTGACGATTTATCGCGAGATGCCTGGCAGCATGTCACGCGTCGGTGACAATCCATTCTTAAAAAATGTGATCAAGATCTCCTCAGAAAATTTGTCACATGCCCTTGGTGCAAATTATTCACTGGCGGATTGCATGGGGCTAGCTAGGCTGTACCACGGTGAACCCGTCGAGCGGGCACTTTCGAAGCGGCAGGTGCGCCAAATGATAAATGCCGCAGCGATGGTCATTGGTGGTGATCCGGCAGATTGGTCGGACGATTTTCGCGTGTCGCTGGCGCGCATGCGCCGTCACCTTGATTCGCGTTTCTTGCGGCGGCGACTGCCGGCGCCTTTGCTCTCCCTAGCGCGGCGGGTGAAGCGAAAATTTCTGGAGAAACGCGGTTGAGCACACGGCCTGCAGACAAGCTGCGAACCCTGGTCGTAGGTGGCGCAGGCTTTATCGGTAGCCATCTGGTTCGCTTGTTGAGCGAGTCGGGCAGGCGCGAAATCGTCGTCCTTGCACGCAGTCCGACACCGCGCTTTGCCTTGCCCGAACGCGTGCGTTACGTCGCCGGAAATGCCGGGGATTCCCAACTGCTTCCGAGCCTGCTTGCCAACTGCGACGAAGTCGTCGACCTCGCTTACGCCAGTGTGCCCAAGACCAGTTTCGACGATCCGGTCAAGGATGTGCTCGACAACCTGCCCGCCAGCGTCACGCTGCTGCAGCAGTGCGCGCATTTTCCGATCAAGCGCCTTTTGCTTGTCTCGTCGGGCGGTACGGTTTACGGCAATGCCTGCAGCCTTCCCATCAACGAGTCGCATCCGACCAATCCCGTTTCGCCGTATGGCATCACCAAACTGGCCCTGGAAAAATATGCGCTGATGTTCCATCGGCTCGCCGGACTGCCCGTTGTCATTGTCCGCCCTGGTAATCCTTACGGTCCAAACCAGCTTGGGCAACTTAGCCAGGGCTTCATCGGCGCGGCGCTGCATGCGGTCTTGAAGCGACAGGATGTCGCCATGTTCGGCCAGCGCGGCACGGTGCGCGATTACCTCTACATCGATGATCTGGCGAGTGCCCTGCTGGCCGCGCTGGAACATGGCGAGGTCGGGCAAATCTATAACGTCGGCAGCGGCATCGGCCACGACAACCTTGCGGTTCTCGAGATGCTTACTGAAATCGTTCGCAACGATGGATATGTCGTGAAGTGGCGCATTCATCCGGATCGGCATTTCGACGTCGCGGCGAACGTCCTGAACGCAGCGCGCTTAACCGCGATCTCCGAATGGCAGCCACAGATCGATCTGTCTCGCGGCCTGGCCATGACGTGGTCATGGGCTCGCCGCATCGAAGGTGCCTTATGAAAATCCTGTTCGGCGTCGAGTTCTACTATCCCAGCGTCGGCGGTGCGCAGGAAGTCGTCCGCCAGTTGGCTGAACGACTCGTTGCGCGCGGTCACGACGTAACGGTTGCCACCTCGCGTTTGGCAACGCGGGACTTCACGCAGCGACGAGGCGTCAAGATTGCCGAGTTCAACATCGGCGGCAATCTCGTACGTGGAATCCAGGGTGATGTCGCCTCCTATCGGGAACATCTGATCGACGCCGACTATGACGTCGTATTTTTCTACGCTGCCCAGCAATGGACCTTCGATGCTGCCTGGGACGCCCTCGACAGGATCAAGGCACGCAAGGTCCTGGTGCCCTGCGGCTATTCCGGGCTCTTCGAGTCGGCCTACCGGGAATACTTCGAGAAATTGCCCGAAGTCCTCAAGGCCATGGATGCGGTCATATACCACACCGACGTCTATCGCGACGTCAATTTTGCCCGCTCGCTGGGTTTGACAAACGGCGCGCTGGTGCCGAACGCCGCCGATGGCGAAGAGTTCGACGTGCCGCGTGACCCGGGATTTCGTGAGCGCATCGGCGCAGGTGAAAATGATTTTATGATCATGACAGTCGGCACCATCACTGGCATGAAAGGGCATATCGAGCTGGTGCAGGCGTTTGCCCGACTCGACCTTGCCGATCCGCAACGCAAGGCTTTGCTAATCCTCAACGGCAACCAGCCGGAACGCGCCGGACGCCGCGCCAGTGTGTTTCGCACCATCTTCTCTCTGATCAAGGAATGTGGCCTGCTTTATGCCGCGAAGCATCTGCCTAAGTTGGTGCTTCGGCACTTTGGCTGGCAGGTCGGGCGCATGGCATCCATCAACGATTGGGTGCAATCGATCAATCGCCAGCAGGCCGAGCGGAAGAAGGTCGTCGCTATCGATCTACCGCGAGCGGAATTGATTCAGGCCTATCTCAATGCGGACCTGTTCGTGTTTGCCTCGAACGTCGAATATTCACCGCTCGTGCTGTTCGAAGCGTGCGCTGCCGGCCTGCCCTTTCTGTCCGTGCCGGTAGGCAATTCCGCCGAAATTGCCGACTGGACCGGCGGCGGCGAAATCTGTCCGGCGGAGGTGGATCAACGCGGCTACTCGCACGTCGACCCGGCCTTGCTGGCCAGGCACATCGCCGCGCTCGCCGCCAATCCCGAGCGTCTCGAACGCCTTGGCAACCAGGGCCGCGCGACCAGCCGCCGCCGCTACAACTGGGCAAGCATCGTCGGCGAATATGAAGCCATCCTGAAGCGCCTCGTTTCCAAGCGCGAGGCGCGCCCTGCGGCTGCGGGAGTAAGCGCGCCGTGAGTGCGATTGTCGTGCGCCTGGTTGGCGGTCTCGGCAACCAGCTGTTCCAGTACGCCGCCGGGCGGGCGGTGGCCATTCGCAACGGCGTGCCGCTGAAACTCGATACATCGTGGTTTGCCACGGTTAGCGATCGCCACTACGCGCTGGCTCCCTACCGCATCGAGGCTACCATCCTGCCGACACCGCCGGCGAGAAAACCATGGCAGCGAATTCGCAAGCTTGATCTCCTTGCCGCGCGATTGGGACGCAGTGCGCGCGACGGCTCCCGCTACGTCGAGAGCAACTTCCGCTTCAATGCGGAAGTGCTTGCATTGCGCGCTCCCGCCTCGCTTGACGGCTTCTTCCAGAGTGAAAAATATTTCGCCGCCGTACGCGAACAGCTCTTGTCCGAGTTGGCGCTGCGCGACGATCCACAACCGCAAACCCTCAAAATGTTGCGGCGAATCCAAAGTACGGATTCCATATGCCTGCACGTTCGCCGCGGCGATTACGTCAGCAAAGCCTCGACCAATGCCTATCATGGCACCTGTTCCCTGGATTACTACCAATCGGGCCTGGACATCGTGCGTAAAGGTTTGCAAGATCCGCACTGTTTCATCTTCTCCGACGATCCGCATTGGGTACGCGAGAAATTCCGCGCCGATATTAAGATGACATGCGTCGACATTCACGGTACGCACGAAGCGCAGGAAGACCTTCGGTTGATGAGCGCGTGCAAACGATTCGTGATTGCCAATAGTTCGTTGAGCTGGTGGGGGGCGTGGCTGTGTGCTGATGAACTAAAGGTCGTGGTCGCACCGCAGCGCTGGTTTGGAAGCAGTGATAATGACACCCGCGATCTGATTCCCGACGCCTGGTTGCGAATATGAGCACTATTGCAGCCACACCACAAAGCAAAGCACCAGCAGCGCAACGGCCGACGCTGGCGGTGATGCTCTGCGTCAATCGCAGAAATCCCTGGCTGGCTGCGGCGATTGGCAGTGTTCTTGGCCAGGACGATCCCGACTTCGAATTTCTTATCGCCGCCAACGCGTGTCCGGACGCGCTCTGGCAGGAACTTCAAAATTTTGTCAAGGATGACCAGCGGGTGAAGCTTTTTCGAACTGCAGTCGGTCAGCTTGCCTTCAATTTGAATTTTCTTGCCGGCGAGGCAAACGCTGATTATTTAGTGCGTATGGATGCCGATGATTTGAGTGAACCGCACCGCATTCGCACCTTGCGCAATGCGCTGATGGGAGAGCTTGTCGATGTATTGGGTTCTGCCGTCATCCTTATCGACGACAATGATATTGTCATAGGCCGCATGGATTTTCCGCTGGACGAATCTCGCATCTTCGCCGCATTGGCGACGCGAACCGCATTCTGCCATCCGGCGATCGCCATCCGCCGCCAGTTTCTGCTCGACATGCGCGGCTACCTTGGCGGCTTTGCCTCCGAAGATACCGATCTTTGGCTGCGCGCTCGCCGGGCCGGTGCGCGTTTGCGCAACCTGCCCGACACCTTGCTGCGTTACCGCATCCACGCCGATCAGGCGACAGCCAACCGCAGCGGTTACGCGGAGGTTGCAGCGCACTGGTTGCGTGAATTGCTTTTGAAACCTAGCCTTTACACTCTGAAGGGATTTGTCGTTGCATTGACCAAATGCTTTGTCTCGACCTGGTTGCCAAGATCGAGCCGCTACCAGTCGAGGCGTCTCCTGCGCGATGATGCCAGCAAGTAAGGATGAGCAGATGGCGAAGAAGATCCTTTTCCTGGTGTCGGAAGACTGGTTCTTCTGTTCGCATATCCTTGACCGGGCAAAGGCCGCGCGCGACATCGGCTATGACGTTGTTATATTAACGCGCGTAACCAATCTTGGAGACAAGATTCGCGCTGAAGGTTTGCGACTTATTCCACTTTATTTTGATCGCGGTAGTCTCAGCCTGATTAGCAATCTTCGCACCTTGTTGCAAATCGTTGCGGTTTATAGGCAGGAGCGGCCACAGCTGATCCATCAATTCGCTTTGAAGCCCATCCTGCTCGGCAGTGTGGCGGCACGCTTGGTCGGCAAGCATCGCTTGATCAATGCCGTGATCGGCATGGGTTACGTGTTCACTTCGGAAATCCTCCTTGTGCGGATGATGAGGCCGATACTGGCGTGGGCGCTCAAGCTTCTACTTAACCCGCCTGGCAGTCGTGTCGTCTTCGAGAACAACGATGATTTGCTTTCCTTCGTGGCGGCCGGCATGATCCGTCCGGACGCGGCTGTGCTGATTCGCGGTGCCGGCGTCGCCCCTGCCGCCTATCCAGTGGCCAATACTGTTGTGAGTCCCCCGACGGTGATGCTCGTCGCGCGCATGCTACGGGATAAAGGTGTCGGTGAATTCGTTGATGCTGCTCGTCTCCTCTCCGGGCGAGGGGTGCGCGCACGCTTCGTGCTTGTCGGAGGTGTCGACTATGAGAATCGATCAGCAATCAACGAGTCCACCCTCGAGCAATGGCAGAATGAAGGTATCGTCGAGTGGTGGGGGCATCGCGTTGACATACCGGACGTGCTGGCGCAGGCTCAGATAGCTTGCCTTCCTTCGTATCGCGAGGGTCTGCCAAAATCCCTGCTGGAGGCCATGGCGGCTGGATTGCCTTGCGTCACAACTGATGTTCCAGGATGTCGGGAGGCCGTTCGTGATGGCGAGACAGGTTTCTTAGTTCCACCGAAAGATCCCATGGCGTTGGCAAATGCACTCAAAATACTCATTCAGGATCCAGCGCTTCGAAGGCAAATGGGGCGCCGGGGGCGGGCACAAGTACTAACCGAATTTTCATCGACTCTTATATGCGAGCAGACGTTGCAGTTGTATAAGAAATTACTTGCAACATAAAAGACCTGTGAGTTTTTGGACTGGAAACTGCCAGTTATCAGTGAATGTGGGGGGTTACAAAGCGGTGGACCAGGTATTGTTTGAGTTAGCCCCCTGAAACGCAGTCCCGCCACAACAAATACAACCCACTCCCCACCACCACAACAGCCCCCAAGACAACTGCCGAGTCCGGCACATTGCCAAAGACCAACCATCCCAGCGCCGACATATAAATAATTTGTTGATATAAAAAAGGGCCCAGTACCGCAGCAGATGCGCGGCGGTGAGCCAAGGTCACACAATAGTGGCCCAAGCCTCCGAGCAGGCCTGTCAGTGCGATCCAGCCCCAGGTGCTCCAGTGCTGTGGGGTTTGCCACTGCCAAATTCCAAATGGGGTGAGCACCACAGCAGCGACCGCTGCGGCCAACCATTGGGTTGCCTCTGCAGATTCTGTTTTGGCCATTTGGCGCGTCAACAAATTAAAACTGGCGTACAAAATCGCATTCATCAGGGTAAGCAAAATGGCCGGATGAAATGCGTGAGAGCCCGGTCGCATGATGATGAGCACACCTGCAAAGCCGGCCAAGATCGCTAGCCATCTGCGCAGATCGAGTTTTTCACCCAGCCAAATTGCACTGAAAACCGCGATCAAGATGGGCACAGAAAACTGCATCGCGCCTGTTTCGGCCAATTGCAAATACTGCAATGACCAAAAATTCAGCGCTGTCATGGCGCACATCATGAGGCCGCGCAAAAAGTGCAGGCGTGGTCGCTGAACGGTCACCAACAGCCGACCGTGTTGTGGCCATAACAAGGCTGCCATGATCAATACATGTGTGGCAAATCGCAACCACACCACTTGCAGAACGGGCAGTTCTTGAACCAAGTGTTTGGCAAGCGCATCTAAACACGCAAACATCAATGTGGTGAAGCTCACCAATGCGACGCCAATGCGGCGCTGCTCAGGGCTGTTGGGCAGCATGGCTTTAACTGTTCTGCGCTGCTTGCAAAGATGCTTTGGCTGCAAACTCGGCTCGCAGCGCACGCAGTTTGGCGCGTGGGTCTTCTTTGACGGTCGTGTCGTCCAAGCCCATTTCTGCGATGAAGCGGCTGGGCACACCTGCCACCATGTCACGGCCCTTCTTGCGTTTTCGCGCCCAGCTCACGGCCAACGTGTGCTGGGCGCGGGTGATGCCCACATACATCAAGCGGCGCTCTTCCTGCAAATGAATTGCTTGTGATTCGGTCAACACACCCTCTACCACAGGCGTGTCTTGCCTGAAGGGCAACAAGCCTTCGTTGACACCCACCAACATGACGTGGGGCCACTCCAAACCTTTGGCGGCATGCAATGTGGACAGGGTGACCACGTTTTGATCGGTCTCGCGCTCGCTCAGTGTGGATAGCAGTGAAA
>Ga0315905_10004347_pt1 | contig 14452 bp, 19 predicted proteins | sample LakEriMetagenome_5_FD_203522 | JGI IMG/M metagenome (GOLD analysis project Ga0315905, IMG submission 203522) | Freshwater fungal communities from buoy surface, Lake Erie, Ohio, United States - Buoy 4 MA121 | ecosystem: Environmental > Aquatic > Freshwater > Lake | place: USA: Lake Erie, Ohio... | reverse complement strand
CCCAATAAAAATATTATCATTCAGAACAAAAAAACTGGTAAAGCATATTCTGGCGTTAATGCCCGTCAGCTTCTCGGGCTTCCTTCAAGTGCGGAAGTCAAATTGAGTGTTGGTGACTACGGCGAATGGCTGGTGTATGTTCAAAGCAATTCGCATAACCGGAACGTCATTCCAAAGCAGAGGATTTTGGTGATGAAATAACTTGACATGGCTTAAAGCCATGTTATAATGAGAGGGGTAAAAAATGATTGGCGACATACTTGAAGCAGCATTTGCTGAAAGACGACGAAGAAAGGACAGTGGTGGAAAACTAATGGAAATCGCATGTAATTTTTTAATATGGATTTTTGGATTACTTTTATGGTTCACAGTCATCTCAATTCCCATTTTGGCAATGTGGAAGTTCGTAGATTTAATAATTTATTTGGGGGCGTGGTAACATGGTTGAAAAAATATGTGAGTGGCTCTTTATTGCGTTTATGTGTTTCGTCTGCATCCTCATGATGATATGCGCCGGTTTTACTTCGATGCGGTCTTACTAGGGAGTGTGGTAATGAACGAAATCGCAAGGATTGAATCATATCGCGAAGACTTACAGTCGCAAAGCACATTTCTCTTCGTGTTTTCATGTATCTTAACCATCGCAGTTTTGAGCCTGTCGCTGATTGTATGGTCTTGGCAGAAGGACGACAGTGAACGGCTAGAGCGGCTTGAAAGACTGCATCAGATTAAGCAGCCTCAAGAGCCTTGCGGTTGTTGTCCGCCGCTGGGTGTCTTGTCAGTTCAGGAGATATAAACAATGGAAATCGGCGACAGAATGAAAGATTACGAAAAAGCTTACGGTATGCAGGCAATGCCTAATTGCCCGATCATGGTTCGTATCGACGGAAAAGCTTTTCATGATTTTACTTCAAATTTGAATAAGCCTTATGATGACGGTTTAGTACAAGCAATGAATACTTTGACTTATGATCTTTGTAATTTTAGTGATGCGGTTTTGGGATATACACAGAGCGACGAAATAACACTTGTGTTATCCAAAGAATCGCCGGAACAAGAATTATTTTTTAAGGGTAAAATACAAAAGCTATGCTCCGTTCTAGCATCCTATGCAACTTATACCTTTAATAGCATTTTCAAAAACGAAGGAAAAATGGCACTATTTGACTGTCGTGTATTTTCCGTGCCGAATTTATCCGAAGCTACAAACTGTTTGCTCTGGCGAGAGATGGATGCGAAACGAAACTCAATTCAGATGGCTGCTAGAACTTATTATTCGCATAAAGAATGTAATAATAAAAACTTTTCAGATCTTAGCGATATGCTAATTAATAAAGGTGTTAACTGGAATAATTATCCCGCACGCTTTAAACGTGGTGGTTATACTAAAAAGCTAAGAAATAAAATTACCGGAAAAAGATCATATTGCCCGCTAGATATAATGCCTCTAACACAATATAGTCACGAAGAAAGAGTTGAAATTTTATTTGGAGATTTAGTCAATGTCAATTAATGTATTTTTCACTTCGGATTCTCATTACGGGCACTCAAATATTGCTGGGCCTAAAGTAAGCTCGTGGAGTTCGGGTTATCGTAACTTTAATAGTACCCACGATATGAATGAAGCACTAATTGATTCTTTTAATGAAGCCGGTGCTAACGACATTATTTACCATCTTGGCGATTGGTCTTTCGGTGGAAAACATAACATTGAAACGTTCCGCAAAAGTATTCGTTGTCAAAACATTTTCCTAGTTACGGGCAATCATGACAAGCATGTATATGATCACAGGCACCTATTTAAATGGATAAAGCCCGTATGGGAAGGAAAAATTCATGATACATATTTTTACCTTCATCACTACGCACAACGCATATGGAATATGTCCCACAGAGGATCTATTATGCTTTACGGGCATAGTCACGGCAGTCTACCGGACGACCCCAATCTTTTATCTATAGATGTTGGTTGGGATACTGAACTGTACGGACACGAAAAACATACATTGTATCATTACGACGAAGTCATGTCTATTATGAAACAAAAAAGATGGACTGCTGTTGATCATCATAACACTAATACTACGGAGTGAGAAAATGGAAAAGTGCCCAAAGTGCAATTATGACGGACATTGGAAAACGCCCAAGTCTAAGTATATGCTATGTTATAAATGCGGAAAGCAATGGATTCCGGAGAAATCCGAAAAAGACAAAAAGGAATATGTAAGCGTTATTGATAAATTATATGAAAAACTTGAATTTTAAACCTAACCAGATAACCGCCATAGTAATAGTATTCGGTGGATTATTATTTATTTTATACGATTTGTTCGCACTGTTCATTTTTAATGAAGAAGCAACAATAAGTTACGTTGTAAATCAGTGGGCATGGTCAAGCCCGCTGGCAGTTTATATCGCCGGTGTAGTAACTGGCGGTCTGGCTGTACATTTTTTAGCATGGGCACCATTAGAAAAACAGGTAGAAAGAAAAAATGAGCAAGTTGACAATAGTTAGAGGTCTTCCGGGTTCGGGTAAAAGCACGCTTGCACACAAGCTAGCGGAAACGGATGGAAATAGTGTGGTATTAGAAGCCGATCAGTTTTTTATGGTTGAAAATGATTATAAATTTACGTTCGACTTTTTAACCGTAGCACATTCTTGGTGTCTCGGGCAGGCTTTTTATCATTTATTTCGCGGCAAAAATGTTATTGTAGCAAATACATTTGTTGAGTATTGGACGGTTGATAAATATATTGAGGCCGCTTTTAAAGCTAAAATTCCTTGGGAAGTGGTAGAACCAAAAACTAAGTGGAAAAGCGATACAGTTCAATTGGCCGAAAAGAACGTCCATAAGGTCAGTCAGGCCGCTATTCAAAAAATGCTTGATAAATGGGAAACCACAAAAGAAATTATCACCAAACTTGAAGCAAAGGGCTGGGCCGTTTAATGGGAAAGATCGGTATTTTTCTGGCGATACTACTTTACATGTTTATCGCCGCTGGTAATTTAAAAGATAAAGATTATCCACATGCCATGATGTGGTTTTGTTAGGGTTTAGCAAACGTGGCTTTGCTATGGTACGAATATACAAAAGAGGTTTTATGAATTATAACAAAGTTATAGTGGGCGGAAGGCTTACTAAAGACTCAACGCTAACTTCTACCACTAGCGGAAAGAAAGTCTTGGAATTTTCTATCGCTTGCAGCGATAAGTATGGAGACAAAGAAGAAGTGCTGTATTTAGACTGCGTCATGTTTGGTGAGCGGGCCGAAAAGGTTGCACAATATTTCGTCAAAGGAAAGCAAATGCTGGTTGACGGAAAGCTGCGTCTTGAGAATTGGACCGGATCTGACGGAGTTAAGCGGTCGAAACATTCATTACTCGTTGATAATTTTACTTTCGCAGGATAATATGAAGAACTTATTAATGATTGTGTGTGTATTTTTTCTTTCATTAGAAGCTGTCGGGGCGGATAAAACTTCGTCCGGGCGACCTAATTCCGGAAATTCTTCCGAGTCTAGGAATTCTTTTCAGAGTAGACCAAATATTTTTGGTGGTCAAAGATATTATAGTTCTGGCAGGCCGGTCGGGTATTCTCGTCCAAACATTTATGGCGGTCAAAACTATAACTCTTATGGCACCAAAAAGAAATAATGAAGAAAAAAATTAATGTTGATTTAAAAGATCTGGCATATGAAAGGGCACTATTGTCGGCCATATGTCAGATGGGACTGGAAGTATTTATTGATGTAGATTATATCACTAATGAAACATTCACTGAGCCGACAAACCAGATAGTATTCGATATTGCTAAAAAATGTATCTATGACGGTAGCACTCTAGATCTTTCTACTATTTTGAGCAAAGCTTCTTCTTTGGGGCTTGCGGGCCTATTTGAAAATAAAGACGAATTAGAATATATTAGATCTTTATTTAATTTTCCCGTAAACAAAAACAATGTAACAAATTACGCCGCAAAACTTACGAAGCTAAAGCTTCTTAGGGATGCCCGCAAAGAGTTTCAAAAAGCAATGGATGGCCTCTCTCAATTTACGGGCGAGGAAGATATTGCGGATATTCTTACAAGTATTGAACAGCCCGGAAATAATCTGGCTCAAACAATATATAATAGCGATAATAGTAAGCCCGTAGAAATTGGCGTTAACATGTATGATTATGTAGTAGAATTACTAAATAATCCTGCGGGTTTCAATGGTATAAAAACTGGTATTGAAGAATTTGATAAGGCTCTCGGCGGCGGTTTACGCAATGGATGCGTCGATGTTGTTGCGGCCCGACCTAAAACTGGCAAAAGCACACTCGGTCTACAGGTGTCGAAAAATCAGGATGTATTATCTATACCTACTCTGATAATAGACACCGAAATGGATTCTGCCAGCCAACAAAATAGATTGCTCGCTAATGCTTCGGGCGTTAATGTTAATGATATTGCCGCAGGAAATAAAAGCTATGCAGAAAAAATGTTGAAGGCGGCAGAATCCTTAAAAGATTCTAAGATTGAGCATATTAATGTTTCCGGGCGTTCGTTTGATTCTATACTATCGATTATGAGACAGTGGATCTATCGCAAGGTTGGATTTAATAATGATGGAACCGCAAAACCGTGCCTCATTGTTTATGACTATTTAAAACTTACGAGCGGCGATAATATCACTGAGGCTATGAAGGAATATCAAATCCTTGGATTCCAGATGACAAACCTACACAACTTTATGGTAAAATATAAAGTACCGTGCTTAGCGTTCGTACAGTTAAGTCGAGAAGACGATATCGCCCAATCGGATCGTATCTTATGGCTCTGTACGAGCTATACCAAGTTCAAGGAGAAGTCTCAGCAAGAACAGGCCGATGATATCGCTGCGGGAGTTCCGGTGCCATATAACCGCAAGCTAGAGCCTCAGGTGGCCCGCTATGGACCCGCCATGGACTTTGGCAACTATATCAATCTCCGCATGGAGGGCGAATATAGCAGATTAACAGTTGGCCCAACTAGAGATCAATTGGCCCGTGGCGTAAAAGTAGATGTTAAAGTTCCAGATATATCAAGTGTAGGACAAAATGACGACGACACAAAAGAAATATCTGACCGCCCAGCAAATTCCTGATATATTAGAATCTTTTAAGATAGATTTTAAATATAAGGCCGGTACATACTCTTTTGCATGTCCCGTTCATAATGGCGATAATGCTACTGCATGTACAATTTTTGAAGGCAGGCACGATATTCCAAATTGGCAGTGCTGGACACACCAATGTCAGAATACATACGGCAAAGGACTTTACGGTTTTATACGTGGGGTTTTATCGGCCCGTGGCGGAGAAGAAGTTGACTTTAAGGCCGTAAACAATTTTCTACGTAATAAGAATCTTGATTTTTTTGTTTCTATAGAAAAAACTCCTGCTAATCAGCAAAAGATTTTGACTCGGGCATTATCTGTAGGTACAAATAAGATAACTAAAAATATAGACCGTGATTATATAAGAAAAAATCTCGTGTGTCCGTCTCCATATTTTTTAGGAAGAAATTTTCTTGCTGAAACATTAGACATGTTCGATGTTGGAGATTCGCATCAGCCCGGACGCATGATGCACGAAAGAGCAGTAGTGCCGGTGTACGACATAGATGGATCTTATGCTGGTTGTTGCGGGCGTACCATTGTTGGACATAAAGATAAATGGATTTATTCATTTAATAAGGGCAACTTTTTATACGGATTAAATCTCTCATTGGAACATATACAAAAGTCGGGATGGGCAGTGATTGTCGAGGGAAATCCGGATCTTTGGGAGGTTTTCAGTCATGGTTTTCGTAACTCTGTGGCTATAATGGGAACAGCTTTTACTGACGAACAACTGTTATTGCTGGAGCAAAGCGGTGCATTAAATTTATTAATATTTACAGACATGGATTCAGCCGGAAGAAATTGTGCAGATTCTATTGTTAAAAAGTGCGGAAGAAGATTTAATTATTACGTGCCTGAATACGGAGCGAAAGATCCGGGCGAATTAGGTGCGGAAGTAAAAAATATACTAGGTAATTATATTGATTTGGAGAAACTATGAAAAGTAAGGTTTTAGCTTTTTGCGGCAAAAAAGGTAGCGGCAAAAATACATTGGCGAATTTCTTGACGGGCTACCAGCTACGGGCGAATGAGATTATCAAAGATTTTTCGCTTGATGATAAAGGTAGATTATTTGCTTTATATGATGCGAATGGTAAAGATGCCGAGGGGCTTTTAGATCTAAACAGAAATGATTTTGACTTCGGAGTTTATGCGTCACAAAGTATCTGGCCCTTCGTTAAGACGTATGCTTTTGCAAATCCTTTGAAGGATATATGTCATGAACTTTTTGAGATTTCTAGAGAATTACTTCATGGCACTGATGAAGATAAAAACACGGTCATGGAGCATCTTAGATGGGAAAATATGCCGGGGGTTACATGCCTTCCAGAATATGAATGGGTCAAGATTTTTAACAGTAATTATAATGATCAAAATATACAAGATGCTTGTAAGCTATTAAACTTAACATATCGTATTCCCGGCCCTATGACTGTACGTGAATTCCTACAGTTTATGGGTACGGAAGTTATGCGTAAGATATACGGGCCGGTGTGGGTAAATTTATTAAAGAGACAAATTCAGTCAGAGCGATCTGATCTATCAATTATAACCGACTGTCGTTTTGATAACGAGATTGACGGATTAAAATCTCTACCGAGCGAAAGCTATGATGTAAAATTTGTATATCTTACGAGATATATTAATGCTGATGACAAACATGTTTCGGAAAATGGAACTAATTTACAATATGCCGATCTTGTTCTTGATAACATGAATATGTCTTTAACAGATACATGCATCGCACTTCAAAAACAAATATCAGATTGGGGGTGGCTTGAATAATGAGTAAAATAATTCTATTAGATCTTGACGGTGTATTAGTCGATTTTATATCTGGATGCTTAAAAGTTTTAGGCAGACATGAAAAACATGACGATGTTAAATCATGGAATTTTTACAAAGAGTGGGGTATTTCAGATGAAGAGTTTTGGGAAAAATGTTCTGCTCCGGGGTTTTGGTATAATTTAGAGTTATATCCTTGGGCTAAAGAATTTTATAACTCACTTAAAAAACATGGAGATGTCATTATTTCCACATCGCCAAGTTCCCACCTTTTATGCACTCAGGAAAAAATTGCTTTTTGCCAAGATAAGTTAGGCATTAAAAGAAGAGATATAATGGTTGGAGGAAGAAAAGAATTAATGGCAAGACCCGGAAGGATTTTAATTGATGACTATATAGAAAATATCAATAATTTTAATAAAAATAGCGGTACAGGTCTTTTATTTAAACAACCTTGGAATGATGGAATAGACCCCGATCAAATAATTGAATTGGTAAAAAATCAGAAAGATTTTATGAGATATAGAATAATAAATTAACTTATAAATATTAACGGAGCACTTTATGGAAATTAGTTACGCCAGATCTTCACTGCTTGGTTCTTACGCCTACTGTCAGTTAAAAACATATATTACATATAACTTAGGAATTCAAGAACCTAGTCAGTTAAAAGCAAATTTGGGAACGATTACCCATAAAGCACTTGAAATATTAGCTAACTGCAAAAAACAAATACAGAATAATCCTAAAAATAAAAAATTTATACTCAACGATACGGATTTTGGGGAAATTAAATATAGCTATAAAACACTAATGTCGGAAGAATTTGTTAAAACTATATTAAATTTATCCTATGAATATTATACTAAAAACACTCCGCATTTAAACTATATTCGTAATGAGCATTATCCTTTTTGCGAAAAAATGGTGGACGCTTGCTTAAATATAAACAGTGGTCAGTTTGATCCTAGAAAAATGAATATATTGCAAGCAGAATGCCCATTCGATTTAGAAGTAAAACAGCCTTGGGCTAACGGCTTAAGGCTGAAAGGCACAATGGATTTATTGACACTTGGAGATTCTGATACTATAGAGTATGTAGATTATAAGACAGGGGCAAGAAAAGATTGGGCCACTGGCGAGATTAAAGACCTGCCTAAACTGCAAAAAGATATACAACTATTGCTGTATTATTACGCAATAAGACAAATATTTCCGCAATACAAGAATGTAATTATGACAATATTCTTTCTGCGTGATGGCGGACCTTTTACTGTCTTGTACGATAGTAAAGACGAGGAATACTTCATGAATGAATTAAAAAGACTTTATACAGAAATAAAAAATAACAAAAATCCTAAACCAATCAATAGATGGAGAAGCGATTTTAGATGTCAAAGACTTTGCCATTATTACAAAACAAATTGGCCGGAAACTGAAACTAACATTTGTCAATACGTAGAAAATAACATAAAATTATACGGAATAGAAGAAACAACGCAAAATTTAAAGAAAAAGGGGTTTGAAACAAGTTTTTATCAATCTCCGGGATCAGTAAAATAATATGATTGAATTTAAAATTACAGACGAAATGGTTAGAAAAGCTTGGGCTAAATCTATTGATATGGGCAAGCTTAAGAATTCCATAACCGAGGGCGATGGAAATATTGCGGGATTTATCGGAGAACAGGTTGCAAACCTTGTGATCGGTGGTACAATAGTAAATACGAAGGATTACGATCTTGTCGGGCCTGACGGAACGACTTACGATGTCAAGACGAAACGGTGTACTTCCGAGCCTATGACTCACTATGAATGTAGTGTTGCAGCTTATAATACAGTCCAAAAGTGTAATAAGTATATTTTTATTAGAGTTGAGTTTGTTGATAATAAATATACTAGAGCGTGGTATCTTGGCAGTATAGATAAAAATTTGTATTTTAATAAGGCCCGAAAGCTATACAAAGGCCAAAAAGACGGTTCTAATTGGTTTACTGTTAAAAGTGATTGTTATAATTTGAAAATTGAGGATTTGAATGACAATAACAATGCGGACAACTCAGAAGAGGGAAAAGTTTAGTTATTTTTTAAGTATTATTAAGTCAGCCGGTCTTATGTATAAATATGGCGGCATATCTCAACTATTTGACAAACTTGACTCTATAGACACTATTGGTATATTATACGTTGACGGGCTTGCTTGTTCTTGTGCTGTAACAACTAAAAGTAATGCAATATTTGATATGTATAATATCGCTGCATATACAAGTATGCCGTTCAGACGTAAGGGCTATAGTAAAATGCTCTTGAAAAAAGTGCTATCTAGAGACAAGCAAAAGTTTAAAAATAAACTATACAAATCTTCCGACTATAAATTTTACTCTAGAATAATTACAAAGAATTTGGTGTTTTAATATGAATAAGAATCATTTTTGTGTTTTCGATTTTGAAACGGGTGGTGGCGAAAATCCGTCCAAGTGCCAGATAACTCAATTATCGGCAGTTATAATTAATCCTAGAAGTTTAAGAGCAGAACCCGGAGGAATATTTGATTCCGAGGTTCAGCCCATATTTGATAACGATAAAGCTATTGCGGCGGACCTAAACCCTGTTCAGCAAGAAGCTTTAGATGTTACACGTAAGACTAAAGAAAAACTTATGGAGGCTCCACCGGAAAAAATCGTATGGGAAAAATTCAAGCAGTTTATCAAACGATTTAATATAAAAAATAGCGTATACACCGCACCTATTCCCGTGGGATATAATATAATAAATTATGACATGCCCATTATTAATAGGTTGTGCCTGCAATACGGGCCTGTATCTAAAGATAAGCAATCTATATTTAATCAATTATACAAAGTCGATTTGCTTGATTATTTTATGATGATGACTGAAAATTCGGTCAATATAACTTCTCGCAAGCTTGTTGATATGATGGATTTTATGGGAATGCCCTCTCATATGAAAGCTAACGCACACGATGGATTGCACGATGTAAAATGCACCGCTAATATTTTTATTAAGCTAATGCATTACCAGCGTGCTATTACTTTAAAAACAGATTATTCCAAGGCTTTTGCCGACAGCCCTTTATTTATAGAATAAAAAAATGACAGAATTTGTTCCTTGGGTTCCTCTACACCAACACTCAAATCTTAGCCTGCTAGACGGTTTCTCCGTTCCTAAGGATATTGCAAAGACATGTGCAAGTTATGGTTATCGGGCCGCAGCTATTACTGACCATAGAAATGTAGCCGCCCACGTAAAATTCTTTAAGGCTTGTAAAGACGCCGGTATTAAGCCAATTTTAGGCTGCGAATTTGATATATCAGATGATTTGTCCACCGTTAGAACTGCGGCAAATCGCTCCACTAATCACTTAGTAGTTCTGTGTAAAAATTTGGCCGGGTGGTATGAAATGCTTCGGGCCGTATCAAAAACAAACGATCCTAATTCTTTTTATTACAAGGCCCGCATATCTTTAGAAGAATGCAAAGAGTTTCTATCTAGCGGAAACCATATAGCTATCAGCGGCCATGCCGGAAGTACAATCTGTGATATACTTTTTACTTCCACATCTGTTTACAGAAGCAAGAGTGAAGAACAAGCCCGGACATTTTTACGCGAAGATTGGGAAACAGTTCTGGAGCAACATATACAAAAGCATATTGATGTATTCGGCAAAGAGAATTTTTTTCTTGAGATTCAGCTAATCGATAAAGAACATTTACCCATGACTTCCGTAACGGCTGAATGTTTAAGGTATATGTCTCAAAAATTAAACATTAAAACAGTGGCAACCGCAGATAGTCATTACGTTCGTAAGAGCGATGCTATTTACCAAAGAATTTTGCTATGTTCTAACTTGGGACGTACCTTGCCGGGAGTCATGCGGGATATTCAGAACGGAAAAGACGTTCCTCTTGGTACGTTCTTCGTGTCTGATAACTATCATATTCCTACATATGCTGAAATGCAAGCATTGCACACTCAGGAAGAACTGGAGAATGCAGTTTTGATAGCAGACATGTGCGAAGAGTACGACATTCTTTCAACTCCGCAATTGCCAAAATTTGATTGTCCAAACGGTATATCTGAAATCGAATACGTAAAACAGTTATGTCGCGAAGGATGGAAAAAACTTCCTTTTAAAAAACAAAAAGATCAAGTTTATATTGATCGTGTGAAGGAAGAACTTCAAGTTATTGAGGAAGCTAATCTGGCTGGATATTTTCTTATTGTTTGGGATATCATCAGATTTTGTAAGTCTAAAAATTGGAAAACGGGCGTGGGTAGAGGGTCGGCTTCAAGTTGTTTAATATCATACCTTATAGGTATTACAGGTATTGATCCTATTCCGTACAATCTACTGTTCAGTAGGTTTTATAACTCCGGAAGAAAAGGTACTTTGCCAGATATTGATCTTGATATTCCGAGTCAACATAGAGATGAAATCATTCAGTATATTAAGACTAAATATGGTGAAGATAAAGTTTCACAGATGGCTACATTCTCTTCCTTAATGGGTAAGTCTGCTCTTAAAGAAGTTTTGCGTATTGAAGATGTTGTAACTCCAGCGGAAGCGAATGAAATCACGGAACATATTCCTGATAAAGCAGAAATTGCTGACGAATTAGAAAACATGGAAGATGCATCTATTATTAAATGGGCACTAATTCATAGAGCAAACAAACTATCTCAATGGTGTACTATCGATGAAGACGATAACTTGTCCGGGCCTTTGGCGGGATCTTTTTATAGAGCCATACAAATTGAAGGCTGTTATAAATCTCAAGGCAAGCACCCGGCAGGCGTTATTATCTCTTATAGGCCGCTACAAGAGATTTGTCCCATCGTTAGGGATAAAGACGGGGCACCTATTGCGGGCTTAGAAATGGGCGATTTGGAGGCTTTGGGGCACGTAAAATTTGATATTCTTGGTGTGTCTATCTTAGATAAGTTAATGGATATAATTCCGCATTTGCCGGAAGGGTGTAATGTTGAAAATCTAGAAGATAAAGCGACTTGGAAAACTTTTGCCGATGGTGACGTAAAAGGCATATTTCAGCTAGAAAAACAAAAGCGATGGGTTAAAAAATTAAAACCAGAAAACATTCACCATTTAGCTGCTCTAGTTTCAATTATCCGTCCGGGGTGCGTTGAATCACTGGGAGAAGATGGTGTATCTATGACTCAGCACTATATCGACAGAAAAAACGGAGAAGAAGAAGTTCCAAGTATACATGAGGTTGTAGATAAGACCCTTAAGGATACATATGGAGTTTTGGTATATCAAGAAACAGCGATGTTATTGTCCAGAGATGTCGCGGGATTTACTCTGGATGAAGCCGATGAATTAAGAAAAGCTATTGGTAAAAAACGCACCGATGTTATGGCTAAAGTAAAAGATAAATTTTTTAAAGGTTCTTCTAAAGTATCAGTTGCATCAGAAGAGATTACTAAAAAAATATTTGATTGGATTGAGAAAGCCCAGCGTTACAGCTTCAATGCTACAGTGACAGATCTTACAATGGTTGAATATGAAGACGGACAGCAAAAAAGCATTAAAGATGTTGTCATAGGAGATAGAGTTAAAACGCCTGACGGTGTAGCTAATGTCGTGAATACATATGATCATGGAATGCAGGAAGTATTTGAAATAACTACAGAGTCAGGAAAAAAAATAGAAGCTACGTTGGGGCACAAATTTTTATGCGAAGACGGAAAAATTAGGCGATTGGCAGAAATTATTTTGAGAGAGATGAAAATCGTATGTAAGTGATTTTGTGGGTATATAAGTGTGAGGCGTTTATTCATTAACTCTTACATTTACGGACTGCACATGATAACAAAAGAACTGCTCGAATCATTAATAATTTCTGAAAAAAACAATAAAAAAGCAATAGCCAGAAAATTAGGAATGTCTTCAACTTGGGTTGGAAATCAATATAAAAAATACGGATTTAAACCTAACACAAGAGGATTTAACAAAAAATATTATGCTAATGATAATTTTTTTTCAACTTGGACTCATGACATGGCTTACTGTTTAGGTTTTATAGCGGCAGACGGTCATATATGGAAAAAAAGATTTTTTATAACAATAGGTATATCTAAAAATGATGTACAGATTTTAGAATATATTAAAAATTGTGTTTCCCCTGATTCACAAATAAGGCATGGTTCTAGAAATATGACTCAGATATGTATTCATTCAGAACAAATCTGGTTAGATTTACAGAAGCTGGGAATAACACACGGTAAAACATTCGGCATGGAAATTAATTTTGATATTCCGGAAGAATATTGGGGAGATTATTTGAGGGGGTTTTTTGATGGAGACGGTTCGATTTGGGAGACTACTTTCAGAGTTGGCGGAAAGCCATATTATTACGCTAATTTCGCCTGTGCATCTAAGAAATTTTTAGAATATATACAAAATAGACTGGGTTTCGGTAAAATTAATGTAGTTCGAAAAAAGTATTTTGAACTAAAGTTTAACCAGAGAGAATGTCTGTCTCTTTACTCTATTATTTATAAAAATTCCTCAGGATTTAAATTAAATAGAAAACACGATAGATTTTTAAAAATTGATGCCAAATATAAATTCTGGACAACAGAAGAAGATTTGATTTTATGTAGTTCTATAGATAAAGAATATTTATTAAAAAACTTGCCCGGTAGAACTTGGGAAGCAATAAAAGTAAGGAAAAATACAAAATGCAGGCAGAAAAAATTGTATCAATCAGGTGCGTCGGAATAAAGCAGACATATGATATAGAAATAGATTCAGATGATCATATATTTTGGGGTAACGGAATAGCAACGTCTAATTCTCATGCGTACTCATATGGACACAATGCTTATTATTCCGCCTATTGTAAAACTCATAATCCAATTAAGTTCTACGAAGTCTATCTAAATCATTCTAAAAATGGTCCCGACCGAATGGAAGAAATAAAAGATTTAGTAAATGATGCCAGACAGCATGGAATTAATGTTGTACCACCATCTTTGAGTAATTTATATGAAAATTTTACTGCTGTTCCGGAAAAAAATTCGATTGCTTTTGGATACGGGCACGTTAAAAATGTAGGTGTAAAAGAAGCAGCTAAAATAGAAGATATAAAATCCAAACACGATGTAGAGAAATTCAATTGGATAGATATATTATGCACTTTTAATAAAATCAATAGCCTTTCAATGAATGCACTCATCGCAGTCGGTGCTTTTAATGGTGACTATAATAAAAACAGTAGAGATAAAATGCTTTACGAATATAATACCTTTAAGGATCTTACCGATAAAGAAATATTATTTATTAAAGAAAACGTAGAAAAGGACAAAGGTTTGCTGCATCATATAAATTTGCTTATAAATAAATATAAGCTTACAAGCAGTAGAATGGCTAAAGTTTTAGGAATGAAGTCGGCACTGGAAAATCCAATGTACGATATTAATGATTCTGCGGCTATGATATTACAAAAAGAGCGTTTTTATATGGGGCTTCCTCTTTCTT
>Ga0315905_10004346_pt1 | contig 14453 bp, 9 predicted proteins | sample LakEriMetagenome_5_FD_203522 | JGI IMG/M metagenome (GOLD analysis project Ga0315905, IMG submission 203522) | Freshwater fungal communities from buoy surface, Lake Erie, Ohio, United States - Buoy 4 MA121 | ecosystem: Environmental > Aquatic > Freshwater > Lake | place: USA: Lake Erie, Ohio... | reverse complement strand
TGGCACTAGATAAAAATTAGGATATTGCTAAGAAATCGTTAAGACTCTTAAATATAATACACAAAAGTGCCGCTCTGTGTTGAGCGGCAGCCCGGCGAAAAAAAGAAATCTAGACGCTCAAGCTTTAGACAGCAGTTAATCCGTAGGCAGACATTCGCATGATATCACGGGTGCTGAAACCAATATTGCTTAAAGCTTCCCCGTAGCTAATCATAAAGTCTTCCACGAGGGCCTCTTTTTCCATAGCGAGGACGCGAGCATCATCCTCGACTTGATTGAGCATTCTCCAGACAATGGGAAGATTAGCGCGATTTGCTGCTTCTAGTTCCTCTTTAGCGGTTTCAAAGTTAGCTTTTAGCCATTCTTCGCCAAAATTGAGATGTAAATATTCGTCTTTAACTACGCTTTCAGTAATTTTACGCGCAAAAGGATCAGCAACAGGAATATAAATATTATAGGCAGCGATCGCAAAAGCTTCGATAATCAAAGATTGGATTAATAAACAGGTGACAACTTTACCTTCTGCGTAGGCAATTTGGAAGTTATCGTGCAGAGAGGAAAAGAATTCTCTGGCATAATCCATATCAGGAGTGATTTGCAAATTTTGGCCGCAAGCTTGAAAACCTTTCATGTGACGGTTTTCCATTTTTGCCAGACGGTGTAACTCTTCTTTGTTATCGGTGAGGATGTCTGCTAATTGAATATAATTGCTATTGGCCTCGTATTCTCCTTCAATAACGATGGCATTAATGCGACTATAGGCTGATTTATAGGTTTCGCTGGTGAAATCAAGCTCTAATGGTACAGCAAGCTCTGGCATAAACTCGATTGACTCCTATTTCTGACGAGATTTTTCCGACGTTCTTTCCAGTCTAGGGTAAGCCTTCTAGATGGAGTGATCTTTTTACGAGTCTAGCTCGATCGGTCTTTTTTGTATAGCTTGGCTTGAGAGGCTGACTTGCCAAGTTAGCTATAGCGGTTATCTTTTGCCACCGAAAACAAGTTTAGAGGCAACCCCTTCTTAACAGACGAGATTGCCGGCTGTTTGCTCAAACCGTGGCTAAAGATTTCCGGCGCTCGGCCTGTTGTAAGATGGCCCTGGCTGCCTGTTTACCCGATAAAGTGGCCCCTTCCATGCTATCAATGTAATCCTGTTGGGTATAACTACCAGCCAGGAAAAAGTTAGGGATAGGAGTCGCTTGCGAGGGACGATAGACATCCATCCCCGGTGCTTCCCGATAGAGACTCTGGGCCAATTTCACCACACTAAACCAAGTCATCTTTAACTCCCGCGAGGAGGGAAATAACTGATGGACTTGCGCTAAAACGTGCTGGGCAATATCTTCATTTTTAGTTTTAATAAAAGGATCCCCGGGGGTTAAAACTAACTGTAATAAAGAGCCTTCTCCGGGGCGATAATAATCCCTAGGACTGGTGAGAGCAAGATCTGCAAAACAGGAGAAATCCGCTTGGTGGGTGTACAAAAGATTGTCAATTCCCACCGCTTTTTGCAGTTGTCGGCGTTTTTCGGCATCATTTAACTCCGTCACCCAACCGTCAAAACGCAATTGTACCGTAGCGACGGGGACGGCTTCTAGTCGGAAAATATTGTCAAAAATCGGCATTTTTCGCCAATCTTGGGGAATGAGACGCTGAATACCGGGGACATCACCAGCGCAAACGTAGGCATCTGCGGTGATAGTTTCTGTGGTTTCTCCGTTAGCGACGATCAGGCCATTAACTTGCAGATTTTCGCCCTCTCCAGAATAGAGAATTTCCCGCACCTGACGACGGGTAGAGATTTTGGCGCCCCGTGCCTCCAGATAGTTAATAATCGGTTTATGTAGGTATTCGTGGGGGGAACCTTCCAACATCCGCAGGACGGAAGCTTCGGTTTTAGCGGCAAAAAATTGGAAAATCGTCAGCATACAACGGGCCGAGATATTTTCCGTATCGATAAATCCTAAGGCATAGGCGATCGGATTCCACATTTTTTTTAAACTGCCGTCATTACCGCCATGGCTACGAAACCAATCGGCAAAACTAATCGAGTCTAGATCCCGAATCGTTTTCATCGCTCCTTGAAAGTCTATCAGACCGCGGACGATGGGACTGGTACCTAAGGCCAGAGAATTAAAGATTTTATCGGCTGCTGAGAGTTGGGAGGAGGTAAAAAAGGCTTTTAAACCGTTAAAAGGCGCACCTGCGACGAAACGAAAGTCTAATTCGCCGATTTTTCCCCCTTCGTTAATAAAAGTGTGGGTGTGTTCTTTGAGTAGTAGGGATTGAAAAGCGCCCACTTTTTTCATTAACTCAAAAAGATTATAGTAACAACCGAAAAAGACGTGCAAGCCCATCTCGATGTGATTACCGTCCGTATCTACCCAACTACCGACTTTTCCACCGACAAAGGGACGAGATTCTAAGATTTCTACTGTACAGCCCGCATCGACCAGATCGATAGCTGTTGCCATTCCCGCTAATCCCGCACCAACGATCACCACTCGCATTTGTCAAGTTCCTGTTACAATTTTTCACTAAATCTTTATTTTACCCCGATCGGTCTGGTGTTTCTTGCTGGCGATTTTTTCAGGGTCGCTTGAGGGCGTGGCAAAATAATTGAGAGTTGCACTAGGGAGAAGTCATTTTGAAGCGATCGCTAGATAGGAGACAGGGATTAATTATTGTCAGTATTATATGGATATTGGGGATATTAGTCGATAGATTCTGGTTTAGTCTCGATCATACTATTCCCGCTTGGGATCAGGCCGATTATCTCAACGGTGGGATTATCTATAGCCAAGCTTTCCAAAATCCGCGCTGGTTTGATGGGGATTGGTGGCGCGGTTTATGGCTAATGTCGCCAAAAATTCCCCCTTTAACCTATCTTTTAACGATTCCCTTCTTTAATCTCTTTGGTATTAGCGTTGACGCGGGTATGTGGGTAATGGCTATCTATAGCGCCCTACTGCTCTTTTCTGTGTACGGATTGGGAATTATCCTCTTTAATGGGACTGTGGCTTTATGGGCGGTCTTAATCTGTCAATTTCTACCCGGTTTATACTATTATCGCCTCGAATATCTCTTAGATTTTCCCTTAGCGGCAATTGTAACGTTTTCTTACTTTTGCTTGACATGGTGGCGATTTAGTGGTCAAGGCTGGCTAAAAGCGATCGCTGTGGGGATTGCTTGCGGTTTAGGGATGTTAGTCAAACAAACCGCCCTATTTTTCCTCTTTTTACCGATTTTGTGGGTATTGGGCGAAAATCTCCGGCGAAAACGTTGGGGCAATCTAGCGCAATTAATGCTCAGTTTTTTAACGGCAGCATGGTTAATGTTTCCCTGGTATCGGACGAATTGGTTATTAATGTTAACCGCGGGCAAACGTGCCACGGTAGATTCGGCGATTTTGGAGGGAGATCCGCCTCTTACCAGTCCAGATGCCTGGACATTTTACGCCCAAGTTTTACCCTATTTTCTTTCTTGGGTATTGTTATTAGTTCCCGTGGTGGGATTATTAATCTCCTTACGCCATAGAAAAACCGAAGATAAGGTTAATCGTCCTGTGTGGATTTGGTTAGGAGTTTTTCTGCTGGGGGGATACCTATTATCATCCCTCAACATCAATAAAGATGCTCGTTATATTTTGCCGCTTTTACCGACTTTATCCTTAATTTTATCCGTTGGTTTATTATCTTGGCGCGGTCGTTTTGCCCCCAGTATCCGTTGGGGAACGATAACTATTGCCGCTATCCTCACCAGCTTAAATTTATTCCCCTTGGGGGGAGATATAATTACTAACGTTTTCAGTCCCAAATTACAACACCATCCCTATTTAAAAACTGGCTGGCAGCACGAAGAAGTAGTTAAAGAGATTCTAGCCGATTCTCCCTATCTTCGCAGCACCCTAGGGGTTTTACCTTCCACCCCCGAATTAAATCAACATACTTTCTCTTTCTACGGTGGTAAACATAATTCCCAGGTTGCCGGCAGACAGGTGGGAGTTCGGGAAGAAGATATCGAAAAGGATGTCAATTCTTTAGATTGGTTTTTAACTAAAACTGGTGAACAGGGTTCCGTCCCCAATGTCCAGAAAAAAATTGTTAATCGAGTCGCCACTGGGCCAGATTTCCAAGTGGAGAAAACTTGGCAGCTACCGGATGATAGCACCCTGTCCCTACACCGAAAAATATATCCTTCTGTCACGGTTAACCCCCTTGAAAATGCGCCAAAACGGGTGGAATTAAGAGAGATTGCCATTACCGAAAAAGCTTCTCCTAATCAAGCCATTCCCGTGGTTTATAAATGGGCAGGAGACTGGCAACAATTAAAGTCAGGGATAGTGATTTTAAACTGGCAAGAAGTGGACGGTAAGGATTATTGGATGCACGATCACGGTATAGCTATGGGGGGATTAATGGCAGAAAAATTAACTCCAGAAGAGCAACAAAAGGGTTTTGAAGTCACTGAAAAAACCGCCATGCAGTCGGCAGCAACCCCCGGAGTTTATCGCTTATCTGCTGTTTATCTCAATCGGGAAACTGGCGAAACCTATCCGATTAAAACTAACGCTCAAATTACCATCGATCCTCAAGTTCCCAAGTTAGCAACGCCCCAATTAGATTTAGTGACCCAATTGCGCTTAAAGTCTGCTAATATTGGTCAAGGATTAACGGGTATTGAGCCAATTTTTGAGTTAAATAATCGTATCAATCAATACGATTCGATTCAGGATTATGTGCTGCAAGCAGACAAGGCTTTTTCCTATCGTTTACAGCAACAAAATCCCCCCGATAAGTTATCTTTAGCCTACGGATTAGCAATTTCTAAGGTACTACAACAGGATGTGGCAGGGGCAATAAAAGCCACGGAGGAAATGATTAAAATTGACCCCCATAATCCCTATCATTATGCTTATCAAGGGTTTATTTATCTCTACGATTGGCAACCGCAAGCAGCCCAAAAAGTCTTAGATAAAGCTAGACAATTAAATCCCGATAGTGAGGAAATTAAGACTTTAAATGCAGTGGCTGCCTTGATGGGGGGAAATCTCGTTAAAGCTTGGCAATTATGGCAGTCAAATTAAAATAGAGTGGGAATTATGAATTATGAATTATGAATTAGGAAGTGGGAGAGGGGAGAAAAAAGCTGTCTTCTGTCTCCTCAATCTTGAATCCTAACCCCATGGTAGATGTGGGATTTTTGCAGGAGTTATATTTTCCGACAAAGATAAGCAAAAGTTATTTATTGACTGCAAAAACTTGAGAATATTTAAATTAACATTCCGCAATATTTATAAATTCTTAAGAATTAATTGAGAAAGATTTTTATTTAACAACGACGTTATGCTAGTTACAGCGATTTGATAGAATTTCATAATGGGATATTCTATGCTTTTTTGGGCAGCAATGGTTGAAACCCTTGCCACACCTAGAAGGTGATCCTAATTAAGACGGGTAAATTAGTCAATTTCACCCACAACGATGATCTTTTTTTTATGTAGTTTTATTGCAAAAAAAAAGTTTTTTTGACAAAAAGCACAAAGTATGATAGGAACCCAAGGTATTTCTGGTTGCGAGTAATTATTGTAGAGAAGGGAGATGGGAGGGGGGTGTGGGGTGTGGGGTGTGGGGTGTGGGGTGTGGGGTGTGGGGTGTGGGGTGTGGGGTGTGGGGTGTGGGGTGTGGGGAGTTTTCTCAGTGAACTGATAACTGATAACTGAATACTGACTCCTGACTCCTATCTCACCATTGAGACAACTACTGTAACAACTCCCTGGGATCGGTGACTTCCCCTTTAATTGCTGCCGCTACCACCATCGCCGGACTCATCAACAAAGTACGACCGGAAGCGGAACCTTGACGACCTTTAAAGTTACGATTGGAGGAGGAAGCGCTGATCTGATCTCCCTGCAATTTATCGGGATTCATGGCTAAACACATGGAACAGCCAGCCTCACGCCATTCAAAGCCTGATGCTAGGAAAATTTGGTCTAATCCTTCTGCTTCCGCCTGTTTTTTGACTCTTTCGGAACCGGGGACGATAAAAGCTTTCACATGGGGGGCAACACGATGACCTTGGGCAAATTTGGCTGCTTCGCGCAGATCACTGATCCGGCCGTTAGTACAGCTACCGACGAAGCAGACATCGATTTTTGTGCCTTTAATCGGGGCGCCGGGGGTGAGTTTCATGTATTGATAGGCTTCCTCTGCGATCGCTCTTTCACTTGCCGGTAAACTTTCGGGAGTGGGAATGACTTCGTTAACCCCGATTCCTTGGCCTGGAGTAATCCCCCAAGTAACTGTGGGTTCGATTTCGCCGGCATCGAAGACCACCACATCGTCATAAACCGCATCGGCATCGCTTTTAATGCTTTCCCACCAATTAACCGCACTTTCCCAGTCTTTGGGCGCAAAATCACGACCTTTGAGGTAATCGTAGGTGATTTGATCGGGGTTGATATAACCACATCGGGCCCCACCTTCGATCGCCATGTTACAAATCGTCATCCTTTCTTCCATGGACATCCGTGCAATTGTACTACCAGCGTACTCGTAGGCGTAACCAACACCGCCTTTAACGCCTAATTGACGGATAATATGGAGAATTACATCTTTAGCATAGACACCGGGGTTTAAATCGCCGTTTACCTCCACTCGACGCACTTTTAATTTCGATAGGGATAGGGTTTGGGTAGCAAGAACATCCCGCACTTGGGAAGTTCCGATGCCAAAAGCGATCGCCCCAAAAGCGCCGTGGGTGGAGGTGTGGGAGTCACCACAAGCGATCGTCATCCCCGGTTGGGTTAGACCCTGTTCGGGAGCGATCACATGAACTATACCCTGATTGCCGGAACCGATGCCGTAGAAAGGAATATTATTGGTTTGAACATTAGTTTCGATCGCCAGGATCATTTCCTCGGCCAAATCGTCAAGGAAAGGACGCGCCTGATTTTCGGTGGGGACTATGTGATCAACAGTGGCAATAGTCCGTCCTGGAAATAATACTTTTAAACCCCTTTCTCTCAGCATCGAAAAAGCTTGGGGACTGGTGACTTCATGGACTAGATGCAGTCCGATAAATAATTGTGTCTGTCCACTGGGAAGAATATTAACCGTGTGTGCGTCCCAGACTTTATCGAATAACGTTCTTGCGCTCATTGACCTTGGAATGATAGTCATCCCCCTAATCATATCAGCTAACCCCGGCCGATAAATATTAATTTTTTCTTTTCTCTTGGTTAGTAGGGATAATAAATAAATAGCTCTGTTTTTGCCAGAGATTAAAACCATCGGTTTTTGAGTGAAAGAAACGACTTTCGCTAATAACTATTTAAGTAATTACTTCTGCTCCTTATCCCCCGATACCTATAATTTTTAAATAGGATTTAGTCTAACATTCTCTAGGTTTGAATAACCCCTCATTCCATAGCAAAAAAATTTATTCTTTTCTTGTGACCGCTAAATTATGCTTGCTAACTTTCCTGTTCAGATAAATTTCTCCAACAAAAATTAATCCTAGAATCAGAGATAAACTCAGCCATGATACTAGGATTCCTAAGTAGTTAATACTAATATAGTAATACTCAAAGATTCCTCCCAAATTAACTAACAATAAAGGTCATGGAAGTCTTAGGGATATTCCTCATTGCCTTTTGCTATCAGACAATAGTTCTCTTGCATAATTTTTTTATGGTATAGTGGAGGATTTTGCTTTTTTCTCGATTTTTAGATGGAAGTAGAAAAAAGAATAAAATGTGATCTTAGGTCAGGAAATAATCTATAATTTTGCTATGTTTATTAGCAAGATTATAGATTATCAAGACTTATCAGATGAACAGTTAAAACGCCGTTTAGGTGTGTATAAACAAACCTGTAGAAAGATGGTAGAATCAGTAAAAAGTGTTGAAGCTGACTCTAATTCAGCATCTACAAGGGGACCGAACCCTAAACTATCTATAGAAGAACAAGTTTTAGTAACGTTAGAATATTGGCGAGAATATAGAACATATTTTCACATTGGTATAAGTGGTCAACTATCAGAATCAACTATAGGTCGGATTGTAAATAAGACGGAAAAAATGCTTTTACAATCGGGAAACTTCCGTTTAAAAGGAAAAAAAGCTTTACTCAATCAAGCAGAGATACCGGTCATAACGGTAATGGATGTAACGGAAACTCCCATAGAAAGCCCCCAAAAGAAACAGAAAGATTTTTTTGGTGGTAAAAAAGGTTATCATAGTTTAAAATCCCAATTAGTAGCTGATAAAATACAGAGGAAATTATCTGTGTCTTTTGTGGGAAAGGTAGAGGTCATGATTTTAGTTTATTTAAAAAAAGTCTGGTTCGTTTTCATCCTTTAACTACCAGTATATAAGACAGTGGTTATCAGGGAATGGCTGCATATCATAGTAATATTTATACACCTAAAAAAATCGAAAAATAGAAAATTAACAGAGTTATAAAAGGAATATAACAAGGCTTTAGCCAAAGAAAGGATTATCATTGAACCTATAAATAGGAAACTCAAAATCTTGAAAATCTTATCCTGTAAATATCGGAATTGTCGTCGAAGATATAGTTTAATAGTTAACTTGTTGGCGGCTATTTGTAACTGTGAGTTAGGGATAGGTATAGCAACTTCTTAAAAGTTGCCAAACATTAATCTACAAGGATAATTTATTCTCAATTTTTATAATTGAGATAGTTTGTGCCGCTTAAATAAAGAGGTTTTGATAACCAAATTAAAGCAGCTCTAAAGAGTTTTGAGTTAAAAGTAAAACTTCAGGTTTTGATTCAGAACAAATGTGCTAATTAACTAATTTTCCCAAAAAAATTAGTTAGCCTATCATTATAACATATAATTAATTTGCAATAGTTCTATTAAAAACCTGCTCACGGCTAAACTAAATAAACATATTACCGCCAACAAAAAAGTCTTCTCGATCCTGATAGGCTTGTTCGATAGAATCGATTAAGACATTCATGGCCTTGCGGTGACGGTGGATTTCCAATGGTTATCCGTCATCAAAAATCAAGTCTTCTGGGGGAATGGGGGGTTCTTCCCAATCGATAACTGGAGGAGTGAGGGGTTGAGTCATCGGGGTTACGTCTGGGATAGAGATGGTTTTATTTCATCTGCAAGACGAGGCGATATTTAGGTTGTCCAGTTCTCAATTTTTCCATGGCTTCATTCACCTGCGAGATAGCATAGGTTTCCGTGACCGGTTCAATGCCATGGCGAGAGGCAAATTCGATCATTTTATTGATGGTACTGGGACTACCCAAAGGACTGCCAGAAATCGATTTTTGACCCATAATCAAGGGGAAAGCGTAGGTAGCCATGGGTTCAAGAACGGCCCCAACAATATGCAGACGACCTTTGGGACGTAAACAGGCGATATAAAGACCCCAATCGAGATTAACGTTAACGGTAGAGATGATGAAATCAAAGTAATTTTGTACCGATTGCAAAGCTTCGGGGTCTCTGGAATTGATAAAATGAGTCGCGCCTAGTTCTTTTGCTTCTGTTTCTTTGTCGGGACTACTGGAAAAAGCGGTTACTTCGCAGCCCCAAGCTTTGAGGAATTTTAAGGCTATATGGCCCAATCCACCAATACCAATGACACCAACTCGGGCCGTGGGTTTAATATTAAATTGGACAATGGGATTAAAAACGGTAATACCACCACAAAAAAGCGGGCCAGCTTTGGCCGCATCTAACTGGTTCCCCAGGGGAACTAACCAACTATGATGGGCCCGGACTTTTTCAGCAAAACCGCCATGGCGACCGACGATAGTTCCTTCGGCAGTAGCACAAAGGTTTTGATCCCCTGACATACAAGTTTCACAGGTCGAACAGGAACGGGAAAACCAACCAAGACCGACTCTTTGCCCTATCTTTAATTCTTTGACTTTAGCACCGAGAGCGGCGATCGTACCGACCACTTCATGACCGGGGACAAAGGGATAGGTGGTCAGTCCCCAATCGTTATCGAGCATACTTAGGTCACTGTGGCAGATGCCGCAATATTCCACCGCGATTTCCACATCTTCATCCCCTAATATACCCGGATCGTAGTCAAAAGGCTCTAGTTTTCCCCCTTTTTCTCGGGCAGCATAGGCTCTAATCATGATTAAGTCCTCTAGAATGGGTTTATTGGTTATCTTATCCTAAATTGCTCTGATACTAAATCCAGTTATTAAAAACTGATTATCTATTCTCTCTTTTGCCTTTTGCCTTTTGCCTCTTGCCTTTTGCCTGTCCTGATATGTAGCCTATACTCAAAGGATTTAGTATGATTATGGCTTGTCCTCAATCCTGTTTAAAAGGTATAGAAGAGTGGGGAGAAGGGGGCGGGTTTTTAAAGTTGCATTGGCAGTTAATCATAGTATTAAAAACGGATTTGATCCTACTAGCGATCGCCAAATAGTCCCAAGCGTGATTTTTTGATGCTACAAAGAATAGGCAGCAGAGGCATCAGCAAAATTACTGGTTTTGGGTTACTCTTGATATATGGTCCAACAAACCGATCTGGGCAGGCTTGCGGACTTTACCAATAAGTTTTGTTAGCCTCGGAGGAAAACTACCAGCTTTCATCTGGGGCAAGATTAGACGGGGTAAAAAGCCCTTTTCCAATTTGGGGATAATTTTTGTCAGCGATTGTATCCTATTAACTATCGTTATTATTAGAGCGCCATGGGAAAAGTTATCGGCATCGACTTAGGGACAACCAACAGTTGCATTGCCGTACTCGAGGGAGGTCAGCCGATTATAGTTCCCAACTCAGAAGGGGGAAGGACTACTCCTAGTATCGTGGGATTCGGCAAAGCCCAGCGCCTAGTGGGACAACTGGCCAAACGTCAGGCGGTCACTAATGCCGAAAATACCGTCTATAGCATCAAACGCTTTATTGGTAGGCGTTGGCAAGACACGGAGGCAGAAAGGGGACGAGTTGCCTATCATTGCCAACGCGGTCGCGATGATACCGTCAATATCAAAATTCGTGGTCGGGAATTTACCCCCCAAGAAATCTCGGCCATGATCCTGCAAAAATTAAAGGCCGATGCCGAGGCCTATCTGGGAGAACAGATTAACGAGGCCGTGATTACAGTTCCTGCCTATTTTACCGATGCCCAACGTCAAGCTACTAAAGACGCGGGCATGATCGCAGGACTAGAAGTATTAAGAATTATTAACGAACCCACCGCCGCCGCCCTGGCCTACGGTTTAGATAAACAAAACGAAGATCAACATATCCTCGTTTTTGACCTAGGGGGAGGAACCTTCGACGTTTCCATCCTGCGACTGGGGAAGGGAGTCTTTGAAGTGAAAGCCACGGCCGGCAATAACCATCTTGGGGGGGACGATTTTGATAACCTCTTAGTGCGGTGGCTGGTGGAGAACTTTCAAAGTCAAGAAAACATCGATCTGTCTAGCGATCGCATGGCGATCCAAAGACTGCGAGAAGCCGCCGAAAAAGCCAAAATCGAGCTTTCTAGCATGATTACCACCTCGATCAATCTCCCCTTCATCGCCGCCGACGAAACTGGCCCTAAACACCTAGAATTGGAACTAAATCGCGCTAAATTTGAGGAATTAACCAGAGAATTAGTGGAAAAAACCCTCGGACCCGTACAACAATCCCTCAAAGATAGCGGACTGCAGCCTAGCGATATCAATCGTGTTATTCTCGTTGGTGGTTCCACCAGAATCCCCGCCGTCCAGGAATTAATCTCCCGTTTCTTTTCTACTGGCCAGATCGATCGCTCTGTTAACCCCGATGAGGCCGTTGCTTTGGGGGCAGCGATTCAAGCTGGAGTTTTAGGTGGAGAAGTGGAAGATATCCTCCTACTCGATGTCACCCCCCTTTCCCTCGGCATTGAAACCCTCGGCGAAGTCTTTACCAAAATTATCGATCGCAATACCACTATCCCCACCAGTAGATCTCAGGTTTTCTCCACCGCTGCCGATGGTCAAACTTCGGTGGAAATTCATGTCCTGCAAGGGGAAAGAGCTATGGCCCAGGATAATAAAACCCTCGGTAAATTTCTCCTGACGGGAATTCCTCCCGCCCCTAGGGGGGTGCCACAAATCGAAGTGGCCTTTGAGATCGATGTCAACGGCATCTTGAAAGTGGCCGCCAGCGACCAAGGCACCGGCAAAGAACAAAGCATTTTAATTAGCCATACTGGAGGGCTGAAACCGAACGAAATTGAAAAAATGCGCCTAGAAGCCGAAAAATACGCCGAATCCGATCGCCGTCGTCTGCAAATGATCGATATTCGCCACCAATCCGATAGTCTTTTCTATAGCTACGAAGTCACCATCAGGGAAAACAGTCAGTTAGTCGCCCCCGATATCCGGCAACTGGCCGACCAGAAGCGGCAACAGTTGGAAATCGCTCTGCGCGACCCCTCCATATCCCCAGAAAAGCTAAAAACCACCTTGGCAGAATTTCGTCAGATTGTCCTCGAAATCGGTACCCGCATCTACACAGGTAGACAAGAGCAAAACCAAACCCTTAACGGTACTGGTTTTGAACCGATCGATGTCACCGAAAAACTGACTCGACCCACCCGCACCCAAGCCACTTCTTCGAATACCTTCACCAACGGGCCAACCCTCTCCCCCACTCAAACCAGAACCTATAGTAATCTGGAAACTAAATCCACCGAATCGGGCAGTGATGATGATCCCTACGATGGGGAAGAAATGAGCGCCAGTGACTACGAGGCCGTAGATTAAAAAGTGATCAGTAATCAGTAATCAGTTATCAGCTTTTTTCTCCCCTTCTCCCCACACCCTACACCCCTTCTCCCCACACCCCACACCCCCACACCCCAACCCCCACCGAAAAAAATAGTAGGGATAACCCAACTAAACTATTATGTATACTTTGTTAAAGTAACAACTAGACCGAAAATTTATTTATAAATTGCGAGCAGAACCATAGCCCCCTATGCCCACTGATTATTACGAAATTCTAGGTGTCTCGCGAGATGCCGGTAAAGAAGACATCAAACGCGCCTATCGTCGTCTCGCCCGAAAATACCATCCCGATGTTAACAAAGAACCGGGAGCCGAGGAACACTTCAAAGAAATTAACCGCGCCTACGAAATTCTCTCGGAACCAGAAACCCGCAATCGTTATGACCGCTTTGGTGAAGCTGGGGTTTCTGGGGGCGCTGCTGGTTTTGATCCCGACAATATGGGCGGTTTCGCCGATATCTTTGAGACAATCTTTAGTGGTTTCGGGGGCATGGGCGGCCAAGCAACCGCCCGCCGACGCACAGGCCCTACCCGGGGCGAGGATCTACGTCTCGATTTTAGACTAAAATTCCGCGAGGCGGTCTTTGGCGGCGAAAAGGAAATCCGCATCCGTCATCTGGAAACCTGTCAAACCTGTAAGGGCAGTGGGGCCAGACCAGGGACCGGTTCCCGTACTTGTACTACTTGCAGTGGTACTGGTCAGGTGCGTCGCGCCACCCGTACTCCCTTCGGTACTTTTGCTCAAGTTTCGGTCTGTCCCACCTGTGACGGCGCTGGCGAAGTGATCGAGGAAAAATGCGACGTTTGCGCCGGTTCCGGACGCAGACAGGAAACCAAAAAACTGAAAATTACCATCCCCGCGGGGGTTGACAACGGCATGAAATTGCGCGTTGCCCGGGAAGGAGACGCAGGACTTAAAGGCGGGCCGCCAGGGGATTTATTCGTTTATCTAACCGTGGAAACAGATACAGAATTTCAACGGGAAGGCAATGATATTAAATCGGATATCACGATTAGCTATATCCAAGCGATTTTAGGATGTACCATCAAAGTTAATACGGTAGATGGCCAAGAAGACCTGACTATCCCTGCCGGTACTCAACCGAACACCGTACTGATTTTAGAAAATAAAGGGGTTCCCAAATTAGGCAATCCCGTCAGTCGCGGTGATCATCGCATTACCGTTAAAATCTCGATTCCTACCCGTGTCACGGGAGAAGAACGGGAATTGCTGGAAAAAATAGCGAAAGTTCGCGGGGAAACCGTGGGGAAAGGCGGCATCGAGGGATTTTTAGGTAATATCTTCCATAAATAGGGCAGGCTGAATAAATCTAAAAATCTTGTCGGATAACGGAGGCAGGGGGCGGTCGGCGGTCGGCAGTATTCAGGAGTCAGGAGTCAGGAGATAGGAGATTATTTTATTTATTCTCCCCACACCCCACACCCCACACCCCACACCCTACACCCTGCCCCCAGGAGAAACTTTTTCAGGAAACCCTAAATAACTATGACTTTAGACCTGCGCGGCACTCCCTGCCCGATTAATTTTGTCCGCACAAAATTGCAATTAGAGAAAATGACCGCCGGGGAACGGTTGGAAGTCTGGTTAGATGCCGGGGAACCGATCGAACAGGTTCCCACTAGCCTGACAGTGGAGGGTTATCAGATAGAATCGATCGAGG
>Ga0315905_10004345_pt1 | contig 14454 bp, 11 predicted proteins | sample LakEriMetagenome_5_FD_203522 | JGI IMG/M metagenome (GOLD analysis project Ga0315905, IMG submission 203522) | Freshwater fungal communities from buoy surface, Lake Erie, Ohio, United States - Buoy 4 MA121 | ecosystem: Environmental > Aquatic > Freshwater > Lake | place: USA: Lake Erie, Ohio... | reverse complement strand
GTTTGATCTGGGACTAGGAAACCGCCACTTAGAGTTCTAACAAAGCTTGGGGGCGCCGCAGAAGCGCACGACGGATAAGAGAAACGCCGATGAAACATCTCGCTGCCTTCGAGAACGCCCTGGAAGAGATCCGGTCAGAGGGGCGCTATCGCGTCTTTATCGATCTCAAGCGTTACCGCGGCGAGTTTCCGAAAGCGTCCGTGCGCCACAATGACGGTCGCGAGCAGGACGTCACAGTCTGGTGCTCCAACGACTATCTCGGCATGGGCCAGGACCCCGACGTGATCGCCACGATGAAAGAGGCGGTCGACACATTCGGCGCGGGCTCCGGCGGCACGCGGAACATCTCCGGCACGACGCGTTATCATGTCGAACTCGAGAAAGAGCTCGCCAGCCTGCATGGCAAGGAATCGGCGTTGCTGTTCACGTCCGGCTACGTCTCGAACGAGGCCACCCTCTCGACGCTCGCCAAGATCATGCCGAACGTCATCATCTATTCGGACGAACTGAACCACGCCTCGATGATCGAGGGGATCAAGCGCGCCAACTGCGCCAAGCGCATCTTCCGCCACAACGATCTCGGCCATCTCCGCGCGCTGCTCGAAAACGATCCGGCTGACGCGCCGAAAGTGATCGCCTTCGAGTCCGTCTATTCGATGGATGGCGACGTGGCGCCGATGGAAGCCATGTGCGACCTCGCCGAAGAATTCGACGCGATGACCTATCTCGACGAGGTTCACGCAGTTGGCATGTATGGCCATGAAGGCGCGGGCGTTGCCCAGCGCGACAACGTCATGCACCGCATCACGATCTGCGAAGGCACGCTCGCCAAGGCGTTTGGCGTCATGGGCGGCTACATCGCCTCCAAGACCGCGATCTGCGACGCCATCCGCTCGATGGCGCCGGGCTTCATCTTCTCGACCTCGACATGCCCGGTGCTGGCCGCCGGCGCGCTGACCTCGATCCGCAAGCTGCGTTCCGACTACGGCCGGGACCTGCGCAAGGTTCATCAGGAAAAGGCGGAGCTTCTGCGTCAGAAGCTGATCGCCGCGAAGCTCCCGGTGATGATGGCCGACACGCACATCGTGCCGCTGCTGGTCGGCGATCCGGAGCGCTGCAAGGCCTTGTCCGACACACTGCTGTTCGACTTCGGCATCTACGTGCAGCCGATCAACTACCCGACCGTGCCCAAGGGTACGGAGCGCCTGCGCTTCACCCCGTCGCCGCAGCACACCGAAGCGATGATGGACGAACTTGTCTCGGCGCTGCTCGCGATCTGGAAGCAGCTCGGTCTCGACCAGCGCGCAGCGTAATCGGCGAGACCTACGCCTTGTCTTCCTGCAGGCCGAACAGCGCGGTCATCAGGCTTGATGTCATCGCGACCATGCCCATCTGCGCCTGCATCAGCACGTCGGCGTTCGTCACCGGCGGCGGCTCCGCGCCGAACGCGGCCGGCGCAACCTTGCCGGCGTCCGCATCTGCGATCGTCGCGCCGGTAAGCTTCAGATAGAGCTGCGCCACGGTGAGGTTTGCGCCATCCTTGCCCCGGAACACATTCCGGTTGGCCAGCGCCGCACTCGGAAACATGTCGGCCGCATCGCCAGCCTTGTTGGCGCGGGCCGCCTGCACCAGCCGCCCCGCATCCGACGGCCCCATGAAGTGCGCCGCATAGAGCTCGGCCGACGTCGCCGGCCGCCCCAGCTTCTTCTCGAGGATCCTGGCGTTCTCGCCCGCCAACTCACCGGCCATGACCGACGACAGCTTCGCATCCTTCCGCAGCGCCAGCAGCTCGGACCGCGACTGCCCCTCGACGCCGACACCGTGCTTCGCGCCATAGCGCTCCAGCATGCTCATCCACGTCGCATCGGTGAACTGGAACAGCCCCGTCGCGGAGGAAGTGCCCGCCTTCGCATTGGGGTCGAAATTGCTCTCCCGCTGCGCCGTCTTCACGAGATAGTCGAACCCTGCGCCAGTCGAGCGCGCAGCCGTCTTGAGCGCCGCCATGACTTCGGCGCGCTGGATGGCCTGAGGGGGTGCGCCGATGGAATCGGTCAAGGGCAGGGTCCTGATAGTTCAGCCCCCACCACGCCGACTTATGGTTAGCGAGGGGTTAACGCGCGTGTTTCAGTCCCACACCCAGCGGTGGACCGTGTGGCCCTTCCACCCGATCTTCTTCAGCACGGCGCCGAGATAGAGATCGACATACAGGTCGTTCGCATCGCCATGCCCATCGAGCGCCCGGCCAGCAGGGATCAGCTCATCCCGCTTGCGCTCCGCCCAGGTCGCCTTGGCGCGCATCACACGTTCTTCGAGACCCATCGTCTGCGGCCGCAGGCCGAGCAGCTGGAAATAGCTCTCGAAGATCCGGTCCGGCAGCGTCTCGGGCTCGGCCAGGAATTTGTCCGTCGCTGCAACCAGCGCATCGCTCGGCGGCGCATCAAACAGTGCATGGACAAGCCGCGCCTGATAGCAGGACCAGCGTGACGTCTTCCACGCGGTTTCGTTGCCAAATTCGATCGGCGCGCGACGGTCGACTAGAAACATCGCCGCATGTATCAGCAGCGTCTCGAAACTGCTCTTGGGCAGCTTATGCTGCCGCACGACCTCGGTGAGCTTCTGATAGGCCCGCGCCGCGCACTCGAAGTCCTCTCGCGGATCAATCCCGCGCCGCCAGTGCAGCAGCCCCAGATCGACATACGCCTCGGCTGTGACCCTGCAGTTCTGCGCCGCCCATTCGTAATTGCTGTGGGCCAGAAGATCGGTGATCACATCCGGCCCGCGCGCGATCAGGGCCTCAGCTTCCGCCACGCGGCTTTCGTATTGTTCGAGCCCGCCCACACTGCCTCGCGAGTCAGCTAGCAATCCCACCTACAACTCGATGATCTTCACGCCCTTCGGGCTCGCCGCCAAGGCCAGTTTCCCGGACTTGAGCTTCAGCGCCTTGTCCCCGAACAGCTCCCGCCGCCAGCCCTTCAGCGCCGCGATATCCGGCTCCTTCTCGCGCGCCAGCGCCTCGACATCTGCCGCATTCGCGATCAGCCGCGTCGCCACGCCGGCGTCATCCGACACCTGCTTCAGCAACACTTTCAGCAATTCCACCATCGCTCCCGGTGGCGGCCCGGAGCGCTCCGGCTCGTCCACCTTCGGGGCATACGCATCGGGTTCATCCAGCGCCTGGTTGATCGCCTGCAGCAGCCCCGCGCCGTGCCGCGATTTTCCGAACCCCTGCTGCACCGCGCGCATGCGCTCCAGAGCCTCCAGCGTCCGCGGCTTCTGCTGCGCGATTTCCTGAATCGCATCGTCCTTGAGAATCCGTCCCCGCGGCTTGTCCGTCTCCTGCGCCACGCGCTCGCGCCATGACGCCACATTGGCCAGCACCGCGAGATAGTCGTTGCGATACTTCCGGATTTTCAGCCGCTTCCACGCCGTAGCGGGATCGAACTGGTAGATCTCCGGGTCGAGGAGCGCTGCATGCTCGTCCTCGATCCATTCCATGCGGTTCTGCTTCTCCAGCTTGCCGCGCAGGATCTTGTAGATCTCGCGCAGATAGAGAACATCGCCACGCGCGTAGGTCAGCTGCTTCTCGGTCAGCGGCCGCCGCACCCAGTCGGTGAACTGCGAGGACTTGTCGACCGTCCCGCGCACCACTTTCGAGACGAGGTTCTCGTACGAAATCGAATCCCCAAGCCCGCACGCCATCGCCGCGATCTGCGTGTCGAACACTGGCCCCGGCACATGCCCGATCAGCCGCGAGAAGATTTCGAGATCCTGCCGCGCCGCGTGAAAGACCTTGGTCCGCGACGGGTCCGCCAGCAGCTTGTTCAGCGGCGCGAGGTCGACGCCCTTGGCCAGCGGATCGACCAGCACGTCATAGTCCGACGACGCCACCTGGATCAGGCACACCTGCGGCCAATAGGTCGTCTCGCGGTGAAACTCGGTGTCGACGGCCAGGAAATCATCGCCCGAAAGCCGCTCGCACGCCTCTTCCAGCGCCGCCGTGTCGGTGATCAGGCGGATTTCGCCAGCCTCAGCGTCCTTCAAATCCGTGATCTCCCGGATTGGGCCCAGCCCAGAACAGAATCAGACTAAGGGCGGATATTGACAATCTTGACGGCGACATGCGCTTGTCCGCCCGTTCTATCAAGCCAAATCCCCCGGATTCTGCGGGAAAAGCAGGAGTTTTGCCCCGATGCATGCCTACAGGACGCATACCTGCGGCCAGCTGCGCGCGGAGCATGTCGGGAATACCGTCAAGCTGTCCGGCTGGGTCCACCGCAAACGGGACCTCGGCGGCCTGCTGTTCATCGACCTGCGCGACCATTACGGCATCACCCAGTGCGTGGTGACCCCGTCCAATCCGCACTTCCAGCGGCTTGAGCGCATCCGGGTCGAATCCGTCATCTGCCTCACCGGAGAGGTCGTGAAACGCGACGCCAACACGATCAACGCCACGCTCGCCACCGGCGAGATCGACCTCAAGGTTCAGGACCTAACCGTCCTCTCCGAGTCGGAAGAGCTGCCGCTGCCGGTGTTCGCCGAGCCGGAATACCCGGAAGACGTGCGCCTCAAATACCGCTTCCTCGACCTGCGCCGCGAGACACTCCACGCCAACATCGTGACGCGCACGAAGGTCATCGCCTCGATGCGCAAGCGCATGCATGAGACCGGCTTCACCGAATACTCGACGCCCATCCTCACCGCGTCCTCGCCCGAGGGCGCGCGCGACTTCCTCGTCCCCAGCCGCATCCACCAGGGCAAGTTCTTCGCGCTGCCCCAGGCGCCGCAACAGTACAAGCAGCTCCTGATGGTTGCGGGCTTCGACCGCTACTTCCAGATCGCGCCTTGCTTCCGCGATGAAGACCCGCGCGCCGACCGTCTGCCCGGCGAATTCTACCAGCTCGATCTTGAGATGAGCTTCGTCACGCAGGAAGACGTGTGGGACACGATGGAGCCCGTGCTCCGCGGCGTGTTCGAGGAGTTCGGCAATGGCAAACCCGTCACCCAGAAATTCCCGCGCATCCCCTACGACACAGCCATCCGCACCTACGGCTCCGACAAGCCCGACCTCCGCAACCCGATCGAGATGGGCAATGTCTCGGATCATTTCCGCGGCTCCGGCTTCAAGGTCTTCGCCGGCATGCTGGAGAAGGACGCGAAGAACGAAGTGTGGGGCATCCCCGCAAAGGGCGGCGGCAGCCGCGCCTTCTGCGACAAGATGAATTCATGGGCCCAGCAGCAAGGCCAGCCCGGCCTCGGCTACATCTTCTGGCGCGAAGGCGAAGAGGGCGGAGCAGGGCCCGTCGCCAAGAATATCGGCCCGGAGCGCACCGAAGCCATCCGCCAGCAGTTCGGTCTCGCCGTCGGCGACGCGATCTTCTTCACCGCTGGTCTCCCGGCGACCTTCTACAAGTTCGCAGGCGAGGCGCGTAACCGCGTCGGCACGGAGCTTGGCCTCACGCAGCCCGATCAGTTCGCCTGCTGCTGGATCGTCGACTTCCCCTTCTACGAATGGAACGAGGACGAAAAGCGCGTCGACTTCGCGCACAACCCGTTCTCCATGCCGCAAGGCGGCCTCGACGCGCTCAACAGCGATGCCGATCCGCTGAGCCTCAAGGCGTTCCAGTACGACATGGTCTGCAACGGCTACGAGATCGCGTCCGGCTCCATCCGTAACGCGAGCCCCGAGACGATGGTCCGCGCCTTCGAGATCACCGGCCTCACCAAGGCCGATGTCGAAACGCAGTTCGGCGGCATGTACCGCGCCTTCCAGTTCGGCGCCCCGCCGCACGGCGGCATGGCTGCCGGCGTCGATCGCATCGTCATGCTCGTCTGCGGCGTCCAGAACCTCCGCGAGATCACACTCTTCCCGATGAACCAGCAGGCGCAGGATCTCCTGATGGGCGCCCCGAGCGACGCGACGCTGAAACAACTCCGCGAACTCGGCATCCGTATCCACGAGAAGCCGAAGGCGTAGCCGGCAGTCGTTTTCCTCCGGACGCATTGGCACAATCTCCGCAACCGCGTTCCCCGCGAAGGCGGGCATTCGGCCCTGCGCGCAGCGCAGGCTCGCGCCCACAGAAGCCCGCTGACGCGTGCTGACCAGGCCCCCCGCCCTGATCCTGAACTCGTCGAAGGAGGCGGGGGGGACGGGTTGAGAGAGCCGCACTCGATCCAATCCGAAATCGAAACGGCGCCGAGTTTGGGGAAAAACGCTTGTCCGAGTTTGGGGGGGACTGAAATCGGAACTCCAACCTTCTCAACTACCTCCGCCAAACATTTGGGGAAACACTGGCATGGAATCGTCGGGGGTATTTGCGGCCGTACAATCGGCCGCATGAAGCGTGGAAGCATCCCCTTGTGGCTCCTGCGCGACCTGCCGGCTCTGATCGGCATCGCGTGGCGCTTCTGGCCGTTGATGATCATGGTGATCAGCAGCGGTTGCAGAGCAATTCGCGGAAAGCCGATCGACCGCAGTATGTACGAAGCCGTCATGCACATGCTCCCCATCGCGGAAGCAAAACTCCACGACGCCCTCTGCCGCCAAGCCTGGCGCGCGCTCGGCTGGAACGTGCGCGAGGTGAGGCTCGAAATCCTTCCGCCGATCACCAACTGGTCCGACGTCGCCAAACGCTTCGAGGTCTATCGCGCCCAGATGATGGACCTGCGCGAAGCCTCGTCGCGACTCACCTGCGGTCTCCGCGACATCTACCGCATCCATACACGCATTGATGCGAACGCTGTGGCTGCGGCCCATGGTTCGACGGGCGCGCGTAGCGCAGCGACGCATTAGGCGGTGGGTGTCTCGATGCGCCTCAACGCCGGAGCCCGCTTAGCCCTAATGGCGAGCAGCGACCGAAGGGAGCGCCCGTCGAACCACGAGGGCGTGCTCACTTACGCCCGCGGCCCGCCCGGATTCCCCATCAACCGAAAACCAGACCACCCTTACCTCAGCGCACCCGCGTGTCTGAGAACGCCCCCGCGCGCCCGCAACGAAAAAGGCCGCCCCGATCCGGAGCGGCCTCTTCAATTGAAGCTCACAACCCGATCAGGTCGCCGCGCCGCCCGGAGTGGGCTCGGCCATCGGATCCTGCGCGTGTTTAACGGCGCCTTCGAAGATCGCGTTCGGCTCGATCGCCAGCGAGGCGTGGAAGATGTCGCCGCGCACTTTGGCGCCCGAGCACAGCTGGACCTTGCGGGCGCGGATGCGGCCCTCGACGGTGCCGCGCACGACAACCGACTCGGCAATCACTTCGCCCTTGATCGCGCCGGTCTCGCCGACGGTCAGGGCCGAGGCGCGGACATCGCCCTCGATCTGGCCGTTGATGTCGAGTTCACCGGTCGAGAACAGCTTGCCGACCATCTTCACGTCAGCCGAGATGATCGACGGGCCGGAACGCGCGACAGGCGCGCGCTTCGGCGCAGCGTCGGGAAGCGCAGGCTTCGGCGCCAGTTGCGGCGGAGCAGGCGGCTCCGGTGTCTTGCCTTTAGTGAACATGCTTGCCAGCCCTCAGGAATTTCAGCGGATCATATGATTTGCCGCGGAAGTATATCTCGTAATGCAGGTGCGGTCCCGTGCTTCTGCCAGTTGAGCCCATCGTGCCCATTTTCTGGCCGATGGTCACTTCCTGACCAACTTTCACGGATATCGAGTTCATGTGGCCGTAGCGTGTCTTGAATCCGGCCCCATGGTCGATCTCGACCGTTCGTCCGTAGGCCCCTTTGACCCCCGCGTGGATGACCCTCCCCGAAGCGGGGGCGATGATCGGCGCGCCGGTGAAGGCTGCAAGGTCTGTGCCTTCATGGAACGTGGCGCGGCGGGTGAACGGGTCGGAGCGGTAACCAAAGCCGGAGGTTTCGCGATATGCGCCCTGAACCGGCAGGCCAAGCGGCAGCGACCGCATTGCCCGCTGGTACTCTTCCGCTTCGCGCAGCCGCGCCTCGACCTCATAGATCCGCTGTTCAAAGCGATCGATCTCGCCGCCGTTCGGCCCGGACGTGGTGAAGTTGATCGGGATGAGCGGTCCGCCCATGCCGTTCTGCTCAAGCACGCGGGACGCCGGAACGCCGGTCAGCCGGATCACGCCGCGCGCTGCTTCCGCTTGCTGCACGGCTTCTTCCTCGAGCATGTCGAGGAAGCTGGCCTGGTCATCGATCAGTTTGTCGGTCCGGGCGCGAAAGGATGTGCTGCCTCCGGCATTGGCCTCCGTGCCATCCGGACGCGGCTGGCGGGGGTCGCCTTCCTCGATCGTCGAGTCGATCAGCAGCTCAGGCTTGCTGAGGGCGATGGCCGACGCCGAGTCCTGACCCTTCTGGCTGGCCATCAGGCGCTTCAGCACCTCGTGCCGATTCTCGGCTTCCTTGATTGCCTCGTTGAAGTCGGTCGTGCGGGTTTCGAGGAGGGTAAGGGCGGTCTGCTCCGCCGCCTTGGCCTGCCGGAGCTCGCGCTCGAGGCGGGCAGATTTGCGGTCAGAGCCGCCGCCCTGAATCTCGACGCCAGGACCTTTAAGGAGAACGGCAGCCGTCGCGAACAGGCACCAGCCGACAACCAGAGTCGCAAGGCCGGCCATCATCGCTTGGCGCCACGGCGAAATCGAAACGTAGCGCACCGAGCCGCCGCTACGATGGTAAATCTGTCTTTCTGGAAAAGCCTTCTCGAAGAAGGCTCTGGTCTTGGCCTTCAGGTGCTTGACCGCCATTTAGTGTGCCCGATCAACTGCTCTACGCGCCTAGCCCCGCTCGCCCGCTTGTAGTGCCCGGCAAGGCGCATGGATAACTCAGAAATCCGCATACGCGAACCCCCGTCACCAGCTTTTTAATCACCTTCGACTGCGGCGATTAAGCTCTAATTAAAGCAGATTCTTGCCCAGATTCTGGTTCACGACGATGCCTCCAATTCAGCCAGCACTGCTTCTGCATGACCCGGCACGCGCACGTTTCGCCAGACACGCCGAATCGATCCCGCCGGGTCGATAAGGAATGTCGACCGGACGATGCCCATGTAGCGACGCCCATAGAGCTGCTTTTCGGCCCAGACCCCGTAGGCGTTGCAGACCGTCCCGTCCTCATCCGACCCCAGCCGTACCGTAAGGGAATGCTTCTTGATGAACGCCTTGTGAGCTTCAACACTGTCGCGTGAGAGGCCCAGCAGGTCACACTTCCTCCGCGTAAATCGCGACCGCATGCCGCTGAAGGCGACTGCTTCACGGGTGCAGACCTCGGTGTCGTCCTGCGGATAGAAGAACAGCACGAGAAACTTCCCCGAATAGCTGGAAAGCAGTGCAGGCCCCCCTTTGGCCGTCGGCAGTTCGAATGCTGGGGCCGGGTCGCCGGCTTGGAGTGGCTGTGACACAATCGGTCCGTAATGTTGTGATGCTATGAGGATGGAGTGTACCGCCCTGAAGCTGAACTCGTGAAGCATGATCCGTCCGGATCACGAACCGCGCGCGCCGTCGCGCGGACGGGGGCGACGCGTTGAAGTTCTCGGCCCGGCGTCTCCTCATTGAAATTCTGGCCTTCACGGCATTCGCCCTCCTGGTTGCGGCGGGCGCGCTTGCGTGGCGGTTGTCCCAGGGCCCGATTGATCTCGAGATGTTTCGCGGCCAGGTCGAGCGCTCCCTCCAGGAAGCGCGCGGCGGCCAGCCGGTGAAGATCGACCGGCTTGCCCTGGAATGGGTGCGTGACCGCGGCCGGGTCGAAGCCGTCGCCCGGGGCTTCACCGCCATGGACAAGGATCGTGAAGTCACCTTCCGGGCGAACCGCGCCATGATCGCGCTCGACGCGGGCTCGCTGTTCGCCTTGAAGTTCAAGACCCAGCAACTCCGGCTCGAGGACGGCGCCGCGACCGTGGTCCGCTCGGCCGACGGCGTCTGGACGCTCGCCGACATGGTCATCGCGAAAGAGCCCGACCCGTCCGACAAGCCCTTCGATCCGATCCGCGACATCAACTGGGTCACACTCGCCACGCCGATCCGCGCGCTGATTTCTGCCGGGTCGTTCGAACAGGTCGAGCTCTCGAATTTCCGGCTCGACGTCGATGACCGAAAGTCCAGCAACCACTGGAGCGCCAATCCGGTCGCCGGCATCTGGAAGGCCAACCGCGACGGCGTCTCGCTGACGCTGAACATCACGCTCGCAGACGCCATCCCGGGCGAGCCCAACCGCATCAGTATCGCGCTCGCCTCCGACGGTGAGGTGAAACGGGCCGCGGCGACCGTGAAGCTGGAAGGCGTCGACCCAACCTCGATCGCCGAAATGTTCGGTTACACCGGCGACGCGTTCACATCCGGCCGTCCCGCCAGCGCCGCCTTCTCGGTCGCCGCCACCGAAGGCTCCGGCCTTCTGAGCACCAGCCTCTCGCTGTCCGGCGTCACGGGCAGCGTGAAGATCGCCGATCAGGAGGTGGCGGTGATGAACCTCGCCTTCGATGCGTCCTACGATCCGGCGAACAAGAAGGTCACGCTGAAATCGCTCGCCCTCGACAGCGACTGGCTGAGCGGCCAGTTCAGCGGCGAACTGGACGCCGCCGCCATCATGAGAGGCGAGGCGGCGCCGACGCCGTTCAAGCTTGACGGATCTGGTGTCACTCTCAACGCGCAGCCGGTGTTCGAAAACCCCTGGCAGTTCGCAACGGCCAGCCTGCAGGGCGCGCTATCGGTCGATCAACAACGCCTCACGCTGACCCGCGTCGATGCGGTCACCGGCGGGCTCACCGCCACTGGCGCAGGCGAGGTGTGGCTCGACATGACCGGCGAGACGCTAAGGGTCGGCGTCAAGGGCAACGCAACTGGCTCCGGTACGATCACGCCGCAGCAGGTTCTCGACTTCTGGCCGCAGGACCTCAGCCTGTCTGCCCGCCAGTGGGTGCGTGAGCGCATCACAAAGGGCACGGCCAGCAAGGCGATCTTCACCGTCGACTGGCCTCCCGGCGCCGATGCGAAGGGCTTCCTGCCGGACGAGCATCTCGCGCTCGAATTCCACGTCCAGGACGCCACCGTCCGTATCGTCAGCGATCTGCCGGAAATTTCCGGCATCAACGGCATCGGCCGCCTCAAGGGCAACAGCCTCACCTTCGACGCCGACTCCGGGACGATGGGCGCCTGGCAGCTGGGCGAGGCCAAGATTGTCCTCCCGCAATTCTCCCCCGGCGGCGCGATGATGGCGATCACCGCATCGGGCACTGGACGGCTCGGGGACCTGCTGCGTGCAGTCGACCAGAGCCAGTTCGGCTTCGGCTCCCGCTACGCGGTCGACATCGCCCGCATTGGCGGCGCCGGCGCGATCGACGTCACGGTGAAGCAGCCCATGCTCGACATCGTGAAGCCGGAGGATGTCTTCTTCGATATTCGCGGACGCTTCCAGCAGGTGGTCATGCCCGACCTGCTCGGCGAGTTCGGCCTGTCCGACGCCAATCTCTCATTCGACATGAGCCCGCAGGGCATGAGCGCCACCGGCAGCGGCGCATTCGGTCCGGCGCCCGTCACCTTCGAGTGGCGCGAGCGCTTTTCGGCTGTGGGCGAGGGCGGCGTCGAGCTGGTCGCCAACGCACGCGCGACGCCAGACCTGCTGAACTCGCTCGGACTCGCGGCGCGCAACTTCATGCAGGGCGAAGCCACTGTGGAACTGCGCGCGACCGGACCCGGCGGCGCTAATTTCGACGCCATCTCCGCCAGCGTCGATCTCACCCACGCCGAGCTCGAAGTCGCCGACTTCGGCTGGCGCAAGAAATTTGATGAGCCCGCGCGCGGCACCTTCCGGTATGGCGCGGATGAAACCGGCGCCATCGTCACCGGCGACATCCGCGCCGACGGTCTCGAACTTGTCGGCGAGGCGAGGATGGACAAGGACAGCGTCATCACTGCCGTCGATATCGAACGCATGTATTCCCGCGGAACCGTCGACCTGCGCGGCTCCGCAACGCGCCGGCAGGATGGCGGCTACCGCTTTGCGTTGGCTGGACCGTTCTTCGACGCCAGCCCTTGGATGGACAGCATTCTCGACATGTCCGGCGGCCAGGACGTCGGCGACGCCGTCGGCGGCCCGGGGGATCCAGGCCCCCTGTTCGACGTGCAGGTCAACGCCGATCGCCTGAAGCTGCGCGACAACGAGGACATCCGCAACACGAAGATCGTGCTGGCGCTCGATGCAGGGGGACTGCGCTCCGGGTCAATCACGGGAGAGATCGACAAGGACAAGGATCTCAGCGTGACGATCGGGTCGTCCGATGGCGTCCGCACCGTCGGGCTCAGGTCCGATGATGCAGGCTTTGCCGCGCGCGTTCTCCTCAAGGCGGATTATCTGCTCGGCGGCAAGCTCGCCTTCGATGGCAAGTTCGAAGACGGCGACGGGCAGGCGCTCGTCACGATGTCGAACGTCAGGCTGAAGGATGCTCCGCTGGTCGCCCAGCTTTTCTCGCTCGCCTCGCTGCAGGGGCTGGCTGACGTGCTCCGAGGCGAGGGCGTGATGTTCACCGAAGTGCATGCACCGGTCAGGTTCATCGGCGGCCGCATCGACTTCCCGGGCATGCGCGCCACCGGCCCCGCCATGGGACTCACCGCGCGCGGCTGGATCGCCCCTCAGTCGGAGGAACTGTCGCTCGATGGCGTGCTGGCCCCCTCGATCGTTGGCGCCAACGCCGTCCTCGGCGCGCTCCCGGTCATCGGCGACCTGTTCGTGTCGCGTCAGGGCGAAGGAATGTTCGCGCCGACCTACTCGGTGCGTGGCTCGTTCGCGCGCGCCAACATCTCGATCAATCCGATCGCAGTCCTCACCCCCGGCGTCCTCCGCCGCATCTTCGAGAACCCGGCAGAGCCCCCGCCGGTGGAAGTCACCGCATCGGCTGACTGACCTGCCCAAAAGCAAACAGCCCGGCTGTGAAGCCGGGCCGTCGCATGTCGCTGGCGAAGTTGATCAGCCCTCGGCCATCTTCTTCATGTTCGCGAGCGCCCCTTCGAACTGGGTGCGGCGGCGCTTGACGTCGGCGTCTTTGGCGGCCTGATCCGCCAGGTTCGAGACGTCATAGACCAGCGTGTAGAGGATCTTCGAGGACTTCGTGTCGACGGGCTTCGCTTCCATGAAGCCGTGGTAGAGGTCGTAGAACTTCCCGTCCTTCGCCGGCTGCGTGTAGCCATAGGACAGGTCGGTCTTGGCGGTCAGCACTTCGATGACTGCGCCGTTCGCGATCGAGCGAACCGAGCCGATGCCGCCATCGCCCTTCGTCACCTTGCACGGCACTTCGCGGCCAGCGGCGATCCACTTGCTGAGCATGCAATAGTCCGCGCCGACCTTGGCCCACACTTCAGCCGCCGGCTTCGCGACGCTGATTTCCATCGCGATCGTCACATACTCCGGATTTGCCGGCGCGATCGGCGCTGGCGCCGCAACGGGGGCAGCCACTGGTGCGGGCGGCGCCGGAGGCGCGGGCGCAGCTACAGGAGCTGCGGCCATCGCAGGCGCAGCCGGGACAGCGGGCGCATCAGCCGCCATGTGGTTGCAGCCAGCCATCAGGGCCAGGGCCGCAACCCCCGTCAATTTCGAAATCAAGTTCATGAGCGTTTCTCCTCCGTCCGCACTCGAGAGCGGTGAAGGGAAATGACCTTACGGGAACGGAAAGCGCCAGCGCCTTTTTTGTGTTGCAGGTAACGAAACCTGCAAGTGGCGCGGCGGATGTCCATATGAGCCGGGTCTGACCTAGCGTAAATGGAGAAATGGAAGCGACGCCGCCGCGATAGGCTGCTACGGCATCCCTTTGCAGATGGGGCGGAGTAAAGCGGTTGGCCGAGCGGACGTCACACGAGCTCTTCCGTCCCGGACCACACCGCACGGCGAAGGAATACCTTTTCAAGGCGATCTTCACCAACGACCAGGCGTCCGACGCCGTGCGCATGATCAAGTACATTGTGCCCGGCACCTGCGTCGTGGATGTCGGCTCGCATGTTGGCTATTTCTCGAGATGCTTCGCCGATAACAACCCCGGCGGCCTCGTGCTGGCGTTCGAACCGCAATCCGTGCCCCGTTCGGTCGCCACCGTCGCCAGCTTCTTCCGCAAGCAGCGCAATATCGTTCAGTTTCCCTTTGCGCTCGGACGCGAGTCGGGGCTGCTGGACCTCAAGATCCCGATCAAGGCGAAAGGCGGTATCGGCATCGGTCTGGCCCATGTCGGCCCCGCGGACGATCTGGCGGATCGCTTCGACGTGCGGCGGGAGATCGTGCCCTGTGACACGCTGGACAACGTCCTGTCCCGGATCAGCATCGCGAGGCTATCGCTCATCAAGATCGACGTCGAAGGCGGCGAACTCGACGTTCTGCGCGGCGCGTCCAATACCCTGGCGCATTACAAGCCGACTGTCGTTTGCGAGACCACGCCTCAATCCATGCAGCGCTTTGGCGACAGCGTCTCCGGCCTGCGCGAGTTCATGGCCGGCCTGGGTTACAGCGCCCGAGACCTCGACACCGGCA
>Ga0315905_10004342_pt1 | contig 14455 bp, 21 predicted proteins | sample LakEriMetagenome_5_FD_203522 | JGI IMG/M metagenome (GOLD analysis project Ga0315905, IMG submission 203522) | Freshwater fungal communities from buoy surface, Lake Erie, Ohio, United States - Buoy 4 MA121 | ecosystem: Environmental > Aquatic > Freshwater > Lake | place: USA: Lake Erie, Ohio... | reverse complement strand
AACCTAAGGCAACAGGCCGATTACTCATCGAAATTTTTGGTGAAGATGGCTCGCTAAAAGAAGCGGTTGAGATTAAGAACTTGGTTGTTGATACAGGTAAGGGCTACATTGCTTCACGCATGAAGGATGCAACTGCAACTGTTATGAGTCATATGGCAGTTGGTACAGATAACACAGCCGCAGCAGCTGGTCAAACAGCTTTAATTGCAGAAGTTGCTCGCGTAGCATTAACATCAACAACTGTTGTTTCAAACGTTGTTACTTACATTGCTACATTTGCCGCTGGCACTGGAACCGGAGCTTTGACTGAGGCAGGAATATTCAATGCTTCAAGCGCAGGGACAATGCTTTGCCGCACAGTTTTCTCTGTGATCAATAAAGGTGCTCTCGATTCGATGACCATCACTTGGACAGTTACATTGTCTTAATAAATAGAGGCAGTCAATGATACAGTTTACTAATAACGCATCCGCTACTCTAGCTGCCTCGATTAATTCGGCGGTTACTACTATTACACTAGCAGCTGGTACTGGGTCAGTCTTCCCATCAACTGCTGGTGGCGATTACTTTTATGCGACTCTTGTCGATTCATCCAATAATCTTGAGATAGTAAAGGTTACTAATCGCTCTGTTGATAACCTTACAGTTGTTCGAGGTCAAGATGGAACAACAGCAAAATCATTCGTTGCTGGAAATAGGATTGAATTGAGGCCAGTGGCTGCAGCTCTGATCGCTATTCAGTCGGAAGCAAGCGACGCATTATCTGATCACGTAGATGCTACTACTGGCGCTCATGTAGCGACAGCGGTTGCTAACACTCCGGCTGGAAATGTAACAGCAGTCAATGTGCAAGCTGCAATCAATCAACTAGATACTTTGGTGAGTGGCCGAGTTAATAAGGCAGGCGACTCAATGAGTGGACCGTTGAGTATTTCTGTAACCGGAGCAAATACCGCCGTCTCAGGACAATCTGTTGGAGCTTCAAACTACGGTGGCTCATTTAAAAACAATGAGGGCGGCGTACTAATAAACTTTGACGCTGGTGGATCGGCAACTTCAAATAGAATTTTTACTGGAGGCAATGCTGGTGTTGAAAAAGTTTACGCAGACGCAAACGGTAAAATTGTTACGCTAGGCGGAGTTGAGTTAGACGGAGGTGTAATAACATTTCCTGATGGAACTACGCAATCCACAGCAGCAGGAGGCAGCGGACCCGGTGGATCTGGTATGTCAACGCAGTACTTCACTGCTAGCGGAACTTGGACGAAGCCTGCTGGATTAAAAGCTGTGCGCGTCACAGTTGTTGCTGGCGGAGGATCTGGCGGCTACTCCCAAGGACAGGGCAGTGGTAAAGGCGTCTCTGGAGGTGGAGCATCTGGTGGAGGCGGAGCAGGCGGCTTTTCTCAAAAGAATATTGCAGCATCAGCTCTTGGAGCCACCGAGACCGTAACCGTAGGCATAGGCGGAGTTACGTATGCAGCCGGAACAACATCGTCTTTTGGAACTCATCTTACCGCTTCCGGCGGGGCGGCCGGCGGGGCTATTAACTCTACTAGTGGTAGTGCAGGCGGTGGCGCTGGTGGAGCTGCTGCGTCTGGTGATTTGAATGTATCCGGACGTGCTGGTCGTTCTGGTTTATACCCAGCACCGGGAGATGGCGCGGAGCCGCCCTTGTATAGTCTAGGCGCTGGAGGAGTGGGTACATCAAGAGGTCCGGGCGCTGGAACTACGTATGGATCGAACGGAGTAAATGGGATAATAATTGTCGAAAACTTCTTCTAATAATAAACTATTGATGTTGAGGAGCATTGCTAATGCAAGCATTAATTTCACCGAATGAGATTGTCTACTCGTTCGAAGGGGAGCCGCTAGGAGCCAGAGTAGCTCAAGTTTCTGAGAACGCGTTTCCTGTTGCGCCGCCATTCTTCTGGGTGCTATGCGCAGCAGACACAGTTCCGCAAGATGTTTACTACGACACAGTAGACAACATCATCAAACCAATCCCAATCGATCCGGCAGCGGCAATATTGGAGGCGGAACTAGCCGCTTTGAATGCAGCGCAAACAGTAGTTGAGGTATAGGCATGGAATGCAAGTTGTACCCAGCATTCGGGTACGTACTAGCAAGAAACTGGTTCTCTGCCGGAGAGGTCATCTCTGACGAGATCATGACCAACAACGTCTTCACTGTTCAAGATCCCAAGCCGGGACTAGCTGGAAACATTAGCAACACAGGGCAGGCGTATGTCTGGTTCCTTGCATCCGGTCAGCACACATACCAAAACCTAGTGACAGGTGAGCTTGATGTACATGAGCCCGGTTGGTGCAACCTTGTGCAGAAGATGAGCGCTGGAGCGTTTGAGTTTCAGTCCACAAAGGATAGTGAGTATGTGTGCTTCTCCCCAGTTCTGAATGCGGCACGCACACCAAAGATTCCAGACCTCGAGTTTGTTGAAATCGAAGCCGGTGAAACAGCAACGTTCCCGATTGGAACCAAACTGTACGTGTTGGAAGGCGAGCTTGATATCAATGGTAAGAGCGTTGTGTCTATGCGGCAAGTGCACGTAAGGACTGGCGACATTACCGCTAAGGCTAAGCGCAAAACATACGGATACATATTTAAGGTGTAAGCATGGAGTACTGCCAAAAACTAAGCATGAACCTCGACTTCGCGGGGATGGAGGTTGATGCGGACCATTTGGCTGTGCATGGCGAATACAGCAGACCGCAGAAGTATGGGCTCGCACTACAGAAGATGGTTGACTTCATCTCGGTACCGAACTCCACATACGAGATGAACGATGAAGATAAGGCGCGTGTAATTCGCTGCCTGCCTGAAAGCCTGCTGGCTATCGAAGTTCCTGAGGTGTGGGTGCTCAACATCAAGCCAACAGAGAGCGATGACCTAACGATGCTTGCTCCTCACATAGACAAAGTGCGCAAGTGCTGCATCAACATCTACATCGACACACACGGCGAGAGAACGGCGTACTACGATTACCAAGGTGGGAAACTCGAAGAGAAGTACAGCTTCGTTGCAAAGCATGGAGAAGTGTGGGCACTCGACTCAGACAGGCCACACTCGGTTACGTTATCTCCACCTCACGTTAGAAAAGCAATAAGTGTTTCGTTCATCAACACCCCGTACTCAGAGGTGGTTAGGCACTTCGTATGAATAACTGCGTGCGATTAGAAAACAACTTCGATCTCTCTGCGCTTGATGCGGCACAAACGGAACTACGCAGAACATTCTACAAAAGGCAATGCTACAACCGTAACCTAGATGAGAAGTTCACTGCGGTCCCGACGTCGCTGCATGCGCTTCCTGAGGATGTGGTTGGGAAGCTTCTCGAACAGTTACCTAAAGCGGTGCTTGATGTTGAGGTTCCTCATGTCTTTATCATTCAAATGGATGGGGCAGACGCTGAGTTACCAACTCTCGCTGCGCATGTAGATCCTAATCGAAGTTGTGGGATCAATATCTACCTGCAAGCAAACGGGGAGAGGACCCAGTACTACGACTGGGATTCGAAGTCCAAGACGCTTACAGAAACAGAACACTTCGTGGCAAAGCAGGGTGAATGCTGGCTGATGAATACACAAGTTCCGCACTCAGTATCTCTCATCAAGAACAAACAGCGCAGCATGCTGACATTCTCATTCGTAAATACAGAGTACAGCGTTATTAAGGAAGCACTTGAGAGGGGTTATGGGAAAACTGTCGCAGTTCACTAAGGTGAGATTGCTTGTTGTTCTTGCGCATATAGTTGGTGTGTGGGGATTGATCAATTACTGGGATCCGCACTGGCTACTGCTTACCCTCGTTTGCCATATCTGCTTTCTTTGGTTGGGGAACGAGATGTATGTCCACAGGTTCTTAGCGCATAAGGCGTTCTTGATGCCCGTGTGGCTACAGCGTGTATGCGCCTACTTCTCTGTGTTCAATCTGTTTGGTACGCCCATAGGAGTAGCAGCAACTCATGTGACGCATCACAAGTACTCCGATCGAGAGGGTGATCCGCACCCAGCTTATGATCCGGTGCGATCTTGGTTGTGGATCCATCCGAGAATTGATAAGTCGAACAACAGATCTACGGTCAAGCGACTCATGCGTGACGACTGGCTGGTGATGATATCGAGGCATTACTTCTTCATCTACCTAGGTACGGTGATCAGTCTTGCGCTGCTCGATATCAGGATTGCGATCTATGGGTTCTGTGTCCACGTAATGTATGCGTTCTTTTGTGATGGGCTCATCAACGTTGTGTGCCATAGACATGGGTACAAGCAAGCGCCAACCACAGACAACAGTAGAAACAACTTGCTTGTGAATGCACTGCTTCTGTTTAGTGGAGCGGCGTTACACAACACTCACCACGCACACCCGAATGCTACGAGGTTAGATACTCGGTGGTATGAAGTAGATATGGTCGGCGTGATTATCGATCTAGTAAGAATCAAGAGAAAGACTGTATGACAGAGTACAAGAAGATATACAAACGAGACGAGATACCAATCGCTGATTACCTGATGGGGTACCAACAAGCGCTGCGAGATGAGTTCCTCGCATATCACGACGACTTTGTAAATGGCGCTTTCGAAAAGGGAGAGCTATCCAAGTTTATTTACCCGCTGGATGCTGTGCTAAGCAATCCGGGGGCGTGGAAGACAACTAAGCTGAAGTACCACTTCCAGCACATAGCAGATGAGATGGCTGAGGAGACGAGCAAGTACTTCCCGACGTCGAGCAAGCTAACTAAAGAGTTTGGTGACGACTGCCCGATTAGCTTTTACAGCATTCTTGAATCTGCCTCTATAATTAGACGTCATACTGGACCTGAGAATAGGGATGGTGAGTTCATTCGAATCCACATTCCTCTGATTGTCCCAGATGGCCCGATCTTCTTTGAGGTTGGTGGTGAGGTTGTGTATTGGGACGACATCTTCGGTTTCGATAACCAGACCATACACAGCGCACACAACTACACACCACATCGAAGACTGGTGTACCTGATTGATATTCGTCGCAGTCGAATTGGTATGGAACCGGGCAGACCGTTTGATCCGATTCGAGACGAGCAGCAGTACCCGCCGTTTGATATGAGGCCTTATCTAAAGAGGGCGTGATGGAGACTCGCAAAAGAACGATCGCCAGAATGATTAGCTATCGATTGACGGCTTGGTTATTCACGATATTTTGGACGTATCTATTTACCGGTAACTTTGGAGCAAGCGCTGGTTTCGCCACAGCGCTACACCTCCTATTATCCTTGGATTACTACATCCACGAGAGGTTATGGCTTCGTGTCAAATGGGGTTTGGTTCGTAGCAACTAATAACTAAAGGAGTGTATGCATATCCCTTTTCTATCCTCTCCCAAGAAGATCGAGTTCATCAACGAAATTGAGGGTGTAGCAGAACTGATGCCTTTGATTCCGGCTAAGCAACACAGGAATGTATGGGTGAACAAGGCGGCGCAGGACTTTGCGGAAAAACGGTCGTTGCCTATGTGGAATCACGACAAGCTGATGCATACCGCTAGATGCCCGGGGATCTTTTCCTTGCAGCGTCACGGCTGGATCATGCGTACTTGGCAAGATATCGAGATAACCTCCTACGGGGATGGAGTGGGGTTCATATGGAAGGCGGCAACAAATATCGGAGGAGATCCAGTTGGGCAACACCCTCCTGAACAGCTATCGAACTTCTTTGAGGAGTGGCCGCAGAACACGCTAAGGACAATCGTGAAGATTCATACTGGATGGAGATGCATTGTTCCTAAAGGATATTACCTAATGGAAATGCCTCTGCCACTAAGTGATGAGCAGAGGTTCACAGCAATTCCCGGATACTTTTCACGGGAATCTGGACCGGCAAGTATGAATGTTCAATTGATGTGGCATGTGATGTCTGGTAGTACTTTAATTAAAGCTGGGACGCCAATCGCGCAGTACATTCTAGTTCCGAAAGAGCAAATGGAAATGGAATGTAGAGACGCAGAAAAGCGAGATGGATTATTGCTATCGCATTTATACGACGCATCTAAGTTCGTTAAGAACTACGCAGATGTGAAAAGGATATTTGGGAAATGAGAGGCTTTATGAATGGAACCAATCTCCACCATAGCAGTGGTGTTTGCTGGAGCGCAGGCAGCTGTTGAGGGTGTAAAAAAAGGTATTGCTCTAGGCAAAGAGATAAGAGATGTATATGGAGAACTGAGCTCATTCTTTCATGCTCAAGGCAAGATAGAGTCTGCTTATCAAAAAGAAGAATTCACAAAAATTGTTGCACCCAAAAAAGGCGAGTCTAAAAGATCTTCCACGCAAAGAGCTTTAGACATCGTATTTATTCGGCGCGAGATGTACAAGATGGAAGTAGAGCTGCGTGAGATGCTGATCTACCAGTTCAATGAAACAGGTCTATACGATGAGATGTGCGTTGAGCGAGATAAAATAATCGCCGCAGAAAGAGCGGAGGTTGAGGCTGAACAACGCCGCATAAACGAACTAATCCTAGAGGAAAAACGACGATTGCGCGAGATCGCAAAAAAGCGCAAGGCTAGGATTGATCTGGTGATTAGCGCTATAGCTATAGCACTATCAACTTTTCTTGGCATCTCGATTATTTATGGTGTTTGGTGGATGTTCCAACAGGGAGGCAAACTGTGAAGATGAGTAGATTTAAAAAAATAATGCAGCAAATGCTGACCGGCAGGGATAACCTTACATATGACTTAGGTAGGGTCTTATGGGCTTTCGCTTTCTTTATCGGCGTAATTGCGGATATAGCATGTCAAGCAGCAGGGCAGATCTTTAACCTCACTGATTTTGGACTGGGCGTGGGTGCACTCCTAACAGCTGGCGGGCTAGCATTGAAGCTGAAAGAGAATACAGAACCTAAGGGAAAAGATGAACCTCACGATGCTTAAGTGGGCTGCGATCGGATTGGTCGTATGTCTCTCATTTATATTTGGCTGGAATCAAGGAAGCCTAAACGTACAAGCACAATGGGCAAAAGAGAAGGCGGAGCTAAACGCTCAAGCAGCTAAAGAAATTGAGGAAGCAAACAATAGGGTTCGTGCAGTAGAGCGAGAATCTTATATAAAGGTTGCCCAGACGGAGCAGTTATTCAACAAGAAGCTGAGGGAGAAGTCTAATGAAGAAGCTAGTGCTCTTGATCGCGCTCGCAATGACGGGTTGTTCGTCAACGCCAAGTGTGCGGGTCGTTCCAACACCGTGCCCGGAACTACCTCGAGTTCCAGCTCAAGTGATGGAGAAGCGAGAGTCGAACTTTCTAAAGAGGATGGAGAGTTTCTTATCCGGATCGCAGCAGAAGCAGATCGGGTCACAGAACAACTAAGCGCCTGCCAGAAACTACTTGAAGACGAACGTAAATGATTAACTCAAGAGACATCAACGAACTCCTGCCGCCAGTTAAACAGAGAGTAGAGAAGTTCAAACAGTTATGCGAGGAGAATGGTATTGATTTACTCATCACCTCCACATATCGCGACAATGAAAGCCAAAGTGCGCTCTATGCTCAAGGCCGTACTACGCCGGGTAAAATCGTTACGAATGCGAAAGCTGGTCAATCGTGGCACAATCACAGGTGCGCAATCGATGTGGTCCCGTTAGTGAATGGGAAGCCAAACTGGGATGACAAATCTCCTGTATGGAAAACGATTGGGAAGTTAGGCAAAGAAGCTGGACTGGAATGGGCTGGTGAGTGGAAGTCATTTAAGGAACTCGCTCACTTTCAATACACAGGTGGACTAACATTGGCGCAGCTAAATGCTGGCGGAAAGATTGCATAATGAGCGAAGAAATTCATCGTGACCTTGGTAAGCACGACGCTCAGATTGAGGCGCTACAAGACCAAGTAAATCGTTTGCATGCGGATATGCATAAAATGATGGATCAGCTTTCCGGGATTCAGCAAACACTATCAGAAGCTAAAGGCGGATGGAGAACACTGCTATGGATAAGCGGACTGTCAGCAACAATCGGCGGAGTAGTGGTAAAGGTGGCGATGTGGCTAAACACGGTCCCGCGATAAATACTCCAGCTGCTGTGCTAATCGAATGGCTCGATGCGGAGCACGAATTTGGCTGGCAAGATGGCAATGAACTAGACGAAGATGAGCCGGTACTTAACTGCTTCACGATAGGTTGGCTCATGAAAGAAACAAAGACGCATGTGAAGGTATGTCAAACTTTAACTATGGACAACCATGCGCAGACTCTGGTTATTCCTCGAGGAATGATCGTGTCAATAACGATTCTTCAACAACCACAAAAACGATATGTCACTATCAGTAAGCGATGAAGATTTTATAAGCACATGGAACCGACTCAGATCTGCGCAAGCAGTAGCGCAAGAGTTAGGTATTAACGTCAGAAACATTCATAGTCGACGTAAAAGGATTGAGCAACGACACTCAATCATTCTTCGATCTAGCGACTCTCGATCGCCAACGTTTATAACCAGAGAGCACTCCGCTCGCGTGGACTGCAATATGCCAAACGGAGTCATTGTTATTGGCTCTGATGCGCACTATTGGCCGGGTGTTGTAAGCACAGCTCATAAAGCATTCGTTCAAACAATAAAAGATATCAAGCCTGAATTGATTGTTCTGAACGGAGACATGTTCGACGGCGCAAGTATCAGTCGCTTTCCAAAGTCTTCTTGGGGTTCTGTTCCTACTGTGAAACAAGAACTCGAGGCCGTTTCCGAACGCTTGTTTGAAATAAAGCAAGCAGCCGGAAATGCAAAACTTTGGTGGTGTCTAGGTAATCACGACATGAGGTTCGAAGCCAAGCTTGCTAATTGCGTACCTGAGTTCGAGGGCGTAGGTGGATTTAGTTTGAAGGATCACTTTCCGGGTTGGAACATAAGTATTAGTTTGTTCGTAAATCGAAACCTAATGATCAAGCATAGATTCCGAAATGGAACTCATGCGACATGGAACAACGCTCTGCATGGCGGAGTAAATATTTGTACTGGGCACTTACATCGGCTCCAATCAACAATCCTCTCTGATTACAATGGAACCAGATGGGGCATAGATTGTGGAACGCTTGGTGATGTTGACGGATCTCATATGAGTTATGGGGAAGATAACCCGGTGAACCACTGCTCTGGATTTACGGTTCTTACTATTGTTGATGGAGATCTGATTCATCCTGAGTTTTGTTCTGTTCATGAGGACAAAGCTTACTTTCGCGGTAAGCAGATTATTTAAGGGGAGAAAATGGCAGGTCTGAAGTTAATGACGCAAGGAGGATATGTTCCTCGTGTTGCCGCCCACTTGCTTCAAGATAATGAGGCACAAAGAGCAATCAACACTAAGCTATACGCTGGAGACTTGCGTTCATGGCAGAAGCCACTGCCTGTTTATCCATCTTTTGTTGTCCCTACTGACACAGGTTCAATCTATCGTGGAAAGAATCCTTCTGGTGATCAGCGCTGGATAGCTTGGTCAGGCGACGTTGATGTTGCACTTAATCCAATTGTAGACGATACAAATCCAATGTCGATCTATTACACTGGTGATGGGTCGCCAAAAAAAACAAACTCAGATTTAGCTGGGCTTGTGCAAGGTACATCTCCAGTAAATTATTTAAACATGGGGGTTCCAGCTCCTGTTGGCGCTCCAACCTTAAGTCAAACGGGCGGCAGTGGAGCTCGTGAAACTCGAGTATACGTATATACATATATTCAAGAGTTTGGCGGAATCTCAGAAGAGAGTGGTCCAAGTCCAATATCCGCAGAAATTAATTGCCACATAAATCATGCGGTAGATGTTACCGGATTCTCAGCCCCACCAACACTTCATCAAAACATCACAAAAAGAAGAATATATAGATCAGCTACAGGCACGGGATCTACTACGCTTCTATTTGTTGCTGAAATTCCTCTTTCCACAACAACATTTGTTGATAACGTAGCAGCTGCTGCGCTAGGAGAAGAGCTGGGCACACTAATGTTTGAAGAGCCTCCCGCAGATCTTGCTGGAATCGAGGCTCATCCAAGCGGGTTTCTTGTTGGTTTTGTTGGCAATGAACTTTGCATGTCTGAGATAGGAGCGCCACATGCGTGGCCAACAGCATACCGATTATCTATCGGAGCTGAAATCGTAGGGATTGGCATATTTGGTCAATCTGTTGCTGTTATGACAAGGGGGTTCCCATACATTGTTACTGGCCTTACTCCAGAATCAATGAGCCCAGAAAAAATTCCTGATCTAGAGCCATGCATTGCAAAGCGGTCTATCGCATCAGACAACACTGGAGTTTTCTACGCTAGCCCTAACGGTATATGTGTTATTGGTCCCGGCGTAACCGGCCTGACTACTGGAGCAATTATGCTGAGGGATGAGTTTAGAAAATTCAATCCATCTTCATTGATTGCTGGCATCTACGCTGGAAAGTACTTTGCATTCTTTAATCAAGCAGAAGAGGCAATAGAACAAGGTTGCTTAATTCTTGATAGAACTCTTCCTGCTAGCCCTTTATCTATAAGTACATTAACAGCAAAAGCTTGCGTAGTTGATATTGAAACTGCAAATTTCTATATTGTTCAAACCGATCGCATCGAGGCATGGGAAGGTGATCCAGACAATAACTTACCGTATGAATGGTTAAGCAAGCGATTCATTTTTACTTATCCTACAAATCTAGGCGCTATTGAGGTTGATGCAGATTTCAATAATATTGCTGACGCTGAAGCTCTGCAAAGACGTATTGAAGAAATAATCGCTCACAACCAAGCTTTATTTGCCACCGGAGTTCCGCTAGAGGGTAGTTTGGATGATGTGCCATTTAACCATTTCCAGTTTAATGGTTCAATTCTGACAACAATACCAAATCAAATTGATGATCGATACTTGTTTGTTGAGTTGATTGTAGATGATAAGCCTATTCATCTTGAGGCGTATTCTCAAAGCGGGGTTTATCGACTTCCAGCTACTTATCGTGGTCGTGCGTTCGAAGTAAGGATCGCAGGCAACATCGAATGCCGATATGTAAAAATGGCAGAGACAGCAAAGGAGCTTAAAACGCTATGAGGAAGCCAAGTATCCCTGCTGTAAATGTTCCAGACCAAAGGATTGCTCAGCTTTTACGGCCAATGAAACAAAACATTGAAATCCTAACTGGGCTGCGCAGTCCAACTATTACGCAACTTCCAACAGACGCTACTTTGGAGGAAGTTATTAGCACAATAAATGCGATAATAGATAGATTAAACGCAACATGAGCCAGCTAATATTCGATGCCGATGCTGTATTCCATTTCCTAAAGGATAGGGGAGTAGACCTTGTTTACTCCGCAGGAATGCAGGGAATTGGTATCGAGCGGGATGGCTCATTAGTTGGTGGGGTCTTATATGACGGTTATACCAACAACAATATCTTTATGCACGTAGCAGGTTTAGACGGAGTTCAGTGGGCAACCAAGAGTTTCGTTAAGTCTGTATTCGGGTATCCATTCAAACAACTCAACTGCAAGCGGGTAAGCGGTTGGGTTGATGCATCAAATCAAAAGGCTCGTCGTTTGGACGAACACCTCGGGTTCAAACGGGAGGCTGTGCTGGAGGGCGTGGCGAGGGATGGCGGAGACGTGATCATCTACCGCATGTGGAAGCACGAGTGCCGCTTTATCTAAAGGAATAGAGAATGTTCGAAAACAAATACAACAGCTTCATGGAGTTTTACGGGGACGTTTGCGATGATCCTCGCGATCCTATTGAGCGCAAGCTCGCTGTCATGAAGAAAAAGAATATATGCTTTGGTGGCGGGAAGGGTAGTGCGCCTGATACGAACCCCGGCATGTTAGCGTCAGCAGCAGCCGCAAAAGAGATTGCCGCAGAGCAGGCAAAAGTTGCCCGTGAATCTTTGGATTTTTATAAGCAGCAATACGAAGAGTTCAAGCCAGTCCTGAATGAAATTATGCAGGGCGAAGTCGATATGCAGAAAGCAAACAAGGCTAGGGCTGACGAGTATGCCGCCTATGAAAAAGAGACGTATCGCCCTCTTGAAAAAGAGTTAGTTGCAAAAGCAAAAGAATACAATACAGAAGCAAAGAGAGAGCAGCTTGCCACAGCTGGAGCTGCTGACGTTAGCCAAGCATTTGGCGTATCTCGAGGTCAGATGCAAAGACAACAAGCAGCTGGCGGGATAGCCCCTAACTCAGGCAGATTTGCGGCTTTGAATCAACAGATGATGACGCAAGAAGCTCTCGCAAGAGCCGGAGCAATGAACAACGCACGAAGTATGGCTGAAGATAAAGGCACTGCTTTGATGTATGACGCAGCTGGATTGGGTCGTAACCTAGCAACAAACGCATCTACCGCTTATGGTGTATCGCAGAACGCAGCAGCAGGTGCGAAGCAAAGCGCACAAACTGGCGGCGCGATGATGGGTCAAGGCTACAACAGCTTTAACCAAGGTATGGGCGGCGCAAACAATGCATACGGCACAGCAGGAAATATCTACGGGCAAGAGTTTAGTGGTCGTATGCAAGGATACCAAGCACAACAACAAGCTAATAGTGCTTTGTGGCAAGGACTAGGTAGCGCCGCAGGTACTGCTGCAGGTATGTACTTTGGCGGTAAGTTTGGTAAGGCAGACGGAGGACCAATTAAGCGAGGTATTCATGTCGGTGCCGGTGATGTATCTGGACCGGGCGGTCCTGTTGATGATCAGATTCCAGCGATGCTATCTGATGGAGAGTATGTTCTTCCGGCAGATACAGTTCAGAAGATTGGTCGCAAGAAACTAGATAAGCTTGTGAAAGAGACGCATACGCCAGCAGCTATACAGCGTAAGCGTAAAGCACTTAAGGGGAAAAAATAATGGCTAACGGTGTAGGTGGTTTCCTAACTGGTCTGACTGAAGGATTTGCTGGCGGATCAAAGCTGGCTATGGCTATGGATCAGAACGAAAGAGAAAAAGCTAGAGCTATCCGTGAGCAACAATCATTTGATACTTCTCAGAAAGCAGCTGAGCAAACTAGAAAATTAACTGATCTACAGATTGCTGATCAGCAGCGACGCGATGAGGAAGCCGTTCGCAAAACAAACATGCAAAATCAAATTAAGACTGACATGACCGCATATCAGGCTTGGATTTCTGGAAGATCTGATCAACCCCCACCTTCTGTTTCTTTAGTATTAGAGACGCAAAGAAAACCCGGAGGTCTCACTGTAGCTGGACCAATAAATGTAAACCCAGCTGAGCTAACAGAATCTCAAAAGCAATTATTAGAGTCATCTATTTTTCAGAAGGCAAGAATAGATCACAAGTTCATGGACGAGGAATCGTTTGAAAAGCAGCGCCAACTTACCAAGACACTAACCAAAGAAGGTGTCGTTGAAGCGTTTGATCTCTATGATAAAACTGGCGACAGTGCAAAAGCAGTAAAAGCATTTAACGGCACTGGCGGGTTAAAAGGTTTTAAAGGAATGGAGTTGAGAAGAGAAATCAATCCAATGACAGGTAAGCCTGACGTAATGGTTTATGGAATCGGTGCTGACGGCAAGACTCTTGAGAAGAAGACTAGTCGTTTCGAAATGATGTTGGCTATGATGCCTGACAAGATGATTGAGTACGGCGTCAAGTCAATGCAAGAAGACAATGCGAACAAACGCACTGCATCTAGTAACGCGACAACTATTCAGGCAACCAAACTATCTAATAGTGGCGCGATGGATAGAGCTATACTTGATAATGAGACTAGAAAACTTGAAGCAGAGACTAGAAGAGAAGCAAAAGATCCTGACTTTGCTAAGCTTGAAACATTGATTATGGATCCTGCTAGAGCAGCAATGTCTAATCCTCAAAACGCAATGGATATACAGGCGTACCAGCAATCTCAGCTAGATACTCTGACCGTTGCTTATAGGCTCCTGAAGACCGGAGCAGCGAAGAACCATGCAGAGGCTGCTGCTATGGCAATGCGAGAAGTACAGGACGCGAAAGCGCGGAACGCACCTAAGTAATTGGACAAAACATGGCGATCTACGAAACAGCAGAAGACGCAGGAAAAAAAGCTCGCAGTCGTGGGCAAGCTATATCTACTGGAGGCTACAACCCCGGAGATTTATATAGCTCAGTCAAAGGCAGGCAGTATCAGCCGGGTCAGGAAGCTACGGAGTATTTGGAAAGACGTAGAGCAGCAGCTATTTCTGCTCCAGTGGCCACAGAAGCTCCAGTAGCTACTCCCGCTCCATCTGCCTCCGCATCTGCTGATGACATACTAACTCAGATACGTCAGGACTTGGACGCTAAGTATTCAGCGGAAGCTAAGTCTGCTCCAGCTGCGCAGCAAAGCCAAGGAAGTTTGGGTGGTGATGTCGCTAGAGCTGTCGGCACAGGTGCGGTTAACCTAGTTGGTGGTGGTTACGAGATAGGAAACCTTTTAACTGGTGGTTACGCTGACGAAGCAACTAAGGCTGCGT
>Ga0315905_10004341_pt1 | contig 14460 bp, 6 predicted proteins | sample LakEriMetagenome_5_FD_203522 | JGI IMG/M metagenome (GOLD analysis project Ga0315905, IMG submission 203522) | Freshwater fungal communities from buoy surface, Lake Erie, Ohio, United States - Buoy 4 MA121 | ecosystem: Environmental > Aquatic > Freshwater > Lake | place: USA: Lake Erie, Ohio... | reverse complement strand
CGCCCGCCGCGGCGGGGGGGGGTGGGCGGGTGGGCCGGCGCGGGGGGGGGGGCGGGGGGGGGGCGCCGGCGCGGGGCGGGGGGCCGCGGCGGCCGCGGCCCGCGCCCGGCGGCGGGGGGGTCGTCGGGGCGCCTTCTCGCTCGTCGGGCGGCGATGCCACCCCCCCAAAAACAAGAAGGAGGAAAAAAGAAAAAGAGAGAGGAGACTCACCGCCCATGAACGCCGAGTAGTCGTTGGGGTTGGGGAACTGCGCCTTGATCTTGGACTTCCACGTCACCTCGACCAGGTTGATCGAGATGCCGTACGCGACGACCAGCGTGGCCAGGTCGCGGATGTAGCGCGAGCCCGCCAGGAAGGCGAACGACTCGCCGACGCTCATCTTGACCTTGCTCTTCTTCTTCTTGGCCTCGCGCTTGGGGATGCGCGGGACGATGTTGCGCTGCAGCCAGTAGTACGTGGCCGCGATGAGGAAGCCGCCGATGACGACCATGCCCATCAGGCCCTTGAGCGACAGGCCCCAGCCGTCGACGTCCGGCGGCAGGTCGGCGCGCATCTGCGAGAAGATCTTGACGGCGCGGCCCGAGAAGATGAGCGCGACGTTGGCGCCGAGGCCGAACAGCGGGTAGAACTGCGACGCCTCCTCGACCGTGGTGATCTGGTTGGCAAAGCCCCAGAAGAGCACGGACACGACGACCGAGCCCCAGAGCTCCGCCATGACGTAGAACAGGCAGTAGGACCAGTTGCGCAGGATGGCGATCGGGCCCGCGAAGCGGGGGCCCGTCTGCTCGAGCAGGTCCTTGCAGAACTGCGTCGGGTGGATGGCCTCGCGCGCGGGGTAGATGGCGAAGGCGAACGCGCCGAAGAAGATGATGAAGGGGATGATGCACGTGTAGAACAGCGCCTCCGACGACAGCGTGTTGGCCAGCTTGGCGTACAGCACCGTGAAGCCGATGGCCATCGGCAGGTTGACCCACGTCTTGAGGAACGGGATGATCTCGGCGCCCGAGCCGGGGGCCGTGACGACGAGCACGTCCTTGGTGTCGCGGAGGATGGTGTAGTTGAAGAGGATGCAGAAGAACATGAACCCGAGGGGGATGATCTTCTGCCACGTGAGCAGGTCGTACCCGAGCACCTTCTTGCCCGAGCCAGCGGCGTCGCCGGCGCCCTCGGCCTTGGCGACGACCGACGACGTGGGCTCGGGGCCCTTGGCGCTGAGGAGCTCGGCCGCGACCTGCTCGGCCGGGCGGGGGGCGGGCATCGGGGCGCGGATGGGGCCCGACGACTGTGGGGTTTTTGGTGGTGGTGGTGGTGATGTGGTGGCGTTTCCGGGTTGGTGAGCGAGGTGCCTTTTTTTTGAATAGGGGGCGCGGGGGGGAAAAGCGCTGGCGCCTCGGCGGCGGCGGCGGCGGCGCCGCCCCCCCCCCCTCCAATGGGGTTGCCTTTCGGCTGCCCCGCCCGCCGCAGCACCGGCTCCGCGCCCGATCGGCGGCGTCCCCCGCGCGCGTGCGGACCATCGGCACACGGGGAGGCGCGCGATCTTCGCAATGCGGCGGCGGGAGGGACGCCCGGGGGGCAAAGAGGGCGGGCGAGCCATCGCGAGCCACAAAGGTCGAAAAATGATGGGTCGCTCCCGTCGTCCGGCGCGTGCGCGTCCGGGCCGAATTGACGCGGATCGCGCGCCGTGATCGAGGGGCGGGACCGGTCCGACAATGACGACGCGTGCGCGGGCGGGGCCGGCGGCGAGCGAGGCGACGAGGGGCGGGGGGGGGGGCGGCCAGACCGACGGTGGTAGAGGAGTGGGGGGGGGAACGATCGAAGGCGCTGAACCAAGCCTCTTTCCTCCCGCCGCCATTCATGCGCGCGCCCCGCCGCGGCGCCCTCGTCGCCCGCCACCATTCAGCGCGGCCGACAGAATGTACCGCTCGCGCCATCGCCGGCCCGATTGCCACGCGAGGGGGGCGGCGCGGGCAGGCGCGATGAAAGGGGGGAGGCTCGTGTTGGTGGGTTGAGCCCGTCCTTGGTCCCGGACGCGAAGGACGCCGCTTGAATCGCTCTGAGAACGCACCTTGAGGTGGAAGTTGCGGCCACCGGCCACGCGCACGACCGGGGTCATGCGCGGGACGGCGCGGGCCGCCGGGCGGCCGATGGCCGGCCCGGTGCGGGCGACGCCGAGAGACGCCATGTTTGCTTTTTCTTGCGCTCGCTGAACGACGAACGGGCTGGATCGCTCCCTCGTGTGATTGAGGTGATACGCGAACTTTGGTGAGGTAGAGGGAGGGAGAGCGGGGAGGGCGCGCACAGAAGAGGAGGAGGAGGAGGAGGAGGCGGTGGAGAGAGAGACAATGGGGCCGGCAACTGACTTTCAGGTTTGGCGCCCGCGCAGTTCGTCGCCGGGCGCGCGCCGAGCCCCACAGCCGACGGAACGATCGGGCCGGGCGCCAAGCGAGGCACAGGCACGCTAAAATGCAATCGACGGGACGCGGACACGGCGCCGCGGGGCCGTTTCAGCAGCGAGTGCCGCTCTCTCGCCGAGCGTCGGGTGGCGGCCGGGACCGAGTCACGGGGGGGAGCGGGGCGGCGTTTGTGGCGGCGGCGGCCGCTTGTGTCTGTCTCTATAAAGATCGTTGCACATCAGAGAGGAGAATTAGGTTTGCGAAGGGCATGTGTGATGTCGAAGCGCGGGGGACACGAAATGCGGCGATCCAAGGGGGAAGGCGCAACGGCGGCGGCGACTAGGGGGGGGCGGCGGCGCCGGTCGAGGGGGGGGCAGTCGAGGGAGGGCAAGGGGGGGCATCCTCCCTCCCTCACGCCAGCAGGCTGTCCGCGCCCGCGGCCGACGACATCATCATCGACGCGGACGGCGGCGGCGGAGGCGCCCAAGACGCCGCGACCCCGGCCGCCAGCCGCCGCCCGGCCGCCGCGACGCCGCCGCCGCCGCCGCCGCCGCCGCCGCCCGCCCCGCCCCCGCCGAGCAGCAGCCCCCCGCCGCCCCCGCCGACCGCCAGCTCGACCGCCGCGCGCGCCACGTACCCGGCCAGCACCCAGCACCCGGCCGTGAGCGTCGCGGCGAGCATGCGGCCCGTGCGCGACCGCGCGCGCACCGCCCCGAGCGCCAGCAGGCAGTAGAGCCAGCAGCCGGGCCAAAGCAGCGCGAGCACGAGCTTGCGCTGCAGCGGGTCGCGCTCGCGCGCGAGCCACCAGCGCGCGCACAGGGCGGCCAGGCAGGCGGCGGCGTGGAGCGGGCGCAGGGAGGGCGGGGCGGGGGGGGCAGCCGAGGGGCGCATGGAGGACGACGGGGCCGCCGGCCAGAGCGGGTAGGTGGGGGCGCGCCCGTCGAGGAGCGGCGCGGCCGCGTCGGCGCCCGCAACGTCGCCGTCGCCTCGGCTTCCGGCCGCGCCCCGGCCCCCGCCCCCACTGCCGCCGCCGCCGCCGCTCTTCGCCGCCGCCCCCCCACCGGCTCCAGCCCCCCCACCCGGCACCGACGCCGCCGCCACGGCCGCCCAGTCGGCCGCCGCGCCCTGCTGCTGCGCCTGCTGCGCGAGCAGGGCGTCCTCGAGCCGCTGCCGCAGCGCGGCTGCGTCGCCCTCGGCGGCGCGGCCGCGTCGCCGCTCGGCCGCGAGCTCGGCCGCGCAGGCGTCGCGCTGCCGGCGCAGCTGGCGCAGGGCCGCGCGCAAACGCTCGTTCTCGCTGCGGGCCGTGCGCCGGCCCGTCAGCAAAGCGAGGGCCGCGTCGGTCCCCGCGTCGGCCGCGAGCAGCAGCGCGGCCGCGCATCGCACGGGCAGCGCGACGGCGGCGCGCGCCGACGCCGAGGCCCAGCCAAAGATGGAGAGCAGGAGGGCGGCGAGCCAGGCGGCCAGGGCGGTTTGGTTCGGTGGTTGTTGTTGTGGGTTTTGTTGTTGTTGTTGCTGCTGCTGCTGCTGGGGGGGGAGGGGGGGGCGCCGCTGCTGCTGCTGTTGCTGCTGCTGCTGCTGCTGCTGCTTGGGCGGCGCCGTCCCGGCTCCTCCTGCTGCTCCTGCCTTGTCGCCCGCGTTGATGGTCGTCGTCACGTACCCGGCGAGCGCCGAGGGCACGGAGGCGTTGCGGCGCATCGTTGTGGGTTTGTCCGTTGGTGCTCACGGCCGCTGCTACGCGATGCGACGGCGCCTTTTGGCCGACGACGCCTCGTCGACGCGCCGACGCCGACGCTGTCGCACAGCCGCGCGGGTTGGCGCGCGGTGTCGTCACCCGGCCCGGGGGGGGGGGGGGGGGAGGCGCTGGCGCGAGCAATCGATGGGTGCTCCTGCCCGACGGGGCGACCGGGGACGACGCCGAGGGAAGCGGGCGGTTGTTGCTCCCCTTCTTCTTCCGGCACCCCTCTGTTTTGAACTTGGAACGCGCGCGCGCGGGGGGACTCGAGAGCGCCTCGACGAGGGGCCCGGGCGAGCAGTGCGGGTCAGCTCGGATGAAGCCTAGGTGATGTTGCGGGTCAGCCACAGAGGCCGCGCGTCTGTGGGCGGGGAGCAGGCTCGCGCGGACGGGAAGGAGGTGTTGTGCAGCGAGCTGGATGGACCAACTCGGCTTCGCTCCCCCCCCCAAGGACGTGCGCACTGTTGCGGCTTGAAGGTTCTTCCAAAGTTTGTCGCATCAACGAGTAGCGAAGCGATATCTGCGAGACGATTGTGTTGTGCCACCGAAACGGGGGCGCAACTCACACTCGGCGTTTTCTTGCTGCCCGCTGCTTTGCTGCCCTCCTCCACCTCTTGCCTCGTCGCGCCCCGTCGCGCGCGCCGCGCAATCAATCCTCTCAATGCCGGTCGACCAGGCAGCAGCCGAGTCGGCCTTCTTCTGGGTGACCGCGGGGCAGGCGGCGGCGCTCGGTAAGTGCCCTGGGCGGATTGGGGGAGCAACAACGCGCGCGTACGAGGACGATGCGGCGACGCCGACGCCGACGCCGACGCCGACGCCGACGATGCGACGTGACGCGACACCTCACCTCTCCTGCCGCCCACAACCCAAACAACAACACACAACCAACTCCCCCCAAAGTGGGCGCCTCGTTCGCCGCGACGGTGGTTGGCGCCCTCGTCCTGGGAAGCGCGGCCGACAAGATCGATCCGGCGCTGCTCGAGGACGGGGCCGGCGACGGCGGCGCGGCGCCCGCGCGCCGGCGCGAGCGGAGCACGCTCGCGGCTGAGCAGCAGCAGCAGCAGCAGCAGCAGCAGCAGCAGCAGCAACAGCAGCAGGTTCGGCAGGAGCAGCAGAAGAAGCAGGAGAGCGGCAGTCCGAGGTAGTAGCTGTCGTGCTCGGCCTTGGCGCCCTCGTGTGTAAATTTTTGATTATTCGTGGCCCGGTCGCCGGCGGACGTTTGCGCCCCCTCGAAGGGGGAAAAAAAAGGCGCAAGAAAAATACACCAGAAAACCTTTTACACAAACGCGCGCGTCTCAGATATTGGCCGAGAGGAAGCTGGCGACCATGTCCTCGACGTGCCCAACGGCCGCGGCAAGCTCCTCCGCGCTCGCGCCCGCCTGCGGCGCCGGCAGCGCGGACCGGGGCACGCCGAGCGCGAGCGCGCGCGACGCCGTGTAATCGAGAGAAGCGCGCAGCCGCTCCCTCGCGAGGTCGGCGGCGGCGGCTGTTTCGGCGACGCCGCTGCCGCTGCCGCGGCCGCCGTCGTTGGGGTCCAGAGGCGGCAGGGGCCAGCGCGGCATCTGGAACGGGGCCGGGCCGCTGATGAGCGGGCGCGGCGGGACTGGTTGCTGCTGGCGGGGCGGGTCGTCGGCGTCGGGCGCCGCTCCTCCTCCTCGACCTTCGTCGGCCGCTGCCGCGCCGCTGTCGCGCCGCCGCCGACGCTGATGCCGGGCGGATGCGCGCCGCCCGCTGCTGCTGTTGCTGGTGGTGCACATGCTGGCACTACTGCTGGGCGTGCTCGTCGCGTGCGAGCACGCCGCCCGCATTGGGGGAGGGCTGGCGGGGCGGGTCCGTGGAGGAGGAGGGGGTGCGCTGGTGCCTTTTGCTTTGCTCTTCGCTCGACGGATCGGGCTTCTCACTCGGCTCTACTCTCGAGAGCGCGCTCAGTAGTCGAACCCACTTGAGATTGACGGGCTGTTCCTTGGGCGCGGCCTTCAAACGCAACGCAAAGCAGGAGCACACACCCCCACCACCAAAAGCCAAAATGCCGACACCTTGCGGAGAGCCGGGGCACACGGCGCCGCTCCTCCGCGGCTCGGCCGTCGTCGGTTGGCAACCTGATGAGTATGAGCAGCAGCACCACCACCCAGACGTCCGACGCCGCGCGCCCGCGCTGGCGCTCGCGGTCGCCGCGGGGATCATCGTCGGCGGCGTCGTCGCGACGCTGGCGGCATCGCACGGCGCGCTCCCACTCCACCAAAACCACCTCGCTGCTGCTCCCCGTCCGAACCCGCCCAACATCCCGCCCGAGTGCGTGACCGCCCTCGGCGGCGGCGTGATGGGCCCCGGCGGCTCCATCCACACGTTCGCCGGGCGCGACGGCAGCTGCCGCTCGGCGCTCGCCGCGTACGCCGCGCCGCGTACTGGCGCGTACTGGCGCGACGTCGAGGCGGCGGTCGCGGTGGCGTACGGAGCGCTCGGGATCTCTTCTGCGGAGCAGTCGAACGACCGCCCCCGACTCGCGCGCGCGCGCGGCGTCGTCATTTTTGACATCGACGAGACGGCGCTGTCCAACGCGCCGCTTTCGGCTCCGTCGTCGTCGTCGTCGTCGTCGTCTTCATCGCCATCGCCGCCGCTGCTCCTCACCACCACCAAACCGGACGGCGCGCGCGCGGTCAACCGGCGCGACGCCCCCGCCCTCGAAGCCACGCTGCGCCTGTACCGCGCGCTGCAGCGCCAGGGCTTGGCGGCCGCGTTCGTGACGGGCCGCGGCGAGGCGGACCGCGTCGAGACCGAGCGCAACCTCGGGTCGGCCGGCTACGGCGGCGAGTGTGGTGGTGGGAGCGACGCGCGGGGCGTCAGCTCGTCGTCGTCGTCGTCGTCGTCGTACTGCTACCTGTCCCTGACGCTGCGCGCCCCCGGGGACGCGCGCCCGGCGTCCGTCTACAAGCCCGAGGCGCGCGCGGCCGTCGCCCGCGCCACGGGCCTGCCCGTCGTCGGGAGCGTCGGCGACCAGTGGAGCGACCTGAGCGGCGGGGCTGTTGGGGGGGCGGCCACCGTGGTGGGTGGCTCGGGGGCGGGGCAAGGGGCGTTGTCGTCGTCTTCTTCTTACGTCGCGATCAAGCTGCCAAACCCGTTCTACTACATTTTGTGAAAAAAAAACGAGCGGGGTTGGGTTTACACCACGGCGCGGCGCGGCGCGGGCGGGGGAGGGGGGGGGCGGCGGGGGGTCTTGGCGGCTTTTTTTGCCGATCCTGCTCACGCGCCCTCGCTTCTCTTATATCAGACAAACACGGACGCAAACTGCGGCTTGGCGATCGTCTTGAGCGCCTCCGTGTACATGTTGAAGTCTGTGGTGTGGCAAGGGGAGGTATTTTTCGAAAAAGAGGTTGTGAGCGAGAGAGAGAGGAGCACGGGGGGAGCGGGACGACTTGGGGGGGGGGCGGGGGGGCGGCGGCGGCGGCGTCTCCTTCCCCCTCCTCAAAACCCACCAAAGTTGTCCGAAAAGTTGGTGTGCGACTCCTCGCGCACGGTGTTGGCGTCCACCACCACGCCGTCCACCTCGGCGAACGCCGTGTCGTACGCGCCGCCGCCGCCGCCCGCCGGCCGCTGCACGACGACGCGCGGGGGAGGGGGCGCAGAGGCGTCGGCGGCGGCGGCGGCAGCGCCGCTCAGCGTGACGGTCGCGCCGGACGGGTCGACGCCGTCGACCTTGGCGACGAGGAGGACGCGGCGGCCGATGTAGTCGGCGAGCGCGGCGACGGGCACGCGCGGGAGGACGTCGGGCGTGGACGACATGGTGGTGTGGTCGGGGGTTGCTCGGGTGGGGGCAAGCGAACGCGTTTCGAGCCCTTTTTTTTTTTTTTCAAAGCAGGAGCAGCTGTTGCTTTCGCGGGACGGAGCGAGGGCAGCAGTCGTGTGGTGGTGATGCGTCGGAGGTGGAGAGCCTGACTCGTGAGTGTTGCTTGGCGTGGGCGCGTGGGTCGATGGGAATGAAGTGTGTGCGCTTGGAGGAGCGAGAGGCGGGCGTACTCGAGAGGGGGTCGCACACACCTCTCCCCCCTCTCCTGGGAGAGGCAGGAAGCCGACGGCCGAAAACGATCGCGCGCAGCCGCCCTGCAGCCCGTTACAGCTCGACGACCAGCCTAGGAGCCGCGCACTCACACTCGCCACCGATAGCGCACCCTCCGACGCACACGAAACGGGCTGCAAGAGGCTGCGCGCGCGGGTTTTCTTCGCGGTCGTCTTTCCTCCGCCTCGACCGCCCCCCCAGTGCTCCGACGTCTCTCCGGCCGGCTTGATCGGCGCCTCTCCCTCTCTCAAGCGACTGCCGCCCGAAGAGAGGACAGCGACCTACTGGACCAGTGCGTCAACAGCCGCGCAGAAGCAGCCGGCGGCAGATTGGCGACAAAAGGCGGCATTCGCGCGGCGCGGCGTCGGCACACGCGATGGCGACGACGAGGCCGGCGGCGGCGGCGGCGGCCGCCATGGCGGCGGGCGACGGCAGCAACAGCAGCAACACCAGCGACATCGACCGGATCATCGTCCTGGACAACGGCGGCGGGCTCATCAAGCTGGGCTTCGCGGGCGAGCCGTACCCGCGCCTGGTCTTCCCCAACTGCTCGGCCAAGGCCGGCGGCGGCCGCGGCAAGGGCGGCGGCGGCGGCGGCGGGGGCGGCGGCGCAGGAGGCCTCGGCGGCGGCGGCGGCTCGACGCTCGCGGGCGTGGCGCTGCTCACGGCGCGCGACCTGTCGGGCCTGTCGGTGCGGCGGCCCATCGACCGCGGCGTGCTCGTCAACCCGGAGCTCCAGCGCGACATCTGGTGGCACGCGCTCCGGCACGCGGCGATGACGGGCCCCGGGCCGCAGGATGCGGCGGCGGCGGCGGGGGCGGCGGCAGACGGGGGCGGCGACCCGGCGGCGGCGGCGGCGGCGGCGGCGGCGGCGGCAGGAGCAGCAGCAGCAGGCAACGGCGCTAGAGGGGGAGGAGCAGCAGCAGCAGCAGCAGCAGCAGCAGCAGCAGCAGGCGGCAACAAGGGCGGCGGCAAGCGTGGCGGGGGTGGAGCTGGTGCCGCCGGCGCCGCCCCGCACCCCCACCACCAGCCGCCGCTCGACCTCTCGCGCTGCGGCCTGCTGCTGACCGAGCCGCTGCTCAACCTGCCCGCGGCGCGCCAGGACGCCGAGGCCGTCGCGTTCCGGCAGCTGGGCGTGGGCGCGCTTATGGTGGCGCCGGGGCCCTGGTGCGCGCTGCAGCTGCAGCAGCACGGCGGCGGCGGCGGCGGGGGGGCGGCGGCGGCGGCGGCGGTGGCAGGCGCGCCCGCGCTCGCGGCGCTGCCGCCGCCCGGACAGGGCGAGGAGGACGGCAGCGACGAGGGCGAGCAGGCCGCCCCTGCCGCCTCGGACCCCACGCTCCTGCCCACCCCGGAGGCCCTGGCCGCGCGCGCCGCCCTCGTCGTCGACGCGGGCTTCTCCGCGTGCGTGTGCGCGCCCTTCTTCGCGGGCGACGCCCTGCCGCGCGGCGTGGCGCGGCTGGCGCTGGGCGGCAAGGCGCTGGCCAACCTCCTGCGCGAGCAGTGCGCCTACCGCTCGCTGGACGTGGGCGGGGAGGCGCTCGTGGCGGCGGCGGCGTTCGACGCGGCGTCGTACGTGGTCGTCGGGGGGGGTGGCGGTGGTGCTGGCGGCGCCTCGTCTTGCTCATCCGTCCTGGGCCAGGGCGCGCTGCAGCGCGAGCTCGCGCTGGCGGGCGGCAGCGGCGCGGCCGTGGCGGCGCAGCGCGCGTCGCCGCTGCGGCGTGAGTACGTGCTGCCGGACGGCGGGGTCGGGATGGGGGCCGCGCTGCCGACCGTGGACGAGGAGGAGGACGAGGAAGAGGACGACGACGACGAGATGGAGGAGGACGCGGGAGACGCAGCAGCGGCGAGCGAGGCGGGCGGCAACAAGGGGCGCCGCGCCGCTCCTCCTTCCTCGGCAGCGGCAGCGGCCGACAAGAAGCAGCGGCGGCAGCAGCAGCAGCAGCAGGCGCGCGAGCAGGCGCGCGCGTGGCGTCGCTGGCGGTCGCACTGGTGGTGGGGCGCGCGCGGCGTCAGCGCCTCGGCCGCGGCCGCGCTCGAGGCGCCCGTCCTCGCCGCCGCCGCCGCCGCGTCGACCGGCCCCCCGCCGCCGGCCGCCGCCGCGCTCGTCGCGCCGGGCCCGTGCGGCGATGCGCGCCTGGGCTACCTTCGCGTGCCGCGCGCGGCGCTCGAGGCGGCCGCGCGCCTGCGCTTTGGCGGCGGCGGTGCCAACCCTTCGCCCCTCCCGAACAACAGCCCGGGATTCGCCGACCTCGACGACGAGCGCGACCTGCGGCCCGTGTGGGAGGCGCTGCGGCGGCAGGAGGAGGAGGAGGCCGCCTTGGACGAGGACGCGCGCCGCGAGCGGCAGCTGCAGCGCCGGCGGCAGCAGCAGGTGCTGCAGCAGCAGCAGGACCAGCAGCAGCAGGCGCTCGTGCTCAACAACGAGCGCTTCATGGTGCCCGAGGCGCTCTTCCGGCCCGCGGACATCGGCATCACGGACCAGGCGGGCGTCGCCGAGGCCGCCGCGCAGGCGCTGCTCGGCAAGGCGCCGCCGGCGGGGGCAAGGGGGGCAGGCGGCGCGGCCGCCGCCGCCGCCGACGCCGACGCGGCGACGCGGCTCGCGCTCGCCCCTTTGCTGGCCGGCAACGTCGTGCTGGTCGGCGGGCTCGTGCGCATGCCGGGCTTCCGCGAGCGCTTCTACACCGAGCTCCGCTCCCTCCTGCCGGCCGAGTTTGACCTGCGCGTGGTTGTTGGCGGCGGCGGGGGACGAGGAGGAGGAGGAGGAGCGGCGGCCGGGGGCGGCAGCCGTCGGCGTTCGCTGCTCTCGCGGCCCGAGGCCGACCCGGCGCTGGCGGCCTGGCGCGGCGCGTCGGCCTGGGCGTCCGGGGACGACGGCATGGCGCGGTTCCTCTCCCGGTCCACCACGCGCGCGCAGTGGCTGGCCGAGAACGGCTTGGCTGGCGGAGGAGGAGGGGTGGCGGCCGGGGGCGGCGGCGGCAGCCACCGCGCCGGGGGCGGCGGCGGCGGCGGCGCCTCTGGCGGCGGAGCCGGCGCCGCCGCCGCGCGCCACAACATGGGCCTGTTTGGCGGCGCGGGCGTCTTTGGCTTCGGCGTCGGCGGGGCCAGCGGCGGCGGCGCTGCCTCTGGCGCCGGTGGCGTGACGCCCATGGTCGGCTGAGATTCTACTAGTTGCTGTTGCGGCAAGCAAAAAAAAGTTGCTGAGGTGGCGACGCGCAGCGCCCCTGTTTGTTGCGTCGACGCGCGTCCTCTCCCCCCCCCGTGCTCGCGCGCGCGCCGCCGCCCTCTCCTCCGCCCCCCGCTGCCGTCAATTTTATGTTTCGAGCCGTTGTATTTTTTCTAACAACGAGGAATGGGGGAGGGGGACTGCGAATCTGATGCTGCTGCTGCGTGTATGTCTGTGTGTATTTTTGCCGAAAGAGGCGGGCGGAGCTGAATCTCTCTCTCTCTGCGTGTGTGGGGGGCGGCGCGAGCGTCTCGCGGGGTTTTGTCCCTTTTCGGCAAAAACAAACGACTGTGCAGTAGCAGCAGGCCTTTTTTTGGGGGGGGGGGGGGGGCGCGCGCGTACGTGGTGGGGTCGTTCAGGGTGGGGGTGTTTGTGTGTGTGCGTCAGTCGCGGTGGGTTTGTTGTTTGCTCCTCTCTTTGCCTTCGCGTCCTCCTCCGTTCTTCTTGTTGCCGCCTCGTCGTCGTCGTCGCCGTCGCCGTCTGTCTCCTCTCCTCCCTCTCTCTCTCTCTCAACTCTCTCTCAACGCCTCTCCTCCTCCTTCTTCTAGCGCCTCTCGCGACGCACGACCAGGATCATCGCCGCGTACGTGCTCATGTGCACGATGGCCCAGTACGCGAGCATGATCGCGATCGTCGCGCCCAGCGGCCTGCCAAAGTTGAAGTACTGCGTGATCGCGTTGGTGTCGACGATGCAGCGCGGGTCGGGGCGCGTGAGGTTGCTGATGACGGCCTGGTTGCGCAGCACGGCCGTGTTGGGCAGCATGTTGCGCAGCAGGCTGAGCGTGCCCTGGTCCAGGCCGGCGCTGCACGACAGCGTCTGGTCCTTGAACTGCACGATCGCGACGCCCTCGAACGCGTAGTAGAGCGCCGACAGGTAGCGCAGCTGCGTGAGCCAGCCAAACGCGACGTCGGCAAAGTTGATGAAGAAGGACGACATGAGCAGCTGCACGGTGGTCCACAGGATGGACAGCATGAAGGCGGCGTCCTGGTTGGGCGCGAGGATGGCGCAGAAGTGCAGGACCTGCACGGCGATCAGGTAGAGCAGCGTGGCGAGCAGGGCGGTCGAGCAGACGGGGTAGGCGCCGCCGCGCAAGCCCGCCATGCCGTACGTGACAAACACAAACACAAACGCCGAGATGACCTGGAACGGCACGGTCGCCGTGACCTTGGCCGCGTAGTAGGCGTGCGGGCGGTACAGCTTGGCGCTCGCGTCGGCCACGTAGAACTTCTTGTCGGCGCTGTAGAGCGACATGCTCACGTACGGCATCAGGCAGAAGAAGGCGAGCAGGTTGAACAGCAGGTTGAGCCGCGAGCGCAGGCCCAGGCCGTCGGCCGGCAGCGAGTAGTAGAGCAGGCCCATGAGCAGCCCGACCCAGCAGAACGTGATGGTGCGCCCGGCGACGTCGGCGGGGTTGCGCGTGATGGTGAGGAACTCGCGCCACAGGCACGCGCCGAACTGGCGGAACCAGCCCGTCGCGTAGGCCGTGCGGTCCTTGGCGGCCGGCGCCGCGATGAGCGCGTTGCCGTCGGCGTCGACCGCGCCGTCGCCCTGCTTGCCGCCGCGCACGCACGCCGCCGGCGCGCTGGCGATCGCCGCCGCGCCCGCCGCGGCCGCGCCCCGCACGCGGTCCCCGAGCGTCAGCGCCGCCGCCGCCGCGTCGCGCTCCCGCGCCCCCTCGTCCGCCGCCCGCGCCCCCTCGACCGAGGCGAGGTAGTGCGCCTTGAACGCGCCCGCCGCGCGCTCGACGTCCTCGCGCGCGCGCATCGTGTGGCCGTAGTAGCGCGCGGGCTTGTGGAAGCCGATCGCGACGAGGTCGAGCGCCCAGTCCGACGCGACGCCGTGCAGGGACGGGTCGTACGGGTAGCCGAGCGAGCCGAACCACTCGACGAGGCCGTCGCGCGCGCCCGTGTACATCAGGCGCCCGCTGGCCAGCAGCGTGACGCTGTCAAACATCGACCAGATGGCCGAGCGCGGCTGGTGGATGGACGAGATGACGACGTGGCCGTTGTCGCGGGCCATGCGCTTGAGGTAGCCCATGACGGTGAGGGCGGCGAACGAGTCGAGCCCGGACGTGGGCTCGTCGAGGTAGAGGACCGAGGGCCCGGCGAGGATGCCCGCGGCGATCGACAGGCGCTTGCGCTCGCCGCCCGAGAGGCCGCGGAGCAGGAGGCCGCCGGGGAGCGACCCGCCGACCAGCGTGCGGTGGTGGGCCCCCAGGCCGACGACCGCGAGGACGTCGGCCGCGCGCTCCTTGCGCGCGGCCTTGCTCACGTGCGGCGGGAGGACGATGGACGCGAAGAAGCCCATCGTCTCGCCGGTCGTCATGGTCGGCACGAAGTTGTCCTCCTGCGGCACGTAGGCGGTGCGGCGGATGAACGACTTGGTGGCCGGGCGCCCGTCGACGAGGAGCGTGCCCGTGAGCGTGCCCATGCTCTTGCGCATGGCGAGCATGTCCATGAGCGTCGACTTGCCCGCGCCCGACGGCCCCAGGAGCGCCTGCATCTCGCCCGGGCGCGCCGCGCCCCACACGTCCTGCAGCACGACCTTGGTGCCGCCGGCGACGCGGTACGTGCAGCCGAGGCGCTGCCACTCGACGGTGACGCGGTCGACGGCGGCGCCCAGGTGCTGGCGCGCGAGGGCGGCGGCGGCGGCGTCCGGGGCGGAGGCCGAGTTGGCGTTGGGGGCGTGGTGGTGCGCGAGCGGGCGGCCGCCGGCCGCCGCCGCGAGGTCGTGCGACGACGACGCGAGCGACGACGGCGGGCGCGACGCCGACTCGGCGGCGTCGAGGTCCTCGGCTGTGTGGTTGTTTGTTTCGTTGTTTGTTTTGGGGTGGGGGGGTGGAGGAGGGGGAGGAGGAGGGGGAGGAGGAGGGGCGAGTGTGAGCGACCACGAACACGAGGGAAGGAACAGAGAGAGATGTGTGCGCGTGCGCGCGCGCGAGCGTCGGCGCCCCGGCCGCGCGCCCCCGCCCCCCCCCCCCCCCCCCCCCGCGCCCCGCCCCCCCGCCCCGGCGGCGCCGCCGGGGGGGCGCCGGCCCCCGGGCGCAGCGAGACACCC
>Ga0315905_10004339_pt1 | contig 14463 bp, 13 predicted proteins | sample LakEriMetagenome_5_FD_203522 | JGI IMG/M metagenome (GOLD analysis project Ga0315905, IMG submission 203522) | Freshwater fungal communities from buoy surface, Lake Erie, Ohio, United States - Buoy 4 MA121 | ecosystem: Environmental > Aquatic > Freshwater > Lake | place: USA: Lake Erie, Ohio... | reverse complement strand
GGTGGCGGAAGCGGTGAGATTCGAACTCACGGAGGGCGCAAACCCTCGCCGGTTTTCAAGACCGGTGCCTTAAACCGCTCGGCCACGCTTCCTTCTCTTGAATCGGGCAAGATTATAACCCGCCCCGCCCCGACTCAGCCCTCTTCGGGCAAGAACATCTGTTGCAAGTCGTTGAGAAACCGCTGTCCCAGCACGGTGGGCTGGATCATCCTGTGGTCGCAGGTCAGGAGACAACGCGCTTCAGCCTCGGCAAGCGCACCCTCCACCACCTGCAAAGGCAGGCCGGTGCGCTCGGCAAACAGTCTTGATTCAAATCCACCCGTCAGCCGCAACGCGTTGAGCATGAACTCAAAACCCAGCGCTTCCCGGCTGATCTCGGCCTCTTCGAACACGGCGTTGCCGGCTGCGGCCTGTTGCATGTAGGTGCCGGGCTGTTTGTAGCGGGCCTGACGCACGATGCGGTGCGGGAAAGACAGCTTGGAATGAGCGCCCGCGCCTATGCCGAGGTAATCGCCAAATTCCCAGTAATTCAGGTTATGCCGCGCACGACGTCCGGGCTGGGCGAAGGCGGACACCTCGTAGTGTTGATACCCGGCCAGCGCGGTTTGCTCTTCAATCATTTCCTGCATTTCCGCACTCAGATCGTCATCAGGGACAGTCGGCGGAAATTTAGCGAAGACCGTGTTGGGCTCGATCGTCAGATGATAGAGCGATAGATGCGGTGGTGCGTAGCTGAGCGCCGTCGTCAGGTCTTCTTTCGCTTGAGCCAATGTTTGGCCGGGCAAGGCGTACATCAAATCCAGATTGAAATTTTGGAAGCACGATTGAGCGCATTCAATGGCGCGTCTGGCTTCATCACCGTCGTGAATACGACCCAGTGCCTTGAGATGTTCGGGGTTAAAACTTTGTATGCCCATCGAGAGACGATTGATGCCACTACTGGCAAAGGCGCGAAATTTATCCGCCTCGAAGGTGCCAGGGTTGGCTTCCATGGTGATTTCTGTAGCGCCATCCAGTGGCAGCAGGCTGCGAATGTCGGACATGAGCTGGTCAAGCGCATGCGCCGACATGAGGCTGGGGGTACCACCGCCGATAAAAATACTCGTGATCTTCCTGCCCCACACCAAAGGCAAAGCCTGCTCCAAATCAGCCCGCAGCGCGTTCATATAGTCTTGCTCGGGAAAGCTGCCATCCGCTTCATGTGAATTGAAATCGCAGTAAGGACATTTGCGTACGCACCACGGGAAATGCACATAAAGCGATAAGGGCGGCAACGCTGCAAGGCTGAGTATGCCCGGCCGCAGGTAATGCTCTACCACGCGGGGCGGCACGGCCTGTACGACCTCGGGGCGAATGGGAATCATGCGAGCTGCGCAATCAGGATGCGCAGGGCTTGTGCGCGATGCGAGATCTGATTTTTTTTTTCGGGAGTGAGTTCGGCAGCGGTTTTGTTTAATGACGGCAGCCAGAAATGTGGATCGTAACCAAAACCACCCTGCCCGCGTGGCTGATCGATGATTTCTCCGTGCCAACGCGAGTCTGCAATGACGGGTTGGGGATCATCGGCGTGACGCAGATACACCAGCACGCAGTAGTAATAGGCAGACTTGTCTTCATGCGCTTGCAAGTCAGCCACTAGCTTTGCATTGTTAGCTGCATCGGATTTGGGCTCGCCTGCATAGCGCGCAGAAAACACGCCGGGGGCACCGCCTAGCTCAGGAACACAGATGCCGGAGTCATCGGCGAGTGCGGGCAAACCACTTTCACGCGCTGCATGTCGTGCTTTGGCGAGTGCATTTTCTATGAAGGTGGCGTAGGGTTCTTCTGCTTCACTAATATTCAATGCTGCCTGCGTTTGGATCGCAAAACCGAGAGGCGCGAGCAGACGATCAAACTCGGCGAGTTTGCCGCGATTATTGGACGCTAGTACCAGTGGGCGTGTCATGACTGTCTGAGTCAGAATCTGAGTGTGAGCGTGAGCCAGTTCAGACAGACAGTCCCAGTGCCTGCTTCTGCAAACGAATCAGCTCACTGATGCCGGAATCGGCCAGATCAAGCAGCTGATTCATGGTTGCGCGATCGAATGCATCGCCTTCCGCGGTACCTTGCACTTCAATGAAATGTCCGGCGTCATTCATGACGACATTCATGTCGGTATCGCAGCCTGAGTCTTCGATGTAGTCGAGATCAAGTACGGGTAAGCCCTGATATACACCGACCGAAATCGCTGCCACAAAATGGCGCAATGGAATCGCGGCAATCTGTCCACCCGCGACCAGACCACTAAATGCATCATAGGCAGCAATCATGGCGCCAGTGATTGCTGCCGTACGCGTACCACCATCGGCCTGGAGCACGTCGCAATCAAGTTGCAGAGTACGCTCGCCAAAAGCATTCAAATCAAACGCAGCGCGCAGCGAGCGACCTATCAGGCGCTGGATTTCTTGGGTGCGTCCGGATTGCTTGCCTTTGGCGGCTTCGCGGTCCATGCGGGTGTGGGTGGAGCGCGGCAGCATGCCGTACTCGGCGGTCAGCCAGCCTTTGCCCTGACCGCGCATGAAGGGTGGCACCTTCTCATCGACACTGGCGGTGCAAAGCACGCGGGTATCGCCGAATTCAATCAGCACAGAGCCTTCGGCATGGCGAGTGTAATGGCGCGTGATGCGAACTTCACGCAGGGCATGCGTTGCGCGCCCGCTGGGGCGTTGTGTGGCGTTATCTGACACTTATTCCTCGGATGGTGTGGTGGGTGTTTTTTCGTCTGGGGTACAAAAGCGCGCAATTGCACGTTCAATCGCCTCTGCCTCCGGATTTTGCTCTGCCGGCGCATAGGTCGGATGAATACTGGTCACAACGCGGTTACCCGGCAGTGCATCGGTCATCATCGCACTCGGGCTGCCTGCAGCGCCGGGCTCATCTTCCAGCCAGGTCAGCGCCAGCGCGGTAACATTATCGCCGGTTTTGCCACCCGCGACGGCGGCGGACTTTACCAGCTCGGGTACGGCAACTTCCAACGACCGGGCAGAGAGACGGTAAGCGAGTTCATGTTCAGGGATACTGGACCACAGCCCATCCGAGCACAGCAGGATCTGGTCACCCGTTTTAAGGCGCACAGGCGCGGCCTTTTCCACACGAGGCAAGGTGGGTGCACCGACACAGTTGTAAAGTTTGTTGCGGTCAGGATGGAACAGTCTTTCAGCAGGCGACAATCTGCCCAGCGAGACGAGGCGCTCGACATGCGAGTGATCGACCGTGCGCGCCAGTATGCGACCGCTGCGCAGCCAGTACAGGCGCGAATCACCGCAATGGGCCCAATGCGCTTCACCTTGCTGGACGATACACACAACGATCGTGGTGCGGGGCGTGTCGGCTAGACGATGCTCGGCGCGATAACGATGCAGCGCGAGATGTGCAGCAAAGACGAGATCTTCGAGCAGGGCAGACGGATCGGCGACCGTTGGCCTCGCCTTTTCCTGAAACATGGCGCCCATGACTTGCATCGCCATCGAAGCGGCTAACTCGCCATGCAAATGTCCACCCATGCCATCTGCCAGCAACAGCAAGAGGGCATCGCGGGTGAAGCAATACCCCATCCTGTCCTGATTACTGGTGCGACCACCGATCTGACTGTCCTGATAAATAGAGAAACGCATATTCAGCCCACCAGTCGGCGTAGCCGGGAGATAAGGTTGTCGGGCTCCGAAGTGCTCTTGCTAGGTGGCCGTAGCGCCTTTTGCAGGGCGAAGACACTCTGGGGACGTTTAAGGGGCTCCAGCATCAGGCTCGAGCGCACGATATCAATGAGTTCGCTCGAGTAAAGCCCACGCAACTGATGGTAGAAATCATCCATGCGATCTTCGCGTTTTCTTTCCATGGCAGATTGTGGCGGTACACCCACCATGCAAGTGAAGATCGAGGCGCCGATACTGTAGATATCAGTCCAGGGGCCAAGCTCTTTTTTGGTGTAAAGCTCGGGGGCGGCGAAGCCCGGGGTGTACATGGGATGCAGCTGAGATAGATCGGCGTGCAGCGTTTGCCGTGCCGCGCCAAAGTCGATGAGTATAGGTGTGCCGTCCGAGCGCAGATAAATGTTGGCGGGTTTAAGGTCTAGGTGGAGCAATTTGTGCGTATGTACTTCGCGCAAAGCATCCATGACTTGCGCGAACATGCGACGCAGCGTGGGCTCGGTAATCAGCGGCTTGTCGCCCTTCTTTTTGCGACGGCTAATATGGTCCTGCAAAGATCGTCCTTGCTCATAGCCCATGACCAGATACACAGTGTCATTTGCACGAAAGAAATTCAATACCCGCACAACGTGAGGGTGGACGATAGACGCCAGCGCCCTGCCCTCATCAAAAAAACATTTCAGGCCGATGCGATACAACTCAACATGCTCGGCAGCAACCGTGGGCTGAAGTTCGCCGGCCTCACGGCGCGCCAGTGCCGCCGGCATGTATTCCTTGACGGCGACCGAATGGCCATCTTTGTCCTCGGCAAGGTACACAATGCTGAAGCCGCCGACGGCGATCTTCTTTACAATGCGATATCCGCCGATTTCTATTCCATCCGGCAATGCTGAGTTGGTTTGAACGGCCATCTCTACAAATACTCCATCATTTTCCCGGCTCGGGATTGTGTGGATTAATTAGCTTTTTGTAAAGCCAGACAGGAAACTTATTTTGACTATTAGCAGTATGACCGGGTATGCCATCATCAAGCGCGAAAGCGATGCAGGCACGCTGACAATCGAACTTAAAAGCGTCAATTCACGCTTTCTCGATCTCCAATTCCGCATTAATGACGAACTTCGCTCACTCGAGCCCCTACTGCGGGAAGCTATCATGGCCCGCGCCGCCCGGGGCAAAGTCGAATGCCGGCTGTCTTTTGGTCGCAAGGAGCAGTCCGAGAGCAGTCTCGCGGTCAATGAAGCATTGCTTGCTGCGCTGAATACTGCACAGCACAACGTGCTCGCCAAATTCAGCGAAGCACGACCGATGTCGGTCAATGAATTGCTGCGCTGGCCCGGCGTATTATCGGAATCTGAGCTCGGTCAGGATTCGCTCCAAGCCGACGTACAGGCTGCGCTCAAAGACACGCTAGACGCGTTTGTAATTTCCCGCCAGCGTGAAGGCGCAGCGCTAGAGACGATGCTGCTCTCGCGCATCGATGATATCGAACAGATCGTCGCCCGTATTACACCGCTGGTACCTGAGGCTGTCGAGCTGTTTCGCCAGAAGGCCATCGATCGGATGCAAGAAGCGCTGGGGCAAGCTCTGGGTGATGGCAGCACCTTGCCAACCGATCTGCAAGATCGCATTAGGCAGGAAGTGACGCTCTATGGCATACGTGTGGATGTGGCTGAAGAGCTCACGCGCTTGTCGGGACATTTGACCGAAACGCGCGCGATTCTCAAAAAAGGCGGTCAGGTTGGCAAGCGTCTGGATTTCATGATGCAAGAGCTCAACCGCGAAGCGAATACACTGGGCTTGAAAGCAGTGGTCAAGGAATTGTCCGAGGCATCGATGCAAATGAAACTGCTGATTGAACAAATGCGTGAGCAAGTACAAAATCTTGAGTAACAAAGCCTAGAGTAATAAAGCCTTGAACAAGAAAGCCTTGAATAAGAAAACCTTGAATAAGCGTGGCCCTGTCGGGTACTGAAACCACCGCCATTTAGACCAACGTCCTCATGTCCAAAACCTTCGCACACGCTGGCAGCCTGTTTGTGGTGTCTGCACCTTCCGGTGCCGGTAAATCATCGCTGGTCAGGGAACTGATGGCCCGAGATAGTGCGCTGCATCTCTCGGTTTCTTTTACGACCCGCGCGCCGCGTCCGGGCGAGTTACATGGACGCGAATATTTTTTCGTGAGTGAAACTGAATTTCTGGAACGAGAGCGCAACGGAGAATTCCTGGAATCTGCGAAAGTACACGGCAATTTTTACGGCACGTCACGCCTCGTGCTTGAAGAAAACATGCAGGCCGACAAAGATGTACTGCTTGAAATTGATTGGCAAGGCGCGCAACAAGTACGTGAATATTTCCCTGATGCGGTGGGTATTTTTATTTTGCCGCCGTCAATTGCCGCCCTCGAAGAAAGACTGCGCGCGCGCGGTCAGGATGCAGAAGATGTCATTGCTCGCCGCATACAGGCCGCAGAGGGAGAGATAGCCCACGCCCCTGAATTCGACTATGTTATTATCAACGCAGATTTTGCTGTCGCTTCGTCCGAACTGACAGCTATCGTAGAGGCCTCAAGGCGCAGATTCTCTCAGCAGGCCTCGCGCAACAGCACTCTGTTCGCCGACTATGGCATTCACGTTCAATTGAAATAAAGTCCCATCTCAGGAGATTGCATGGCACGCATTACTGTCGAAGATTGTCTCAAAAGGATTCCTAACCGCTTCCAACTCACACTGGCAGCAACTTACCGCGCTCGTCAAATCCTTCAGGGCCACACCCCTAAGGTTGTTAGCGATGACAAAGCAACCGTCATTGCGCTGCGTGAAATTGCCGCAGGCCATGTCGGTATTGAAATGCTCAAGAAAGTGCCAAGCTAATTAACTGTCACAAGACCACCTCGGGGCGGCCAGCAGAATGAATCCGGTTTTCACCGATACCCCTGCCACTTCCGCCCGCCGGAAGTCCCCATCTGCTGCGCCCACGAAAGATTCAACTGACGAAACCACCCCTGTCGCTGGGGTGGCCTCCGTTACCCAACTGATCAATCGGCTGTCAGAGTACCTGAACCCATCTGAACTGAAAAAAATCAAGGAAGCCTACCGCTTCTCTGACGAAATGCATCTGGGTCAGATGCGCAAGTCTGGCGAGCCGTATATTTCGCATCCCATCGCCGTGGCCGAAATCTGTGCTGATTGGAAGCTCGACGCACAGGCCATCATGGCGGCGCTGCTCCACGACGTGATGGAAGACCAGGACGTCAAGAAAGATGAACTGATCGAGCGCTTTGGTGCCCCGGTCGCGGCACTGGTTGATGGCCTGTCCAAACTCGACAAGATCGAATTCCAAAGCCAGATCGAGCAACAAGCCGAGAATTTCCGCAAGATGCTGCTGGCCATGGCGCGCGACGTGCGCGTCATTCTCGTCAAGCTCGCCGACCGTCTGCACAATATGCGCACGCTGGATGCGATGTCACCCGAGAAGCGCCGTCGCATCGCACGCGAGACAATTGAAGTCTATGTGCCTATCGCGCACCGCTTGGGCCTCAACAACATTTATCGTGAACTGCAGGATCTGTCGTTCTCGCACATGCTGCCGATGCGATATCGCACCCTGTCCAAGGCCGTACGATCGGCGCGGGGTAACCGGCGTGAACTGGTTAGCAAGATTCTGGAAACGGTTAAGCACGGCCTGACCAGCACCGGTATCGAAGCTGGTGTTTATGGCCGCGAGAAAACGCTGTACGGCGTGTATCGCAAAATGCGCAACAAGCACTTGAGTTTTTCTCAGGTGCTGGATGTCTATGGCTTCCGCATCGTCGTCGATAATTTCGCGAACTGTTATGTCGCACTGGGTACCCTGCACTCCATGTTCAAGCCCATGCCAGGCAAGTTCAAGGATTACATTGCCATTCCCAAGCTCAATGGCTACCAGTCGCTGCACACCACCGTGATCGGCCCTTATGGCACGCCGGTTGAATTCCAGATCCGCACCGAAGAAATGCACCGTGTCGCGGAATCCGGCGTGGCTGCACATTGGCTCTACAAGAATGAAGATGGTCAGCTGACTGATCTGCAACAGCGTACGCACGCGTGGCTGCAATCACTGCTCGATATCCAGCATCAGACAGGTGATTCAGCCGAGTTTCTAGAACATGTGAAGGTAGATCTATTTCCTGATTCCGTTTATGTGTTCACACCCAAATCCACCATCATTGCATTACCGCGCGGCGCTACTGCGCTGGATTTTGCGTATACGATTCACACCGATATCGGCGACCATGCTGTCTCTGCGCGCATAAATCATGAGCCAGCCACACTAAAAACAGAGCTGCGTAATGGCGACATTGTTGGCATTGATGTCTCCGACGATGCACGGCCTACGCCGAACTGGCTGACCTTTGTACGAACCGGCAAGGCACGATCGGCGATTCGCCATCATCTGCGTACCATCGACCGTGAAGAAGCTATTGAGCTTGGGCGCATGCTGCTGGAACAATCGCTGGCAGCGCTGGAACTTCCCACGACGATACCGACCGACATTGGCGAGCGCCTGATTCATGACACTAGCGCTAAATCTGTGAGCGATCTGTTTGCCGAGATTGGTGTTGGCAAGCGTATGGCGATGCTGGTTGCACGACATATTCACGGACTGATTCAAGGCAAAACAGATAAGGCAAGCCTGCCAGAGGACCAAAGCAGCACCAAGATCAAGCCAGTCAACATCACGGGCCACGAGCCCGCCTCATCGGTACAGCTTGCGCCGTGTTGTCTGCCTATCCCCGGCGATGCATTGACAGGTCATCTGCGTCGCGACCAGACACTGTCCGTGCATGCCGCTGAGTGTGAGGTCGCTAAACGCCTGCGCTCAAAAGAGCCGGGACGTTGGATTGATGTGAGCTGGGCCGGTGAGCATGCACGCCGTTTCGACAGCCGTATTCGAGTGCTACTGAAGGACGAAAAAGGTGCACTGGCACGACTGGCCGCAGAGATCAACGAGTCCGATTCAAACATCGTTCACGTGGGTATGGATGAAGGGAGCAGCAGCCCGATGATTGAGCTGCGCTTTACAGTGCAGGTTGAGGACCGCGTTCACCTCGCGCGTCTGATGCGTAATGTCAAACGCGTCAAAGGTGTGGAAAGAATTCTGCGGGAACGCTCGTAATATCAATCGGCGTAACCCGAATGCGCCACATGACATCCACCGAAAAAAACCTGTTCAAAGCGCTTTGCGTTTGACCTTTTTTTGTAGGTGGCGTATTCCAAACCAGACAAACAAGGCAACCACAGGTACCGCAATGCCGGTCACCAGATCCGGATCGATGTGAAAACCTGAAGCTTTTGCAGCCTTACCGCCATAGCTAATCAAACCCGCCAGATAGTAAGACACGGCAACGACCGATAAGCCCTCCACCGCTTGCTGCAATCGCAGCTGTTGCGCAGCACGTGCGTTCATGGACTCCAAGATTTTGCTGTTCTGCTGCTCCTGACGAATACCAACACGGGTGCGCAGCAGGGAGTTGGTATTGGCAATACGCTCGGCCAATGATTCCTGACGACGCGCAGCTGCCGTACAAGTATTCATTGCCGGCGTGAGACGGCGCTGCATGAATTCAGCAATGGTCGGTATGCCCTGAACCCGGCGCTCACGCAGCTCTTCGATGCGCGAATTCACCAGATTGAAGTAGGCATTGGACGCAGAAAATCGGTAGCTGTTATCGACAGCCAGCTGCTCCAGTCGTGCAGCCAACGACGTAATTTCTTCGAGCAAGGACTGTTCTTTGGCCATACCCTCGGCGTCGCCATGACGCTCTGGCTGATCCATTTCCACCATGGCGGACGTCAGTGAAGCCAGCTGGGCTTCGATGGCATTGAGCACCGGCGTGGCACGCTGTGCAGGCGGCAAACCGAGCAAGGCCATCATCCGATAGGTTTCGATTTCCAAGAGTCGCTGCACCAGACGTCCCGCCTGTTGACCCTTGAGGCCGCCGTCACGCACAACGAACCGCACAAAACCATCGGCATGTACCTTGAAGTCTGTCCAAACCTGCGCTGCCTCGGATGCTTCACAACCGACTACCGCATTGCCTTCAAACAGCCGACGCATGTGCGGAACGGCTTCTGCAGCAGACTCACTCGCTTCTTCAAGCACGATATGCGTGGCCACCATCAGCAGGCCTTGCAAGCGCAGCAGCCAGGCCTCTGGCAAATCGGCTGAGGGCATCTGATCAAACAAATTATCTGGCGATCGGGGCATCCGCACACCGGCGACAAAGGTGTAGCTGGCAAATTCGGTGTGACACTCCCACTTCAGACGAAAGCGCCCGAAGTCATGAAAAAAATACCGGGCTTCACTCACGGGTGGCGTCACACCAAATTGCATGCAAAGCGAGGCCAGCAATTCCGTCTGCGCGCCGCGATGGCCTGGCGAGGATTCGTTGCGTCCGTGGATTGCCATCTGCGTAATCCGCTCAGGTGCTTCGAGACGAATCGGTGGACGGGAATGAATTTCAGCCGCAAGAGGAACGCGCAGCGGGTGATTCAGCGTTGGGAAAATGATCGGCATGGGGAGTCCGGTCTGGGCAGCACCAAAAAGTGCGTAAATATAATTTTACGTCAAGGCGGTGACGGGTATGTGACGCGCAGAATTTCCAATTCATCTACACCGGCCGGTGTGGTCAGCGTAATCACGTCGCCCTCGCGTGATTTGGTCAGTGCACGCGCCACAGGTGCCACCCAGCTGATCTTTCCCTTGAGAGGATCGAGCTCGTCAATGCCTACGATGGTTATGCTCTGTTCACTACCGGCACTGTTCAAATAAGTTACCGTAGCGCCAAAAAACACCTGATCGCTGCCGTGATGGATACTGGGATCAACGACCTCGGCCAGATCAAGTCGCTTGGTAAGAAAGCGAATGCGGCGGTCTATCTCGCGCAGCCGACGCTTGCCGTAAATGTAGTCACCGTTCTCGGAACGGTCGCCATTCGACGCAGCCCAGTGGACGATTTTGACGACTTCAGGCCGTTCGGTATCGATAAGCTGCAGCAGTTCCTCGCGTATGCGTTGATAGCCCTGTGGAGTGATGTAATTCTTGGCACCCGGCGGGATCGGTGGCAAACCACCCTCGTCGTCGTCATCACCATCAGATTCTTTGACGAATGCTTTGTTCATTCTGCCCGTTCTTTCGGGGGTTTTGCCGCCTTGCCCGTCTGAATTGCAAAGCGCGCTTCATCATCCTGCGCCAAGGCTTTCGTCATCCACGGCATGATGTCCTTCAGTGTCGCCTCCAGCGTCCAGGGCGGATTGATGATGAACATTCCGCTACTGCGCAATCCCTGATCCTGCGCTGCCGGACCAGCCACTGTCAAGGTGACGTTTAACCACTCGGAGGCTGCCACGCGTTTTAAACGCTCCGGCAATTGCTGCGAGTCGAGTCGGCCCAGCACCGGGTACCAAATGGCGTAGGTGCCTGTTGCAAAACGTTTTTGCGCATCCTCGATAGCGACCTTCACCTTGCGGTAGTCGTCCTTGTCTTCATACGAGGGATCCATCAGGATCAGGCCGCGCCGTGATGGCGGTGGCAACAAAGCTTTTAGTCCGGCGAAGCCATCGGCACGTTGCAACTGCACTCGGGTGCCACGTGCGCTGGATTTTTGACCATTGGCAGCCGCATGGGCTTCAAGCTTCCGAAAACTCTCTGCAAGCAGTTTGCTGTCAGCCGGATGCAACTCGAAGAGCCGCAAACGATCCTGATCTCGCATCAGTCGCTCGGCAAGAAACGGTGATCCGGGATAGTGACGCAGCCGACCGGCGGGGTTCATGTCTTTGATGACCTGCAGGTATTCATTCACCGCAGCGGGAGCGTCGTCTCTGTCCCACAGCAGCGCCACACCCGCGTCAGACTCGCCGCTCTTGGTCGCGTAATCGCTGTCAAGCTGATAGGCACCCGCACCTGCGTGGGTATCAATCACCATATAGGGACCTGGTTTCTGGTTCAGATAACTAAGCAGTTGCGTGAGTACGCAATGCTTGAGTACATCGGCGTGATTACCTGCGTGAAAACCGTGGCGGTAGCTGAACATGGTGGGAACGAAGAGAAGTGAAGCCGGATTCTACCAAGTCTGGTCACGGTAATAAAAAAGGCCACGCCCTTTTGAGGTGTGACCTTCTTTTTTTCGTGTGTTGGTACAAAACGTAAGACTTTTGGGCCTTTGGTACACGACGGAAGACGCTGGATCCCGGCTTTCGCCGGGATGACGGTAGTTGTTGAGGCGACCGTAGAATTCCCACCGTCATCACTTGCAAGTGATGACTGCTGCGCGGGCGGATCGCATGCGGTCTGAAACCCCCACTACACCGTTCGCCAGGATGACGTTTGAGGCTAACTGGCCGTCACGCCCCGCGCCAGAGCTGGCCGGATGCACGGTACCCGATACTGAAATAACTTTATAACTATCTACTGCAACGACCTTGTGCATATCACCGCAATGATCTCGTAAACGCCGCTGACCTAAAAACTGTCATCCCGGCGAAAGCCGGGATCCAGTGTCTTTAAGCTTTTTAAGCAACCTTCTTATCGAAGAACTGCTCATCTTCAGTCGAGCCATGCAACGCAGTCGTTGACGACTGACCTTGCTGAATCGCCTGAGTCACCGCATCGAAATAACCGGTACCGACTTCGCGCTGATGCTTGACCGCGGTGAAGCCTTTTTCTGCGGCGGCGAATTCAGCTTCTTGAAGTTCAACAAATGCCGACATCTGGTTGCGTGCATAGCCATGGGCCAGATTGAACATGGAGTAGTTCAGTGCATGGAAGCCGGCCAGTGTGATGAACTGGAACTTGTAGCCCATTGCGCCGAGTTCTTTCTGGAATTTAGCGATGGTAGCGTCATCGAGATTTTTCTTCCAGTTGAACGAAGGCGAGCAGTTGTAGGACAACATCTTGCCCGGGAATTTCGCATGGATGGCTTCAGCGAATTTTTTCGCGAATGCCAGATCAGGCTTGCCGGTTTCACACCAGACGAGATCTGCATAAGGCGCATAAGCCAGACCGCGCGAGATCGCCTGATCGATACCTGGCTTGGTACGATAGAAGCCTTCAGGTGTGCGCTCGCCGGTGAGGAAAGGCTTGTCGATGTCATCCACATCGGAAGTCAGCAAATCAGCTGCTTCGGCATCAGTACGCGCCACGAGAATCGTCGGTGTGCCGGAAACGTCAGCGGCCAGACGTGCGGCATTAAGCTTTTCAACGGCTTCGCGGGACGGTACCAGGACCTTGCCACCCATGTGGCCGCACTTCTTTACCGATGCGAGTTGGTCTTCAAAGTGAACGCCAGCAGCGCCCGCTTCGATCATGGATTTCATCAGCTCGAAAGCATTCAGTACACCGCCAAAACCGGCTTCAGCATCAGCGACGATCGGTGCGAAGAAGTCGATATCGTTTTTGCCTTCGGACCACTGAATCTGATCTGCGCGCTGGAAGGTGTTGTTGATGCGCTTGACGACCATTGGTACCGAGTTGGCTGGATAAAGCGACTGATCGGGATACATTTCACCAGCGAGGTTGGCATCACCTGCGACCTGCCAGCCTGAGAGATAAATTGCCTTCAGACCCGCTTTAACTTGCTGCATGGCCTGATTGCCTGTGAGCGCGCCCAGCGCATTGACGAAGGGCTCTGTGTGCAACAGGCCCCACAACTTTTCAGCGCCACGCTTGGCAAGCGTGTGTTCGATGTTGACGGAGCCGCGCAAACGGACGACGTCTTCAGCGCTGTAATTGCGCTTGACGTCTTTCCAGCGTGGATTTTCCGCCCAATCTTTGGTCAATGCCTGAATCTGTTGCTCACGAGTTGCCATGATTATTTCTCCCGGGGTTGATACCGCATACACAATAAAACGTATGAAAGAATGGTAGGCTTTTTTTTGCGAGGCAACAAGGTCTTATATAAGACATATAAGATAAATTTTATTGAACTTAATCAATAGCTTATAACTTCCGTTTTGCGATGCGGAATAGAATTTCTTTGGATGAAAGGAATACGTGCTGCCATGCACCCCGAATATTTCATAATGTGAAAACAAGATTTCATGGGCTGGAAATGGGAAGCCGCATCAATGGCGAAGGATTGCGGCCCGTTACGCGGCCTTTCTGAACCCCAATTCCGATCCTGCCACATCGACTTCCACCACATCTTTGGGGCCAAATTTACCCTGCAGGATGGCCTTGGACAGCGGATTCTCTAACTCCTGCTGAATGGCGCGCTTGAGCGGACGCGCACCGTACACCGGATCAAAACCCGCCTCGGAGAGCTTGAAGAGCGCTGCATCCGACACATGCAGGGTGATTTCCATTTTTTGCAAACGCTGCTCGAGCACCTGCAGCTGTATGCGTGCAATCGAACTGATGTGCTTGCGATCCAGTGCGTGGAAGACCACCATTTCGTCAATGCGGTTGATGAATTCGGGACGGAAATGACCACGCACCTCAGCCATCACAGCAAGTTTGATCAGTTGAGGATCGCTGTCTTCCATGGACTGAATTTTGTGCGAGCCGAGATTCGATGTCATGACAATGACGGTATTACGAAAATCAACGGTTCTACCGTGCCCGTCAGTCATGCGACCGTCGTCCAGTACCTGCAGCAAGACGTTAAAGACATCCGGATGAGCCTTCTCGATTTCATCGAGCAGAATCACGCTATAGGGCTTGCGACGCACGGCCTCCGTCAGATAACCGCCCTCCTCATAGCCCACATAACCCGGCGGCGCACCAATGAGTCGAGCGA
>Ga0315905_10004337_pt1 | contig 14465 bp, 17 predicted proteins | sample LakEriMetagenome_5_FD_203522 | JGI IMG/M metagenome (GOLD analysis project Ga0315905, IMG submission 203522) | Freshwater fungal communities from buoy surface, Lake Erie, Ohio, United States - Buoy 4 MA121 | ecosystem: Environmental > Aquatic > Freshwater > Lake | place: USA: Lake Erie, Ohio... | reverse complement strand
ACAGGTGCCAATGCTTGTTCAACAATCTTACCCTGCACATCAAATATGTCATTCAACTTATCATCAACTGTTTTCTTCATTACGGCGTATATCCATTGTTGTTAGTTTGAGTTTCGGTTACTTCAAACTCAGAGTTTCCAGTAAATGTTTGAGTAGATATGATCGCTTTGTTGATTGCAGAACCGTCATCAATAAGATTAACATCATCTCTAACAATATACTTGAACTTCTTGATTGGTCCAAATAAATATCCTTTGACTGTAAAATCTAGTTGATACGTTTGAATTCTGCGAGAATCCATATCTCCTTCGTATGTGTCTGATGAAGTTACCGAATTCAACTCAATTGGAATATCCATGTTGAGTGCCATTTCTGGAATCATCTTCATTGTCACAGTAAAGTCTGGCGTAAAGAATGGCACAATCTGTTCTACAATTTGTGTGCCATCTTCGGTGTTTCTAAAAAGTGCGTGTAAAGAAAAATTAAAGTCATATGGCACAGGTGTGTGCATGAAGTTAAAATCTAATCCGCCAGTGTTTACACCTCTAGATATTTTGTGTGCGCTGTTTAATTTGCGTTGAGGGGCATATGCCATGCTAGTAAACTCAAATCCAAGCCTTGGTAATGTAGTAGAAATATTGCGATCCAAATCAGGATCGCTAGTCACTCTTTGAATAAACTTTTGTTTTGGTCCATACTCAATTGGAACGTTAACTGTTTGGAGTTTAGTTCCCGCAGTATCGTATCTGTCAACTTGAATTTCGTTGAACAAATTGCCAAACATAATTACGTAACGTCTTAGCGTTCCGTGGTAGAAGTCGTGTCCGAACATCATATTAGAAAGTCCTTGTCAATGAGAATGGGTTTTGTTCTGAGAAATCTAGAATATCATCGTCAATAATTTTCTGACCAATCTCTTCATTGTCTGCTGAAATCTCGGCTGCGACAACAACATCAGCTTCGTTGACAACAAATGTGCCATCTTCATGCAAGAATAAGAAGGCATCTTCATCAAGTAATTTTTCACGATTAGCAGTTGACAAGCTGTATTGATCTTCGATTCCATCAATATCAGCAACGTCAGTATTAATGCGTTCGCTAGAGTATTCAACTCTGTCACAGCGTAGTTCGTATGTGTAGAGTTTGCCTAACTGAAAGAAGTTCTCAATGTTTTGTGTAAATTTAATTTCATACAGACTTGCAAACATAGGAATCCAAATCATGTCACCTTCTCTTGGTCTCACAATGGCTTCGTAGTCATACTCTGACACATCATTTCTGTTACTCAGCAATTCATCTCCATCTTCAGTCAACATATTATATGAATATTCTGTGATTATAGACGTTTTTAATGATTGTGTGAATCGTTTTTGTGAAATAACAAATGTGACTGATTCGTCAATTTGCAGACCAAACTTTGCAAGAAAGTCTTCTTGCCCCGCAAAACCATCGAAACTTTTTACATACAATTCCATTTCAAGCGCATCATCAAAAAGCATAGACGCATCTTCGCCATAAATCTTATCTAAATTTACGTGCGTTCTTGGTAAGTAATAACCATCTATACCATAAATCTTAATAGATTCTATAATTAAATCTTCAACAAGACTTTGTTCCTGCTTGACAGGAGTATATTGATTAAAAAAACGATTGCGTGCCATTGTGATTAGCCTAGCATGTCAGTAACAGGTAGAGAATATGTGCTAATGACTTCTGCTTCTAATGCTTGAATTTCGTCTGTAGCTTCATCCCAGATTTTTTGTCCGTTGAATGTGATACCACCTGGCATAGAAAGCCCCTCAAACTTTTTAAGGTTTTCGCCCCATTGTTTTTTGATTTGTGCAGTACAATACTTTTGCAAGAATCTATCATTGTATACATCGGTGAATGTGTCAGCATCAATCTTTTGATATGCTTCAATGATAATGAATTCACCGACAGTCACTTTTGTGTCCCAAGACATGTCAATGTAAACTCTGTTGATGTGACGATTGAATCTGAGAGATTGTTTACCAACAAAGAGTTCTTCTGCCATTGCAACGTTTTGAAATGCCATGTAGTATGGCGCAAACGGACCAGTATTGAATGAATACAAATCATTCAAAGAAATCTGATATCGCAAGTTGAAAAGGTTGTTGGTAGAATAACTGTCACCAATGTCAAAGATGTTCATAACACCAATGACTGCATCTGGTACTGTAATGTATTTGTTTGTTATGTCAGTTTGCGTGACTGCGTGTGCTAGATAGACTTTCTCTGTTGCGTCATAGTGATAGTCGTAGTAATATTGAAATGCAATCTCAATGCAATCTTCAACTTGTTCGTCAGCTACGTTTATCTCTAAGAGAGGCGCACCTAGTCTTCTAAGGCAGAATTGCTTGAATTCTTCTCTGGTTGCTGGTTTGCTTGTACTCATTTACTTGTGCCCCTTAATGAATTTCATCTTCTATTTATCATTACCAAAACCTTCAATTTAACCAAACTAAATAAATTGCAACTTAAACTATGGAGAATTTATGGAAAATTTAGTAATTAATGTGGAACTGAGTGTAAATGAGGTGAACATGCTTTTATCTTTAATGGGCAAAACCTTGACAGAAACAGGATATTATACTATAATGATTAAGATGAGAGAACAAGCACAAGCACAAATTGATGGGTATAATAAAAGGTTAAAAGAAGATGGGGCGATTTAATCTTAGTCAAATAGTAACTACAGAAAACAAAAGCCTTGCCGTAATTGGTCTGGATCGTGATGGAACAATAATTGAAGATATTGGAGATTACATCACGGATCCAAATCAAGCTGTTCCTATATCAGGTAGTCTGTCCGCAATTAAAATGCTAAGAGACAGAGGACATAGAATTGTAATCATTACAAATCAAGGCGGCATTTCAAAGGGCATACAAACTCAACAACAAGTTGAGAATGTGCATAAACGTTTGCTTGAAATCTTTGGACAATCAGGAATAACGACTATCGATGCAATATACTATTCTATGAGTTCATCAAAGGACGACATTTTTGCAAAACCAAATGTTGGAATGTTTAAACGTGCTAAAAACGAATTGAAGGTTGATTGGAAAAAAGGATGGTATGTTGGAGATAAAATCAGCGACTTAAAAGCCGCTGATAAAGTTGGCGCAAAGCCAATACTGGTGTTGACCGGTCACGGAAAAGAAACGCTAGAAAAACTCAATACGTTTGCAAATCGTGAGTTGAAGAAAAAAACTTTAGTGTTTAATAATTTATTAGAGTTTGCAAAATCTATCTAATTCTTCTTGAGGTGCGTTATAGTGTGAATCGCCTCTATTCACGAAATCCATAACTAGATGCACCCTATCATTATCCGATTTATTTTCTACCGAGTGTGAAACATTATTGTTTATTCTGCATACGACACCAGCGGGCATAGGATAAACGACACCATTAATAATGAATTTTACATTTTGATCTGTTATGACTGGAAGATGAATTCTTTCACAGTTTTGTAAGTGATGCCCGCTATCTATATGTGTTGCTATAGATTTTTTTGCTGGCAATTTAATAAACATTGCACGGCCTAATACTCGACCAGTTAACTTTGATATCTTTTGAAAAAGTATATCGGCTTTAGTGCCTTCAATTATTTTTTCGTTTATATAAAATTTATCAAATACTGAATTTGTTTTATCTGCAAGATTATACAGAAGTGTAATGTCCGTCTGTTCTTGTGCATACAAGTTTTTTCTTTCAGAAACATCATTCCATAGAAAATGCGAATTACTTACATCTTCTAAGTAGTTTTTGATATGATTCTCATCATATTCAAATAATATTTCGTGATTAAATCCAGTTTTCATTTTTTTATCTGAAATCCAAAAGATATATTAATTCTAGGTTTACTTCCTCGAACTTCAACGGACGAATGATTGTACAAGCCCGCTTCACATCTCCAAAGCATTTTTTCTTTCACCTCAACAATATTATTTTCGTATATTGGGTTACCACCAACATCAGGCATACTACAAATTAAATTATACCGAGTGTGTATAAAACCTGGTTCATTGTTGTCTTTGTGCTTATGTATAGCACCGCCGTTTTCGTTGAAACTTATGAAGTCTCCAAATATAGGATCAAATATAAAATCATCAAGTTGTTCTGTTTCTATGATACGTGCTTTGACTTCATCAAATTCTTTAGGGACAGTATATCTAACTTTTATATGGTCGTGATAAAAACGCCCAAACCCATTATTTCTGAGTTTGGGACGAATATAGTTTGCAAAATCTATTAATACAGATTGCTCATCATCACTAATAAAATTTTCATAACCCCACGTATTTGGTAGATTAACCTTTATCATCTTCGTGTGTGGTAGATGCGTCTAGTTTTTCTAGATTCTTTTTAATCCAGTAATCATCAGGAACAGTATTATATGGGTCATTGTTACCGGAATAAATGTCCGTAACTTCACCATCAATGTCACGTAATGCAAAAACACAATAGTATTGAACATCATCTTCAAGTGCAGTAAATTTGTGTTTTAAGTTTTTTCTGATAACAATAAATGTTGGAGCGGTGAATTCTTTGCTTCTTCGTTCTTGTGTTTCTGGATCAGTAACATCTACACGAACACGCCCTTTATGAAGCATTGTCACATGGTCATGTGGATGTAAATGCCCGCCGCCATTTACATCTCCATTTTTAGGTAAAACGTGTGATCTAACCCAAATGTTACCGAAATAACCAAGATCGTTGGAAATGCTATCTCCAATAATATCAGGCATCTTTTTTCTCCAATAAAAGTGATTTAGAAGGAATGTACAAATAATTCAATTTGCTTTTTCGTAATGTGTTGATCGCATCATCAAAAGTTTCTACTAATGGATCACCAGCAAGATTAAAACTTGTGTTGAACAAAATTGGAACACCAGTTATTTTTCTAAACTCTTCAATCAATTCGTAGTAGTATTTATTTTGTTCTTGAGTAACAGTTTGAATTCTACATGTATTGTCTACGTGTGTAATGCACGGAACCTGTTTTAACTTCTCGGGAAGAACATCAACAGCATACATCATAAATGGAGACTCTTCAAGTCCAGCCATATCAAACCAGTCATTCATGTGTTCTTTTAAAATTGTTCCCGCAAATGGTCTAAACCACTCACGACCTTTTACTGTGTTAACAATATGTTTACCATCTTTAGCCCTTGGGTCAAACATAATAGATCGATTTCCTAATGCTCTTGGACCTGCTTCTGCACGACCATTAAACATAGAAACAATGTTTTTATTGGCAATCAACTGTGCAACATCGGCCGGCAAAACGTTTTTGATGACAAATTCATCCGCATACTTTTGTACATCAATTTCATCATTTCTATCAATACCAAGATATAATGTTTTCAATGGTTGTTTTTCAATAGGAAGATTTTCTTCTTTGCAATGTTGATACCATGCAAACTTTGCTAAACCAATTGAAGTTCCTCCATCATGTGCAATTGCATCACAATACAAATTAATTTCTGGGAAGCGTTTTTTGTAATAGTAATTTGCAACGCAATTCAATCCATAACCGCCAGATATTACAATATTTTTTTCTCCAGTAAGATCAATAGCTTTCTGAATTAAATCACCTACAAGTTTTTGTGTTTCTTGTTGAGTTTTCCATGCAAAATCTTGGACTATTTTTAAGTCTTCCGGATATTTTACAATATCTTTAATATCAGCACTCAATGGATTGACTTCATCACCCATAGCTTTTAATCGCAGTTTAGGGAATGAATTGATATTAATCAGTCCACCAGCGGGATACTGAGCGTAATATAAATTTTTGTTCGCATCTTCGCCATAAAATAATTCAGGAATATCTTCATTGGGACCACCATATGAGGAAAGTCCCATCAATTTACCAGCTTCAATTGGATGAAATCCTGCATACTGCGTGGCCGCTTCATAAGTCTTACATACATTAACGTTACCATTATATTTAAATTTTTTGTCTTCCGAGTATACTTTCATTCCTCCGTTTTGACCTATTGATTTATACATCAATTCAAGATCATTTGGATATGAGCATTTAAAAATAGTTTCCGTTTCATATCCATACGTTGCGAAAGGAAGTGGCAATTTTAAATCAATAAGAGAACCTGCACCATCAACGACAATTGCTGCCGCAGTATCAAATCCCGAATTGTAAAATGCTCCTGTAGCATGACCAAGGTGATGATAGTCCCAAAATTGAAAAGTCTTTACATCAGGATTATATTTTCTAACGGTCGATGTGAATAATTCTTCGCCAGACCACGTTAATTTGGGATACATGCCTTCACCAGTTCCACACAAAATTAATGTATCTACATGATAGTTGTCTAAGACATAGAAAATACTTCTTAGTGGATTTGCATCATATTTGCGCCTCGTCAAGCGTTCTTCTTCAATGTAAACTTCAATTTTTCCGTCTACAAGAAGACAGATTGATCCGTTATGACCTGGACTAATTGCTAAAATATTATGACTCATTATTTCCTCACCGTTGCTTTAATGTGTGTTTCAATTGATTTAATTAACTTATTCAATTCATCGTCTGTAAAATCCATCCTAGTATCATTGATCCTATCTGCTAGGTGTGAATCGATGCCGTTGATTCTTAATGGAGAATATTTTTTTGTTCCCGACTTTTCAAATATATTGAAAAAATCTGCATACGAAATATTTTCTACAAATGTACTGCCTAAGATTACTGTTCCTGGTTTATTTAAGCCTTTAGCAAAATGCTGTCCGACAGAATCACATCCAATGAAATAGTCAGCAGAATCAATTAATGAAAGCCAAAATCTTAAGTCACCATCGTATTTCAATGTATAAGTATCTTCTTCGGGACATAAGCCTCTGTCACCAAAATAATATAAATTATATTTTTGTGAAAAATGCTCGACCAATTTCAAATAAGATTCGTTTGTCAAACTTCTAGATGAATCATCAATTATATAATTGCCAACTTTTTTTGCTGTGCTTCCCCAAGGTTGAATCACTATGTTTAGTTTATCTTTTCTAGATTCTTCCTGAGAAATAGCTTGACCAATAGCATTCAATGCATTGATCTCTTCACCTTTACTCAGAACAAATTTCAGATTCGGCAAATCGCTATGATCGTCTGTATTGTTGATTATAGCATCAAATGCTTGAACCAAATTTTTCTTTTGTGTGTAGTATGCGGGAAGTCTGTAAGGCTCTGGAGTGATAACTCTAGTTGCATTTAAAAATATATTTTCAAATACGCCTTTGTTTTCGATGTTGAAAACTCTATCTTGAAGTTCTGGTATGCCCCAAAACAATGTGTCCCATCCATAGATGCAAATCTTAAAATCATCTTGTGGATTTTTTAAGTGATACTTTAAAAGTGCTGGAACTGACGTTACTGCACGTCCTGCACCACCATCAATAACGAAAACCGTTCTCTCATTGTCTGTCATAACAACTCCAAAAAAATAATTACAATGTATGTATATCTTATATTATATGAGAATTATGCTCATATGTCAATCAAATAATGAGATTTATATTCTTCTCCAGAGAGTTGCACCACAATCTCCAACAGAACCTAATGCAACATAGGTTTCTGTGCCAAGAGTAAAACCTGCGGTTGTACAATTTGAGGCAGAGCAAGCCGAAGATCCACCGACAGCAGATACACATCTTACTCCCCATGGAATTAAGTTTGAACCAATTGTACATTGTCCCATATTGATTGTTGATCCGCCAGTATATAATGCAAAAACAAATTGTCCTGCACCTGCGCCACCGCTACCTGGATTTGCTTTGTAACTATCTTTCCATCCCAATATATCATTTATAGAAAAGCGTTTTTTGCCACCAAGTAATCCGGCATCAATATAATCTCTGTAGTTTTCTTGTTTCATTTAAGAAATTCTTCTCCAGAGAGTTGCACCACAATCTCCAACAGAACCTAATGCAACATAGGTTCCTTGTCCAAAACCAAATGAATTTGTGACACATGAGGACGAAGAGCAAGCCGAAGATCCATTACACGCAAATACACATCTTACTCCCCATGGAACTAAGTTTGAACCAGTTGTACATTGTCCCATATTGATTGTTGATCCGCCAGTATATAATGCAAAAACAACTTGCCCAACACCTTGAGATGTGGAAGGATTTCCCCGATATGATTCTTTCACTCCACTAATTTCGCCTATGCTATATCTTTTTGGCATTTTAGTATTCCACTACAACAAATCCAGTTCCTGAACATCCACGAAGTGCCAAGAAACATCCAGCCCCCTGCCAACATTGGCACGTGCCATATCCAAAATCATTATAGCAGTAACAAGACCTCATATCACCTGCTTGACCACCGCCATAGCCCGCATTTGCATATGGACATGTGGCAGTGCCACAGCAATAGCAATGGTTACTACCACCACCAAACGCAGTAACGCAATATGCGACAGGCGGATTGCCTGCGGCTGTGCCCACAATCGTAGTAGCGGCTCTAGAAGTTCCTAGTAATACTTCTCCAGGCCATCTGAGTGTGTTTCCAAATTTGCTTGCCAAGTCGGATTCGGGAACGTCTTCGCCGTTAAATCCTTTACAGTTAAATATGTCGCTACCAGATATTCCAGGGAAAGGTCCCAAGCAATTTCCACCTGCTGGGCTTCCAGAAGCTCCGCCAGGACCAGTTCCGAAGCTAACACCTCGGGTGCCAGTGCCACAGGAACCTGGGCATCCTTTGTTACCACAGTATCCAGCAATTTGGGTTCCTGAGCAAACGCAAAATGTTCCACCAGCAAAACAACAGTTACAAAATGCGTTGGTTGCATTACACCCGCCATATGCATAAACAGCAGTTCCAAAACAAGACGATCCTCCGTTTCCGGCTCCAACTCCAATATTACATGTGCAACCAGCAGTGACAGGAACAGTCGCAACAACGTAGCCGCCACCGCCACCACCATGACCAGTTACGGATTGGTTGGAACTGTTAGTGAAACTAGATCCACACCCGCCAGCACCAAGAACGGTAACACGAACTTCATCAACACCAGAAGGCACTAAAAATGTTCCGGAAACACCGAAAAAACGAAATCCTCCGGTACCATATCCAGGCTTAATGTCCCTTATGCCATAATAAACTTGCGATTCTATCGGAATCGAAACATATCTTCCCATTTTAAACCTCGTTTTCTATATTAGGTCTCACAATAAAAGGCTCACCATAGTAGATTTTTTTGTCCAAATATGCGAGAGTCCATCCCTTGTGCTGATTAACTTTTTCATACACAAAATTAAAGTTTGAAATGAAAAGGTCAACTGCATTTTTTATTTCATTCGTTAAATTATTTTGATAATGTGAACTAGCAAATAAATTATCATAGTATTGTTTAGTTTCAGATATTTCTTGCTTTGTACTGTTTGCTAGTGTCTCAAATTCTTCTTCTGTCATATCTGATGGAATGAAGGTATCTTCATTGATTTGTTTCCATCCAGGATAAGCAGGGTATGTTTCAACATAACAATTTTCTGGTCTAGAACCAACAGGATTTCCAAGAAGTCTATTGACTACAATTCCGTCATTAACTTCAAGATATATCAATTGCGTATTTTCGACAAGCATTTATAATTACTCCTCTACACCAAATATAACAGCAGAAACACTCGCTGCCGAACTTCTAACAATAATCTTTTCACTGGCCCCCAAAACAATAGCAGAACGCTCTAAAACTCCAGCTGGAGGAATAGAGGCTTCAAATTCAATAAAACTATTAGCAGTCATCGTACTTAAGTCGGTAACCGCTATTCGTACTTTTACTGGATCACTAGTGCTTCTGTTGCATATAGAAACTGTACAACTGGAAGTTTTTCCTGCTGGTGTAGTGTATACAATCGTTTCTGTTGTTGCGCTTAAATCAGCTCTTCCTAAAATTCCTGTTGACATTTTTTATCCTCTTTTAATTTATATGAAGTATTTATATCAAAAACTTCCGTAGAAATACAATTTTGCGGCAGATACTCCACCGCCAGCAGAAGCCCATCCAGTAGATTTATATACTTCCAACGCATCTGTTGTGGTATTGAACCTAACCATACCGACTGTTGCATATCCAGACTGTTGTGCAGTAGATCCCGATGGAATTTTTAAAGCGCCTGTGCTTGAAAAAACACCGTCACCTGAAACAGTTAAACCAGTTAATGTTCCGACTGAAGTGATGTTTGGTTGTGCCGCGGTTGTTACAGTGCCAGCTGTAGTCGCTGTGCTTGCATTGCCTGTTAACGCACCAACAAAAGTTGTTGATGTGATACTTGTTAAACCGGCGAATGTTGTGACTGTTGAGCCTAAACTAACACTTGTACTACCAATTGTTAATGCACTATTTGCAAGTTTTGAGTTTGCAATAGCGGCACTTGCGCCAATGTCAGCATTGACAATGCTACCACTTAATGATAGTTTGCTGTATGCGATAGCGGCACTTGCGCTAATGTCACCATTGACGATTGTTCCGTCTGCAATCATTGTACTAGTAACAGTACCAGTGTCGGCAGAACCAACTAGCGTTCCTGATGTAGGCAATGTTACACTAGTATTTGCTGTAACAGCCACTGTTGTATTGAATGCACCAGATGTTGTTAAGTTTCCACCAAGAGTGACTGTTTTTGCGCCGTTGTTGACACCTGTACCACCATACGTTGGATTGATTATTGTGCCTTGCCAAACACCAGTTCCGATTGTACCGACTGATGTGAGTGAAGAACCAGTAACGCCTGAACCAAGAGTTGTGGAAGATAAAACTGATGTTCCATTAATTTCAAATACTTTACCTGTAACAAGGTTAAAATCTTCAGAAGAAGTCCAACCGAGCGAAGACCAAGTAATAGTTTTATCAGTAGCACCCTTAAGAGTAATACCACCACCATCGGCAGTAACATCGCTTGGTGTAGCAACAGAACCCAATTCAATATTTTTATCATCAACTGTTAGGGTTGTTGAATTGACTGTTGTTGTTGTACCGTTGACAGTTAAGTCGCCAGTTATTGTTGCATTACCGGTGACAGCTAAGTTTGTCGAAAGTGTCGTATTACCGGTAACGTTTAAATCTGTTCCAACATATAGTTTCTTAGCAACACCAAGACCACCAGCAACTTTAAGTGTGCCTGTAGTGCTTGAAGATGCGTCTGTAGTTCCTGCAAGTGTTAGAATGTCTGTTGCTGTATCGTATGTAAGTGCAGAATCATCTGTTAGTTGACCTGCTGTAGTCGCAAGTGTAACTCTACCAGAAGTTAAGTTGTTTGCAGTTACTGTTGCGCCAATTACTGTGGTTGCATTGATAATGCCTGAAGTGCTAGACACTGAGTTAACAACGTTTGCGGTATCATTAAACGCATTTCTAAACTGACCAAACGTGTCGCTTAAGAGTACTTGTGAAATAGGCATGATTAGTCTTGTCTCTCTTTAGTTATTTTTAGTAATAGATGTTTAATTTCGCTAAGGTCTGACTTGATGGCGTCTACTTCTCCACGAATCAACGTGATTTCATTTCTACTCTTATTTATATCAGATATTTTTCTTTTTTGAATTTTATATTTCAAAAGTGAGTCCATATCGGTATTCAGAATTGCTTTAGAATTCTTATCTCTCTCTGTGAATCCACGAATGGGTTCTGCAATTTTAATCTTTTCTACTATCATGCTAGTGCAATTCCTCTTAAATCTTTGATTTTCGGAGCATAACTTGGGTTGCTAGACAAGAGAACAATCTTAATTGCGAAGTTCTTGTATCCCTGGAATGTTCTTCCGTCGGGTGTCGTATATGCAACTGTGTTATTTAGAACACGGAAAATGTCTTGGCTAGAAGCAACTGTAGAGAATGCAGATTCGACTATCAATGAAACATTATTTGTAATACTAGCAACAACTCGCTCTGTTCTAGCAGTGCCGACAGCGATTGTATCACCAATCTTCAAGTCTTCAATGAAGCGAGTGGATGTGCCAGTAACTGTTGTAGAAACGTTAGAAATTGCAACTGTACCAGCAAGCAATTCAGAACCACCAGTTTTTGCTACAGACGGAACAACATACTTTTCTTCTTTGTACTCATTTTGATTGAGTGTGAACGTTTCTGTTCCAACTAAGTCCATTGGAGTATAGAACTTATCGTCAAATGCATCCGTGTCATTTTCATTCAACAACTTACAGTAAACTTTAATCGATGTTCCTGGTGGACGATTGATTCTCAAATAAGTAACTAAATCTGCGGCTTCAAATCCGTCATTCAATGTCACAACTTTAGTGATGTATCTAGACTCTGAAGAATATGGTCCAGTTGGATTTTCTTCATTGCGAATAGACATTGCTTGACTGACAGCATTTGATGTAGTAAAGTTATTTACAACAGTCAAAACTGTGTTACTTGATACAGAAGAAACTCTGCGATATTCGTCACCGAAGTATGCGTATTCACCAGGGAATACTTGTGTCGTAAAAGTTGTACCAGTACCAATAACAACATTATTGCCAGAACTATATGCAACTGTTCCGGTTACGGCAGTACTGTCTAAATTGTTGATAACGTTTTTATCAAAGTTAACCTCAAGTTTTTCGTTGTCAACGTATGGGGTAATATACTTGTTTGTCGTAGACAGGGTTGCTTTTAACAGCAATGATTTTTTATTGCCAGCCGATGTTTCAATTGACGTATTCGAAATCTGTTTTCTAGAACGCAATACCAGTCTTTCATATTTTTTAATTGCAGTGAACTCTTCATCGACTACTAAACCACTATCAGCAGTTTGAATTTCATACTTGATGTTAGTTCCAGGAAGAACAACATCTGCAAACATTGGTGTTAGCGCATCATATGTAAAAGCAGTAGCGATTGGAGTGTTATTCCAATAAGCAACTTTAGATTCAGTCGTACTGAATTGTGCGACTCTCATAGTAAACTTCATATCAATATTTTGTTTTACAGTCCAAGTCTTGTCATTAGACGATGAAAATAAAACACCGCTATTGTATGCAGATTCAATTCTAGATTGCTTATTTGGTTCTGTGATATCGATTGCACCCAACTCAGCAACCCAAACTGCAAAATTGCCATCATTGTTTGACGGCTTAACCGTGAAACAATAATCAACACCAGGACTCAAAAAGATAGGATTTTTAAATGTAAATTTAGTTGCCAACGATGCATCTTCACTTATATTGATATCGGCATTCTTAACAACCGCATTGTCGGTAGAACTGACTAATTCTGGTGATGGAAATCCATTGTCAAGTTCACGTATGTCAACCGTAACAAAAGCAGTTTTTGCATTAGGCGATTCATTAGCTGAGCCTGGCACAGATGATGGTTTTGTTCTAAAAAATAAGTCAATAGAAGTTACATACATACCCTTTTCGAATGTATTCGGATCAACAAAGAAACTCTGCGATAATGGATCGACTCCAGGCGGTGGCGCTGGTGGTGGTATAGTCACTCTTCCAGTTTCAACACGCTCAGACGAAACAGTTTTTCTACCTATATTTCGTACTGTATTGAATTTTACATTAGTGGGTGGTCTAGAGTTAATTGAAAAATTTGCAGTTTTTGTCAGAACACCCTGCGATGTTATCATATTTCTTGCACTTGTGAGCATTGTGCCGTCTGAGTTCGTAGGACTATCTGTAATTTTAAACTCACGCATGCCAGTGTAAAATTTATGTTTTGGCACTTCAAACAACAAAAAGATTTCACCATCTTTAACAGTAAATTGTTGTCCAAGGGCACCATCGGCAAGAAGTTTCCAAGTAGTGTCCCGACCAGTCAATTCAAAGATTCCAGTAGTAGTATTAGCGGCAAATGTATTCAGCGTCTGTAGAGTAGAAGCACCTAGCATTCCGATCTGATAACAATTTGCGGTAACATTAACACCATCAAAGAATGCGTAGACTCTAGCGTTGTTTTTCAAACCTCTAGCATGAATTACAAATTCACGTTGACGCATCCATAGTGCAACTTCTACATTCACAACTCTATCAAAAGAAACTTCTTGTTTACTTGCGCCGGTGAAATTGCCAGTTGCGATTCTATTAAACGCATCTTGTGTTACGGTGCGTAATGCTGTAGTGACACGTTGATTGCCTTGTGTTGTCACTATTTGATTTGTATCTACTGTTTCAATCTTTCCACCTTCAGCAACGCCAAGCCAACGTTGGTTTAATGGTGCTACCTCTGTATTCCATGCATCAGTCAATGCTTTCCAGTTATCTGCTCCATTGTCATCATTGTATACTTGCGCCTGACTTTCCAGATTTTCTGTTTCAAAGAATGAGTCACCAAATGGCATGACTGATAAATCGCCAGTCCAAGTATAGAATAATTCTTCAGCAAGTCTTAGTTGTCTAGAAGCATATTGCTGTTTTAGACCGGGCGCTAGAACTTCAGTATACGGCAACATAATTTTGTTACCAGTTTGTTTTTCCGTTG
>Ga0315905_10004336_pt1 | contig 14467 bp, 17 predicted proteins | sample LakEriMetagenome_5_FD_203522 | JGI IMG/M metagenome (GOLD analysis project Ga0315905, IMG submission 203522) | Freshwater fungal communities from buoy surface, Lake Erie, Ohio, United States - Buoy 4 MA121 | ecosystem: Environmental > Aquatic > Freshwater > Lake | place: USA: Lake Erie, Ohio... | reverse complement strand
AAATGAGCCTCATAAATAACTAACAAATAAATTGTAGCAAGATGTAACTCTGGTTAGTGTCCTATCTACACGCTATTTGGTACAATATCTGGGTTGTTTAATCTCATGATTTTTATCTTTGAGTCAGTCAATAGAAACTATCAACCTCGATACATTAGCCCAAGAACTAGCAACCATTCAGCAAACAGGTTCTAAGCGGATAGCTTTGCTAGGTTCTCGTCATGTGCCAATTACCCATCAGAAGCTCATTGAAATGATGGCCTATGCCCTAATTCTATCGGGCAACCGGATCATTACTTCCGGTGCTACAGGCACAAACTCCGCAGCCATCCGGGGCGCAACACGGGCTGATCCGAACTTACTCACGGTAATCCTACCCCAAAGCTTGGAACGCCAACCCCAAGAATCACGCCAGCAATTAGACGAGGTTATGCACCTGGTAGAAAACCCCAGCAATGATAACCTGTCTCTGGCTGAAGCGAGTTACTTATGTAATAAGGAGATTGTCTCTCGTTGTCAACAATTAATCTGCTTTGCATTTCATGATAGTCGCACACTCTTACAAACCTGTAGTGATGCAGAAGAACAACGAAAAGTGGTAACACTTTTCTACTTTGACTAGGGTGAATCCTAACGCAAAGCTAATGATAGAGATGGGAAATTATCATTGGGTAATGGGTAATAACTTGACTAAATTACCCTTTATCCATTGATAATCAATGATCAAACTTAAACCAATTACCCTGTAAATTAATTTCATGTCTCTATCTCAATTACCAGTACCTGCTATTTTTTTATCCTCTATTGTCGTCGCGGCTATTCTCATTTATGTACCTTATTTATTAGTAGCTTTTGCTAGAGTGCAGATAGGATATGATCTTTCTGCTCCCCGCGCCATGTTTGACAAGCTACCACCCTATGCCCAACGGGCAACATGGGCCCATGAAAACTCTTTTGAAGGATTTATGGTTTTTGCAGCGGCAGCTTTAATGGCTTATGTTACTGGGGTGAATTCTCCCCAAGGCGGGAATGCAGCGATAATGTTTATCATTGCTCGTTTGCTATACTCTATTTTCTATATTGCCAATATACCTTTGTTGAGATCACTCATGTTTGGTATTGCTTCTTTTAGTTCTGGAACTCTGTTTTACCTCAGTCTCATGCAAATTAAATAATTAGGTAAAAGGGAATAAGGAAAATATTTATTTTTAATCTTCCCTGTTCCCTGTTCCCTGTTCCCTCTTCCCCATTACCCATTACCAATTACCAATTTTATTTATGGCCTCTACTTTTTCCTTTGATATTGTCAGTGATTTTGATAGACAAGAATTAGTTAATACTATTGATCAAGTCATCAGAGATGTTAAAAGCCGTTATGATCTTAAAGACACTCAAACCACAGTCGAATTAAGCGAAGAAAAAATTACTATTGGTACTGACAGTGACTTTACTTTAGAATCTGTCCATACCATTCTGCGGGAAAAAGCCGCCAAACGTAATCTTTCCCAAAAAATCTTTGAATTTGGTAAAATTGAATCTGCCAGCGGCAACCGTGTTAGGCAAGAAATTACTCTGAAAAAAGGTATCAGCCAAGAAATTGCTAAACAAATTTCCAAGTTAATTCGAGAGGAAATTAAGAAGGTTCAAGCATCAATTCAAGGTGACGCTGTGCGGGTGACAGCTAAATCAAAAGATGATTTACAACTTGTTATTCAACGTCTTAAACAAGAGGACTTTCCTGTTGCCTTACAATTTACAAATTATCGTTAGAAAATACAGCAGTTTCTCATATTATGAGGTACAGATATTAATGATAAAAATCTTGTGGTGAAAATTTTGTGGTGCGGGCATCTTGCCCGCTAAAAACGTACTTCACCCTGATGATAATCTCCTCTATAATTAACAATTGATAATTACAGCGTTTTCCGCTCTGATGAGGTACAAAGTTGAATCATGAAACTCTTGTGGTGCGGGCATCTTGCTCGCTAGATATGTACTTCATAACACCGGGAAGTGCTGTATCAATTATTAATTACTTTCGTCCACCAATGCTTTTTTGAAATGCGGGTCGTTGAGACATAGACTGGATATAATTGACAATGGCCGGGTAAGCACTCAAATCTAACTTGAGCATAATCGGAATATAGGAGAGAATTGAGCCTACAGCCACATCTGCAACGGTAAAATCATTACCCAGCAAGAAAGGTTGTTTTGCCAAAATTTCATTCAAAGGAGTTAATAATCGTGGCATTTCTCGTTCACGATTAGCTTCTATGAAAATACCTGTTCCTAAACTGGAATTGGCAAATAATACCCACTGGGTAAAGATAGCTTTCTCCTCTAGGGAAAAGGCAGTTTTACCGTATTTATCCGCTAAATAAAGTAAAATAGCCCCTGATTCCCAAAGCTGAAAATCACCATCAACGATAGCGGGAACTTTACCCATAGGGTTAATTTTCAGGAAATCAGGCTGGAGATGTTCTCCTGCTTGCATATCAAGCAGAAGGAACTCATAAGGAACTTCCAGTTCTTCTAAATACCACTGGATAATTGCAGCCCGACTACGACTACCACCATAAAGTTTCAACATAGTTATCTGAAATTAAAGAACTTTGTGAGTGTGGGAATGTTGTTTGATGTTATCTTCTTTAGTAACAACTCTGGCTGCATTCAGTACCCGTTTGCGCTCTGTGGAGTAATTCAAATCCATTTTAGTTGTTCCCAGAGGAATCAGATTTTGGGAGGCTTCACTGCGCTTGTAGGTACGAGCCGCAGAAAATAACCTCAATGCAAATTCATCACCAAATTGCGCCGATTCTGGGAAGCCTTCTGGCAATAGCATTTTATCACCTTGTAACACAGATCCTAAATTCGTTGCATAAGCCAGCCTGTAAGATGTGGGAATGTTTTTGCATAGGGCTTCTAATGCTGCGGAAGGAATGGGTTCTATCACTTCAATTTGATGCACTTCTCCATCTTCTTTATAGAAGCACGTAGCTAAACCAAGAACAATATAGTCATCAGCATTGAGATCCGTAGCGTCAGCATAAGAAATTGTTGTTGTCATGAGAAATGTCTCTTTTAAAATTGGTAAGTAGGTTGGCGTTAAAAATTGTCGTTATGACAAGGGAACAGGGAACAGGGAACAGGCTTCGCAGTGAGCGTCAGCCGAACGGTTTTGGGCGACTTTACTTTTCGTTACTTATGTCGGTTTTTTTCCATTCACCTACTTAGTTAATTGGTTGTCATTAATAAAATCTTACTTATTCTGTCTTAATTAAGGAACGCAAACTCTTACTTCTGGCTTTTTGTCTGTCATTTTGAAAATTTACACTTCGATTCTTTAGATTTTTACTGATTCTGGAATTGAACTTGGGTATGAAGTATACATTATTAGATTTATGGCTGATATGGTTTGGTGGATGTACAATCTACGTCCTTCAACAATCCTAGAGCCTTCAAGACCCGAAAACTATAACTTCATTTGACAAACCGAGTAAATCAAATAGGGAAGATAATGAGTAAGCACTCTTTTTTAAATTCTGGTATTCAAAACAGTCCAGTATGTTTTTTTAGTAGAAACAATCCTTGTGATCAATGTGCGTCGTTACAGGATGGTAATGAGCCAATGTTAGAACAACGATATTTACGCTCTTGTGCTTTGAAATTAGCACAACAAGGAGATTATACCAAGGCGATCGCTCTTTTAAGTCATCTCATTGACCACCATCCTGAAAATGCTGTTGATTATAATAACCGAGGTCTGATTTATTTTCAAAGTGGTGACAAAGACAAAGCTCTCTGTGATTATAACAAAGCCCTAGACTTAAATTCTAAATTAGCTAGTGCCTACAATAATAGAGCTAATTATTACGCCGCTTCTGGTCAATTAGTAGCCGCATTAGCTGATTATGAACAAGCATTGGATTTGAATCCTCATCATGTTCGGGCTTGGATTAATCGCAGTATTACTTTACGGGACTTGGGTGAATATGCAGAAGCCATTGAGAATTTAGAAACTGCTCTACTTTTTGGTCAACTCAAGGGACACATTTGGGCTGAACGTGGACGTACTTATCATCTCTGGGGTGATTGGAATTGTGCGATCGCTGATTACCGTCGCGCATTAGCAGAATTACCTTTTTTAAAGAATCAAGGTGGTTTCAGCTATAGCTTACGGTTACAGATCGAAAACTGGTTAAACGAGTTGCTCTTTTTTGAAGACTAAGAAAAATAATTTGGTAGATAGCTAAATTCAGTAGTCAGGATTTTAGAAGTAATTTGTGAAACTATCTCGAAAATTTGAATTTTCTCACTAAATCAAAACTTATATCCTTGATAGTCACCCTAATAACCATGATGATTAATATATTTTCTACACTTTTATGGAACTGAATCAGATTGTTCTGTTGTGGTCTGATCCTGATTCATCAAGATAACTGGACGCTGATTTGCTGTAAATCGGTATGATTTTTGCTGCATAATACTCTCAGCTTGTCCAGGATCAAAATTGCGACTAAATTCTGTCTGCAAGTTCTGAACACGCCCTTCCATGACTTTAACTTCGGTACGTATTTCCCGCAACTTATCCTGTTGTAACCAATGATAAGGTAACAATTGTACTAAAGCAGAAACTGCTGCTGCTCCAATAACTGTATTAACGGCTACTTTAGCTGTAGTTTCCAGTGCCATTACCTGGTAAGCGCGTTGACGTAAATGTCGTTTAGGTCGTGGTACATTTCGGCGTTGTTCTACTGGCTGTATAGGAGGTCTAGATGGTTGAAACGCATTCATGATAGTAACAAAAGTCTTGCATGATTTACGGGAATTACCGTCAAAAGCAAACAGGTGCTAGTTGCGGCTTAATTTATTAGCTGTATATTACTTCATTTTTCGCAAATTTAAACAAATGTGAAGATGAAAAAATATGACCAAGTAAATTACAAGTAAATTAATTATGGTGCAATTTCCAAAATCCTCCTAGCCTAGAGCTAGGAGTGTTCGGAAACTACACCTTACCATACTAGGGTTGATAACCGGGAACAGAATTACATGACTCTGGTACTATTTGTATAGTTCTGTAGCTAAACGCCAAGCTAAAATTCCTGGAATTAGTGCTACAGCCAAAGCAATGTAAACTTGAGTATCTGAGATAGGCATGATAGAAATCCTCCTAAGTTGAACTTAATTTTCAAGACTCTGCTTACTACTTTTCACTGTTTTACCAAAATTAGGAAACATCTTGTTACAAGATGAAACAAAAACCGTAATTAGTCAGTGGTCATTGGTGAGCGAAAAAAATCATCTTTCCCCAATTCCCCTACTCTCTCATGATTTTATCCCTGGGTATTGACTTTGGCACTTCCGGTGCGCGAGGTGTGGTAATTGATCAACAAGGTGGCATTGTGTCCGCAATGCGCCATGATTGGCACGTTGGAACTATTGATTGGGTAAAATGTTGGACGGAGGCTTTATGGAGTCTATTAGCTCAAATTCCAGGGGTTTTCAGACGGGAAATCGGGACTATTGCCATTAATGGCACTTCTTCAACTATTTTGCTGACTGATGAGACGGGAAAGCCCGTGGACGCGCCTCTATTGTACAACGACGGTCGGGGATCTATGGCTTTAGAACGGTTGAGCCGAATTACACCACTTAATCATACTGTACTAAGTGCTACATCAAGTCTAGCAAAACTCCTCTGGATGCAGGAATTACCTTCCTTTGTAAATGCTAGATATTTACTCCATCAAGCCGATTGGTTGGGTTTTCTGCTGCATGGAAAGTTAGGTATTAGCGACTACCATAACGCCTTAAAACTGGGTTATGATGTGGAAAAATTGCAATATCCAGAATGGTTAGAACAGCTACAAATTCCCCTCAATTTACCCCAAGTCTTCCCACCAGGAATACCTATTGGTGAATTACTTCCACAAATAGCGGCTGAATTTGGCTTGAAAGCCCACTGTTTGGTGGTTGCAGGTACAACGGACAGTATTGCGGCTTTTCTAGCCAGTGGAGCTAAATTTCCAGGGGAAGCAGTAACTTCGCTAGGGTCAACTTTGGTATTGAAACTTTTAAGCCGCCATAGAATTGAAGATGCGCGATATGGAATTTATAGTCATCGTTTAGGTGATTTGTGGTTAACTGGAGGTGCTTCTAATACGGGTGGTGCTGTGTTAAAACATTTTTTTAGCGATTTAGAGTTAGTTCGGTTAAGTACCAAAATTGATCCAACTCAAGCCAGTATGTTAGATTATTATCCATTGTTGAAACCAGGCGATCGCTTTCCGATTAATGACTCCCAATTATTACCAAAACTAGAACCACGTCCAGATCAACCTCACGATTTTCTCCACGGTTTATTGGAAAGTATGGCTAAAATAGAATCACGAGGATATGAACTATTGCAAAATCTAGGTGCAGATCCATTAACTCATATTTATACAGCTGGTGGTGGTGCTGCTAATTCTACTTGGACTGCTATTCGTCAACGTTATTTAAAAGTACCTATTGTTTCGTCTATTAATACAGAAGCAGCCTATGGAACGGCACTTTTGGCAATGGGAAAAATTAATTTGGAACGAACCACAGAGGACACAGAGAACACGGAGTAATTAGAGTGAAAGATTTTTTATTTGTAAGTTTTTAAGTTAAATTTAATTCAGCATCCAATTGTTAATTTATATGATCATGAACTTCATTTGTCGGTTGTCATTGCTCTTACCTGTTACCTTTTGCCTATTACCTATTGCCTGTAATTTAGGTGTAACTGAAAATGCTATATTTGCAAATTCTCAAAGTTTAGAAGGGTTACAGTTAAGTCAAAATACTTTACCTAAATCTATCTCTCAAGCTATTCTCAGGGATGCTTCTAAACGTTCTGGCATAAAAGTTTCTGATTTGCAAATTACTCAAGTTACATCTACTATTTTTAGTAATCCCTGTATTTTTAAGTTTGGAGAAGTTTGTACCAGGGAATATAATCCTATTCCCGGTTGGGTTATAACTGTACGGTTACAAAAACAATCTTGGATTTATCACGTTAATAAATCTGATTCACAAATTCTCTTAGATCCGAAAATTACTACTAATAAATTATCCAAAAAAATCGCTAATAAGGTTTTGAGTGATGCTTCTAAACGTTCTGGTTTAGCAGTAAATTACCTGAAAATTACTCAGTCAACTCAAAAAACTTTTAGTAATTCCTGTGTTTTTAATTTCGGTGAAGTTTGCGCTCAAATTTTTGATCCCATTCCAGGTTGGGAAGTCATTGTTAAAGTTAAAAGCCAATTCTGGACTTATCATGTAGATAACACTGGTACAAGGATTATTTTAGATCCTAAAATTACTAAAATTTAAATTAAAGATCAAACACATTTTAACAACGCTGCTTTAAACTCAGCCGCAGTTTGAAAATGAATTTTTGGCTTTAATAGAAAAGCTAAATCTATCACTTTTGCTAACTTTTCGGGAATACTACTATCATTTTGACTAATGGGTACAGCATCATTTTTTAGCACACAAGTCCAAGGTTCACCTATATATTGTTTTCCTGAAAGTTTGCCTGTGGTAATGGTGAGAGTAACGGCAGATGGCATTTTTCTAATAACTAATTATTTAAGGTTATTATTTACAGGACTTACGCAAAATATCTCTCAAATCCTCATTTCTCCGTGACCTCTGTGCCTGAAGTGGTTCGTTATTCCATGAATCTTGCGTAAGTCCTAATTTAATATTGTTGTCAATATTCTATCCTGTAGGTTGAGTTGATAACCCAACCCAACAAATCCAGACAATTAGATTTTCATAATATTGGTTTTCCTTATGTTACGATATAAGTTATTTGTATAGGATTTAGACAAAAAATCACTTTCTCAATAAACAGGGGTTCATTCTCATGATTATTGAGAATTTTGTCAATAATTTCACGAGTTTTGGTAATTTTAGCCGGAGGGCTTGACAGTCTTTCGAGTTTCAGGTATGATGATGTTATTGGTGGAAAATCGTGCGCCCATATATATAGAGTTTTAAATTACTAAGATTATTATTTCCAGAATAAATCCCAGCAGTAGGGAAATATTCACCTCAACTTCTGGAAATACAAGATTGATTAAATAATTTGTGGATTTTGTTATAGAGATATAAGTTATTTGTATAGGATTTAGACAAAAAATCACTTTCTCAATAAACAGGGGTTCATTCTCATGATTATTGAGAATTTTGTCAATAATTTCACGAGTTTTGGTAATTTCAGCCGGAGGGCTTGACAGTCTTTCGAGTTTCAGGTATGATGATGCTATTAGTGGGAAATAGTGCGCCCATATATATAGAGTTTTAAATTAAGCTATTGTACTGCTAAGTTGTATAATACAATAAATATTAAGTAACTAAGCGATCGCCTCTGCATTATGCCGGCAAAAAATCATCTGTATCAAGAACAAAGAGAAAATACTAATATTATTGATTATTGTTGATGAATGATGGAAAAACTTACCAGGAAATAAGTGATTTTTTAGATATAGCATATACAACATTAGCATATTGGGCAGTGTATGGAGATTGAGATAATGATAATATAGACAGTTTTTTAGATGGAAGAAGAGAAGGTAACTTCGGTAAAGTAATAAGAAATATGAGAATTTGTTGTTGGAAGTAATTGAAGCGTTTACAGGTATGGTTTTGGAACGAGAGTGGATTTAGTTTAAGAGTGATCAGAAGAAAAAGATGGGGAAAGAAAGGCAAAAGAGAATCGGTAAAACAGTTAGAAGAATTTTTAACTAAATTGCTAAACAAAGGAGGTTTTATTATTAAATAGGAGCGCAAAGTTAAAAGTAAAGGTAATGCTGTTGATTCAATTTAGCTGCACAACAGCTTAGTTATATAATTTAATTAATTTACTTATTTTACTAAATAAATTCACTACTCATGGACAGAAAAATCTTAACTGGAATCATTTCACAGGCTTACGAACACCCATTTGATCGGAAAGCTTTGGCTTCTTTACAAAGTATGCCCGGTATTTCTCCTTTGCTCAAAAAAGTCAACGAATATGGTATTGATCGTTTACTGAGAGTACAAAGTATTGCTAGTGAAATCAGAGTTACACCCCGGAATTTTCCTCAATTATATCAACCATTGCTAGAAGCTTGTCAAATTCTGGATGTAACAACTATTCCTGAATTGTATTTATTTCGAGGCACAGGACATATTAAAACCTATATTATTGGGGTAGAAAAACCCATTATTGGGATTAATATTGAAGCAATGGAATGGTTAAATTATGACGAATTGCTGTTTATTTTTGGATACGAAATTGCTAGAATTAAAAGCCAACATATAATTTATCATCAAATATCAATTGTCATGCCGTCGTTGAAAGTATGGTTAAGTAGTACCACATTAGGATTAGGAGGATTGATCGCTAGTGGTGTGGAATTAGCGTTATATAATTGGGTAATGATGGCAAAATTTACAGCAGACCGCGCAGGTTTATTAGCTTGTCAAAATATTGATGTTGCAACTACCGCATTAATGAAACTTGCGGGTTTACCAGAAGAGTATTTAACCCCTAATGTCATCGAAGATTTCCTAATTCAATCCCGCGAATTTACTGCTAATAGTGTTGATAATCTAGATCAAGTTACGAAAATATTAAGTTATTCAGAATCTCATCTTTCTTGGTTAGTGATGCGAACTGGTGAATTATTAAAATGGGTTGATTCGGGAGCATATAATCATTTAATTGAAGATGAAAATATCAATACACCCGAAACAGGAGAAATACCCGAAACAGGAGAAAAAGAAGGATGGAATTTTTTAAATTCTTGGTAATTTAACTGGGTATTGCTGTTATATCATGTCCGGTTGAACACTTATCATATCTGTTGAGGCTGGTAATGGGTAATTGGTAATTGGAAAAAGGCAATACAACGATGAACTATATCGTCAGTGATTGATCTGCTGCAAGTAGTTCATCTTGTTTATGGAGTTATCTCAAGCCAATTTTATACAAAACTGTACAAAATTATAAATTCATCAGTGTTCATCTGCGTTAATCTGCGGTTAATTATTCTTCAAATCTTCATCTAACCACAAATAGCACTCTAGAACACACAGGAAAGAACTAAACCAGAATAGATTTAAATTTGCTAACCTGGAAGTAGTACCAATATTGCTGATGGTAGTGTGGTTCTCTATGAAAACGTTTATTTGAGCAAGAATTATGACAGAATTTAATTCTCATACCCTGCGTTCCTATACTCAAGAGGATGTACAGCAAATTCTACAATTAGCGATTTCTCGTCAAGTCAATGAAAATAATCAAGAATTTTCCTATCAACAGATATTGGAAATTGCTAAAGAGTTACAAATATCACCTGATAATCTCCAACAAGCGGAACGAGATTGGTTGGTTAAACAAAGCGAAGTCGAACAGCGTCAAGCTTTTAATCTTTATCGTCGCAGTAAATTGAAAAAACGTCTCGGAAATTACGCAATTATTAACATTTTTTTCCTAGCCATGGATTCCCTAAGTGGCGGTATTTCTTGGTCAGTTTATATCTTAGTCGCTTCTGCATTAGGCATATCTTTAGATATTTGGAATACTTTTCAAACTAAAGGTGAAGATTACGAAATCGCTTTTCAAAGATGGAATCGCAACCATCAAATTAAACAAACAATTAATACAGTTTTAAATAAGTGGTTTAAGGTATTTAACCCTTAAGCCTGATAAGCTGTTACGCAGCTAAATTTAATAAACGCTTCCTCTCTTTGCTGTACCTTTATTAAAAGCCTGTTTAAGTTCCTTGGCATTAGTTAAAATTTCCATTCGTTTTTGATTAATTCGTTGCTTTTGCATAAACTCAAATAAATACTCTCGATCTTCTGTAGGTAAACTTTCTATAGAATTAATAATTTCCTGTAAAGTCATAAGGTTGTCGTTCTAGGGCAACATCTATAATTATGTTGGTATCAAGCAAGACTTTCACAAGTTATGTTTTTCCTTTAAATATTCCCATTTAGCTTGATCTGGATCAAAATCAGGAGGTGCAGGTTGGGTTTTTTCAAACCAGTTTTGCAAAGTCTTGATTTTAGTTCGTCTTTTTGGTGTTTCTGGTGCTGGTTCAGTAGTTGGGTCTGTGGTATGATCAAGGGTATCTGTAGCTGTCCAGACTACAATTTCCACATTTACGGGGGGGAAATTGACGGGTTCGGTAATCAGCAAGTTACTAGATTGATCAATTTTTCCTTTGAGTTTGTATGCTTCCATGATCTTTTTCATGAGACTCTGTTTTTATATTATCTCGCGTTGAGCAAAATTCAATCTCTAAATTTGGGTTTAAATTATGATAACTACACTCATGGAAGGAGAAGCAGAACCAATTTTAATTAGGGACTTAACCTGGAGAGAATTTAAAGCTGTTGAACAGCTAATTGAGCGCCCAGGGTTAAGGTTATCTTTTTTAGATGGAGTGTTGGAGATTCGTAAAAACCCAGGTAAAAAATATCAAATTATCAAAGAACGTATTGCTTCTTTAGTAGAAATTTATTTAGAATTTTTGAAATTAGATTTTACTCCTACTGGTTCTGTTACTTTAGAAAATGAATTTGAAAAGGTTAAAAAAGAAGGTGAGGAATCTTATGAATTGGGAGCAAATAGAAAACGTCCTGATTTAGTAATTGAGGTGGTTGTTAGTAGTGGAGGAATTAATAAACTGGAAGCATATAACCCACATTCCGCACCCTGAACTGTCACAGATCAAAAAAGCAGAGCTAGTAGTACATAATAACTAACGATCAATTAAAGAAAAATAAGCTTAATGAGAATATATATCATTAAAAGGAGGGTGGTGTGAGAAAGTAAAGTTTCCTAAAGATGCTGAAAGAAAAAGAAAATTCAAGATGATTAAAAAATTTATTATTCAGAAAGCAAGAAATGAGAGAATCATAATAGACAAGTAGAGGAAACTGTTGTGAAATTAAAACCCCAAGAAATAGAAATTCAAAACATAGACCATCTAGGGATAGTAGCAGGAATCATAGATTCAATCGGAATAGTAGAAATAATAAATGAATTAATAGGAGTCGAAAAAGACGAAAAAGTAAATGCAGGTCAAGTAGTAAAAGCCATGATAATAAACGGGTTAGGATTTGTCTCCAAACCGTTATATATGTTTCCTAAATATTTTGAAACAATCGCTTGTGAACATCTAATAGAAGAGTAAAACCAGAATATCTCAACGACGACAAACTAGGCAGAGTCATGGATAAACTATTTATCAAAGGATTGGATACAATATTTTTTATCATCGCAGTAAAAGCCGCCCAAAAATTTGGAGTATCACTCTCAACATCACACTTAGACTCATCATCAATGCACCTACATGGGCAGTATAACACTAGCTTACCAGAAGTAATATTTGAGAGTCAAGAAATAGGAAATAATCAAGAATTAGAAGAAATAGCAGTAAAATCACCAAAAGAAATAACCATCACTTATGGTTATTCCCGTGACCATAGACCCGACTTAAAACAGTTTATCATAGAAATGATATGTTCAGGAGATGGAGACATACCAATATTTTTAAAACTAGCATCGGGAAACCAAGCTGACTCATCATGTTTTGGTAAAATAGCAATAGAATATCACAAACAATTAGAAGTTAATAGTCTCATGGTTGCTGACTCGGCATTATATACAGAATCAAACCTGAAAATGATGTCAGATTTACAGTGGTTATGTCGAGTACCATTAAGCATCAAAGCAGCAAAATCATTAATATCAACAATACCAGAATCAGAATTGATTGATAGTACAATACCAGGATATAAATTAGCATCAAAAACCGAAAATTATGCAGGAATAGAACAGAGATGGCTAGTAGTACAAAGTCAAGAGAGAAGAGAATCAGACTTGCGTAAACTCACAGAAAAAGTTATCAAAGCAGAATCAAAAGCTGTGCAAGATTTGAAAAAATTATCAGCAGAAGAATTTGCTTGTGAAGCAGATGCTATGAAGGCATTATCAAAATTATCAAAACAGTTTAAATATCACCAAATTAAGGAAATTTTGGTGACTCAAGTCAAATCTAAGATAAAAGATTCTCCACAAGAAATATCTTACCAAATATCAGCTACAGTCTCCCAGGATGAAAGTAAAATTAATACGGAAATGCTGAGTGCAGGGCGTTTTATTATTGCTACGAACGTTTTAGATTCAAAGGAACTAAGTAATGATTCTATGCTAAGTGAATATAAAGCTCAACAATCATGTGAACGGGGGTTTGCTTTTCTCAAAGACCCATTATTTTTTGCCGACAGTATTTTCCTCAAAAGTCCTGAAAGAATAGAGTCTCTGGGAATGATTATGGGTTTATGTCTACTAGTTTATACTTTGGCGCAACGTCAAATTAGAAATGCTCTCTTCAATTCTAAATCAACAATTAAAAATCAATTAGGTAAAGCAACAGACCGCCCTACTTTGCGCTGGATTTTTCAATGCTTTCAGTGTATTCATTTAGTTGAATATAACAATGAAAAACACGTCTCTAATTGGACTCAAGATAGAGATTTTATCTTGAATCTTTTACCAGATGATTGTTTTCGTTACTATCAATTAGTCACCTAATTATTATCTCCATCAATTTAATTTTTCTTGTAAAGATGAGCTAATTTCTTTGATTTATAGCTCCATTTTATTATGTCTATAATTTCGTTTTTTACTTTAATTGATTAGACTAACTTATGATTTGTCTCTTGAATCTCTGATTTTATTTATTTGTTGTCCTCTCCAGGTGGTGTGCATTCTTATTGTTTTTTATTGAGAATAGGTTTTGATGACGTTTTTTGCGATTTACTGTTTCTCAAATGCCTTTTTTCACTTTATATGTTTGTTTTGATGCTCCCTTTGATTTTTCTCTACGTAATTTACCCCGGTGACAGTTTGGGGTGCGGAATGTGGGATCTATGACAGTTGTGGGTGCGGAATGTGGGTTTGATATCTTGGGCTTTAGCCCTAAAAACACCAAAAACAAAACCCTTCATTAACGGTGTAATGAAGGGTTTTGTTAAAAAATAAACCTGGCATCGAGCTATTTTGACATGGGGCTACCCCCAAACTATCGTCGCCGCAGCAGCGTTTCACCTCTGAGTTCGGGAAGGGATCAGTGTGGTTCCACCGCGCCATAGACACCAGGAAAGAATGTAGAATTTAGAATGTAGAATTTAGAATTAAAGAATAATTTTAAATTCTAACTGAGAAAAAACGTAGAGTTTAGAATTAAAGAATAATTTTAAATTCTAATTGAGGGTGTTCATAACCCTGAAGACTGCATTCGAGAACGAGAAATCACAATAGCAATTAAGAATATAGAGGTCAAGCCCTCGGTCTGTTAGTACTCCTTTGCTACATACATTACTGTACTTCCACATAGAGCCTATGAACGGGTGTTCTGCCCGTGACCTT
>Ga0315905_10004334_pt1 | contig 14472 bp, 9 predicted proteins | sample LakEriMetagenome_5_FD_203522 | JGI IMG/M metagenome (GOLD analysis project Ga0315905, IMG submission 203522) | Freshwater fungal communities from buoy surface, Lake Erie, Ohio, United States - Buoy 4 MA121 | ecosystem: Environmental > Aquatic > Freshwater > Lake | place: USA: Lake Erie, Ohio... | reverse complement strand
AGGTTGTTGCTGCTGAGGTTGTTGCTGCTGAGGTTGTTGCTGCTGAGGTTGTTGCTGCTGAGGTTGTTGCTGCTGAGGTTGTTTCTGCTGAGGTTGTTGCTGCTGAGGTTGTTGCTGCTGAGGTTGTTGCTGCTGAGGTTGTTGCTGCTGAGGTTGTTGCTGCTGAGGTTGTTGCTGCTGAGGTTGTTGCTGCTGAGGTTGCTGCTGAGGTTGCTGCTGCTGAGGTTGCTGCTGCTGAGGTTGTTGTTGCTGAGGTTGCTGTTGCTGAGGTTGCTGTTGCTGAGGTTGCTGTTGCTGAGGTTGCTGTTGCTTGACTCTTTCGTTGCCCCAGCCCCATTGGCTCGGTGTTTGGTCCGTACGACTTGAGAGTTTAAACGGTAGCTCCCAATTGCTCGCTCCGAGCATTGGCAGTGGAAGGATCGCCATGAGCAGTACGAGTCCTAAGACGGAACCGATGCCGGTGGCTAGCCAGTTCCAAGACATCCCGGTTTGCATTTCGACATCCCGTTGCCGAACGTACTGTCGAAGTGCAAGCAGCGAGATCATGACCAACAAAGCAAGAGCCGAACCGAGGTAGATTACCAAGCAGGCCAGTGCCACGCGTTGGGCTTGGCCGCTGGGCAGAAAGAATTGTCCGAGGCCGAAAACCGGAAGAGCTAAAAGAGCGAAATACAGAATCCAAACCCCAGGGTTGTGGCTACGGGATTCCTTGTTCGAGCTCTCTGGGGTGTCTGGAGCCTGAGTTGGCCGTTGAGGGGGGATGGCAGGATCTGGGCTGTCGGAGCGTTTGAAAATCCCCAAAGACTGCAACAGCCCGTACCCGTGGCTATCGTGGGCATCATCGACGCTGGTGCAGTCCATCGTGATTCGGTCGGCAAGAAAGACGATCAGCGCCAGGAACCCGATGAGGATGGGGATGCTCAGGGGCGATAGGAAACCTTCGAGGACAAAAAAGCGTGGGGCGACAAGCAAGGTTGCTGCGCTGAGAAGTCCTAGGTAGGTGAAGGACTGCGTGCGTGACTGTTCGATTGCGATACGGGTGATCAGGACCGAGGCCATGGTAAAGAGGCCGAGGATCCACATCAGGCGGGCTTGGAAGTCACCTTGATAGAGCGTGGTGAGCAGGAAATAGACCAGCGATCCGATCATCAGAATGATCAGAACTGGCGAAAGGGCTGCCAAGGCATAATCGAACGAGGTAGGTCGAAGCTTGCGATCGGTCATGATCGTTAATGGTAACGCGAACGCGAAGACGGGGAAGAAGGAAACGCAAAGGTGCAAAGGCGCAAGGACGCAAGGGAAACCGGGGAGTCAAAACCTAGAAAAGCTCTTTTTCACGCTGCCCCCACCTGAAGCCTAACTGCAATCTCGACTGCAATCTTGACTGCAATCCTTTCCCATCCCCTATCCCCCTTCTTCTTCTCTTCTTTTCTTCTTTGCGTTCTCGGCTGGACACGAAAAAGAATCAGCCGACTCGCGGCTTAGGCGAATCGGCTGATGGATGTTTTTTGAAAGATGCCTCAGAGAGACGGGTCGATTAGACCATGTCTTTGAGTTTCTTTAGAGGGCGAACCTTGACGGAGGTCGAAGCTGGCTTGGGATCTGCCCACTTCATTTCGCCGGTTTGAGGGTTGCGGACTTGTCGTTTTGGAAGGGCTTTCTTCTGGATGCGAACGATTTTGGCCAGGTCAGGAACGACGAAGGTTCCGACCCCTTTCTTTCCGATCGCGTTGGAGATTTCGGCCTTGAGCGCATCGAAAACTTCGGCGATTTGTTTCTTAGACAAGCCGGTTGTTTCCGCGATGTTGGAGAAGATTTGAACTTTGGTGAGAGGCTTTTCGGCCTTGCCAGCTGCTTTCGCCATGTAGAGGACCCTTGTACTTGATTCGGTGATGGACTCGAAACCGATGGGTTGTTCGACAAAGAACAATTCCGATCAGGCTGAATTAAAGGTGGAGATAAACAAAATGCAACTGGGATAGAGCCGAATATGGGCAGAATCCCAAGGAATTTAGGGATATTTACTAAAAAACCCTGAGGAAAGCCCCTGTTTTTTTGAGTAAATCCACGGAAAACCAAGTGAAATCGGTATTTACAACCCGCTTGAGTCTGTTTTTTCAGTCCTCGCGAAAGCGGTACCCGACCCCGCGAACCGTTTCGATTGCGTCGGCATTGGGGCCGATTTTTTTGCGTAGGGCACGGATGTGCACGTCGATGGTCCGTTCGAGAACCAAGGTGTCTTCGCCTAATGCCGAGTCGATCAATTCGGTTCGATCGAACGCACGTCCTGGCTGACGGATGAGTGTATCGAGCAATCGAAATTCGCTCTTGGTGAGTTCGACGAGTTGTCCGTCGACATTGACGCGATAGCGCCGTCGATCCAGAGTGATCCCTGCACGGGTCACGACATCGTTGTCATCATCGAGCTTTGCGGTTTTGCGGCGTTGCAAAGCCTTGATCCGTTCCATCAGGACCCGGACGCTAAAGGGCTTGGTCACATAATCGTCTGCACCAACGGAAAATCCGATGAGCTGATCGGCTTCCTCGGTTTTCGCAGTCAGCATGATGATGATCGCCGTAGCCGTTTCGGGTTTGCTCCGCAGGCGTCGGCAGACCTCGACTCCATCGATGATCGGGAGCATGACATCCAAGAGGATGACATCCGGCAGTTTGAGTTGGGCTTGGTTTACCCCATCTCGGCCGTCGATGGCCAACGTGACTTCGTAACCGGCTTTGTCCAAGTTGTAGACAAGGATTTCGGAAATCGCCCGATCGTCCTCGACCACCAAGATTTTACTTTTTGGCATACTCTTTCCGTTGTCCAAGGTGCTTGCAACATGATGTCGGCTGCTAGCTTGCTTGTCGATGCCGAATGATGACCCCCTCGACCATGTAGATCACGTCCTCGGCGATGCTCACCGCCAAATCGCCAATTTGCTCCAGGTGCCTGGAGGCAGAAAAGGCGTGCAGTGCCGCTTCGACTCTCGTGGGATCATTTTGGATCGACTGTGCCAAAACCCCGATCACTTGCACATTCTTCGCGTCGAGCGGATCGTCCATGACGATGACGCTTCGAGCCATAGCCGAGTCATTTCGGACGAAGGCGTCGAGGCTAGCTCGAACCATCCGAGTGACCATGGTGGCCATTTCATTGATGCCGCTTGGGATCGGAAATTCCGGGTGGGGGCAAAGGCTATCGGCTCGTTGAGCGATATTGCAAGCTAGATCAGCCATGCGTTCGAGGTCATTGTTGACTTTCATCATGGTCGTGACCCGTCGTAGATCGGCCGCAACTGGTTGGTGCAGCGCGAGCATCTTCAGGCAGTCCTCTTCGATCCGGACCTCGGCGCGATCGACATCGGAGTCTCTACGCACCACATCGCTTGCTAGGATGCCTTGCCTTTGCATCAACGACTTGACCGCCAGGGCGATCATGTCCTCGACCATTCCGGAAAGCTTTAGCAACGAAACTCGGGCTTCGTCCAAATCTTGATTTAAGTGCAATGACATATTCCTCTACCGTTTGGATCATGCTAGCACGTGTATGTGAAGGTGGTGTTAATATAGCATGAAGAAGCCAAGGAGGTCGGCAGATAGTCTTACGCCAGCAATTCGCGGACGACGCGTTGGGGTTCGACCCCGGTTAGGCGTTGCTCAAGGCCTTGGAATGGGAAAGTGAACCGCTGATGGTCGATTCCCATGCAGTGCAATAGCGTGGCGTTGACGTCGTTGATGTGGACGGGGTTCTCGGCGATGTTGTAACTGAAATCGTCTGTTTTCCCGTATTCGATTCCACCTTGGACCCCTCCACCGGCCATCCACATGCTGAAACACTTCGGATGGTGATCTCGCCCGTAGTTGGACTTGGTAAGCCCCCCTTGGCAGTAGACGGTCCGTCCGAATTCGCCGCCCCAGACGACCAGGGTCGAGTCCAGGAGCCCGCGTTGCTTGAGATCCTTGATCAAGCCTGCGCAGGCTTGATCGACATCGCGGCACTGGGCAGGTAGGTCGCCTGCGATGTTTCCGTGTTGGTCCCAACCGCGATGGAGGATTTGCACGACGCGCACTCCTCTTTCGACCATTCTTCTAGCCAAAAGAGCGCTTGCGGCAAATGTCCCTGGTTTGGAAACTTCGGGGCCGTACATCTCTAGAACATGGGCTGGTTCTTCTTGGAATTCGACGAGTTCCGGGACGCTTGACTGCATACGAAAGGCCATTTCGTATTGGGAAATTCGGGTTTGGATCTCTGGATCATGGAGGCTCTCGAAGCGGTGCTTGTTGAGATTCAAGAGTGCATCGAGCATGGCTCGGCGGTCTTGAGGAATCACTCCGTCGGGGTTTCTTAGGTACAGCACAGGATCCGCCCCGCTTCGCATCGCAACGCCGGTGTATTGGGTTGGTAAAAAACCGCTCGACCACATGCGAGTAAAAAGGGCTTGGGCCATCGCGTTGGCCGACCAGCTCGGGGTCAGGACCACAAAGGCTGGAAGATCATCGCTTTGGCTACCTAGCCCATAGGAAAGCCAAGATCCTAGACTCGGTTTGCCGGGTACCTCGTTTCCGGTCATCACGAACGTGCAGGCCGGGTCGTGGTTGATGGCGTTGGTATGGACGGTTTTCAAGACGGCCAATTCATCGACGATCTGGGCTGTGTGCGGAAGTAGCTCGCTGACATAGCGACCGCATTGGCCATGCTGCTGGAATTTGAATTTGCTAGGAGCCACGGGCAATCGGGCTTGGCCGCTGGTCATGGTCGTGATTCGCTGGCCCTTGCGTATCGAGTCGGGAAGGTCCTTGTCGAATTGCTCGGCCAACTCGGGCTTGTAATCCCAAAGATCGATCTGCGAAGGTCCTCCGTTCATATGGAGGTAGATGATCGACTTTGCTTTGGGTGGGAAATGGGGCAACCCTTCGAGCGGAGGATGGACTCTGCCTGAGGTTTCAGCCGAATGCCCTGCCGGCAAGTCGATCGCTGCCAAGGCGATGGGACCCATGCTCAAGGATGCTTGCTGAAAGAAACTCCGTCGGTTTGGATTCCACATGTGTATCTATGCCTTCGGGTACTAGGTTTTAATTTCGGGTTACGGTCTCGTCGAGGTTCAATACTAGGTTGCAAACGAGTGTCCAGAGAGCGACTTGGTCACTTGCAAGTCCCATCGCGGGCCAGCGTTCACCCGCGCGAGCGATTTTGAGTGCGTCGGCTGGATTCTCGGCGAGCCTTGCGCGAGTTTTCTGGACAAATCCCATGAGTTGACTTCGCTCGTAATCGTCCGGAGAACGGGCCAAGACCCTCCGAAAGATCCGATCGATCTGCAAGTCGTCCCCTTGGGGGGATTGCTTGATGAGGTTCTCGGCCAAGCATCGCGCGGCCTCGATCTGCTGGACATCGTTCATCAGTTGGAGCGCTTGGAGCGGTGTGTTGCTTCGTTCTCGCCGCGTGCAAAACGACTCGCGGTTGGGGGCATCGAAGTTCGACATAAAGGGCACCGGTGCGGTCCGTTTGACATAGGCGTAGAGACTTCGGCGATAGAGATCCTGGCCGTGCTGTTGGACGTAGTAACGCGTGTTGGAATCTCCGTAACCGACCGGTTCCCAAATATTGGGAGGCTGGTATCCGCGAAAGCCAGGGCCGCCGAGTTTGCGATTGAGGATTCCGCTGACGGCCAACGCATTGTCACGGATCTGTTCGGCATCGAGCCGAATGCGGGGCCCTCGGGCCAAGTACCGATTCTCTGGGTCACGCGCCAAGGCTTGCTCGCTTAGGGTGGCATCTCTGCAGAAGGCTTGGGTCATGACGAGCTCCTTGAGGAAGGCTTTGATGTCCCAGCCGTTGCTGCGGAACCTATAGGCCAGATCATCGAGAAGTTGCGGGTGGCTAGGCGGAGTCCCTTGGGTGCCGAAATCATCGGAGGTCTTGACCAGGCCGACTCCGAAGACTTGCTGCCAGAAGCGATTGACGGTCACACGGGCTGTGAGGGGATTTTGGTCCGAGACGATCCAGCGAGCAAGCTCCAAGCGGCTTGAGGCTTTGGCATCGCCTGCGTCGGGCTTAGGCATCGATGGCAACGCGGCGGGTGTTCCTGGCTCGACGGGCTCCCCCTTGCTGTCGTATTGGCCTCGGAGCATCACGTGGGCTTGTCGCGGTTTTCCGAGATCTCGATAGATCATGGTACCGGGGATGCTATCTTCGAGCATTCGCCTTTGAACTTCTAGGGATTTCCATGCCTCTCGGGCTTGGACGATTTCCTTGGGAACCTCGCTTGCAATCCAAGCGGTGAAGTAGGTTCTCACCTGATCGGAGGACTGCTTTGCAGCATCGGAGCTTTCCCCCTCTTGGATGGCTTGGAGCAGATTGACCCCTCGGAATCTTGGGGATTCCAGATGAGGCACCGGTTTCTTGCCATGCTGTTTCCACCAAGCCTTCCAATCGCTAAGGAGTGTGTCCTCGGGGCGGATTGTGCCTCGGATCAATAGACCGTCCCAGTAACAGATTCCGCCGTATAAACCCACTTTGATTTCGGTCACCGTTGCGCCGACGGGAAGTCCATCGGATGCAAACGAGAGCAGTTCCCACGCTCCTGCCTTGGGAAGCTTCCCGACGATTCGATCGGGGTTCGCATCGACGAGCTGGGCGTTTTGAGGTTGATCGGCCCAGACCCATCGCTTGGTCCCTTGATCGCTTTTGATCTCCACAAAGATCGCCTCGGGTGGTTCGTCGGAATCGAGCTGAACCCATACGCTCAGTTGACCGTTCTCCATGATCCATTTCGGGACGATTCCCCCTTGGATGCTCTGCTCGAGCTTATGCCCAAATTCGGTCACCAGGGCGCGTTTGCCCATCGGCGGTGCGACTTCGTCGATGCTCCAGCGATCGGCATTGCGCGATGTGTTGCGTTGGGTTGCCCCCAAAGGTAGATCGTCGTCGATCCAAACATGCGTGGCGGTTTTCGGTGGGCTTGCCTGGGTGCCGACCGCTGGGGTGTCGACCACTGGGATGTCTACCGGGGTCTGGGAACTCCAGCGCTCGGCCAACTCGTAGAGTCTCTCAAGCGATTCCTTGGAGTCTTCGGCGAGCCGATCGAGTTGGGCTTGTTGCTCGGGGGTGGCGAGTTTGAGGAACGGCGCGGTGGTCTGGATATTGCCATCCATGGCCGGATCGGCGTTGTTGTAGAAGAAGGCGTACATCGAGTAGAACTCTCGCGTGCTCAGTGGATCGAATTTATGATCGTGGCACACCGCGCATCCACCCGTCAGTCCGAGGAAGGCCTGGATGGTCGTACTGGTGCGATCGACGGCGTATCGGTAGAGGAACTCGTCGTTGATCGCACCCCCTTCGGAGGTCGTGACGTTGCAGCGGTTAAAGCCGGTGGCGACCAGTTGCGATTGCGTCGGGTTCTCGAGCAGATCGCCCGCAAGCTGCTCGATGGTGAATTGATCGAAGGGCATGTTGCTGTTGAGTGCATTGACGACCCAATCGCGGTAGGGCCAGATCTGCCGATGGTTATCCAGATGCAAACCATGGGTGTCTCCATAACGCGCGACATCGAGCCAGTGCTTGGCCATCTCTTCGCCAAAATGCTCGGAGGCAAGATACCGATCGACGAGTTTTTCGTAAGCTTGCTGCGAGGGAGCCGTTGCAAAATGGTCTACATCCTCGATGTCAGGGGGTAGGCCCGTTAGGGTAAAGGCCAGCCGTCGCACAAGGGTCCGAGGATCGGTAGCCCCCAGAATGGGAAGCTTGGCTTCGCTAGCCTGGCGCTCGATCTGCTGGTCGATCCAAACGCGTAGTGGCACTGCCGGTGCGTCGCTCTTTGGAGCTAAGGATGCGGAAGCTCGAATAGGCTCAAATGCCCAGTGCTTTTCATACTCGGCGCCTTGGGCGATCCACTGCTTGAGGATGTTTTTCTCCTCTTGCGAGAGTTGACGCGCCGCGTCCGGAGGTGGCATGACTTGGTCCGGATCGCTCGATACGATCCGTCTCCAGAGAAGGCTCTCGTCGGGCTGACTCGGAACGATGGCCGATCCGGATTCGCGTTTGGCGGTTGCGAATTCGAATAGATCCAGACGCAGCTCGGCTTGGCGGCCTGCGGCGTCCTGACCGTGGCATCGCAAGCAGGCAGCCGAAAGAATCGGCCGAATGTCGCGGTTGAAAGAGACCTTTTCTTCAGGTTCCGAGTTCGGTGTTGATGGCCCGTCGTCGGCTCCGGCTTGCCCGAGTCCGACCAGCCCGAGCATGACCGATCCAAAAATCAAGAAAAAAGAGTTTGCAGCGGACCTCGCCGAGCTCAATGGACAAAAGTAAGCATTCATTGGGATCATCACGGCTGGGAAGCCAAATTCTTATGGATGTCGACGAGTGGCGTTTTGCGTGCCATCGTGAAAGGACCCTCATTCTAACCGATATCTATCCCCTTAGGATTTACGATGAAATCGGTCATTCTTCGAATTCACCCAAAACCTTCGCTATTTCTTCATTAGGTTTTAATGGCCTTTGAGAAACGGCACTTTGCATTGGGGTTACGCTATTCAACATAAGTGAGAGAGGATCTTTCGCTTACCTGATCAACCAACGTCAGCGAGCGCCATTGCTGGCAATTACCAAGGAGTGGTATTGTGTGGAAATCTAGAAATCGTCGTTTGCGGTCAGTTCAACTTCGAGAGCTCAAGCGATTGCAGCTAAGAGCCTCTTTGGAGCGTCTGGAAGATCGATGCCTCTTGGCATCGATCACCGGGGGCAATCTTCTTGTCGAGCGAATCGGCGATGGATCGGGTGTCCTGAGCAATTCAGCGACTGAAGTCTCTGTGCTTGAATTCGCCACTACCGGTGGTCCTGCGGTTCAGTCGATCCGCTTTCCAACATCCGGTACAGACCAAGTCACCGATTCGGGAACAGCAACAAGTAACGGGTACCTGAACGTATGGAATGATTTTGTGGGAGTGCCAGGCTACAACGCATCCGCCGGAGCCTCCAGTGTAGCTGGCACCAATACCAAAGTCGCCACGGTACTCGGATCCGACGGAACGGTAGCCTCGCGGACGCTGTTTCCAACCTCGGGTCGTATGCCGTTTACTGGAAACAATTTCCGAAGCGTGATTCCAACGAGTGCAACGACGTTCTATGCGACCGGTACTGGAGATACAAGCACGGGCGGACTTTGGCATTACGGTGGCTCGGCCTTCACGCAGGTTTCGAGCACGGCGTCTGGGCAATTGACGAACATGCGCAACGTCGAGATCTATGGCAATCAGCTCTATGTGTCTTCGGCAAGCAGTCCGTACTTGGGGGTTTCGTCCGTCGGTTCGGGGCTACCGACCAGTTCGGGGCAATCGACGAACCTTGCCATCAACACCGGGACTGGTTCGAGCCCCTATGGATTTGTCATGTTTGATACCGATGCAAACGGCAGTCTTGATCTGGCCTACATCGCCGATGATCGCAACTCGGCCGGTGGCGGGCTTCAGAAATGGACATTCAACGGAACCGCATGGTCGCGGAGTTGGTCCTTGCTCGTGGGTGCCTCATCGACCAATTTAGGAGCCTCGGGTGTTGGAATCCGGGGCCTATCTGGCTCCTTTGCCTCGGGGGTTGCAACACTTTATGCGACAACCAATGAGACTTCGAACAATCGATTGATATCGATTGCCGATACGGGTACGACTCCAACCTCCGCGGCCCTTTTAGCATCGGCGGGTACCAATCGCGTATTCCGTGGCGTCGACCTGGTTCCCGACAAAACCGCGCCGCAGGTTACCTCGATCGATGACGGGGATCCCGACGACGAAGTCACCCTCAACGATACCCTGACTTATACGATCACTTTCAATGAGCCGATCGATATAAATACTGTCACTGCAGCCAGTTTTAACAATGCTGGTTCTGCGAATATCTTGATTGGTACTATTTCGGCATCGAGCCCCTCAGTATTGAGAGTGCAAGTGACACCGACGAGTACTGGGACACTCCGACTTCGAATTCCAGGCACTGCGGTTATCAAGGACTTGGCCGGAAACGTCCTGGCGGTTCCTCTTGAGGATGATACAACCCTCAATGTGATCTCTGGCAGTGAAACCACACCTCCGACGGTCGTGTCGATTGCTGACGATGACGCGGATAATCTTGTGAAAGTCAATCAAAAGGTGACTTACACGATCACCTTCAGCGAAGATATCGACAGCAACACCGTCAGAGCCGATGATTTCGCCAATGCCGCATCCTCGTCGATCTCCATCGGTACGATCACGGAGATCGCACCAGGTGTTTTCACCGTAGAGGTCAGCCCGACAAGTGGCACGGAGCTTCAATTGATGATCCAAGGCGTCATCGAGGATCTATCGGGCAACCGGTTGGTGGTACCGGTCTTCGATGATGACGTCTTGGCTGTCGACGCGATCGCACCGACGATCACAAACATCACTCAGAATTCGACAGGAAGCCTCTTTGCTGAAAGTCCTGTTACCTACACGATCAACTTCAGTGAAGACATCGATGGTTCTAGCGTTACTGCAATCGATTTCAGCAACGCCGGCACAGCATCGATCTCGGTCGGTTCGATCGTCGAATCGAGCCCAGGGGTATTCAGCGTGGTGATTACACCAACTACGGGTGGAACTCTGAAGCTACGTATTCCTGAGGGGGCCTTGATCACCGATGTCGCTGGCAACCCTCTGAGCGTGCCAGTCGAGGATGACGAAACGATCACGGTCAATCCTGTCACATCCTTAAGGGCAGGATCTATCGTCGTCCTGGGCTACAATACCCAAGGCTCCCCCAACGATTCGTTCACGATCATGACGATGGTCGACCTTACCAGTGGCACCCGTTTCATCGTCAGCGACAACGAAGTTGCTACCGATGGCGGATCGTCTTTCACGGATCTGAACGAGGCGGAAGCAACCTTTACGGTCAAGCCCGGTCAGTCGATACCTGCAGGTACGATCATCAGTCTGCCTTGGGGCGGAAGCGATGTTTCCACGGCTAGCTACGACTGGGACATACCAGCCGGGATTGGTCTTGGAAACAACAATGATGAAATCTACATCTACAAAGCGTTATCGATAGACTCGGCAACTCCAACCGCGTTCATCTATGGAGTTGCCATCGGGCCATCCACCAGCGCTCGGCCTGCAGGGCTGACCCTTGGGACAACCTTCATCAAGCCCTCAGGTTCCGCTGCCCGATACAAACCAGCGGGTGCCGTTTACAACGGCGTTCCTAGCCAACTGCTCTCCGCGATCGGGAATACCAGTGCGAACTGGGAGTCGCTCCCACCCGGTTTACCAACCGATTGGAGTTTCTCCATCGGCCCGTCGTTTACTTCTGCAGGGGTCAACGGAGGTGTTGCCTTCGCAAACCCCAACCAACGCTCTATGATCACCTCGCTTTCGGTCAGCTTCAGCTCGCCGGTATCTTTGGATCCCGGCGCGTTTCGGCTCGAGAACATCGGGCTCTTTGCGCCGAGTTCGGTCTTTGTACCTCAGGACCAACTGGTGATCTCGCCATCCTCGGGTACCCACGCGAGTTTCACCATCACCTTCTCGGCTGCACCGGGGGCTCAATCCCCACCTAGCAATGGAACGGTCGTCAATGGAGTAGTCCAACGTGCCGGTGGCCCTTCAGGGGCAACCAACGGGAACTCCTTGAGCGATGGGAACTATGTCCTTCGGATCGAGCCTAACAAGGTCAAGTCAGAAGGATTCTCTTTGGTGGGCGATACGACCTTCGGAGATCTAGCTACCGACCGATTCTTCCGCATGTATGGCGACAGCGATGGAGATGGGGATGTCGATGGTACCGACGCTGTTGCTTTGCGAAACGCTCAACTCGCGTACAACGCCGCAATGGACTGGGACGGAAACGGGTCGGTCTCTGCCGGTTCGGACCTCACTCAATTCTCTTCGAATCGAAATCGCCGCCGACGCGCCCTGTAGCCGTTCGACACCAGCGTTCATTTATTTCTTATTTCACTGCAATTTGGGAAGGATTCCATGAAGACAGTACTTTTTTTGATCGCAACATTAGCGAGCCTCGGTTGGCTTGCCCCTCGGAGTTACTCAGCCGTTATGACCGAGGTAGCTTTGGTCCAGCGAACACCCTTGTTCGTCGGTTCATCGACGATCGTCGATGTGGTCTTACGTGAAACTCGTGATATCACAGATACCTCCACACTCGGTACCCTCGCGACAGTTTCCGGGAATATCAAGTTCACTTGGTCAGGCTCCAATAGCTTTACGATCTCCAATCTCCTCGACCACGGTGTCCAATCCGGGCGTTTTTTCGATAACGGTGGAGGCTCCTCGATCATTGTTTTGGACACAGTTAGTGCTGTGGGTACCGTTGAACAAGTCGATCTGAGTCCATCGCTCAGCGAGGATCCTCTCGGAACGATCGTCAGCGGTACACTCACGACGTTGCGGCTGGCGAGTTTCAGTGTCAGCGGCGGAGCCGTCGGCGAATCGATCAACCTATTCGCGGAAGATTTCGATTTGGGGTTCGACGATCTGGTTTTGGAGGACGGCACTGTCCTTGACCAACAGGTTACCTACGGGTCCTTGTCGATTACCGGATTGCAGGATCCAGGTAATGTCGTTCCTGAGCCTTCGTCGATCGCTCTTTTTGGGTCGCTCCTCGGCGGTCTCGTAGCAGGATGTCGAAAACGGTCCCAACGGCGCAAGTCGTAACGCTAGGTCAAAACTAGCTCTGTTTTGTTAATCCCCTTCGGCGTCGGATCATGAGTCCGGCGCCGATCGCAAGAAATCCGAGCACATCGATGGGAAGGTAGATGAGCCGGTCGCGAACCACGGTGCGGACCTCTTGATAAGCGACTCCGCCTGGATCGAAACCGAACCATAGATCCTCCTGGCTCGATGGCCAAGTCGGATCGTCCCATGCCGTCAGCCACATCCGCTCCGGAGAAGCGAACGATCCCTGAGGGATCGAATCCCCGAGCAATTCGTCGAGTGGCTCTCGCTCCATAGGCATCGAATAGCGGAGCTTACCGCGATTCCAAGCTGGACTCGAGTCGGCTTGCGCAAAACTGCCTGAGGCCCGCCCCGGACCGACGACGAATATCTTCAATGAATTGCCACGTCCCTGCTCGGAAAACTGGTCCTTCGGAACTCGATAAGGAAACACAGGCTTGTCGGTCGCAAACGAAATTCGAACACTGCCGACCCTGGCTCGCTTCGAACCGATATCGTATTTGAAGGCAGTGATCAGCCAGCCATCGCGCACGTAAGGCTCGACCCATTCCTGCAAATCCTTGCGGACCTCGTAGTTGTTGTCTTTGAGCCAACCGACGAGTTCTCCTGAATCGCTTGCCCTCAGGACGGCGACCTCGTAGCCAGCGACCTTTTTGCTCTGCAAAACCGAAACGCCCGACGTGGGGACCGCGTTGGAATCAACCCTCAGTGTCGTTTGACTCGCGGCCAACAAGAAAGGAGACAAGGCCAACGGGAATGGATTCACGCTCCAACGGTCCTGGATCTGAATCCTCGGCTCGATGGCTGTTTCAAGAGCATCGAAAACTTGTGCATCGGCCTCCTCGATTTGAGGCTCGCTTGGGGATGGGACCAAGAACCCAAAATCGTCCGGTTCGATTCCCTCGGATTCGGTCCGATCCGCCGAGTGATCCTGTTGGCTAGACGTCTGCTCGCTAAGTTTCTTCGCACTCATAGGGGGATCAAAGGCGGCTTGGCGGACGAAATGTTCGATCTTCGTCTGGGGGTCCCAAGCGATCAGAACCCGCTGGTCACCGATCCGAAAGTTCTTGCCTAGCCTCGATACAGGACAGCAAGCGTCGACTTGCACCGGCGTTTCTCGCAAAACTAAAAAAATCGCTAAACCAAATAACCACCCAATCGAACGCTGATTCGTCATCGCTGAGATTCTCCTGATTTTTCTTGCGTTAAGCTCCCATGGCTTGTACTAGGCCTATCCTGGGCTTCAAGAGAGCCGATGCTCCCTGTCGGCCTTTGTCGCATGGTCCTTGGCAATGCGCTCAGGGCTTCTCCAAGCACCGCCGGCAATGAGCGATCGGTACCATTCCTTGAGCCAGTGCAGCAAGCTGTTGGCGAGCCACAAGGCCCATACGAGCATGAGCAATCGATAATACCAAATCGACACAGACAATACCCATGGTTCGGGCAAATTTTTGTCCGACCGAGGTGTGTACCAGTTCAGGTTTCCCTCAAAAGACTCGTTCCCGACGATGAACATGCGGGGCGAGCCGAGAAGACCCGCCGTGACGACCCAAACCAAGGCACCGATGGCCACGGCGGTTAAGACTCCGTTGGCGACCTGCAAGACATTGAACTCCCAGAACTTGAGCGAATCAGGCTGGAGCTTCCTGCGGAAACTGATCGAGAACAACCAAACGACCACCAAGAGCGAGGCGACAATGTGGACTTGCGTCAATCCGATCGCCAAGAGCATCCATTCGTAGGTCTTCAGCGGCGAATCGGCACGCATTCCCA
>Ga0315905_10004332_pt1 | contig 14472 bp, 36 predicted proteins | sample LakEriMetagenome_5_FD_203522 | JGI IMG/M metagenome (GOLD analysis project Ga0315905, IMG submission 203522) | Freshwater fungal communities from buoy surface, Lake Erie, Ohio, United States - Buoy 4 MA121 | ecosystem: Environmental > Aquatic > Freshwater > Lake | place: USA: Lake Erie, Ohio... | reverse complement strand
AATGATGCACAAGCAAGGTTTGATTATGTTGATCAAGCATTTGTATCAAAACGTTATGGCAAGACACGTTACATAGATACCCTTAATAAAGCCCTAGAAGACCAGCAGATGAGTTTTGAGCCACTAGTCCAGGGTATGAAGTATGTATGCGACAAAGTTGGCATAGAAACGCTAATACGGTATAATAGAGATATCATATCTTATGCAGAAATCTTCACAGGGGAGTATTCTGTTACATATGACCAAGAAAAGGAATGGGTATGAATAAAGAAGAAATCATCGACTTGATGCTAGAGAGCATTAATACAGATAATAGAGAAATATGTAAGCAGTCTGGAATGAGTGATGAAGATGCTCAAAAGCAGATTGATCAAAGCCAGCAAGCGTTGGTTTTTATGGTTTCAAACATATATCAAAAACTAAAGGAGCGTGGAGCAATTGTCTAAGTATATTTACAAAGTAGTATTGGCTGAGATGGAAAAGTCTTACCTTACAAATGCAGGAGAAGAATTTTTTAAGACAGAAGAAGAGCGAAAGGCATTTAATGCAGAGTTAGTAATTAATGCATCAAGCGAAGAAGAGTCTTATGCAATTCGAAGAGGAATGACCGATATCCGCATGTGGGAATTGGATCGTGTAGAAGAGTAGTGAGTTTTAAAGACAAGGCTTGGTTGATCGATCAATATATCACTCAAAGAAAGTCTGCTAAAAAGATAGCCGAAGAGTGTAAGGTCGATCACCAAACCATTGTTCATTATTTAAACGTGTTTGAAATTTATAGACCGCTACCAAAGGATAAGCATCCTAAGCGTTGGTAGTTTTTAAAGTTTATTATAGTATCTTTGATATAGTTTATTAATTGACTCTTGTATTGAGTCTATTTCATTTTTATATTCCGACAAAAATAGGTCTATGACCTCTGAATGTTCTTCTGCGTATTCTCTTGGAAAGTTACCAGTGTATGGATTATCTAGTTTTGGGTTTTCCCCGATTTTTTTAATAATTTCTTCTCCAGTATATTTCTCTACTATCTTCAAACCATTTTCTTTGGCAAGCGTCCTAATTACCAAGTTGTGATCTTTTGTAAATTCTGAAAATGGTGCAATAAATAAAGATTCGTCCGTAAGTAGATACTTTACATAATCTGAATATCTAGAAATAAGTTCTTCTGGTTCTCCAGTTCTTTCGTTTGACTGAATACCATTTTGCAAACAATAATCTCTATATAGTTTTGCAGATGTTATAGATGGCAATATGTCTCTTAGTGGTACTACGAATATGCAGTCTTTGTCTCTGTTTTTTAAAGTTTCAACTCTATGAGACCATAGTGGTATCGCTTCTACACCAAGTGTGTAACCTATTGCTCCCGCCAAAAAGGTGTTACCAGATCTTTCTAGGCCGTCTATGTATATCTTCAAAACACCTTAATCTTTACAAGAGCATTCGTTGCAAACATTTTCTGAAAATAATTTTACAGCCAGGTTAGGCTCTTCTGGTATGCCTAGATCTTCCCAAAATTTTTCTCTACCCATATTGTCCGTATCTCTCATATGGTTTGATTCAAATTCAGGGTCCTTTGGTTCTTCTTGAAAATCTATATCCCAGGCGTTTTCAAAGTTCTCTAGGATACCCATGTTAGCCTTCTACTGGTGGCTTTGAACTGTGACCATTGGTGCATGTGCATGCTGCACAACACATTGGGCCTGAGTATGTTTCTTCTGTCATACAAAACATTATATCATAATTCTGAAAAATTTTGTAAAATCCAAATATCCTAAAATCTGAATATTTTGTCTAGATGTATGATACATGCTATACAGAAAATGCACACAAAATAATAGTGCGCCCATAAGCCTACGATTTATTGGCTACGATCTCGATACAATTGCCCCAAGCACTAGCACCATGGTTTAGTTTAGTACTAGTGCCTGCAACTTGTTTAGCATTTGCAAGGGTCTATGCGGGTCTCTTTCTCAGAGAAGATGATGATACCTGTATCCCCGCAAAACTCGCAGGTGTGTGCGTACATTGCGTTCACTATGCTACCTCTTTTTCTTTTAGTATTCCTAGAATTAACTGTAACTGCTCTGTTGTGAGTAGTGCTGTTGCACAACCCCATGACCATGCAAGTGCCATGTCATCATAGTGTGTCTTAGCAAGAGAGTTAATCTCTGCAATTACTTCGTTATTGCTTATCATTAGTTTTCTTCTTTCTCTAAAAGGTATTGGTTATTTATGGGGCGAGAGTGATTAGCAAACATAGCCTCAATCTTAGCCTTATCCTTTTCTCTTTGGATAGCGTAGCGAGCCTGTTGCTCTGCTCTTAGTCTTTCTAGTGTATTCATTTGGAACACCTTTCTTATTTAATCTTGATACTAGTATCCTATCATAGACCACTGACAAATTAGCCTGTTTTTCGGGCGTGTCTGCAAAGTATTTTTGTGATAAAGGTCACATAGGTTATCCACAGGTAATACCAGTTATCCACAGGGCACGTGTCAAGTCGACACACCGATAATAGTAGTATTGTTACGTAATTGTTATAATACCCCCCATAAATGTGACCTACATCACTATGTGACCTACACCACAATGTCCGATTTATCCTATTTGTACCCCTCAATTTGTCAGACCCCCATGCTACACTTGTAGGTATACAAGGTCGAAAAAGAAGTAAGCCCCTTAAAGAAAGGAAGTCAAAATGACTTCACTAAACACACTATGTAAAGAGCATAACCCTATGCTATCTGCTATCTCCGAAATTGGAGATGACCAATTTACTTTCTGCCAAGATTGTGAGCAGAACATTGAGCGTTGGTATAACGATACCGACCCTGAGCGTTTACCTATGTGGACAGATTGGAAGGTGTCAGCATGAACGACACTATGCAATTTATAGATGAGCAAGGCTTATGCGCTATGGATAACATTTGCGCTTTTTGCATAACACTATTTGACGGGTGGAATAGATTTTGCCCAAGATGTAAAGACTACAAGGGCGTTATGGCTCTCCCTGATTTTATCAACACTTATGGAAAGGAAGGACTTAAAAGATGAGTACCTTTGTTAATCTCCCCTCAGTTTGTGGGGCTACATCTGCAAGCGTAGATGTCTATGACTTAGACCTTAACCCTCATGGGGTTATCTGTTGTGACAATTGCAAATCAATTGTGTTATGCCGTAAGGCTTGGGACTACCTATACAAGGAGGCTAACTAATGCCAGTATTTAACTTTGACCTAATGGTCACTATCGAAGCAGATGACTTTGAGTCTGCACTATCATGGCTAAAGGCTATGCCACTAGAACGACATGACTTTGAGGTTGTTGATTATAGCGAATTGGAGATTGCATAAATGGAAAAAACAATTCGTGAATTAGAAAACCTAATCATTGAGTATCGTGGTGACCAGAATGGTGTAACCGCTATTAGAGAATGCATTGCAATTATTAGAAAGAACGAAGGTAAATAAATGAAAACACTTCAAGAAAAATTAGATGCAGTTGCATTAGAGTTAGAGCCAATACTTTGGGATTTACTAAATGAAATTGAGGAAAACTAATGTTAGTTATTTTAATCGCAATTACTTGTTTTGCTTTTGTTATTGCAATTCATAGTTAATAAAAAGGATCGCAGAAATAAAAACTCTGCGATTTTTTGCACGTGGCAAAAGTTATCCACAGGGTGTGTATAACTAATGTGTTTAAGGTCACACTATTATTTTTCCCAAACACGGCGTGTCGATTTGCTTTTTTGACATTTTTTTGCTATACTTCTAGTATAACAATTAAATAAAGATAAATAAGCAATGAGCCTTAGCAAATAAATGTGACGAGTATCACAGTGAGCCTAAGCAAATAAGTGCCCAATTTGTCAGCCCCCCATGATAGGATAGTCTTATCAATTAAACGAAAGGTAGTCAATAAATGACATACACTATAACACTAGAAACCTTTTCAGGTTCTACCAAAAAAATCAACTTCTCATCAAGAGGTCAGGTTGCTCAATTTGTATCACAATACCCTAACACTCTACCTGTTGGAGTATCTGTTAAAGTCGCTTGCGACTCTCTTGGAATTAGTGGCACACTTCGTGGCACTCAAACACTTACTAACTCAAACTAAGAATAGGAAAACTAAAAATGGTAAACATTGAACACAATCTAAAATTCATCACTGAGGTGGACGAGACTCATCCAGTAGGTGCACGACTCTTGGCCCTTGAGGAGTCGGTCCGCATTGCAATGCTTGAGGGAATGCTAAAGGAATTGTTAGCGCCTGCACTAAAGCCTGCACTTGATGAAATAAATGCGGGTGGGTCCTATGCAATTCTAAAGGTGGCCGAATAATGATGACTCGTAAAGACTACATTGAAACTGCAAAAATTCTTCAAAAGTTTTCTAACATAATCGACTCAGGTGATTTTCAAGATTTAATTTTTGAATTCAGTGAGTGGTTTGCTTCTGACAATCCAAGATTTGATGAACAGAAATTTTTTGATGCTTGCATGGACTCGCAAGAATTTCTTGCAACTCTAAAATAAAAATAAAATCCTGAGCATGATCTAAAACTGCTCAACACATCAACAAAAAATGCACGTGGCGTTTATCCACAGGTCAGACCACTTTATCCACAGGTCATTTAAGATGTGAGATTAAACACACCCACTGAGCGTCTCACTATTTAAGATTACTCGCTAGTAGGTAGAAAAATGTCAGACCCATAGGCTAGGATAGTAGTATCAAGTTAATTAAAGAAAGAAGGTTGCCTAATGGCTACTAAACTATACACTATCGAAAACCTACTCGTAGGAAAAAACTATCGCTCTCGTAATCGTCATTTTGAGGGAGTAATTGTATCTGCCTCTCCACGACCTGCAATTTGGTATGGAGAAAATACTGAGGCTTATGTTATTCAGGTTAAGTCCCCTGCTTATTTGTCAGACCGCTATGCTACTGTTGCAGTAAAGATTGGAGAATAATAATGAACACATGGGATTGCATGGATTGCTATGATGAGGGTGTCCTATTTTGGGGCAATAATCATGGAGAATACGATACAGATTTTTGTGAGTGTAACAAGGGTGTTACGCTTTACAACGAATACACCGCATGGTACGCTAGTAACGAATTAAACGAATACACATTGGAGAACGCATAATGAACGAATACCTATACTCAGTAACAGTTACCTATGACTCAGCCCCTACACCTAAATGGGTTGGTCGATACTCAGATGCTTTATCTGCCGTGGAAGTTTATCAAAAGTTTATTGACCACGGATTTGCTAACGAATACGCAACAGTTAATCTTTCAGAGCCTTCAGGCAAAATGCATACAAAAACTTTCTACAAAACAGGATTGGTGGTAACACGATAATGGGAAGCAATTTCGCAACAGACCTAGCAGAAAACATTGACCTATCACTTGAACAGGCTATTGGTTATCACTTACAAGGTAATCACTATCCACCAGTACCACTAAGCATGGTGCCAGTATGCATACAGGCTATTGACTTTGCTCATGAAGATAAGTGGGACGAAACTATTGAGATGCCTGATGGTATTTCTTATAAAGGCTTAACTGCTGCACCAGTGTGGGCTATCATTGAGCAACACCACTTACATGCATGGCTACCTGAAAACATTGAAGACTATGATGAAGACTTGGGATTTGAATTAGGATTGGGGTTAGAATAATGTCTGATACAATGGTAAGCATGGAATTGATCCACGCAGATAACTTAACACCAGACCAGGTGATGCTTGGCGATTTAATCAAAGTTGATGAAGATATTGTCGAAGTTATTTTTATTGAGAGTGACTCAACGGGAGATAACTATGACATACAAACACAAAACGAATTCGGTGAAAAAGAAGTTGTGCAGTATTCATACACTGATTTAATTCCGTTGTATGTTTTTATTGATGAAGAAGAATAGTTAAAGTATTTTTATGCACTTCCCCGCATAAAAATGCACGTGTGTCGTATGTGAGATTTATCACATTTAAGAAATTGACATTTTTCCCCCTGTATGCTAAGATTATTATATGAAGAAAACAAAAGAGGAATTAAGACGGCTAATGGAACTACGCCGTAGCAATGCTGCCTCTGCCGTACCGAATAAGAAAAAGTATGACCGTAAAAAATGTCAGTCCTTGATGTTAGAATTAAAGAAAGAAAGAGGCCCTCATGACTAAACTAAAACGCTCAAATGATAGAAAGGTGGCTAACCTTGTCACAAAAAATGGAAAGCAGGCCGCAATTGCTAACACTTTCGGACTACCCGCAGGAAAAAATTATTCATGTCCTGGCGCAACGAGTGTCTGCGAGAGTGTTTGCTATGCAGGCAAATTGGAAAAGATCTTCCCTTCCGTTAAAGTAAACCTATTACACAATTGGTCCCTGCTTAAAGACGCAGACGGTGAGACCATGGTCCGCTTACTTAATGAGATGATTGTTGACTTCAAGAATGATTGTATCAAGAAAGACGCTCCAATGCTATTCCGTATTCACTGGGACGGAGACTTCTTTAATGATACTTACGCATACGCATGGAAAATAGTTATTGATAAGCATGAGGATGTTCAATTCTGGGTATACACTCGTGTGAAGAGCGCTGCACTTATCCTTAAGGACATTCCTAATCTTAGTTTGTACTTCTCTGCTGATAGTGAGAATGTTAAAACTGCGGTAGATCTAAAAATTAATAGCGGTGTTCGGATGGCATACCTTGCTAAGAATTTTGCTATTGGTCAAGCAGATGTAAAAGAAATGATTGGTCGCCCTGCTGCTAAGTGTCCTGAGAATAATAAACAGATTCCACTTATCTCGTCGGCTGGCTCCGCTTGCGTTTCTTGCTCACTTTGTGTATACTCTAAGAGTGACATAATTTTTTCTGCAACTAAGAAATGAGATAGCATGAGCAAAATGCAAATTGTATTTTTGTTTTGGTTTCTTTTTTTATTCTTTGCATATCAGTGAAAGGGTGCACGTGGCAAAATTTTTCATTTGTCAAGTTGCGACACGCCGTTAAGATGTGATTAAGGACACACCCTAAAACCCCCGTAGAATTGGTATTTCTGACATTTTTCTGCTAAAATTATACTATAAGCAATTAACCCCCACAACGAAAGGCAAGACCCAAATGACACTACATGGATACACATACCAAATTGGTGATTTGTTCACAACAAGCAAGACAGGCGTTACAGGTCGTATTGCAGGTTTCTCACCAATCAATAATAAGGTTACTAGAGTTTCTCTCGTACTAGCAAACGGCTCTCGTCGCTTGGCTATGGTTAAGACATCTAAGTAATCTCACATTGTGAGAAATGTCAGAAATGGATTTGACATTTTTATCCCCAAAATGTTATACTTAGGTATAACGAAATAAAAACCCTCTAACAGAAAAGGAAATAAACAAATGGCAGTAGCAACAGCAACATACAAGGTAGGCGACACTTTCACAACTCAGAAGTCAAAGGTCACAGGAGTAATCACAGAGATTAACCCACAGGCTAATGGTAATGTTCGTGTTAAGTTAGATGTCAATGGACAGGCTCGCTATACAACTTGGACGGCTAAGTAATCTAATTACTAATTCCTGAGCATGAATACAAACTGCTCAACTCAAACCCCCAACTATCAGAAAAGGAACAGACCCAATGGCAAGAGGAAAAGCAATCTCAGTAAAAATCGCAACACCAAAGGTAATCAAGGCACTAGAAGTTCGTCTAGCAGAACTAGAAAAGTCTTACACCTCACAAGAAGCAAACGAAGCAAAGTATAACAAGGCTATGGAAAAGTGGCGCAAGGAAATCTTTGCTTATGCTATTTCTAACATCAAGAAAGCAGAAAATGTTAGAACAAACTATCGTTCTTGGAACAACACACTCAACATTGACTTTGATTTAACAACATCAGAGGCAGACCTACCAAAAGAGCCTGAGCGTGACTTTGAGCAAATTGGTCGTCATAACTACTTAGAGCAGAAGCAAGAAATTGAGAACGCAATTCGTATTCTCAAGATGACAGATGAGGAAGTAGTTAATACTTCTACATACAATGCGATTGCTCGTTATCTATAATTAGATAATAAACGACCTGAGTATGTCGCTAAACTGCTCCGCCTTACCCCTTGCGTTTCACGCTATGGTTAGCAAGGATCCCCTAGGAGTATGGCACTATTTGTCAGTGGCACCCAGTATAATTAATGTAAACCAACGAACAGAAAGAGGCCCCCAATGGACCAGGTAACAAAAGTAGACAATCACTTCATGACACGAGAATTTCTTGAGTCACAACTAGTAGCAAACAAAGAACGCATTGCTAATCTTGAATCACACATTCAAACAGTAACCCAGCGCTCATACGGCGAGGCTGCAGAGCGCTCACGAATGCGTAATGAAATGCAAGAGTGGACCTTGGAAAACTTAAGCGACGGTACCATTGCAGAAGATACTGCACAACAGATTGCAGATATTTGCGGCTTTGAGTTAACACAAGAATTTGAATTAGAAGTTACAGTTCAATATTCAATTACAGTCAATGCACGAGATGAAGAAAGTGCACAGAATATGATTCACGATATCGATTTTGATTCAGTATCATATGGCGAAGAAGTAACTTATTTGTCATCCAGTGTTGACAGAATAGATATTTAGTAGGGGGCTACTAATACAAACCTGAGCATGTTTTAAAACTGCTCCTATGTTCTCTCAAAAAATGCACGTGGCGCAAAAGTTATCCACAGGTTATCCACATGATCAAGATCACATGTGATTAAGGACACACTTACGAAATGTCCGACTTATCCCATGTATAACTATCCCGATTTGCATTTGTCAGACTGTCCGTGTATACTTAGATTAACAACAACAAAAAGGAGAAAACTCATGGCACATGAACTAGAATCACAAAATGGTAAGGCTTCATTCGCATCATTTCGTGAACCTGCTTGGCATGGATTGGGTACCGTATTCACAGAAGAAAAAACAACAAGCGAAATGCTTGCTGCTGCCAATCTAAATAATTGGAATGTTCGTCTGGAAGATTTGGAAACCCCTACACATCTCACAAGCGACAAAGCATACCAGTATGTTTTGCGTACTAACCCTACTGATAACTCTCAGACCGACATTCTTGGTGTCGTTGGTGAGCGTTACCATGTAATGCAGAATGAAGATTTATTCTCATTCGGTGATAACATTCTCGATGGTGGTGGTCGTTGGGAGACGGCTGGCTCAATCAAGGGTGGTCGTGTCGTATTCGGTGCATTAGCACTAGAGCGTGAAACTGTCCTAGACCCTAGCGGTGTTGCAGATAAGGTAAAGACTTATTTACTTATCAACACATCACATGACGGCTCAATCGCTATTCAAGCAAGCATTACACCTGTTCGTGTTGTGTGCGCTAACACTCTTAACCTTGCACTAAACACAACTAAGAAAAAGAATGGTGTCAAGCAATCTTTCAAGATTCGCCACACTCAGACCGCTTCTGGTAAGGTTGCCGTTGCTCGTGAGACTCTTGGCATGGCTCACAAGTACATGGATTCTTTTGACCTCATGGCTAAGGCTATGATTGAAACAGAAATCAATGCTAAGCAATTTAACGACATCATTCTTGCTGCATACCCAAAGCCTGAAAAAGATTCTAAGGGTGCTTTCAAGAAATGGGAAAACAAGGTCGATACAATTAACGACATCTACACAGGTGAGTTTAATGGTATGATTGCTGGTAATGCGTGGGGTGCTTTCAATGCACTAACTGAACGCCTTGATTGGTACCGTTCTGCTCGTGGTGGTTCTAACGAATCTATCCTAGCATCAGCAAGTGGTTTTGACCCTGCTATCAATGCAGAAAAGAATCGTTTGCTGAAAGTTGTGCAGAGCACTTTGCAAATTGCATAATTAAAAAAGTTCCTGAGTAAGAATTAAAACTGCTCACACGGTCCGTTAGAATAGTTGGTTAGTTCGCCACCCTGTCACGGTGGAGGTCACGGGTTCAAGTCCCGTACGGATCGCAAAAAATAAATATGCAATGCAATGCATAAAAATTGCACGTGCAGACAAATCAGACAAATCGGACATAAAAATGTCAATCTTAAATTAAATTACGAAGGACTAAAAAAATCCCCAAAAAAATGTCAAACCTAAAAATCTTTACGATAGACTTGACATTTCCCAGGATTCCTGTCATAATTAATACATGACCCTAAATGTAGAAATATACGAAATGCAATACTCCTGCTCTCCTGGTGGCGTTGACTGCTGGGAAGTAACTATACAAGGCTATGGAGAAAGTAGCACCGATTCTGACTTTAATACTGCTGGTGAAGCACTTAATTGGGTGCTTGACAGATACCCTGACGAAATGTTAGAATTGACAGTATCATCCCTAAAAGCCTATCACATATGTCAGGAGTCTTGTACAGCATGACCACAACCTACAAACCATACACAATAGACGAACTAATGCAAAAAATATATGATGAGAACTTTTCTCATTTTGATTTCATGGATAACATGAATGGTGGAGAATGTGATTGTAAATTACATATAGCAATGGACTTAATGTATGAATATGGGGGTGGATTATGCTAGGATATACAGTAGATGACCTGGATGAAATGATTAGGGCTGTTGTCCTATCTAAAAAATCAGTACCAAGCACACAACTTAGAATCCATGCTGGATTAGATAAAGCAGAGGAGTTCCTAAAGGGACTATGGGCAGAAGGGTACTTTGACTAATGAAAGTTAGAATTGCTATTGAGCAGATTATAGATCTAGATGACGCTATGTCTAATGATATAGGGTTTGAACTCTATGGTCCTGAAGATATGAGTGATAATGATAAGGTTGATTATCTAGTTACCCGATTTGCTGAGGACATTGATAGTCTTGTAAAATATGATGAGGTAAGAGACCAAATCCTAGTAGAATACATAGAGGACTAATATGTGGACTAAGTATGACTATCTATGTACTGATTGTGATGCCCTGATCGAAATTACTGCTTGTGCTGATAAGGTTTTAGATCCTGCCTGTATTTGTGGGGGATTAGGAATACTTATCCTATTATCAGAATCAGATGGCAATGCCCCTATCCTTACAGATGTGAGCAAGGTCACACCCCGTACAGTTGTAAAAATTGACTCCAACCCCTATAATTAATACATGGACCTAAACACATTCAAAGAATATATAAACCTACACCTAATCAGTCTTGAACAAGACCTTGAAGAAAACCCTGCATCTATCCATGTGGTAGACATCGAGGGACAAATCTATGCTACTAAACATCTAATCGAGGTGCTCAATGGATAAACTAATTGAAATGACATTTGAAGAAGCAGATGAGCAATTCAAGTTCATGGTTAATAACTATGATGAGAATGCCTCATTTGATGGTTTGATGTTTGAGACCTATGGTGATGAGGTTGAGTATGTTAAGACTAAGCCACATAACCGTATCTGGATGTATGGTGACGGCGATGATGGTGGTACCTATATCTGGTCTGGCTGGGGCTTTGTTAACCGTATTGGTTATTTTATTAGTGAAAAGCCTGTACCTGATAATACTATTATTCAGATAATGGTAGGAGAGCCTGACTTGACATGTGATTTCTGCGGTGCTATACTTGATGAAGAAGAAACCCACGACCCAAAATGCGAAGGAATACAGCAATGACAAAGTATGTAATAGATGATTTAGAACTAGTAGGTTCATTTTCAGTAGATAGTGGTCAGGCTATGGTTGGTGACCCATGCTATCTTGACTCATGGCAGAACAACAAAGACGAACCTTTCGAGTTAGACGGCAAGGTTGGCGACTACTCTTATCTTGGTGCTTGCGCTACTACAATTTCTAGCGGTGCTGGCGAGTTAGGTATTTCCTCTGCTATTGTATTTAGCACAGGCTATGGTGACGGACACTATCCTGTCTATGTTAAGTATAACGAGGACGGACGAATTGTTAAGGTAGTTATTGACTTCGAGGACGACCTAGATGAGGACAACGAATAATGGCAGAATTTAAAGTAGAAGTTATCTTTGAGCCAACAGGTGACTACATGACATTTAGATATGAAGCAGAAGCGGAAGATGAAGAAGCGCTGCTCAATGAAGTACTAAGCCAATTATCAATCGTATCTTGGAAGGAAGAAAACTAATGGGAGCCCGTATTAACTTTGTTTTTAAAGACTCAGATGCACATCCTGCAGTAGTCTTATACAGCCACTGGGGTGAGACGGAATGGCAGCGGGACCTAGCAATGGCCCTGCAGCATTCAAAGCCTAGGTGGTCAGATGACTCATATGCTACCCGCATGATGATTAGTTATCTTATTCAGGATTCCGTGCTAGAGGAGACAGGGTTTGGAATTTACGCCGTTAATGGACCTAACTATGAATTAGGCGATAGAACCATTATCGTAGACCTGCTACATAAAACAGTGCAAGAATTTGGCACCAGTGCTAAAGTAAACTGGGCTTCATTTGTAGAAGCATATGCACCAAGTTTAGTTGAGACAGTCTAGGTATTGGGTCACCTAGATTAATAGGGTGGAGGGAGCAGGCGTGGGGCTTGCTCTTTCCCCCACTTTTTGATACAATGGATACAAGGGAGAATTATGCGTATTAGCAGACGAGTCACAGAGGAAGAAAAGGTTGCCAATAAACTAGGCAACATGGTTTCTGACCTCAGAGTTGATTTGGAATTGGTCGGGGAATACTTAGCAAAGTCCCAACCCTATGTAGTGTATAATCGTTTACAAGTAATAGCAGAGTCAGCCAAAGAAACTAAGGAAGGTACTAATTATGCTTACAACAACCTTTGAGAGTAAAGCCTCAATCCTAGCACAACTATGGATTAATTACAAGGCCGAAGATGAGTGGATTGACTTTATGGTTTACAACGATCTTGGTTTGCCATTAGCATTTGCTTTTACTGAAGGTATTGTTAATCATACCCCAACACTAGAGCAGTATATCAATGAGACATGGGCGCTATTCATTGAAGGTTTGGATGTTGAGGATACAGGGTTTGAGGACATAGCAGATTTGCTAGGGGACGACTAATCCTGCCCGAAAGGGCCACGTGGAATTTCTTTTGATAACAAACCACAAACCTCATTTCCAAAAGACATTACGATCCAAACCAAAAAATCCCCAAACCTTAGACATTACGAACCTCCAAAACCTTCCCCCAGCCGAACTTATACCATAGTTTTTAAGGTTTGTCAAACCATGTTATAATGGTTTTATGCCAAGAGATCATTTTTCTCAACTATCTAGACAAACCTCACATCGCCATGACCAACCACGTGATATAGAAATCTTTAATAAAAACATGGGTGCTCTATGTGGTATGTTGTATTCTATTGTTACTCTTAAGGCTTTCTTTCCTAAGTCCCCCGCCCCAGAAATGACTAACAATCCTGTTAAGGACGCTGCAAGCGGGGATCAAAAGTATACACAATTAACCCTATGGTAAATAACAAACCATTTATCATTGGTTTCTAGAAAAACCATAATAGTTTTAATAAAAAAGATTACGATTATCGACAATTTCTCCCTGGTTTTGGGAGATTTTTTTATGTGGTTTTGAGGTTTGAAAGGACTTGACAAACCATTATATCTATGGTATCATCCGCTGCGGGGATATGAAGGTTTGAGGTTTGACAATATGAAGGTTTTGTGATAGGGCCACTCTCCCGCAAAAAGATTACGAACGCCCCTTATAAAAGCGCTCCCTACTCCACTATCCTCCACATCACTCCACTTCTAGACTATCTATTTAAATAATCAGTAACATTTATCTGTGGATAACATGTGGATAACTCTTTGATATACTATACATATGGACAAACCAGAATATGATTCTTTGGGTAAATCTTGGAAAGATGCACCAGATTGGTGTGATGATTGTAATTCAAATCCAGGAGAGAAATGCCCTGATTGTGGATATACTCATAACTGCTAACCTGTGGATAACTCTGATATAATAATCCAATGCACAAACTGGAATCATCATATAGCAAGGTTATGGGATATACTAGGTCTATGGTCAATGTCCTATGTTTTGTCTGTGGGGGTATGTTTGAAGTCCCTTATGGCGTATCAAACCCTACATCTAAATGTCCAAAATGCGACGGCAAATAAAGATTACGAACACTCTCGTATAGCCCTATTGACCATACGGATCAGGCCTTTTCGAGTTATCTTCGACGCATCAAATGTCTCCGTATAACCCCCTTGTGGCATATCTGCCTTATCCAGGAAATAGCCATACTTGGAAGTAAGGGTTTGTACTACTAGGGTTTCTACTGCTCTTGCCTTATCCCGTTCGGAAAACCACCAATACTTGATCAATATCCAACCCTTGGTCCTATGGCTTGCAAACCTTCTACCTGAGACATCTGATATCCCTATTTTGACAGCCTTATACACAGGGCTATAGAGTATATATA
>Ga0315905_10004331_pt1 | contig 14473 bp, 12 predicted proteins | sample LakEriMetagenome_5_FD_203522 | JGI IMG/M metagenome (GOLD analysis project Ga0315905, IMG submission 203522) | Freshwater fungal communities from buoy surface, Lake Erie, Ohio, United States - Buoy 4 MA121 | ecosystem: Environmental > Aquatic > Freshwater > Lake | place: USA: Lake Erie, Ohio... | reverse complement strand
CTTTTCGAACTTCATCGAGAGTGATCTTGCGCTCGGATACTTCGTGGCCGCGATCCTTCAGCAAAGTGATGATTGAGTCTCTGGTGATACCTCGCAGGATTGTTCCATCGAAAGATGGAGTAGAAACTTTGCCGTCTTTGTGAACAAAGAACAAGTTCATGCCGCCGAGTTCTTCAATGTAAGTAGCGGTGTCCGCATCCAAGAACATCACCTGCGAGCAGCCCTGCTCGTAGCCTTCGTTTTGTGCCAATAGGGAAGCCGCGTAGTTTCCTCCGGTCTTTGCCTCACCAGTACCGTGCTTTCCAGCACGAGAAGAATCGAGTGCAATCCAGATAGATACAGGCTTCACTCCCCCGGTGAAATACGGTCCAACAGGGGATGCAATAACGCGATACTCAGCTCGGTGAGCTGCGCGAACACCAAGGAAGTTCTCAGCTGCAATCTCGAAAGGACGGAAATACAAAGTCTTTTCGTTTTCAGGTTTTGGTACCCAGGCACCGTCGACTGCGATTAGCTGCTTCAAAGACTCAATGAAGATTTCTTCTGGAAGTTCAGGCAGTGCCATGCGCTTCGCGCTTTTCTGCAGGCGAGCCGCGTTCATCTTCGGTCTGAAAGTCCAAATCGATCCATCGTCGTGACGGTAGGCCTTGATGCCCTCAAAGATTTCCTGGCCGTAGTGAAGCACAGCACTGGATGGATCCATCAGCATTGGGCCATAAGGAATCACCTGGGCTGAGTGCCAACCCTTGCCTTTTTCCCACACCACAACAACCTGGTGGTCAGTGAAGTGAGTACCAAAGGTTGGGTTAGCGATGATCGCATCGCGATCAGCGTCTGAAACCGGGTTTGGGTTTCTGGTCACCTCAAAAGATAAGCTCATGATTTTCCTAAATTCTTATAGCCCCGCAAAAATTGCGTCAGCAATTTCTGTTGTTGACTTACCCGACTGACCATTAGCCAGTGCAGTTGCAATTGCGGCTTCTAGCCGATTTGCAGCATCTACTTCTCCGATGTGACGAAGAAGCATTGCAGCCGATTGAATGGCTGCGGTTGGGTTGGCCTTGTTTTGGCCTGCAATATCTGGAGCGGAGCCGTGTACTGGCTCAAACATCGATGGGAACTTACCCGTTGGGTTCAAGTTGCCACTGGCTGCTAACCCAATGCCTCCGCTTATGGCAGCGGCCAGGTCAGTAATGATGTCTCCGAATAGATTATCGGTCACAATCACATCAAAGCGAGCTGGGTCTGTCACCATAAAAATCGTCGCAGCATCGATGTGTAGGTAATCATGCGAAACAGCAGGAAATTCCTTGGCCACTCGGTTCACGGTGTCCTGATACAAGCTTCCAGCTCGAACCAGCACGTTGTGCTTATGAACCAAGGTCAGCTTCTTGCGAGCGCGGGTGGAAGCCAATTCGAAGGCATAGCGAACAATGCGCTCGACCCCAGAGGCGGTATTGATCGAGTACTCGGTTGCAGTTTCTTCAGGGGTGCCCTTGTTGGTGACTTCTCCCTGGCCAAGGTAAAGCCCTTCGGTACCCTCACGCACAACAACAAAGTCAATAACTCCTGGGTTAGCCAATGGAGACACTACCCCAGGAAGAAGCTTGGTAGGCCTTAGGTTTACGAAGTGATCAAAGCCGAAGCGAAGTTTCAATAAAAAGCCTCGCTCCAGGATTCCAGAGGGAACGCTTGGGTCTCCAATGGCACCTAGAAGTAGTACATCTTGCTTGGCTAGCTCTTCTAGATCTTTATCGGTTAGCGCCTCACCGGTTGCGGTATAACGCTTAGCGCCAAAGTCATACTCGGTCCGTATAAAGGTAACGTTTGGAGCTGCAAGCTCAAGGGCACGAACGGCATGCTTGGTCACTTCAGGACCGATGCCATCGCCTGGAATTACACCAAGCTTTATCGTTGTTGCCACTTACTTACTCCCAAAACCAGTCAATGCCTCAACTTTACTGGCTATCAACTATCGGCCGAGAGCGCCCTTTCGCTCCTTGAGCGCTGCCTTGATGAACTTGGTCACTCTAGGGCTTGCTAGCTCGGCAGCTGAAGAGATTTTGAGGTGTCTCATGTTGGCCCCAGTGCCATCCAAAGAGCCATCTGGGTCTATGTTGACCCCAAAAAAGAATCCAAGATTCACATGCTCTTTGAATGGCATGAGGTAGCAATAGGACTCGGTGTTCTTCTTTGGCCCAAAACCATACGAGATTGACTTCTCACCTAAACGAGGGGTAACGATGGCTTCGGGGTGAAGGCTAAGGATTAGCTTGTGGGCCTTTTTCACGATTGGAGCCATCTTCGGGTTAGCAATACCGAAGAGCTCCTGTAAAGTTCCGAGCGATTCGTGGACTTCTGACATAGGACCATTTTATGTTTCGACTACAGCCGAAACTGAATCTTCTTGCCGTGCATGATGACCTTGATTCGGGCTATGGATGATTTGCCCATTCCGTGCATTTGATCTAGCTCAGTTGAGGTGATCTTCCTCAAATCAGAGACTTTGTATAGCTTGGCGTTTACTAAGGCTCTTCTTGCAGGTCCGGATAAACCTATCGCTCGCCACTCACCATCGAAGGCGTCATAGCTTGATGGGTCGTCAGGGTTTGGAGCTAGCGGCTTTGGGTTCTTGGATGGTTTGGCCATAAAAATAAGTGTAGGTAGCTATTGATTGATTGCCATGGCAGTCAAGGTAATAGAGGGCTTGAGACCTTCTTTGGTTTGCACTTGACCATCACGATTTGTCACAAACGCTATCTCCAGTGGCAACGAGGAAAGCAAAGCAGTAATCGATTCTTCAGAAGGTAGAAAGTCAGGGTTCTGCGGTCCCCCGAAGCCATCCTTGAGATTTTCCAGTGCATGCCAGACTCCAAAAAACACTCCACCTGGTTTGATGTTAAAAACCAACCGCTCGATGGCAACGGCTAGATCAGCCTGAGGAATTTGCAAATACGCAACAAGCCCTAAATCAACCGGCGCCAGTTTGGATTCAAAATCCAGGGCTGAGGCGTTGGTTGTGAAAACAAGATCTGAAACTTTTTTCTCGGCGGCGAGCTTCTCACACTTTTCTAACCCGACGGAAGAAAGGTCAACGTTTTCTGCCTGCCAGCCCTTCTCAGCGAAGAAGACCGTATTGCGACCCTCGCCACCGGCAAGATCAATCATCTTTCCAGGTGCTAGATCAGTTAGATGTTCTTTGACAAAGCGGTTTACATCCTTGGTATAGATGTACTCGTCAACCGAGTACTTGCTATCCCAATACGCCTTGTCCATAAAGCTAAAGCTACTGGACTAGGCCTTGAGAATTCGTGCAAGAAACTATTGACTGTCTGAACACACAAGCGCTGTTATGCGGGGCACTAACCCATTAGAGTCAAAGCACACTCTGCAGTATTCTTGAGCAAGCGGAACCTACCTAAGAAAGTTAGAGCCCAGCGCCATGGAAAAGTTTGTAATTTCTGTTGATCAAGGAACGACCAGCACCCGAGCCATCATTTTCAATGAGGCCGGGGAGGCACTCGCTTCCGGGCAGCTCGAGCACAAGCAGATCATGTCGCAGGCCGGTTGGGTCGAGCACGACGCCATGGAGATCTGGGACAACGCTCGTGCTGTTGTAGGTCAAGCTCTCGGTAGCCTAAACATCACTCGTCATTCAATTGCCGCGGTAGGAATTACTAACCAGCGTGAAACCACAGTGATTTGGAACAAGCACACCGGAGTTCCCGTTTACAACGCGCTGGTTTGGCAAGACACCAGAACTCAGCCGATTGTCGATCGACTCGCTCAAAAAGGTGGAGTAAACCGCTTTAGAGAAATTACGGGCCTTCCACTAGCAACTTTCTTTTCAGGTACCAAGATCACCTGGATTCTGGAAAACGTTCCAGGAGCTAAAGAGGCAGCCCTTGCAGGCGACCTTCTGTTTGGAACCATGGATACCTGGCTGCTTTGGAATTTCACCGGAGGCCCAGACGGCGGAGTGCACAAAACAGATGTGACTAACGCCAGTAGAACAATGCTCATGAACCTTAGAACTTTGGCCTGGGACGAAGATGTTGCGGCCGAGTTCGGTGTACCGCTGAAGATGCTGCCTGAAATTTGCTCATCTTCTGAAATCTATGGAATCGTAAGTGAGTCCAGCTTGCTACGCGATGTGCCAATCTCTGGAATCTTGGGAGATCAACAAGCGGCAACTTTTGGTCAGGCGGCGTTCAGCAAGGGTGAATCGAAAAACACCTACGGAACCGGAAACTTCCTAATCTTCAACACCGGTGAAGAAGTTGTCCTATCCAAAAACGGCCTACTGACCACCCTTGCCTACCAGCTAGGAAAGGCCAAGCCGGTCTATGCCCTTGAGGGCTCTATTGCAGTTACAGGGTCATTGATCCAGTGGCTAAGAGATAACTTGAACTTCTTCCAAAACGCCCCTGAAGTAGAGGCCATGGCCAACACCGTTGCCGACAATGGTGGCGCCTACTTCGTGCCGGCATTCAGCGGACTCTTTGCCCCGCACTGGCGCCCAGATGCCAGAGGAGCACTGGTAGGACTAACCAGGTTCATCAACAAAGGTCACATCGCAAGAGCAGCCCTTGAGGCAACAGCATTTCAAACCCTTGAGGTGTTGGATGCTTTGAACGCCGACTCCGGTGTCGCGCTCACCGAATTGAAAGTCGATGGCGGCATGACTCAAAACAACACGCTCATGCAATTCCAAGCTGACATTCTTGGTGTTCCAGTTATCAGACCGGTGATAACCGAAACTACAGCATTGGGCGCTGCATATGCAGCTGGCCTTGCCGTTGGATTCTGGTCGGATCTTGATCAGCTAAGAAGTCGTTGGAAAGAAGGCAAGCGCTGGATTCCAAATATGGATGATGCTGAGCGCCAGCGCCAGATCAAGCTTTGGAAAAAGGCAGTGACCAAGACCCTGGACTGGGTCGACTAACTAGTTTCGATCCTCTGGATCAACACCGGTTCGGAAATTGGTATTCAAGGCAGTGATTGCTGCAATCTCTTCTTCAGATAACTCAAAGTGAAATACGTTCATGTTCTCGATGATTCGCTCTTTTGAGTTTGACTTTGGAATCACGGCTACTCCCCTTTGGATGTGCCAGCGAAGCACCACTTGAGCTACCGACTTACCGTGCTTTTTAGCCAAAGTCTCAAGCATTGGTTCTTCAAGAATTTTGCCTCTAGCCAAAGGTGACCAGGCCTGAGTGACGATCTTGTGAGAGCTGTCGTATTCCAAAACTTTTTCCTGGGTAAGCCAAGGGTGCAGCTCGATCTGGTTCAAAACAGGCACGTGCTCGGCAACTTTTAGGATTTCATCGATGTGGTGGGTATGGAAATTACAAACTCCGATGGAGCGGATAACGCCCTCGTTCTTGAGCTTTTCCATGGCCTTCCAGGAGTCCACATACAGCAAGCCGCGCTTGGGAGCTGGCCAGTGAATCAAGTACAAATCTAAATAGTCAAGCTTTAGTGCCTTTAGGCTCTTGTCAAATTCTTTTAGTGTGTTTTCAAAACCTAAGCCATCCATCCAAAACTTGGTGGCAACAATTACCTCTTCGCGGGCAAGTCCTGAGTCTCTAATGCCCTGACCTACTCCAACTTCGTTTTCATACATCGAAGCGGTGTCAATTAGGCGGTAGCCATTTTCTAGAGCGTGGGCGACCAAGGGAGCAGCTAGCTCGTTTTCAACCTTGTAAACGCCAAGTCCCAGCTGTGGGATGGTGTTGCCATCAACTAGGGGCATAAGTGGTGAAGTTATCAATTGACTTTCAATTCCTTATAAGTAAGTGTTGGCCGGCAACTTTCGTTGCCGGCCAACACTTTGGTTACTTTACAACTGTATTAGTTGTTTGCTTCTGCCCAGCGCTTGACTAGTTCGTCATAGTTCTGAGTTTCACCCTTTGGCTTCTCGTTTGCTAGCTTCGCAACCGGAGCACCTGGCTGGTCGAGCCAGTACTGCTCGTCCTGCTCTGGGTTCATCTTGACCGCACAGTTAGCATCAGGGTTCGATGCCTCTAGACGGATCATTACGTCATCCTGAGCAGCAGCAAGCTCGTTCATAGCCTCTTGAGGAGTGAACTCACCTGATGCAGCCTTGGAAATTGACTGCCACCATAGGTTAGAAATGGTTGGGTAGTCAGGAACGTTGGTACCTGTTGGAGACCAGGCAACGCGGTCTGGTGAACGGTAGAACTCAATGAGTCCTCCATACTTGTACGCGTTCTCAGTGAAGTAGTCAAGGTCAAGGGTTGACTGACGAATGAATGTCAGTGCCTTTGCAGACTTGGCAGCATCAACTGTCTTTGAGGTTACGAACTGTGCGTAAAGCCATGCAGCAGCGCGTCGGTTCTCGTCAGCGTGGTTCATGAATGTCCATGATCCTACGTCCTGGTAGCCAAGCTTCTGGCCATCCTTCCAGTAGGAACCGTGTGGGCTTGGAGCCATACGCCACTTCGGTGATCCATCTTCATTCATAACAGGTAGTGATGGGTCGGTAGCAGAAGCAGTGAAAACTGTGTACCAGAAAATCTGCTGTGCAATTTCACCCTGTCCTACTACACCTCCAGCCTCGCTGAAGTCCATTCCCTTTGCTGTCTCAGGTGCGTACTCGAACCAGTCCAAGAACTTGGTTAGAGCGTAAACCGATGCAGGACCGTTTAGGTCTCCACCGCGGGATACTGTCGAACCAGCTGGGTTACAGCCTTCAACACGGATACCCCACTCATCAACAGGCAGACCGTTAGGGCCGCCTCCGGTGCCGTCACCGTTACCGGCCATTGATAGCCAAGCGTCAGTAAAGCGCCACTGTAGTGAAGGACCTGGCTGAGCGTAGTCCATGTGACCATAGACCTTCTTGCCATCGATGGTTCCATCGCCATTTACTTCGGTTGAGAAGAACTTAGCGATGTCCTCGTAAGCAGACCAGTTAACTGGAACGCCTAGGTCGTAACCGTAGATGTCCTTGAACTGCTTCTGGATGTCAGCGTCGCTGAACCAGTCATAGCGGAACCAGTAAAGGTTCGCGAACTGCTGGTCAGGTAGCTGGTAGATAACGCCATCAGAACCAGTGGTGAAGCTGATGCCAATGTAGTCTTCGATGTCCAAACCTGGGTTTGTGATCGCAGAGTCTGCCATTAGGTCAGCTACTGGGTAGATGTAGTCTCCACGCTGATGAGTACCGATTAGGTCGGAGTCATTAACGTAGCCATCGTAGATCGAGGTACGGGTCTTGATTTCGGTCTGGATTCTTTCAATAACGTCACCCTCACCGATGAGGTCGTGAGTTACTGTGATTCCAGTTAGTTCCTTGAATGCCTGAGTCAAAACTTCTGACTCATACACGTGCGGGTCAATGGTCTCCGAAACAACGCTGATCTCGGAAACTCCAAGACCTGCAGCCGCTTCAGCGAACCACTTCATTTCAGCAATTTTCTCATCGCGGGTCAATGCGCTGAGTGCAAACTCACCATCGGCCCACTTTGCAGCAACTGCATCCACGTCAGTAGGTGTTGCCCCACCTGAGGCACAACCTGTGACTAGTAGTACCGCTGCGGCCGACATGGCCAATCCAGCGATGCTACCTTTGCGAACATTTCTATTCATTTTTACCTTTCGCATTGCCGTTGAGGAGGCCGATCTGGTCTTCTCAACATTTCTAGAACTTGAGGAAATCCCCAGGTCCCAAAACGATGAACAAGGTTTGCTCATCGAATTCTTTATCCCCATATCAAGATCACCACTGACATAGCTAGCGCTGATATGGCCCATATAACGGTGTCACTGTCCACAATCGCGAACGAGATCACCATGACAAGTGCAAATGAAACGATCGCGATGTAGACGCGCTCAGTTCGATCTGTCACTATTCCCAAAAAGCCTTTTCTTCTAACCGGTGGTCTGTAATGACCCCAAATGGTTAGACCGGTAATCATCACTGCCACGCCGATAAACACGAAGGCCACCGGTGCAGTCCAAGGAATCCAGTCAAATAGGTCGAACATTTACACACGTCCTAACGCGAAGCCCTTGGCGATGTAGTTACGAACGAACCAGATCACAATAACTCCAGGAATGATTGTCATCACTCCCGCAGCCGACAGTAGCGACCAGTCAATACCGGAAGCCGAAATGGTTCTGGTCATCTGCGCAGCAATTGGCTTTGCGGCTGTTGCAGTAATGGTTCTTGCAATCAATAGCTCAACCCAGCTGAACATAAAGAGGAAGAACGCTGTCACACCGATACCGGAGCGAATCATCGGGATGAAAATAGTCAAGAAGAACCGAGGGAACTTATAACCATCGATTTCAGCTATTTCATCGAGCTGCTTTGGAACACCGGACATGAATCCCTCAAGAATCCATACTGCTAGCGGCACGTTGAAAAGCATGTGGGCAAGAGCGACTCCAAGAGGAGTATCGAATAGGTCCACTGCCTGATAAAGCTGGAAGAACGGAAGCAAGAACACCGCAGCTGGAGCCATGCGGTTAGTAAGCAACCAGAAGAACAGGTGCTTATCTCCCGAGAACGTAAAGCGGCTAAATGCGTAAGCGGCAGGTAGCGCCACAATCAACGAAAGCACGGTGTTCATCAGGGTGTAGGTCACCGAGTTCATGTAGGAACCGATCCAACTTGAATCCTGGAAGAACTGGGTGTATCCGTTCAGGGAGATCTCGGTCGGGATTACTTCAAACTTGGACAAGATGTCAGCGTTGTCACGGAAGGACATCGAGATCAACCAAATAAGAGGAAGAGCCCAAACAGCCATGATCAGCCAGAACAACCAGCTTCGAAGATCAATGCGGAACCTAGAGGTCTTCTTACCCGCTGCGGAGGTAGCCATCATCGTTGTCATTTTTGGACCTTCTTAGGTTTCGAGCTGACTTTTTCTGGTTTTTTATCGAGCTTCGCTGCTTTCTTTTCCTTAGCCGTGACCTTGGTAGCGCCTGGGCGCTCGTCCAGGGTCAACACGGTGAAGAAGATGAAGGAGAAGATCTGGATGAACAGGAAGTACATCAGTGAGAACGCTCCAGCAACACCTAAGTCGAACTGACCGATGGCGATGGTAGTGAGCAAAATACTCAAGGTCTGAGTAGATGATCCAGGACCTCCACCGGTGACCACAAATGGCTCGGTGTACATCATGAATGAGTCCATGAAGCGAAGCAAGATTGCAATCATCAGCACTCGTCTTAGCTTTGGAAGCTCAACGAAACGGAATACCGCCATTCGGGATGCGCCATCGATGGCAGCTGCCTGGTAGTAAGCCTGCGGAATAGAGCGCAGTCCGGCGTAGACCAGCAAGGTCACCAAAGGTGTCCAGTGCCAGGTGTCCATAACCAAGATCGTGGCCCAAGCATCGGTGGTGTCCTCGCTCAGGTTGTAATCAAAGAACTGGTTTACAAGCACTCCACCCAAACCGATGTCGCTACGGGTGAAGATTCTCCAGGTGGTTCCAACTACGTTCCAAGGAATAATCAGTGGAATCGCAACTACCACCAGAGCAGCTGAGGCTTTCCAGCCGGAGCGAGGCATGAGCCTTGCTAGGAAGATTCCAAGTGGAATTTGAATAAGAAGTATCTGAGCCGAAAGGGTCAAGTTTCTAGTGAAAGCATCCTGAATGTTTGGATCGGTTGCTACTCGCTTGAAGAAGTCAAGTCCTACAAACAAACGGTTGGATGCGCCCTGGATGTCCTGCAGTGAGTAGTTGGCAACTGCCATCAAAGGAATAATCGCGGTGAAAGCAACAACAAACACCACTGGCAAAACTAAGAACCAAGCTCTGTTATTTTTCTTCTTGCCATCCATGATTAGTTACCCCCTGCACTGCTAGGTGAGACTGTTGACACGGCTTTTTTGTTCATGTCGTAGACAAAAGCTCGCTTCGGGTCGAAGCTGAAATTGGCCTTGGCGCCAACCTTGGCGTCGTAGCTTTCTTCAGTCTTTGCGATGAACTTGAAATCGTCCTTGCTCAAATGCACCAGCTTGAATACACCGCGGTCTTCGATTCGGTCAATCTTGAATTCAAGTCCTGATTTGCTAGGAATCAAAAACTCTGGTCTTACTCCAAAGCGGTGAGAACCATTGAGTCCTGCCTTGGCAGCCTTGCCAATGGCCTTGCCGTTGTGAGTAAGCACTGATGAGCTTGCCTCAACATCCAAAAAGTTCATTCCAGGAGAGCCAATGAAATAACCCACGAATTCATGCTGTGGCTCAAGGAACAACGACTCGGAGGTACCGACTTGAACCAAAGAACCCTGGTCCATAACCAAAACCTCATCGGCAAATGTCAACGCTTCGGTCTGGTCGTGAGTCACGTATACAACTGTCACACCGGTTGCCAAATGCAATCTCTTTAGACGGTTTCTGAGTGTCCACTTGAAGTTCTGGTCGATAACGGTAAGTGGCTCATCGAACAAGATTGCAGAAACGTCTTCGCGAACTAGGCCTCGACCAAGGCTTACGATCTGCTGCAGATCGGAGCGAAGCTTGGAAGGCTTGCGGTCCAGGTCTTTTTCGATTCCCAGCAGAGCTGCAATTTCGTTGACACGCTCGGCAACCTTGGCTCTTGGGACCTTGCGGTTTTTTAGCGGGAACTCGAGGTTTTTTCTAACAGTCATGGTGTCGTACAAAACCGGGAACTGGAAAACCTGAGCGATGTTTCTATCGTCGGTGACAACATCGGTGACGTCCTTGCCATCGATGAACACTTTTCCTTCCGATGGCTTTAGTAGTCCTGAGATGATGTTCAACAATGTAGTCTTGCCACAACCCGAAGGACCCAGCAAGGCGTAAGCCTTGCCGTCTTTCCAGGTCATGGTGATTGGGTTTAGGGCGTACGTCTTTCCTCCGTCGTAGGAGTGAGCAACACCTTCTAAGCGAATCTCAGCCATTTACTTTCCCCCTCCGATTGGAGCAAAAACTGCCTTGCCCGAGGTTGGTTCAAAGCCATAAAGATCAGAAGGCTCGAAGTATGCGGTTATCTTTTTATCAAGAGCAAATTTCTGGGTACCTTCGATCTCGATAACAATCTGCTCGCCAGATTCGAGCTTGACGTGCACGAATGTTGAGCTTCCGGTCACCTCGGCTAGCTGAACCTGGCACTTGATAGCAACCGACTTAGAAGAGGCAGCCTCAAGGGTAATCTTGCCCGGCTGGATACCAAGGGTAATTTCCTTGGCTGAATCTGAGATTTCAGGACGAGAGAACTTGAAGGTCTCTGGGCCGAAGTTGGCAGTTTTGCCATCCACAGTTGAGGCCAGAAGGTTGATCGGAGGATCAGCCATCGCTACAGCGGCAGCAATGTTCTTTGGAGCCTGGTAAATCTCAAGCGCCTTACCGGTTTGGATTAGGCGACCCTGATCCATAACAAAGGTGTCGGTGGCAAATTCCAGAGCCTCGGAAGGCTCAGCGGTTGAGTAGATAACAATCGATGACTCGTCAGAGAAAATGCTCTGCAGCTCAGCTCGAAGCTGCTCGCGCAGCTTGTAGTCGAGGTTTGCAAGAGGCTCATCCAATAACACGATGTCGGCAGGTCTAGCCAGTGCTCGAGCAATAGCAACTCGTTGCTGCTGACCACCGGATAGCTCAGAAGGCTTGCGCTTTAGGAAAGGGGTAAGACCTAGCAGCTTCGCCATTTCCTCAACTCGAGCGGCAACTTGGTCCTTGGCTGGCTTTTTCTTTGCGGCAAGCAAAGGAGAAGCGATGTTGTCAAAAACAGAAAGTGATGGGTAGTTGATGAACTGCTGATACACGAACGAAACCGAACGCTCTTGAACTGAAACCTTGGTGAGATCTTTCCCATCCAAAGTCACTGTTCCAGTAGTTGGTTTGACAAGACCCGCGATGATTCGCATCAGGGTGGTCTTACCGGCTGTGGTTGGGCCGATCAGAAGGTTGATTCCGCTTTTGAAAGTGGCTGAAAGATCGTAGATGATCTCCTCTGAGTCTTGAGTCAGAGAAACATCTTTTAGAACTAGCTTTGTCATACTCGAGACCCCGATTCGATATGGACGCCGGAAACTTCAGAGGAACTCTTACCGGAGTCCCAGCCTAGAGGTTTTTGCATGATGCTCGCTAACTCCTGCAATAAGGCAGTATTCATGGAACCGGTGAAAGCAAGATTGGTTCGACGGTTGACTAGATCTTCTAGGCGATAAACGCTTTCGTTCTTTACCAAGAACTCAACCTCAGAATCAGAAAATGTAGGCGCGTGCTTTAGCATCGTCTCAGGCGTTACCGAAATGTAATCAATTACTTGCTTGGCTCTTGTTCCGTAGCGAAGAAGTAGCTGCAGTGCGCGATCAGCAGATACTTGGCCCTTGTTATCTTCCGCCCACTGCTTTTGAGCTTTTTCGGTAGTTGGGTAATCTTTTCCGCCGCCGATGGACATCTTCGCAGTTGACGAAACGCGAGATTTTCCAAGAATCTTCAAGACATCATTCGCTAGGTGCTCACCTAGGGCTCTAAAGGTTGTCCACTTGCCACCAACCAGGCTCAAAACTGGGATTTCGTTCTCGGCTGAGGTTCTAACGATTCGGTAGTCGCGAGAGATAACTCCAGGGTTGATATCTCCGCTGGCGGCCAGTGGCCTGACTCCTGAGTACTTAAAGACAATCTGGTCTTTGTCGATCTTGATCTTTGGAAACACGTAGGCAACCAACTTGAAGAAGTAGTCAACTTCTTCATCGGTGCAAACCGCTGGCTCTTTCATGTCGTGAGGGATATCTGTTGTTCCAACCAAAACCTTGCCCAAGATTGGATACATCAACACAATGCGGCCGTCGCGGTTTTCAAAGAAGATCTCGCGGTTATCGCAAGCATCGAATAGTTCTTGGTTGTCCAAAACGATGTGGGAGCCCTTGGTGCCTGCCATGTAGCCGGTTGAAAAGCCAAGGCTCTGGTTTGTCATGTCGGTCCACGGACCTGAGGTGTTGACAATCACATCGGCAATAAATGAAATCTCTTCACCGGTGAGCTGATCTTTCAAAACTGTCTTGCCGTCTTTGTGGCTGCTTGCTGCTAGGTAGTTGTAGGCACGGGCATTGCTGCCTGCAGCAAGACCGTCAAACAAAACATCCAGAGCTAGTCTTTCTGGATTATCCATCGCTGCGTCGTAGTAGGTAGCGGTGAACTTTACGTCTTTGTTTAGCGAAGGCATTTCTGCTTTGGATTTTTTCGCACCGAGGAATCGATGCCGAGGCATTGTTCCTCCATTGCGACCAAAGGTGTCATAAAGAAGTAGTCCAACTTTGATTAAGATAGCGCCGCGCTCTTTTGGCTTTCCCGATGAGTGAGTGAACAAACGAATTGGAGCACTGATCAAACCAGAGAAGATCGAGAAGATCGGCATTGTGGTTTTTAGAGGCTTCACATAATGAGGAGCTGCTTTTAGTAGGCGATTTCTTTCCTCAAGAGATTCTTTAACCAAACGGATCTCGCCGTTTTCTAGATAGCGAACACCACCGTGAATCATGTGCGAGGAAGCAGCGGATGCTCCGGAGCAGTAATCATTTTTTTCAACTAGAACAACATCGATGCCCTGAAGGGCCAAGTCGCGGAAAGTGGCAAGACCATTAATGCCGCCGCCGATAATCAGCACCTGCGCTTTGGGGTTGTCCCGGAGCGCGTTTAGTCGAGAAGATTCGACTGTGCTCTGGTTCATAAACGATGCCGCTTTCTTCATTGAAAATGCCCGAATATGAGCAATCTATTGACCTTTTCGGCCCTCTGACATTATTTTCAGCCAACTTGCACATATGTGCAATACTTTCGTTATGTTGGACGAGATCAACGAGAAATCCAGGGTTCGCCTGGCTCTCAAGGCCGCCCAGCTTTACTACCTCCAAGATCTGACCATGGACGCCATCGGCGACGAGCTAAAGGTCTCAAGATCTTCGGTTTCGAGGCTTCTGCAGATGGCCAAAGACCGAGGCATCGTCGAAGTCAAGATTCACTCCCCCGAAGACGCTCCAAGGCGGATGGCAACCGAGATCAAAAACCGTTACGGAGTCAATGCCCACCTGGTTCCGGTTGCCGAAACGGCCTCTCCCATTGACCGTTTGGATCGCGTAGCGCTAACAGCCGCACGAATGCTCACCAACTTTTTCTTTTCCGGAATGACCCTGGGTGTTGCCTGGGGATCAACTACCGCTGCGGTAAGTAGGAACTTGGCTCCAAGACCACTAAGGGATTCCAGGGTGGTCCAGCTCAATGGAGCTGGAAACACCTTCACCACAGGTGTTACATATAGTGGTGAAATCCTAAGGCGCTTCGGTGAAGCCTATGGTTCAACAGTTGAGCAGTTTCCAGTTCCTGCTTTTTTTGATGACCCTTCTGCCAAAGAAACTCTCTGGAGAGAAAGAAGCACCAAAAGAATTTTGGATATCCAATCTTCGATGGATGTTGCTCTGTTTGGTCTTGGTGCCAGCAACTCAGAAGTTCCAAGCCAGGTTTATACCGCAG
>Ga0315905_10004330_pt1 | contig 14480 bp, 12 predicted proteins | sample LakEriMetagenome_5_FD_203522 | JGI IMG/M metagenome (GOLD analysis project Ga0315905, IMG submission 203522) | Freshwater fungal communities from buoy surface, Lake Erie, Ohio, United States - Buoy 4 MA121 | ecosystem: Environmental > Aquatic > Freshwater > Lake | place: USA: Lake Erie, Ohio... | reverse complement strand
CTTGAGATTTTTCCGCGGTTTAGGGACAACTTTTTAATGTGTGGCCTAGTTTGAAATCGTGCTGATGAAAATTGAACTTGGCCCGGTGGGTTTAGATAAGTGGCGAAACTTAGATACCAGTGTGAGCGAGTTGCCAGCCGCAAAGATTTCTAGCTTCGGACGTCACCTGATGACCATTGCGCATATTTCGGACACCCACGTCTGCGACTCGCAATCTCCGGCTCGCTTGCCATTCACGGATCGCTACGGCGACCCGCATCACCCGTATGCTGCTGAAATAGGCGGTCCGGTTGGAAACTATCGCGCGCAGGAAATGCTCACAACCCAGGTTTTTAATGCCGTGGTTCAAAAACTTAACACTCTTACCGGAAGGTATGCCCAACAGCCGATTTCTCTCACCTTGATTACCGGAGACGTGACCGACAACGCCCAAATCAATGAACTGGCATGGGCGAAGAAGTTACTCCAGGGCGGATTTGTTAGACCAAACAGCGGTGCGGAAAAAATCTTTGAGGGTCCAGGCGGCAGCCCGTTTGATTCGAATTACTGGAACCCGGAAGAGGGCGAGCTGGACAGTCCAAAGCTGTTTTACGGCTACCCAACAATCCCGGGACTGCTGGCGGCAGCAATCGACTCCTTCGAGGCACCGGGGCTGCAGATGCCATTTATTGCGGTTCACGGGAACCACGACGAACTTCTGCAGGGAACGGTTTCGGTGGACCCGGAACTTAGAAGCCTCGCGACCTCCGACGCCTACCCGGTGAAACTCGCTCAAGATCAAATGTTCTTTGCCCTAGCAGAGCGCTTCGCTGCGATTGGACCTGCGAGCTGGCCAGAACCAGATGACTTGGCCTTTACTTACTGCACGCCAGACTCCGATCGCGCCATCATGCCTCCGGTGGAGTGGGAGTTAGCCTTTGGGAATCCAAAGCACAACGTGGTTGAGCATCAGGGTTTTGTATTCATCTCTTTGAATACAGTGAACCCATTTGGCGGTTGGGACGGATCTCTTGATCGACCTCAGCTCTATTGGCTTGAACAGACCTTGCTTCAGTTCCAGGATCGGCCGGTGATTCTTTTGAGCCATCACCCGCTAGAGCGAATGAAAAATGATTACTCACCGCTTGGATCTTCCGACCGAGTCTGCGCTAAGGAATTTGAAGAATTTGTCTCAAGATTCCATAACATCGTGGCCTGGTTTGCCGGCCACGAACACCGCAACACCCTCTCTAGGATTGGTGGAGAACACGGGTTTTGGTTGATCGAAACCTGTTCACTGATTGACTGGCCTCAAGAGGGTCGAGTAATTGAATTCTTCGAAGATGGCGATGACCTGGTTATGGCCATCACAATGTTTTCCCATGACAGCCCCATCACAGTGCTGGGAGGTAAGAATTTGGCGAAGGGTTTTGATCTCAGTTCCAATTCGGTCTTGGCGTCGCTGTCCAGGCAAATTGCGGCTAACGATTGGCAGCGGCAGATTGGTTATGCCTCGGTTGAAAACATGGAGGGCAATACCAACGCTCGAAATCTTGTGCTGCGCCATCCCAAGGGAAACTTACGTATTTAGAATTGCAGGATGAATCTCAAATACCTCGGCCTTATGGCCGCAAGCACAATTTTGTTGACGGGGTGCAGCGTTGGAGATTTGGCGGCCGTTGCCGCTGACGCTGCCGCCTGCACCGCGATGGAATCGACCCTAACCGCAACTGCTGCCGCCTACCAAGAGGGGCTGGTTGACTCGGGACTTATTACCCAGGTCGATGCACTTATTGGCGAGCAGGTTAGGGGAGTGCTCTCCTCGGGGCTATCTCAAGACCTAGCCGATTTGGTTGCAATTGTTGAATCTGCCGAATCGGTTGAAACTGCAAAGGCCAAGGTCGCTGAGCTAACCGCATCGATTGGTGAAAAGTGTTCGGCTGTTGGGGTTGAGTTCGCTAACTAACGAACTAGTTCATCGTCAATCATCTGGCCCTTGCGGATTTGCAGGGCTACCGGGATGGCCATAAGGCAAGATCCAAACAATAGCCACAGGCCCGCGTCCCAGCCACCAGTGACCTCTCTGAGTACTCCCACTAGAAACACGGCGAGGGATGCTGTGGTGTAGCTAACGCCCTGCCCAAATGCGCTGACTGCCAAAACCGTGGAGCGCTTTCTAGATCGAAGATTGAAAAGTGTCAGGGCAAGCGGAAACATGGTCGGACCGAAACCAAACGCTATTACCCAGAGCCAGGTGAGAGACGCATCACCAAATAGGAAGCCCAGGGTTCCGATGACACCAGTGGCAAACGAAAACCAAACTATCAAGCTCTGAGATTTCGGGTAGCGCGTGCTTAGAATCGGCATAATCAACGAAATCGGCAGGCCGATTACCGAAAACAGACTCAAAAGCAGTCCGCCTTCTATAACGCTCACGCCCTGGTGTTCGACCAAGATCAAAGGCAGCCACGCGAAAGACACATAACCGATGATTGCCGTTACAGACTGCATAAAGGCAATCGAAACAGCAGTCGGGGAGCGCCAAATGGCCTTATCGCCAGCCACTTTCTCAGCCTTGATCTCCGGTTTTGAGTTACCGAGCAGGAAGCCCAGTGGAGCAATTGTCAAAAACGCCAGAATTGCCCATTGCCCGAGTGAGAATCTCCAACCCGCTACCTCAGAGATTGGCACCGCAACAAACGACGCCATGGTTGCCGATAGCGCTGTAAGGGTTAGGTAAAAACTCGAGACCAAACCAACTCGGTTTGGAAAGTATTTGCGAACCATTACCGGCAGCAGCACATTGCCAATGCCCATGCCCAAAAGGCTCAACAGCGAGCCAAAGAACAATGCCGTGGAATCCCAGGAGAATGCCCTCAAAAGATGCCCCAGGATGATCATCAACACCGTGAGCATCAGGGTCTTCTCGACACCTAAGAGCCTTGCCGGCCGGTAGCTCAGCGAACTGGCAATTGCAAAAGACAGCGGAGCTGCGATTCCCAATAGACCTATGGTGACGATCGGCAGTGAGATGTCCTGCTGGATGTAGCTCACGACCGGGCTGATTGAGCTAACGGCAGTTCTAAGGTTTATTGCCAACAGGGCAATCGTTGCGATTGCTAAAAAGCGGGCTTGGTTTTGAGTTCTCACTTCAGTGCTTGCTGGAACTGGGCGTGCAGCAAACCATTGGAGGCCATGACCGAGGAGCTCTGGTCATTCAGGGGACCTGCAAGGTCGCTAAATTGCCCACCGGCTTCTTCGACAATCGGAACAAGAGCAGCGATGTCATAGATCTTTAGGTCGTGCTCTGCCACCAGGTCCAGGCTTCCTTCGGCAAGCAGCATGTAGCTGTAGAAATCGCCATAGGCCCTGGTTCTCCAAACCTTACGGCTTAGGTCAATCAGCTGTGGAAGCTTGTCGCTCTGATCCCAAAGCTGCAGGCTGTTATAAGAAATTGAAGAGTCTTCGAGCTTGGAAATCTTTGAAACCTGAAGCGAGCGCACGCTGCCGTCTAGATCCATGGTGAAAGCGCCATTGCCACGCTGTGCCCACCAACGCCTCCCTAGGGCAGGCGCTGAGACCACACTGGTGGTGATAACGCCATCAACTCGTAGGGCAATTAGGGTTGCCCAAATTGGGACACCCCTTAGGTAGTTAGCGGTGCCATCGATTGGGTCAACAATCCAGTTTCGGTTTGAAGATCCGGTGTTCTCAAACTCTTCGCCAATAAAGCTGTCGGTTGGTTGGTAATCGGCGACAATCGAGCGCAGTTCGACTTCAACCGCTCGATCGGCATCTGTTACCGGCGTGCGATCTGGCTTGGTTTCGACCAAAAGGCCTAGGGAGCGAAAACGCTTGAGTGAAATCTCATCAGCGTGGTCGGCCATCTTGAGGGCAAGGTCTAGATCTTTAATCATCAGGCTTAATCTATCGACCCAATTGCCAAGACCAGTCGCCGGAAAGAATCAAGTCTCGATGCCGAAAGCTTTCCGGCTTCCACCGCAACATCCAACTCGCAGTCTGGGGAATCAGCTAGGTGCGAGCAGTCTCTTGGGCATGCAGCGCTCGCTGAATCGAGATCCGCAAACCCCTTGAGAAGCCCAATCGCATCAATGCCCGCAAGACCAAAGGTTCTAACGCCTGGGGTGTCAACAATCCAGCCATCTCGAACCGGAATCGCTTTGGCGGAACTCGAGGTGTGCTTACCCTTGCCGGTCACCTCGTTTACCTCGCCGGTTGCGCGGACATAGTCCGGGGCTAAAAGGTTGATCAATGATGTCTTGCCGACGCCGCTGTGGCCAACAAAAACAGTGGTCTTGCCGGCAAGAAGTTCCTCAAGATCCTCAAGTTCTGGCTTGTCTTGTGAGTGCCTAATCACCTTTAGGTCAAAGCCATCGAATCCCTCAATAAAATCTGTCGGGTCCGTGAGGTCGCATTTGGTCATTATCAAAATTGGCTTGAGCCCGGAGTGCATGGCCGCCACAAGATAGCGATCCACCAGTCGAGGTTTTGGCTCTGGATTGGTAGCAGCCATAACAATTGCAAGTTGATCCGCATTGGCGACAATGGTCTGGTCTCCGGTGTCACTCTCATCGCTTGAGCGAGTGAGCTCCGTGGTGCGAGGTTCGATCCTGACAATTCTGGCAAGGGTCCCTTTTTGGTCAGACACCTCTCCAGCCAGTGCGACCCGATCGCAGGTCACACAACCCTTGTTTCGAAGCTCCTTGGCCAAGGTGGCAAGCACCTCACGGCCATCCTCGGTCAAGACCTTGTATCGAGCTAAGTGAACTTCTAGCACCATGCCCATCAAGGCGTCATCGTGAGTTGGACGACGCTTGGTTCGGGGTTTAGAGCCCTTTGGGTTGGGGCGGATACGAACATCATCCTCATCGAGGTCCATGCCCGGACCGGGTTCAAACATCCAGGTCATTTAGAATCCAACATCTCTTGCCAGAGATTTGTGAATTCGGGCATGGTCTTTGATGTGGTGGCGATGTTCTCAACCTCTAGGCCTGGAATACGAAGTCCAAGAATTGCGCCTGCGGTCGCCATGCGGTGATCCTCATAGCTGTGCCACTTACCGCCTGACAATTGGGATGGGCGGATTTCAAGACCGTCTTCCAATTCGCTAACGTCTCCGCCAAGGTTGTTTAGCTCCCGTGTTAGAGCGTTAAGTCGGTCAGTTTCGTGACCGCGAAGATGAGCTATACCGGTGATTCGACTTGGCGAATCTGCCAGTGCAGCGAGCACTGCAATAACCGGAGCCAGTTCCCCGCCGATTGAAAGATCGATATCGATGCCGTGGATTTTGCCATCTCCAGAAATGGTCATAACGTCACCCTCAAGCAAGCACTTTGCGCCCATCATCGGCAGAATTCTTTCAAACTCCGCTCCAACCTGGGTTGTGACCTTGGGCCAATTTGGGATTCGAACACTGCCACCCGCAACCATTGCTGCCGCAAGAAATGGACCAGCGTTGGAAAGATCCGGCTCAATTACCTTTCGCCCACCAGAAATAAAACCCGGCTCAACCCGCCAGGTGCGCTCATCGATGGTCTTGGCATCCAGCCCACGCTGACGCAGTGTCTCAAGCGTCATCTCAATGTGTGGCAGCGATGGCAATTCCTCACCGGTGTGCCGCAGTGTCAAACCCTGCTCGAATTTGGCAGCCACCAAAAGCAGCCCCGAAACAAACTGGCTGGAGGACGATGCGTCGATTGCGAGTTCGCCACCTAGCACTCTGCCGGTTCCAAAAACTTTGAAGGGAAGCGAGTCAGATTCTGCAGCCACCTCAATGCCAAGAGCGCGAATGGAATCAATGGTGGTGTGCATCGGACGACGCCTTGCACCTTCGTCTCCGTCAAAAGCAATTTCACCGGTTGCGAGCATGCTCAGTGGTGGCACAAAGCGCATCACGGTTCCAGCTAGGCCGCAATCAATAGTTGCCGGACCTAAAAGGGGCTTCGGAGTAACCAAAAGGTCATCGCCCTGCCGCTCAAACTCAATGCCCAACGACTCAAGGGCTGAGATCATGAGGCTTGAATCCCTTGAAACCAAAGGTGCAATCAAAAGGGTTGGTTCGCTGGCAATTGCAGAAAGTAAAAGCTCTCGATTAGTGAGTGATTTTGAACCGGGAAGGGCAACCGTGGCATTGATGTTTTGCCCTTGCGGGGCTGGCCAATACGGGTGCAAAGAAGTCATTAGGTCAAAGATACCTAATCTCAACGAATCCTGCCCTCTGGAACTTCTCACGTCCCAGAGACGCATTGCAACTGTTCGACCAGGCTTTACTCTGCCCAACCAACAAAACCCCAATAGACTGGGTGCAAATGCAGAATCCCAAGTCCGAGAAACTAATCTCGTTTGAAACCCAAGCCCTCCCTCTTATGCCACAGCTTTACGGTGCCGCGCTGCGCTGGACCCGTAACCCAAGCGATGCGGAGGATTTGGTTCAAGAGACTTTTGCAAAGGCCTATGGGGCCTGGGCCAAGTTTGAGCAGGGCACGAACCTAAAAGCCTGGCTATTTAGAATCATGACCAACACCCACATCAACCTCTACAACAAGCGCGCCAAAGACCAAGCCAAGACTGCGCTGGATGATTTAGAGGACTGGCAGGTTGGTATGGGGGAGTCGCTCACCACCTCCAACACACGCAGCGCAGAAGCCGTTGCAATGGATAATCTGCCGTCCAAAATCATTCGCGATGCACTAGATCAGATTCCTGACGAATTCAGAATGGTGGTTTATTACGCGGTGGTAGAGGGTTTGCCATATGCCGAAATAGCCGAAGTTATGGATACTCCGGTGGGAACGGTAATGTCTAGACTGCATCGCGGGAAGAAAATGCTGAAAACTTTGTTGACTGATTATGCAAAGCAAGAAGGCTACCGCGTTGAGGAGGAGGAAAAGTGAATCCAGTTGGCTGCGACGAAGTAAAGCGCAACGTGCACGAGTTCCTCCACGCCCAGATGCAAACCGGTCAGCAAGAGGACATCACCTCCCACCTTGCCAACTGTGAGTCCTGCGAAGAGCACTACGACATTGAGGTTGTTTTCAACCAGGTAATCCAGCGCTCGTGCGATGAAGCTCCTGCTGAGGAGCTAGCCCAGCGCGTAATGAAGCGACTACGCGAAGTTCAAGATCACGAGTGATCTTGTGGCTCAGTAAGCCCTAGCCACTCAAACCAACCGCGGTTTAGCACCAACCAAGCAACCAAACCATAGCCAACCTGTCCAGGTAGGCCTCTAGGATTTGCGCTGGTCTCCTGCTGCCAACCCTCATGCTCACGAAGCGGCTTAAAGCAATCAACATAAGGAATCTGGCGTCTTCTAACGACGTCCTCGAAACCTGCAGACAGGTGCTCTATCTCGTAATCGGTTTCTGGATTCCCAGTTGGAGTTGGTCCAACCACAAAAACCTTCACGCCCTCGCGCAGTGCATCATCCAACAGTGAAGCCAGGTTCAATCTGGATCTGGAAATCGTGACCTGAGCCTTGACGTCCTGGGCACCAAGTGCCAAAACCAGGTAGTTCTCGGTTTGCGGGGTGAAACGAGGCATTGCTTCGCTTCTCCAGCGCTCTAAGAGGTCTGAGGTGCTCTCACCAACCATTGCCAGAGGGAAGAATGCAACATCCTCACCCTGAGGCAATCTAGCCTGCACACGGCCCAACCAGCCAAGTCCCTTGGGGTCGCCAGATGCGGTGAGTAACTCATCACCCAAAATAACAACCCTTAGTGAGCGCATTAGTCCTGGAACGCTCGCTGGACAAGGTCAGCCTGCTCGGCAGCGTGACGCTTTGCAGAACCAGATGCAGGAGAAGCCGAAGCTGGTCTTGCAACCGGAGTGAAGCTGATGCCGTATTTAGGCATGAACAGACCCATGTAGGTCCAAGGACCCTGGTTTAGCGGCTCATCCTGAACCCAACGCAACTGAGCGTTCGGGAACTGTGCGATGGCAGCCTGCATCTCTGCAACCGGAGTCGGGTAGAGCTGTTCAACACGAACAATTGCGGTCTGGCCGTCATTTCGCTTTTGGCTTTCAGCCAAAAGATCCCAGTAGATCTTGCCCGAGCAGAACAGCACCTTGGTGACCTTTGAGGCATCTAGGTTTTGCTCGTCATTGATGACTGGACGGAAGCTACCGGTCGTAAAGTCCTCAACCGCAGAAGATGCCGCCTTTAGACGAAGCATCGACTTAGGGGCAAAGACAATCAAAGGACGCTTTGGCGAGGTGAATGCCTGGCGTCTTAGCAGGTGGAAGTGAGACGCAGGGGTCGATGGCTGAGCAACGGTCATGTTGTTCTCAGCACACAGCTGCAAGAAACGCTCGATTCTTGCTGATGAGTGGTCAGGACCCTGACCCTCGTAACCGTGAGGCAATAGCAAAACCAATGATGAGAACTGGTTCCACTTCTGCTCGGCAGATGAAATGAATTCATCAACCACGGTCTGAGCACCGTTTACGAAGTCACCGAATTGGGCTTCCCACAGAGTAAGTGAGTTTGGATCTTCGACCGAGTAGCCGTATTCGAAGCCCATTACCGCATACTCACTCAGCAGCGAGTTGTAGACCTGGAACCTTGCCTGCTGCTCTGAGATGTACTGCAACGGTATCCACTCCTGGCCGGTTAGCCGATCGTGGAAGGAAGAATGGCGCTGCACGAAGGTGCCTCGTCTGGCATCCTGGCCGGATAGGCGAACTTTTACGCCCTCGACCAGTAGCGATCCGAATGCCAAAAGCTCACCGAATCCCCAGTCGATGCCACCTTCACGGCTCATCTCAAGGCGCTTTTGCAATAGCTGAGCAAGCTTTGGGTGAACGCTGAAACCTTCAGGCTGGTTTGCGTGAGCATTACCAATGGCCTCAACCATTTCCTTGGCGATCGCAGTTGGGCGAACCAGCTGCTGCTTCTCGCTCGCGGTGGTCCCAATGCCAACCGGGCGCTCGATCAGGGGCACCGGCTTACTCATGGCCTCGTGGACATCGACAAACGCCTTCTCCAAGCTCTGCTGGAACTGCAAGTTGGCGGCATCAAACTCTTCCTGAGTGATGTCGCCCCTACCGATTAGGTTCTCCATGTACAGGGTTCGAACGCTGCGCTTGTGCTCGATCAGGTTGTACATCAGCGGCTGGGTCATCGAAGGGTCATCGCCTTCGTTGTGGCCGCGGCGACGGTAGCAAACGATGTCGATTACTACGTCCTTTTTGAATTCCTGGCGGTAGTCAAATGCCAACTTGGAAACTCGAACTACTGCCTCAGGGTCATCGCCATTGACGTGGAAGATTGGAGCCTGAATTGACTTTGCAACATCGGTTGAGTAAACCGAGGTTCTGGAGTCCTTTGGCAGAGTGGTAAATCCAACCTGGTTATTCACCACGATGTGGATGGTGCCACCAACCTTGTAACCCTCAAGCTGGCTCATCTGCATGGTCTCTGGGACAACGCCCTGACCTATGAATGCAGCATCACCGTGAATAAGAACCGGTAGCACCGGGTAAGTCTCTGGGTTGCCTAGAGCATCCTGTTTGGCACGAACGATGCCCTCAAGAACCGGGTTTACCGCTTCTAGGTGAGATGGGTTGGCGGCAAGCGATACCTTGACCGATGTGCCATCGCTAAATGATGCAACACCCTCGGTACCCATGTGGTACTTCACATCTCCCGAGCCCTGAACGCTGGTGAGATCGGTGGAACCCTCAAACTCGCGGAATACCTGACCGTAGGTCTTACCCGCGATGTTAGTGAGCACGTTTAGGCGACCGCGGTGCGCCATACCAATTGCAACCTCGCTCATGCCGGCGTGAGCTGCCTGCTGCAGAATCTCGTCCAGCGACGGAATCAGCGACTCGCTACCTTCCAGCGAGAAGCGCTTCTGCCCGACGAACTTGGTCTGCAGGAAGGTCTCAAATGCCTCGGCCTCGTTTAGCTTGTTCAGAACTCTGAACTGCTCTTCCTTGGTTGGCTTTTGGTACGGGCGCTCAAGTTTCTCTTGGAACCAGCTGCGCTCGGCAGGGTCCTGAATGTGCATGTACTCCACACCAATGGTGCGGCAGTAGCTGTCACGCAAAATACCAAGCATGTTGCGGAATTTGGCCTTTGATCGACCACCGAAACCACCGGTTTTGAAGGTGCGGTCTAGGTCCCAAAGGCTCAGTCCGTAGGAGCGAATATCTAGGTCCGGGTGCCAGCGCTGCTGGTACTCAAGAGGGTCGATATCGGCAATTAGGTGACCGCGAACGCGGAACGCATTGATGTACTCCTGAATTCGGGTGTTCTTGCCGTTTTCATCGGCAAGATCCCAGTGGAAGTCACTGGCCCAAACCACCGGGGTGTAGGGAACTCGAATATCAGCGAAGATCTGGTCGTAGAAGCCACGCTCACCCAAAAGCATTTCGTTGATGATTTTTAGGAACTCACCGCTACCGGCACCTTGAATAACCCGGTGGTCGTAGGTTGAGGTGAGGGTCAAAATCTTGCCAATGCCCTGCTCGGCCAGCATCTCTTCTGCCATGCCCTGGAACTGAGCCGGGTAATCCAAAGCTCCGACGCCAACGATGCAGCCCTGGCCGCGAGTTAGTCGAGGAACTGAGTGAACGGTTCCGATTCCGCCGGGATTAGTCAAAGAGATGGTGGTGCCCGCAAAATCTTCCGCGGTGAGCTTGTTGTCTCTGGCCTTCTTTACGAGCTCCTCGTAAGCGACTAGGAACTCGGCAAAGTTCAAGCGCTGAGCGCGCTTGATGTTTGGAACCAAAAGGGCGCGGGTGCCATCCGGTTTAGGGATATCGATCGCGAGTCCGAAGTTGATATTCGCTGGCGTAACCGCAGCCGGCTTGCCATCGACCTCGTCGTAAAAGACGTTCTGGCTTGGGAATGCCTTGAGTGCCTGCACTACCGCGTAACCGATGAGGTGAGTGAAGGAAACCTTGCCGCCTCTGGTGCGCTTTAGATGTGAGTTGATGACAATGCGGTTGTCGATCAAAAGCTTGGCTGCCACCTGACGAACGCTGGTTGCGGTTGGGACCGACAGCGAAGCATCCATGTTTGAAGCCAAGGTTTTTGCCATACCGCGAAGCACGTTTACCTCAGGCTGGTCCTCGTCTTCAGCGTCAACAATTGACATTGCTCCGGTTGCGGCAGGAAGGTTGGCTGGCACCGGTGTGTTTACGGCACTGGTCACCGATGCTCTGGCAACTGGAACGGTGATGGCTTCTGTCACAGGGGCTGCCGAGCTGTCATAGCTTGCAATCACAGTTGAGTCCGCGCTGACTGGAGCCGGCGATGGGATTGCAGGAGCTGGGGTAGCTGCTGGAGCATCTCCAGGTTGCTGGGTGAGCTGGTAGCGCTCAAGAATTGGCCACCAAGACCGGTCAACCGAGTCTGGGTTTTCAAGCCATTGGCCGTACATTTCTGCAACTAGCCATTCGTTTGCGCCAAAATCTGCTTCGGATGAGTGTTTGTCGGTTGACGACAAGGGTGCCCCTTTGAACGAATACTTGAAAACCGATCCCCAGTCTACCCGAGCCAGAGGCTATAGTGTTTGTTGAATATGGAGCCCAGTAAACGTAGCGAAATCCAGGATCGGTAGATGTCCGATTACCTGCTGTTAGCCGTGGGCATTCTCCTAACAATCGGCACCGGGCTCTTTGTAGCGAGCGAATTTTCCTTGATAAGCGTTGAGCGAATTGAGCTCGAAAAACTTCGTGACTCGGGTAAAAAAGGCCTGGACCTTCCGATCAAGGCCGTAATCAAGACTTCAACCCACCTCTCCGCCGCCCAGTTGGGTATCACGCTCACCACTCTGCTGACTGGTTTTGTGGCGGAGCCTGCGCTAACCAGGCTTTTGGGTCCATGGCTTTTAGATCTGGGGCTTAAGGAAGACCTGCTGCAACCCATTGGCGTTGCCATCGCGATGACCATTGCCACCATCTTTAGCTTTTTGATCGGCGAGCTGGTGCCAAAGAACATGGCGCTGAGCGAGCCGCTAAAGGTATTGAAGTTGGTGGTTGGTTTTCAAGTCGCCTTTACTTGGACATTTGGCCCACTTATTCGCTTTTTGAACTCCAACGGAAACTGGTTGGTTCGTCGCTTTGGCATTGAGCCAAAAGAAGAGCTTTCATCGGCGCGCGGCCCAGAGGAGCTGGCTTCTCTGGTTCGAAGAAGTGCGCACCTTGGCTCCTTGGAGCAGGACACCGCAGAACTTATCGAAAAGACCATCGCACTTTCCTCGCTAAACGCGAACGATGTGATGACTCCGAGGCCAAAGATGTTCTCGCTCTCAAGAGAAGAATCAGCGGCCGATCTAATTGAACTTGCTCGCACCACCGGACACTCGAGGTTCCCGGTTGCCGGCGAAGATGAGGATGACATTGTCGGTGTTGTTCACCTCAAGCGTGCCATCACGATTCCGCTGGAGCGCAGAGCGCAGGTTCCAGTTAGCGCACTTATGGTAGAGCCGCTTAGGGTTCCGGAAACCATGCCGCTTGATGCTTTGATTCTTCAGCTTCGCGGCAAGGGTCTGCAGTTCGGAGTTGTCATCGATGAGTACGGCGGCACCGCCGGCATCGTGACTCTTGAGGATGCGATCGAGGAGCTGGTTGGCGATCTTGATGATGAGCACGATAAGGCTCGAAGCTCGGTAACTCGATTCTCAGACGGATCGCTTGCTTTCTCTGGCCTTTTGCGACCAGCGGAACTTAGAGAACACGGTCTGTTTATTGCCGAGGATGAGGACTACGACACCGTCTCGGGTTTCATGATGAGTGAGCTGGAGAAGATTCCGGTGACCGGTGATCAGGTCAAAATCCCTGCTGGTTTCCTAACCGTTACTCGCATGGATGGTCGACGAGTTGATCGAGTGAGATTCGAGCCAATCGAGGTGGAAGATGAATAGCGATCTTCAGGGCCTGATTTGGTTGGTTGTGCTGCTGGCAGCAAATGCATTTTTTGTGGGTAGCGAATTTGCCGTGATTTCAGCACGTCGTGCTCAGATCGAGCCGAAGGCCGAGGCCGGCAATACCGCAGCCAAAATCACACTGCGCGCAATGGAGAAGGTCTCGCTGATGCTCGCCACCGCGCAGCTGGGCATTACCGTTTCCTCGCTGTTGATTTTGCTTATTGCAGAGCCGGCGATTCACCACCTGCTGGAGGTGCCGCTCAAGGCAGTTGGTGTTCCTTCTGATCTGACGTCGGTGATTTCATTCACCACTGCACTTTTGCTGGTTACCTATTTGCACGTTGTGCTTGGCGAGATGCTGCCAAAGAACATCGCGATTGCCATCCCGGATAGAGCTGCTTTGGTTCTGGCTCCGGTGCTTTACTTCGTGGCAAAGCTGGTCAGCCCGATCGTTGTGACCTTGAACGCGGTTTCCAACTTGATTTTGAGAATCTTCCGATTCACTCCTCGCAACGAAGCTGATAACGCCTACACCCTCGAAGAGGTTGAAAACATCGTGAACGAATCGGCTCGTCACGGCACCTTAGAGGATGACTCCGGCACAATCTTGAAGGCGTTCGAGTTCACCGAAAAGAAGGTTTTGGATGTCGCGGTTCCGGTTGCTCAACTAATCACCCTAAGCACAGATTCGACCGCAAAGGACCTGCAGCTAGCAGTTGGCGAGCACGGATTCTCGCGATATCCGGTGCTGGGAACCTCCGGCGACATCGTTGGCTACTGGCACATCAAGGATGCTCTTGCGGCCACCGAAGAAGACATGGCCCAAAAACTTCCAGCCAAGCGCCTGCGCCCAATGATTTCAATTCCTGAGACCGCAGAGCTTGAGGATGCCCTTGCCCAGATGAGACGCTCGGGTGCTCATATCGCGCGCAGTTTTACAGCGGATGGAACCATTACCGGCTGCCTATTCCTCGAGGACATTATCGAGGAGCTAGTTGGCGAGATTGAGGACTCTACTAGGCGTTAGGCCACTTGCCGCGTTCGTATTGAACCGGCCAGCTAATCTCATCGCCAAGTTCGTGGGCAGCTCGAAGACCTAAAAACGGATCGCGCAAGAACTCGCGCGCCACCATGATTACATCAACCTCGCCACGCTGAAGAATTTCTTCTGCCTGGCTCGCGCTCGTGATCTGACCAACCGCAGCAACATCGCTACCGGTTGTGCGGCGAACAGATTCAGCAAGATCTACCTGGTAGCCGGGGCCGGTTGGGATCTTGACTCCGGTGATAATTCCGCCGGATGAAATATCAAAAAGATCAACACCGACTTCACTGGCCCACCTGGCAACCTGATTGGTTTGCTCCTGGTCCCAGCCGCCATCAACATAATCGGTTGCGCTAAAACGAATCATTAGAGGCACGCTCTCGCCGATTGCGGCGCGCACCTGCTGGGAAACCTCCAGTAAGAACCTTGCGCGGTTTTCTAGCGAGCCACCGTATTGATCAGTTCGCTTGTTGCTCAAAGGGCTCAGGAATTGGTGCAAGAGGTAGCCGTGAGCGGCGTGGATTTCGAGGGCATCAAAACCGGCGTCAACTGCCCTTACT
>Ga0315905_10004329_pt1 | contig 14482 bp, 14 predicted proteins | sample LakEriMetagenome_5_FD_203522 | JGI IMG/M metagenome (GOLD analysis project Ga0315905, IMG submission 203522) | Freshwater fungal communities from buoy surface, Lake Erie, Ohio, United States - Buoy 4 MA121 | ecosystem: Environmental > Aquatic > Freshwater > Lake | place: USA: Lake Erie, Ohio... | reverse complement strand
TTCATAGCACACCTGTCGCAATGGGGGCATAGCTTCACCCGGTTGTTCGCCGTCACGCTTTAGGCGCTATGGGAAAGGATCGACCTGTTTGCCTTATTGAAATCCTATGGGACAGCATCCGGGCGATTCAAGGTGATCGGAGCGCTCAATACCGCATGGTTGCCGGGTTTCTCGCCTGCCAAGACGTAATCTCATGGGACAGCATCGTCACTGGAATACCGAGATATATCAACGGCTCGCAAAAAAGTCGCAATCGCCATTTCCCCGAAACGACCTTAAGGCCTTGTGAAATAAAAGCTCAGGGCGCGCCGCGCCCGGTCTGTGGGACGGCAGTGAAAACCATGTTAGGCTTCTACAGCACCGACTCCTCTCCATAGAGCAGCATCACTCCACAACCCGAGAAAGCAGATGCAGTAGAAAGCCATGAGTCAGCAAATGCGGCTCGAGATTTCATATTAGGATAATTAAGAAATTTTTTCGGCATTTTCCAGACGTTTGATCGACCACGCAAGATTCAAGCGCGCCTGTTCTTCATACACATCGCGCAACATTGCGCTGGCATAGATTGACTTGCGATTGAGGAAGCCCTTGAGAATCGCCGCGCGTTTGTTGCGATACTCTTCTTCGGGAACAGCGGAATATTCTTGGCGGATCTGCTTTTCATACAAATCGAAACGCTTGGCATCGCGCGCAAAGATCGACAGATCCAGGTCCACTAAGATTTCCACATCGGGGTCACCACCGCATTCATGCTTTTTTGTGGCTAGGATCATGTCACTGACAAATTCCACCACGGAGGGTGTCGCGTCGCACTCCGCCAGGAACTCCCTAGCCAAGGCTGCGCTTTGTTCCTCGTTGTCGTCTGCAAGTGGTCGATGGATCGCATCGTGAAACCACAACGCCACCTCGATCAGCGCCAACTTTTCCTCATCACCCTCGATTTCATCGAGTTCTTCGAGGCATTCATCCAAGTGCTGCAATGTGTGATAACTGCGGTGCTTCTCCGACCACATCTGCTCCAGTCGGTCATACCAGAACTCCATGCGCGGACCGGTGCAGCCGAGAAATTCCATCAATTCCATCCAGCGCGATTTTGAAACATGATTCATTGAAATAATATTTGTAGCACAATACTACATGAACGAACTGCTGTGTCGAACAAAATGCCCGGCGCTCGGCTACAATGTCTCCGCATTGAGCCAGATTTTTTTGCGCAGGGCTTCGGTCGCAGCGCGAACCTCCGCTTCCTTTTTGCTTTTTCCACGACCTTGAGCGAGCAGCAGGCCGTTATAGAACACCTGTGCGTGAAAGACCTTGCGATGATCAGGACCGCTTTCACCGATGATGAAGTAAGAAGGAGCCTCGGACCCCATTGCTTGCAAAAGTTCCTGCAGGGCGCCTTTCGGATTGCCTTCCTCGCTGCTCATCGAAATAGCATCAATTTCTTTTTCGAAAAGGCCTACGACAATATCCCTGGCCGAGCTGTATCCTGAGTCCATGTATATTGCTCCCACCAGTGCTTCAAAGGCATCGGCAAGCGTGGAAGCGCGCTTGCGACCGCCGCTCGCCTCTTCCCCTTTGCCCAGCAGAATGTAATTTCCAAGCTGCAGCAACACCGCGAATTGCGCGAGAGCATTGCGCGAGACCAGTTGTGCGCGCAGTTTCGTCATCCGTCCCTCGGTGACATCGGGAAAACTCCGAAACAGGTGTTCTGTCAGTGCGAGTTGCAACACGGAATCGCCCAAAAACTCCAAGCGCTGGTTGTCGAAATGCGCCTTCTGCGACTCATAAGCAAGGCTGGGATGCGTCAACGCCTCCGCAAGCAACAGCGGATTGCGGAACTTATAACCAAGTCTGATTTCGATGCTGTCCATGGGAATGACGTCACCTTCTCTCCCGTCAAAAAACCTGAAAAATCAAGTTTTCAGCGGGAAGGATGGGGTGATCGACGGGATTCGAACCCGCAACAACCAGAATCACAATCTGGGGCTCTACCATTGAACTACGACCACCATCTTTCGCTGGGGGGACAGGAAATATTCATAAAAATTGAGGATTAGCAAGACAAATATCAGGATCAACAAGCAATCAGGCGTTCTCGCTCGACTGTCCGTCATAAAACGCAAGGCACGATCTCCGGGCCTTACCGTGGGGTGGGGGCTAATCAACCAAACGCAACCTGCCATCGCCCCGCGCTCCCCTTCACAGGCTAATCCGGAAATTCAGGAAGGCCCACAAGACCAAACTATAATGCCAGAAGCCATCGTCCGCTGGTAAACGTCCGCAAATTCGCAAAACCAGGATTTCGCAGGGATGCACAATCGGCCTGCTGGACTCAGGTGCTCCCCATGGATAAATTTTACTTCCTTTTGATGATGAAACCAGCCGTTTCCAAAATAGCCTCATAGCTTTAAGGCGCGCAAATACCGTAAGACCAGTTCAACAGTAGTATCAGCCCCCATTTGTTGATATTCGTTTGACCTGCGAAATCATGAGTTATCCCTTTCCTTTGGCCAACCGGACATTATGCTCTAAAACTTTTTTCACACGCACTTTGCCATGAAACTCTGGTTCCTTTCAGCAGCTCTTTTCGCCCTGCCTCTTCAGGCTCATGACATGCGACAAGTCAAGGCGGTGATGAGAATTGATCCCTATGACTGGTCGGCGTCGATAGATGTCGAGGCCTGGTCGATTTTTCCTGAGGATGCCGAACATTCGCCCAATGCCAGCAAAGCGGGGGAGTTCGCGGGTCGGGAGTGGGCGAAGACCTTGGATCAAAATGACATCACGGTGATGAGGCAGGTGGCGCAGTCTTTTTTGCGCGACTGTTTCCAGCTGAGTCTACAGGGCAGGAATCTGGATTTCGACATTGCGATTCCCACTCTTGATGACCCGGAACCTTCATGGGCTTTTAGCGCCCAAGGCCAAGCCATGGCAAAAATAAAACTTACGGGAAAATGGCCGCCTGGTGACAAGGGAGAATTGATGTTATTATGGAATGATTATTATGAAGAGCCAATGTCAATGCAAGTGACCACCCGCAATCCAAGTGGTGAGGAGCAATTGAGCGTGCTGCAAGTGGAAGTACACGAACCAATCAAACTTGCCAATGTTGAGGCGGGACAGGAAGTGAGAAAGGTGGAAGACACCTCCCTGCTGGGTTGGATCATTCACGGTTTTGAACACATCATCCCGAAAGGACTGGACCACATCTGTTTCATTCTCGGACTGTTTTTGTTGCAACCTAATTTGCGCGCGCTGTTGTGGCAGAGCACGGCATTTACCATCGCCCACTCGATCACTCTCGGTATGGTGTTGGCCGGACTATTTGCCGTGCCCGCCAGCATTGTAGAACCCGCAATCGCGTTGAGTATCGCCTACATTGGCTTTGAAAACCTTTGGATCAAGGAGCTCAAACCCTGGCGTATCGCCCTGGTTTTCTGCCTCGGCTTGCTTCACGGCATGGGCTTTGCATCCGTGATGCAGGACCTCGACATTCCTAAGGGCAGCATTTTTAAACCCTTGCTCGGATTCAATCTCGGCGTTGAATGCGGGCAACTCACTGTTCTCATCGTTGCCTTCCTAGCCACCTGGACTTTTCTCAAGCGTCTCAGCTTCCGCTGGATTCGCCTAGCAGGATCGCTGTTGATCGGATTGACCGGGCTCTATTGGACGGTGGAACGTATTGCTGGATAATGACAAAATTTCCAATCCCCCATGTTAAAGTTTTACGGTTTCATTAGGTTTGCGCATTTTCCATTCGCAAGATTTTTTGTGCCACGGTTGAGGTGATTACTTTGACTTTTGTTGGAGCGATTGGTTATACTCATGCTGTTTAGCGCTTGTGAACCCTCCAGCTTTAATTCATGAATTCTCCTTATCTCTGGACGCACGAGTGCACAGGAAGCTTTCTGCGAAAGTTGGCGAAGTAATTGTAGGGAGAGAATTCCTCGATGGCGTGCTAGCGCTGTGGCAGTGGCGTCGGAAATCTCCACCACCCTCTGGAGAGGAAAGGTCACCTTCACAGTATGCTTAACCTTGTATTGCATTCTTGGGGAATGCGTGCAACCCGAGCTAGGTCAGCTTGCTCTAAAACCAGACTAGATGAATCTCTGCCTCTGCATATCTAACTTTTATTCGCTAACAACTTGAAACCGCCAGTTATGAAACGCCTTCGTCAAAGATGACTTCCTGCCAGAGAATTTTTTCTCCTTCAAAAACAAAACGACCGTGAAAACTATGGCCTTTGAGCATCTGCGGAAGCCAGTAGATGTCGTCGGCCCACATGCGATGGTAGGGAATCGCATTTAGCGGAGTCCACAATGGCACCGCCTCCTCAGTTTCGGTTGCTGTGCCAGAATGACTTTCCGAGACAAAGACGTGACAATGGATGTCGGGCATGTCCGACATCGCGAAGCAAAGCTCTCCCCTCTTGCGGGGAGCAAGTGCCCGCACCTCGAGTTCCTCCATGGTCTCGCGCACGGCACATTGCTCGGGGCTCTCACCCTCGTCGATCTTTCCGCCAGGACCGTTTACTTTACCCGCGCCGATGCCCCGTTTTTTTTCGATTAGCAATACCTTGCCGTCGTGAATGACAAACATCAGAGTGGCAAGAATTTTGCCCTGCCAGAGATTCCAGTCGACGGGTGATGCGGTGTAGTCATTCATGAGATAGAGAGCGATCGAAAAATAATCATTGCTGTGCGTAAGACTCGACGCTGTCGCAGGTGCAGACGAGGTTGCGGTCGCCGTGGACATTATCAATCCGCCCGACACTGGGCCAGAATTTGTGTTGCTTCAGATAGGGCAGCGGATAAGCAGCCTGTTCGCGGGTGTAGGGATGACTCCAGTCATCTGCGATCACCGCCAGGGCAGGGTGAGGGGCGTTTTTCAATACGTTGTCCTCGCGATGCGCCGTACCTTCGCTCACATGGATAATTTCGCGGTGGATCGAGATCATTGCTTCGCAGAAACGATCCAGTTCCCCCATTGACTCGGACTCGGTCGGCTCGATCATCAGCGTTCCCGCAACCGGCCACGACATCGTAGGCGAGTGAAAACCGTAATCCATCAGGCGTTTTGCGACGTCCTCGACGGTAATACCACTTAGCTCGGACAAAGGCCGGATGTCGATGATGCATTCATGCGCCACCAGGCCGTTCTTGCCGATGTAAAGGATTGGATAGTGATCCGCGAGGCGCCTTGCAACGTAGTTTGCATTGAGGATCGCTACCTGCGTGGCTTCCTTCAATCCCGCGGCGCCCATCATCGCGATGTACATCCACGAAATTGTATTGATCGATGCCGAGCCGTAGGGTGCAGAGCAAACAGGTCCTGATTTATCATCCAACAGGAAATGGCCTGGCAAATAGGGCACAAGGTGTTCGGCCACACCGATCGGCCCAACTCCGGGACCACCGCCGCCATGGGGAATACAGAAAGTTTTGTGCAGATTCAAGTGACAAACATCGGCCCCGATGAATCCCGGACTCGTCAAACCAACCTGGGCGTTCATGTTTGCGCCATCCATGTAGACCTGGCCGCCAGCAGCATGAATGTCCTGGCAAATATCCCGGATCGATTCCTCGAACACTCCATGGGTGGAAGGATATGTGATCATCAATGCGCCGAGAGTGTCGCGATGCTCTTCGATGCGATTTTTCAGATCGGCGACATCGATATTACCCTGGTCATCGCACTTCACGCCAATCACCTTGAAACCACACATTACCGCCGATGCGGGATTCGTGCCGTGAGCGGAAACGGGTATCAAACAAGCCGTGCGATGGCCCTCGCCACGCGAAATATGAAAGCGACGGATCGCCAGCAAACCAGCGTATTCCCCTTGCGATCCAGCATTTGGCTGCAATGAAACTGCAGCAAAACCGGTAATTGCGGCAAGCCAGTTCGATAACTCGCTGAGCATGCTGATGTATCCCAGCGACTGATCTGCTGGAACGAAAGGATGAAGCGAAGCAACCTGCGGCCAGCTTAGCGGCATCATTTCCGATGTGGCGTTCAGCTTCATCGTGCAGGAGCCAAGCGCGATCATCGATTCGTTCAGTGCCAGGTCTTTCGACTCCAGACGTTTGAGATAGCGCAGCATCTCGGTTTCGGAATGATAACGATGAAACACCGGCTGCGGCAAAATTTCGGATGTCCGCAAATGCATGCTTGTGATCTGATGATCAAGACTGAACAACGACACGTCAATCGTCGCTCCAAAGACAGCAGCTATGATATGCAGATCCGCATCCGTGGTGGTTTCATCGAGGGCAATACCGACGCGGTTTGCATCGATCATCCGCAGATTGAATCCGCTCCGCACCGCCGCAGTGATTGCCGAGACAGCTGAGGGGACGATCACCACGATGGTATCGAAGAACGCGTCGTTTTCCATCGAAAAGCCCGCCGATTGCAAAGCAGCTGCGAGGACTGCCGCACGCTGATGCACTTGCCGGGCGATGGCTTGCAATCCATCGGGACCGTGATAGACCGCATACATCGAAGCCATCACCGCCAGCAAAACCTGAGCAGTGCAGATATTGGAAGTTGCTTTGTCGCGGCGGATGTGTTGCTCGCGGGTTTGCAGCGACAGTCGAAAACCTGGTTTTCCGTAGACATCGACAGACACCCCGATAAGCCTTCCAGGCATTTTCCGCTTGATGGTATCCTTGCAGGACATGAATGCCGCATGCGGTCCGCCGAAGCCCATAGGCACCCCGAAACGTTGCGAATTGCCGATGCAGATGTCGGCGCCGAATTCACCCGGAGGGCGCAAGAGAGTCAATGCCAGCAGGTCCGCAGCGACGACGCACAAAGCACCGGCAGCATGGGCTTGCTCGAAAAAGGTAGCAAAGTCATCGATGCGTCCGCGTGTATCGGGATACTGCACCAGTACAGCGAACAATCCACTCAGCAGCGATAGTTTGAACGTGAGATGATCACCAACGACGATCTCAATCCCTAGGGGCTCCGCGCGCGTTTTTACGACCTCGATCGTTTGCGGGTGACAGCGCTCCGACACAAACATCACCTTGCAATCCGTCTTGCCCGCCAATGCCAGGCTCATTGCTTCGGCCGCCGCCGTGCCCTCATCCAGCAGCGAGGCGTTCGCCACATCCAGTCCAGTGAGGTTGCTGATCATGGTTTGGAAATTCAGCAAGGCCTCCAGACGTCCCTGGGCGATTTCCGCCTGATACGGGGTGTAGGCAGTGTACCAGCCTGGGTTCTCGAGAATGTTGCGTTGGATCACCGCAGGGGTGTGAGTACCGTGGTACCCTTGCCCTATGAAAGATTTCTTGAGCTGATTTTGTCCCATCACGTTGCGTAGCTTGGCCAGCGCCTCGATTTCGGAGAGAGCCCCGGGCAATTGCAAAGCATCATGATTGCGGATGACCGCAGGCACTGCGGCATCAATCAAGTCGTCCATAGATGTATAGCCCAGCTTGTTCAGCATGAACTCGCGGTCCGCCCCTGTGACACCGAGGTGCCTTCTACTGAAATCCTCCAAACGATTTATCATCTCACGATATTCCTTGAGCAAAAAAATTGACCGCGACTAGATAGCTGATTTTCGTCGCGCCGCAACACGGACTTGCAAAAAATGTCAAATATACCCGGTATGCCTGGTTTTTCCCGGTAGAAACCAGACCGCCAGACAGGCCAGCAGTTGAAGCACGAGCAGTGACATTTTCACGGGGTAATTCACCGCTTCGATACTGTTGCCGAAACAACCGCAATGCAGATCCAACCCGCGCCACCAACCGGAGCCAATCGCTGCAATGAATACCAGGGTCATGCCAGTCGCAAAGACCACGGCACCGCGACGCAGCACGTCGATCATCAGGCACAAACCAGCAACCAACTCCAGCCACGGAAGTGAATACGCAAGCAGCATATCGAGCGGAGCGCCTACGATCTTGAAATTTTCCACATCTTTTAGGAATGTATCCAAGCCGCTGACGAACAACTTCATACCACTCGAATAGACAAAAAGAACTCCCAATGCCACCTGAATGATGATTCGCAAGTATTGCTTCGCCGCACTGTTCATCGCTCAGCCAATGTAAACGCATAACAGCAAATGAGAATCAAAAAATTGATTCGCGACGCAGGAACGATACAATCTGCCGAGCTTGTCAACTTCCCTTTCTACTGTCATCATCCGCGCGGGCATGGTGAGATTCTGGAAAAATATACGGCTTGTGTGGCGCGACTTCCGCAAGGCATTCATGCAGCGCGGGCTGCGCGTCTTTTTGTCGTGGCTGGTCTTTGCCGTGTTGACGGCCCTGGCGATCGGCTGGATGGACGACAAAGCCGTTCGCTTTGCCAACAACTTTGAATGGGGCTGGCTGACCAGCGGTCGGATTCACACTATGGCAAACATCATCCACAAGTATGGCGACTTTGGATTTTTCACCCTTTCGACCGCGGTGTTTTTTTTCATTCTCGGACTGGTGAAACGCAATCCATACTTGAAACGTCTGGCCGCGACCCTGCTTGTTGCCGGCCTTGTATCGGGTGTCGGCGTGCGAGTCTTGAAAATCTGCGTTGGCCGTCCGCGCCCACCACTTGTGCAACGCGGCGAGACGACCGCATGGCATCTCATCGGTCCGACCTTCAAGGCAAAATGGCATTCCTATCCCAGTGGGCATAGCGCGTCCGCTGCGAGCGGCTGTGCAGTGATCGCCCTGGCATTGCCTCGACTGCTCCCGGTATTGCTGGTATTTGTCGGTAGCGTCGGACTTTCGCGCATCGCCTATAACCAGCACTACCCGACCGATGTGCTTCATGGCATTGTTTTCGGTGTCGTGGTGGCCCTGCTTTGCGCCTCGCATCTCGCCGACATCCGGCGAAGAATCGAGACGCGGGCCCGCAGCAAAAAAACTGCGACTGACTAGTCGTGCCGAGGCTGCCAGTAAACTAGCTCGACCCATGAACTGTCGGCAGTCGACCAGCCGCGAACCGTTTGCGCTGAGGCGGCGTATCCAGCGGGGATCTTGTCGCGCCAGTCTTTCACCGGCACCGGAGTCTCGCCCCGCCACAATGCGGCGAAGGTTTTACCATCCAGCCGCCAGCGTCGACACAACATCACCTGCAATCCAGCATCAGGATCGAGTTGGGGATCAAAGTTCCATTTCTTCTTGCCATACCAGACCATGCTAGGCTCGCTGAATCCGCTCGATGCAGGATTGCCAAGACCACCATCCACCTGGGCCACCAGTCGGCGGACCGCGTGGCATCGCGCCGCGTTTACACTGGCTCCCTGCATGGCAGCAGCAGCTAGCATCATGCACAGCACCGCTAACCAGGGGCGCTTCAGCACAACAACGATGCAGGCAATGGCCAGGCACAACAGGAACAGTCCGAGCCAGAACAGCAACGAAGCGAAATCGGCATCCAGGTTTCGCGCCGGGCCCTGCCCCCAGAACATGGCGAGGCCAGCGAGTGAAAAAACCAGCGCCGGCAGACCCGCCAGCAGCCAGCGCAGCCACGACTTCCCTGGCGCTCCTTTTTCTACCGCCATAGCCATCAGCAGACAAAGCGCGGGATATCCCGGCAGGATGTAATGCGGCAACTGCGTCGCATAAAACGAGAAAATCGTAAAGGGTGCCAGCAACCAGGAAACAAGAAAAACTTGATTGCGTCCGGTGCTTTTCGCTTCACGAAACGACTGCGCCAGCCACGCGGTCCATGGGGCGAAAAAAAACGGCAACACCAACAGATAATAGATGCCGGGGATGAAAACCCGTTTATTGAATCCTTCCACACCGCGCGCTACCACATGAGTGCCTATTCCGACCTTGTAAAACAATCCATGGGTCTGCACAAGCGCGGGAATGCCCCACAGCGCCACAATCAGCAGCGCCGGAAGAAGCGCCAGTGCCCACATCGATATCAGACTTGATGCCTGGCCGCGTTGATCGAGTTTTCGCCAGCGCTCCATCACCCACATAATCAGTAGGGCGAGCAACGGCACCACCCATGCCAGCGGGCCTTTGGCGAGGAATCCCAAACCCATCGCGATCCATAGCACATGATACCAGCGACTGCAGATTCTCGCTCGCCAGCCTCCAGCGATTTCGCCCAGCTCCCACAGGGCTCTCATGGTTAGAGTCAGAAATGCCAACAACAGCATGTCGGCGACGGCCAAGCGACCATGAATCATTACCTGCAGGCAGCTCAACCAAACAGCCGCAGCCAGCGCCGCAGCCCCATCACGCATGCCCATCCGGCGACCGAAGGAAAAAATCATCAGCGCACAGCAAATTGCCGCGATCAACGAGGGAAGCCGTACCGCGAGTTCGGTAATCCCCAGAATTTTCAGCCCCGGCCACATCGCCCAATATGTCAGTGGCGGTTTATCGAATCGATATTCGCCGTTGAAATAAGGAACCACCGGATTGCCGTTCTCCATCATTTCCACCGCGGCGCGCGAAAACCGCGGTTCGTCACGGTCGATCAGCGGCAGTGAAAACACGCCGGGGACAAGTAACGATAGGCCCAGCAAAACCAGTAGAACGCGCTGTTTCCAAGTCGCTACTTTCTCACTCATGCTCGCGGGCCTTTCTCGCGCTTTTCAAATCCAAATACAAATTGTAAAACGCCACGAACGAGGGAAACAGATTCGACAGGATGCCCACGGAGTCGTTTTTGCCAAATATAAAATAGGACAACAACGAGATCGAACCGAGAACCGACATAAGCCAGAACACCCGGGGCATACGCACGCGTCCTGCTTTGCGCGATGCCATCATTTGCGGAAACCAGCGAAAACCAAACATCAGCACTCCGAAGTAGCCAACAAGTTTCCACGGCACGATCACAACCGGATGACCCATGAAGTCGAATTTGAATATCGGATCGTGCATGAACGAAGCCAGCACGGGAGTTATTGGAATTTCGAGCCAATGAATCATGGCGTCTCCTTCCCTGTTTCCGTAGTGACATCGAACCTCACTTTGCGCTTCAAAAGCCAAGACACGCCGATCAAGTCGTGCACACCCCGCAAGGCGCGGTCCCAGTTGGTATACTTACTTTCCCCGGCCAGGCGCACGCGATGATTGACCGGAATCTCCGAAAAGCGATAGCCCGCAGCGAGCAACAGCGCCGGGATGTAGCGATGCATGCCGTTGAAGGGCACAAGGTGATCGACGCATTCGATCTTCATCATTTTCAGCGAGCATCCGGTGTCCCTCACGCCGTCGTGTAAAAACGCGCGGCGAATTTTGTTTGCCAGTTTAGATGCGATGCGCCGCGAGGCGGTGTCCTTGCGCTCGGCGCGATAGCCGCAGACAAAATGATTGCCGCTGCTCTGCAACTCCGCCCACAATTTCGGTAATTCCGCAGGGTCATTCTGCCCATCACCATCCATCAAGCCGACAGCCGAACAGCTCGCATGTTTCATGCCCGCATACATCGCTGCGGACTGGCCACGGTTTTCGGTCGCCTTGAGCGTGGTCACCCGCGGCGAGAACGCGGCGATGATCTCCCAGGTGCGGTCGCGCGAACCGTCGTCCACCGCGATGATTTGCGCATCCGGATTGGTGGCAATGACTTCCTCAATTACGGACTTCGCCGTGTCTTCTTCGTTGTAAAAGGGAATGACGATGGAATACTTCATGACCGCAATATTCAATGCTCGCGCTGTTGTTTCACCCAGGCAACATATCGCTCCAAGCCCATTTCCAAAGACACCTTGGGTTCCCAGTTAAGAATTTCCCGGGCTTTGTTGACATCGGCATAGGTCTTCGGCACGTCGCCGGCCTGCTCGCCTGCTTCGATAATCCGCGCTTTGTTTCCAGTGAAATGTTCGATCAATTCAATCAAATGAGATAGTGAAGTCGTTGCATGCCCGCCGAGGTTGATAACTTGATATTGACCGCCGTGATCGTTCATCGAAAGTATAATGCCCTCAACAATGTCGTCAATGTAGGTGTAATCGCGCAAACTTTGTCCTCCGCCAAAACGGGTGATCGGCCTGCCATCGAGAATCGCAGCCGTGAACGAGGCGATGGCAAGGTCAGGACGCTGCCGCGGCCCATATACCGTGAAGAATCGCAAGCAGCGCATGCGAATGCCGAACAGGTGGCTGTAGTTCGAGCAAATCTGCTCGCAGGCGAGCTTCGTTGCCGCATAAGGAGAAATCGTGCGCTCGATCAGATCGCTTTCGGCAAAGGGAACCTTGGTATTGACCCCGTAAACCGACGACGACGAAGCGAAGATGAAATTTTTCACTCCATAATATCGGCAGGCATCGAGAAGATTGAAAGTGCCCTCGATGTTGGTGGTCATGTAGAGCTTGGGATTGGCAATCGACGGCCTGACGCCCGCCCTGGCTGCGAGGTGAATCACGACATCAAAATCTCCCTTGGCAAAACAGCGTTCTAGCAACACTGCATCGCGGATATCGGCCTCCACCACTTCCAGGCGATCCTCCATGCAATCGATGTTCCGACGTTTCAGTGCGGGGTCGTAGTAGTCGTTGAAATCATCCAGAATTGTCACCCGGCACCCCGCGGCGAGAAGGCGCTCGCACAGGTGCGATCCGATAAATCCAGCACCTCCTGTAACCAGCACACGCAAATCAAGCACCGCGAAAGCATAAAGCACACACTCTTGCTGACAAGCCCGAAATCCGAACCTATGGGCAAAAAATTTCACCATCCTGCAAGGCACCGTAAAAATGTTTCGCCCACGCTCGATGAGCCTGCTACGCGCAAAGTGTTCAGGCACTTGCAGTCAGGTAGGCTCTGGCGAGCCTAGTCTTTCACGCCCTGGGAAGAAGTTACTTTGGCGCCAATGATAGAGGGGGCATCTGGCGCAAAAGGAACGACAGCGGCAAGAGCTTTGCGACCAGTCTATTTTTTGCACTTGTAGGCCAGTCCGATATCACCGTGAACTATGCCGATGAACTGGGCGCGGCGCGGTGGATATTTTCAAAAAAAATCTTCTTGGCATTTGCAGGAGGCATTGCAGAATGCAGTCCACATGAATGCAAAATCCATCATTGCAATAATGGCAGCCGTCGCGCTCGGCTCCTGCGGCAAACAAAGCAGCACCACTGTCACCAACGAAGCCAACACCATGCAAGTATACGGAAAACTACCTGACGGACGGGAAGCAAAAATTTTCACTCTCACTAACAAAAACGGCGTGATCGCCAAGGTCACGGAATACGGGGCGATCCTGGTTTCGGTCGAGGTCCCCGATAAAACTGGCAAGGTTGCCGATGTGACTCATGGATACGACACCCTAGAAGGCTGGTTGACCAACACTTCGTATTTTGGCGCCACCGTCGGGCGTTATGGCAACCGGATCAAGGACGGCAAATTTACGCTCGATGGAAAAACCTACGCTCTCGCTACGAACAACAGCCCCGGCGACATCCCCTGCCATCTTCACGGCGGATTGAAGGGATTCGACAAGGTGCTATGGACCGGCAAGCAGACCGGCAACTCGGTGGAATTCAGCTATCTTTCCAAGGACGGCGAGGAAGGATATCCTGGCAACCTCAGTGTGAAAGTAACCTACGCTCTCAACGACAGCAACGAACTCTCCTGGCAGGCCGAGGCAACGACCGATGCCGCCACCGTATTGAATATCGTCCATCACAGCTACTGGAACCTTTCAGGTGATCCCAGCACTTCGATCAATGACCACGTATTGCAACTGGAAGCCGATCAATATCTGCCAACTAACGCCGGGCTAATCCCCACAGGTGAGCTCGCCCCCGTAGCAGGAACGCCGATGGATTTCACTAAAGCCACCGTGATTGGTGAACGGGTCGGTGCGGATTTTGAAGCACTGAAATTGGGTGCTGGTTACGACCATTGCTGGGTGCTGCGGAAAGGTGAAGGCATGCGCCTCGCCGCCCGCGCCAAGGATCCGAAGTCGGGACGGGTGATGGAAATCTCCACCGACAAGCCGGCGATCCAGTTTTACGGAGGCAACTTTCTCGATGGCAAAGCGATTGGCAAAAAAGGCGTGGCGTATGCCCACCGCACCGCATTCTGCCTGGAGACGGAAAATTATCCCGATGCCCCAAACAATACCAGCGCTCCTAGCGCCGTGCTCAAGCCCGGCGAGAAATACCTGCATCGGATGATTTTCAAATTCAGCGCTGAGTGATTTGCGTTGCCTTTCAAAAGGCAGGGAAGGCTCTCCGAGCATTCCGGTGGGGGGCGGTCGCTTGTCGCCTTGACGTGACCTACCTTCACCCCGTGCAGTCGTTCGCAAACAAAGCCGGTGATCAGGAAGGATCGTGCTGAACAAACAACCCTGCCCCCACCGGAACTTTCGGAGAAAGTTCCCTGCCCTTCAAATCAAAAGGCAGGGAAGGCTCTCCGAGCATTCCGGTGGGGGGCGGTCGCTTGTCGCCTTGACGTGACCTACCTTCACCCCGTGCAGTCGTTCGCAAACAAAGCCGGTGATCAGGAAGGATCGTGCTGAACAAACAACCCTGCCCCCACCGGAACTT